>OLGM01000044.1_pt1 | contig 81482 bp, 93 predicted proteins | sample 1606001 | NCBI WGS metagenome assembly OLGM01 (sample SAMN03283294) | human gut metagenome | biome: human-associated habitat; material: feces | host: Homo sapiens | place: Peru | collected 2012
GTGCTTTGGCCATCTCAACCATTGTGTAGACTACTGCGCTGGCATTCGCTCCGTCCACTGAACTGCTGAACAGCCAGTTTTTTCGCCCCACTGCGAATGGACGGATCGCATTCTCACTGAGATTATTGGTAAAGCAGGGATTATGAACAGCTATGAATTTGAAGACATTCAGAGCGCGGAGCGCAAACAGCGCAATCACATCGCCGCCCTTCATATCATAAACGCCGGGACCGTATACGCGGTCATCCTTCACAAGAAATGGTTCTGCGCCAAAGGTTCCGACGGCATGAACCGTATCCATGTGCCCAAGCAGAAGAATCGGCTTCTTTTCCTGCGGATGCGTCCACGCAGCCTCCGTTTCTTATCGTATGTACTCGCAGAAAGACTGCGAGAGTACATGTATTTTATAAAGTGATTTTCATGATTCGTGCCGGGCGTCCCCTGCCGTTGCTGATTTTTCCGATCGTTGTCACACAGTGTTCCTGCTCGAGCCGCAGAATCAGCCGGTTGGCGCTTCGCTCCGTGATTCCCATTTCTTCGGCGAGCTTTGCGGAGGTGATTTCCTGGTTGTGTTTTTGCAGAATCTCTTTCAGCTTTTCGTACGTACTGCTGCTGATGCGAAGCCTGTGCAGAAAATAAGCTGTGTGATCGATCGGTTCCTCCGTTTTAATCTCAGTAAACTGATGCTCATCCTCCGCAATATAGTTCGCGCCGGAGCGGTCTGCAATGGAGTGGTTGAGCGCCATTGCAGCACGTGACTTGGCTTCCATGGGGGAATCTCCGTAGCCAATGCCGATCCAAAGCCGGTTGTGTGGTGTCTGCTGTCCGTAAAACAGAATTTTCTGATATTCTCCGTTCTGAATAAATTCCCTCATCAGAACCGGGCGGGAGGACATGATATAAAAAATAGAAGCACCCTCGGAAAATGCGGCAGTTCCCATGCGGTGGGCTGCAGAGTAAATGAGCTCGCGCATTTCGTTCTGATAATGAATTTTTTCCCATTCGCGAAGGGAAAGATTGGTTTCCTGATCAAAGGAATAATCAAAATAGATTTGCACAGAAGCATTCTGACCGCGGTTTTGCCGTGCGGTATTTTCCAGAAACTGGATATGATAAACCTGTTCCAGAATCACATCCTCGGAAACAGAAATGCGGATACAGGGGATGTTCTCCGCCGACAGCATCTCGTATGTTTTTTCCATATTGGTAAAGCAGACTTTTGCTCCATTGTGATAATAATTATAGCGGTGAAAGTCCGTAAGTGCATTCTGAAAATCATCCTGATCCGGCGAAGAACCATGTGCAACGAGAACACGGCCATCGGAAATGCCGATTTCTTCCAGCGTTTTATACACAAGCGATTCCTCATACATATCAATACTGATCACATCCGGAACGCAGGAATAACGGACAGCAGACTCAGCCAGCGCTTTTAAGACAGAAGTCTGATTGTGAGGCAGAAAGGTCCAGGGAACGGTCGGCTCCAGCCGTTTTAAGGCATAGTGGTAGTTGGTCGGACCGGTAAAAATAATACCGGACACTTTTTCCTTCTGAAATTGTTCAGCAGCTTCCAGACCATATCGATAATCATTGGAACGTCCGTAGACTACGTCGAGGTCTGGCATGCGCTTTTCCAGTGTTTTCTGAATCCTGTCACAGATGTGATCAGAACCTGTTACTCCGATTTTCATAATTAAAGTTCCTTTCCGGGAATTAAAGACAGAAAAATAAATTATGGCATAATTTTACACCTATTAAGGACGAAAGGCAAATGATATGATGGAAAAGAATTTTACGGAATGTTACACACCGAAAGAGCAAGTGTTCCGGTGCTGAGTGAACAGTAACTATTTTTTCAGGAATGGAGAGAAAAAGGTATGAAAAATCAACGCATGCTGGAAGAACTGCTGGAGCTGATGCGAATTGACGTGTCGAGCGGTCAGGAAACGGAACTTGCGGATTGCCTGGTGAAGAAGCTGGAACGAATGGGATTTTCGATCACGCGGGATGAGGCCGGTGCAACGTTCGGCGGTGTGTGCGGCAATGTTCTGGCGGTACGGGAAGGGGAACGAGAGGGTGTCGCCTGTTTCTGTTCCCATATGGACCGTGTGCCGGGCGGTATTGGGATCCGGCCGGTGGAGGACAACGGAATTCTTCGCTCTTCGGGTGACACAATTCTGGCGGCAGACGATTTGTCCGGTGTTGCAGCTATTTTAGAGGGTGTGCGGCAGGCAGTCGAATCCGGAAAGAAGCTTCCGAAGCTGGAAATCCTTTTTACGGTTGGTGAGGAAGCCGGCCTGTACGGTGCGAAAGCGTTTGATGTAAGCCTGCTGATGGCGAAAACGATGTATGTACTCGATTCCCCGGGCCGCATTGGCCGAATCGTAAACGGTGCGCCGGGACGTGCACTTCTGGAGGCACAGATTTTCGGCAAGGCAGCCCATGCGGGAAATGAGCCGGAGAAGGGCATTGACGCGGCAAAAATCATGGCGGAAATGCTGGCAACGATGGAGACGGGAAGGCTTGATGAGAACACGACATCCAACTTTTCCCACCTCTGGTCGAAAACGTGCGAGGCAATGAATGTGGTCTGTGATCACGCCATTCTGCGCGGAGAAATGCGGAGCAGATCGGGAGAAAAGCTGGATCGTTACGAAGCGTATTTTCAGACTCACTGCCGAAAAATCGCGGAGAAACGCGGCGCGCGTGTGGAATTTACAAGAGAAAATACCTTCCTGCCGTTTTTTGTTCCGGAGGACTCTGAGATGATTCGGATTGTGACGGAATCCCTGAAAGAGATGGGAATCGAACCGCAGATTAACAGCGGTGGCGGCGGTATGGATGGAAATATTTTCAATCAGAAGGGAATTACCTGTGTCGGTATTGCAACGGGTTATTTCAAGAATCATTCGACCGAAGAATATCTGCACCTCGATGATTTCTACCGGGCCGGAGAGCTGGTAGCGCGGATCATTGAAAAAGAATAAGGGAGAGAGAAAAAATGGCTGAGATTTTAACAAACAACGCAATGTTTTCCAGCTTCATGATCGTTCTGATCGTGTTTGCACTGGGTGATATTGTAGGAAAACTGACAAAGGGAAAGCTGTCCGGAATGATGGTTGTCATGCTTTTATTTCTGGTAGGCTTTCTGACAAAACTGTTCCCGGCGGACATCATTGACCAGGGAGGCCTTACGGCATTATCAAAGCTTGCTATCGCAATGGTACTGTTTAACATGGGAACGACCCTGAATGTAAAACAGCTGGTCGAGGAGTGGAGAACCGTACTGATGGCAGCGCTCTGTATGCTGGCATCCTGCATTGTAATGCTTCTTGTTACTCCGATCATCGGGTTTGATACCGTGCTGGTCGGAATGCCGGTCATCAACGGTGCGGCAATGGCGACCTCTCTGATGGCAAGTGCCGCAGCAGAAAAGGGCCTGGCAACGGCGGCAGCACTCTGTGCCGTGATTTATTCCGTACAGAAATTCGTCGGTGCGCCGATTGCATCTGCCATGGGGATCCGTTATGGAAAGAAGCTGCTGAAAGCATACCGCGAGAACCCGGCGCAGTTCAAAAAACAGGAAACCGGAAACGGTGCTTCCGTAAAAGCTTCTTTTGCAGACAAACACAAAGAATGGTATTCTGCCAATGTCATGATGGCACTTGTGGCAGCAGGCTCCTGGATCGCCCATATCCTTGGCGATCTGACTCCGATCAATTACAGCATCTGGGCGCTGCTTCTTGGAGTTGCGTGTGCCGCTTCCGGCCTCGTTCCGACCAAACCACTGCAGAAGTCGAATTCCTATGGTCTGATGATGGTTGCTGTCTTTGGTTCCATTATCCCATCCCTTGCGAAGGTTTCCTTAAGTGATCTTGGTACTATGGCATTCCAGACGATCGTTCTGTTTATCGCAGCTTTGATTGGTGTTGCACTGGTCGGATGGGTGCTTCCGACCTGGAAGCTTGTAGGCGACAGGGATCTGGCAATTGGAATCGGTGTGGAACAGTTCCTTGGCTTCCCGAGTAATGTTGTCATCTGCCGCGAGGTCGGCGATGCAGTCGGCGAGACCCCGGAAGAGAAAGCATTTATTGAGGATACGCTGAATGTGCCGTATGTCGTAGGAGGAATTACCGTTATTACGGTTCTTTCAACGATGCTGGCAGGATTTGTCATGAATATGCTGTAAAGAGTTGTAACTATTCAGAGCCATGCGAAAAGGAAGAAAAAATATCCCCCCACCCGGCTTATGCAGGAGCTGGATATCCAATATAATGAACAAACAGTGTGTTCATCAGGGGTGTAGCACTTGAAGGGTACAAAATAAAACAAGCGGTCAGTCCGGAAAAAAGCCGGTCAGACAGATGGGGAAGAAACAACGCTGGTTTACGGTTCTGCCGATTATACCAGAATCAATCCGGCGATGGACGAGCACGGCGAAATCAATGTACTGCTGTTTAGCGGACTGGCAGCACACGATACTATCATTTATGCAGAAGGTGTATTTTCTTTTATCCTCTTTTTGTCTTTATACATCTTCTCGTCAGCATAATGGATCAGCTCCGGCAGATTCTTTTCCGCTGCATCTGTCCAGGCATATCCCATTGCAACAGAGATAGGAATGTCACTTTGTTCATCGGCAAATTCAATCTCCGCTCTGACTTGCCTTATGATTTCTTCCGTTTCTTCGGCTGTCTTGTTTTTCAGAATAATCACGAACTCATCACCGCCGATTCTGTAACACTGACCGTTCTGTCCAACGGCAGCTCTCATACACTTTGCGATCGTGATAATAAGCTCATCACCTTTATTATGTCCCAGGCTGTCATTTATCTTCTTTAGATTGTTGGCATCCATCATTATGTAGGAAATCATTCCCGGGAAAACGGCATTACTCTTGTTTTCCTCCAGAAATGCCGTTCTGTTTCCAAGACCGGTCATCGTATCCATATAGGCCATTCTTGCATAGATCTCGATATTAGCATTCTCCTGAAACTGCTCATACATTACGATACAGGCTGCATTGATCAAAAATGCGATAAATATCGCAATACCGACCGAATAGATATAGGAATAGCTCACTACATTTCCATAATAAAATAAAACGAGTGCTATAATGCTGAAAACACAATATGCTACACAGCCATTAATAACTCTTTGCAATTTAAGATTTTTATGCTTTTTGTTCCCATTGATTCCATTCCAGATCACGCGCAGAAGTGTTACTGTCATAAGCAGATGCTCACAGATAAGTATTATGATCATCAAATCACATCCGCTGATATAATTTATCAGATAAAGGGCTAAGGTAAAAACAAACAACTTACGCATCACGGACAGCATCCTGTGTTTGCCCGGTATGAGTTCTTTGATAAATTCCAGAAGAGGGAACGGCAATGTGAAAAAGGACAAGAATGATATCTGCTCAATAATACTGGTGTGCTGAGTGATTAACAGCAAAATCTGTGAGTCTGTCACCACCCAGATTCCTCCGGTCAAAATAAAGATTCCCAAATTCCGCAGTACACGGCAGATCTTCTCCGTTTTTCCCGCTTTCATATAAAGACAGGCGACAATACACAGCACACCAAGAGCAAGCGACAGCACACCGATAAGCACCGCATAAAGGTTATCCTTTATGATCCGTCTGTACATACTGGTTTTGTCGCCTATCAATATCCCCGAGCTCTCAATGCCTTTCAGATTATCTTTCGTCCCACCGATAAAGCTGATCGTCAAACTGTCTCCTGATGGAATATCAAACAAATGCACTGATCCATCTCTTTTTCCGTTCCTGTGATAGATCGTCTCATCGCCCACACGCACATAATAATTTTTCCAATGAGACCTGAGAAGCAGCACCCATTCCTCGTGCTCTCCTCTATCTGAGAGGCTGAAGGTGACCTCCGCCTTCGTAACACCGTCGGAAGCATCAATCGTCCACTCGCCTTCCGGGGCACTTACTTTTCCTGTAAAAATTCTGTCGGGAGCATTCTCATATCTCCCGCAAATATATAATGCAGCTACCATAAAGAAGATAATTATAAGAGTAACTGCGGTACCCATCTTTTTCATAAACATCCTCTTTTATAATCTTTTTTACCATTCCGGCAGATATAACCACGTCAGCATAACTGCTGGATTATTTCTGATTATACCATAGATTCTCATTTTTGAGTTTATTTTAAAAAAAAAATAGGCTTCGCCTATTCAACTCCCCTGCCCCTCAATCGAGGGCACTGAAAAAGTGGAAAAGTTCCGCAAACTACGTTTAAAAGATATGAATCTTTTGGACATGCTAATTGGGACATTGGGGTCTGGTACTCGAAAGAGAAAATATGGCTTTCAGCCACTTTCACGGCAAAGCTGTGAATAATTCAGGATAAATTATACCAGCCCAGAAAAATCGTAACCGGTAGAACACTTACTATAAAGTGAAGCGGCATTGGTTGTCTCCCATGAAGACGTGAATTAAAATGAAGAAGAATAACAGAAAAACACACTCAAAATCAATTGAAAAATCAATCGTAAAAAGTTACGATTGATTTTTCGCGTATTTAAACATATAATATAATCATTAAGACTGGGAAAGGAAATGATTGCTATGCGTGAAACAAGAATATTGGAATTCAAGGAAACGATTACGAATACTTTTTTGAAAACAGTCAGTGCCTTTTCGAATTATAATGGCGGAATGATTCTTTTTGGCGTAGATGATGATGGAAATGTAAAAGGCTTGCCAGATGTAAAGCAGGCTTGCCTGGATATCGAAAATAAAATCAATGACAGTATTTCGCCTCAGCCAAATTATATGCTTGAACTACAGAATAATGATCAAACGATAAAACTTACTGTAAAAAGTGGTCTTCAGAAGCCATATTTATATAAATCGAAAGCATACAAACGAAATGATACAGCAACGATAGAGGTAGACACACTTGAATTTTCAAGGCTTGTATTAGAAGGAAAAAATATTAGCTTTGAAGAATTACAGTGTAAAGATCAGGAGCTATCTTTTGATTTTTTACAGCATAAACTAAAAGAAAATATTCAGATTGAAAGTTTCAATCAGGATACTTTAAAGACACTGAATCTGTATGACAATGCAAATGGTTTTAATAATGCAGCAGGACTTTTAGCAGATAAAAATCATTTTTCCGGAATTGATCTTGTTAAGTTCGGTGAGAACATCAGTATTATTCAAAAAAGAGTAACCTTTGAAAATGTATCAGTTTTAGATGTATATGAAAAAACACTTGCTGTATTTAAAGACTATTACCAATATGAAGTCATACAGGGCGCTGATAGAAAAACGATGGAGAAAATACCACAAGCAGCTTTCAGAGAAGCAATTGCAAATGCTTTAATTCATAGGGTATGGGATATTGATTCACACATCAGAGTTTCTATGTTTGATGATAGAATAGAGGTTGTATCTCCTGGTGGATTGCCAGCTGGAATAACAGCCGAAGAATATTTATCAGGTAAACTTTCTGTTTTAAGGAATAGAAATCTTGCAAATGTGTTTTACAGATTGGGATTTGTAGAGGTATTTGGAACAGGAATTACACGGATAAAACAACTGTATACAGAGAGTCTGATAAAACCAGATTTTGAAGTATCAGAAAACGCTATAAAAATTGTGCTGCCGGTGTTTGAAACGAATGTTAATTTGACGGAAGACGAAAAAGTAATTTACAAATTCTTAAGCAAGACGATGTTAAAACCAATCAGTGAAATTGCACCGTATGTGCCATTTGGAAAATCAAAAACAACACATATACTTAAAACTATGGGAGAAAAGGGGGTAGTTGCAGTTGAAGGAAAAGGCAGAGGAACAAAGTATATAATTAAGTAACCGAGAACATAAAGAAGGGCGTGTACTTACAAAGAAAACGTTTTCTTTTCATGCATGATAATATATACTCAAAATACCCGAAAATGCTGTAAAATCAAGCGTTTTCGGGTACGCTTGTTTCTAAAGTGTTACTAGTTCAGCCTGAAAATTATTTTAAAAGAGCGATGGTTTCCCGAAGTTGGTCGAGAGTTTTATGGTTATACACTCGGTTTCCAACGTCTTTTGACTTGTGTCCCATCAGCATGTCAATACATTTTCGGTTCCCGTGTGCATTGTCAAGACGGGTTTCAAAAGTATGACGCGCCTCGTGAGGCGTTTTTCCTGCGTCGATTTTTTTCATCACCTCACTCCAGCAGTCATAGTATTTTTGTTGCCCAAATTTCTTTCCGTCGTATGCGAAGAAATAGGGAGAGTTCTGATTTAGGAGCTTTTGAACAAGCGGTTTAATTCGATCATGGATCGGAACAATTCGCTCTTTTCCGGCAGATGATTTTATTCCGCCTTGGAAGTACCATTCTTTCACGTTGACCTGCTCCCGTTTCATTTCCAGAAGTTCTCTGAGACGAAACCCCGTATAAATATATATCAAAACAGTGTCAACCCAGGGTTCATCTTGAATTTCCCACAATGCTGCAATTTGATCTTCCGAGAAAGGTGTTCGTGATGATTCCGGTATAGGCGGTGCAGAAGTTAGTTGAGAGTACATTTTATTGATGATATCGCATTCATAGGCAAAGTTATCCAAATGTCCCCAGAGGGTTTTAATCTGTGATTGGGTGCTGTATCCACGTCCGCAGTTGTCGATGCAGTCCTGCATTTGGTAGACGCGAATATTTCGATATTTCATACCGTAATATTTTTGACAATGTTTGAAAGCAGATTTTAAACTTATTTGAGAAGATTTTCCAAGTTTGGGCAGCTTAACCGCTGCCCAACGCTGATAAAGGTCTAATAGTGTGACTTTATTTCTTTCGATATTCCAGGGATTGTCATTGTACTGCGCAAGGATAATATTTGCCTCTTCCTCTGTCGCAGCGTAGTCGATCGGGACCTGCCGACCGCGTCCTTCGGCATCGTACATCGTAACTTTGATGCACCAGGGGCGGGAGCGGTTGCCTTTTAACTTCGTAACACAGCCGTATCCGTTCGGATTCCGTTTACTCATAATAGCCATCCTCCTTTATATTTTTGATATTTTACGCCTGAGAGCAGGCAAAAAGGGTACAAAAATAACACCGAACAAACTTTTCGGTTGTTCTGATGTCCAGAAAATGGTATTATAACTTTGTCTGGTTGTCCATTTTCTGGATGATCAATTTCAATTGCCGTCCTGGTGTTGGCGCACCGGGGCGGTTTTTTATTTTAGTTTAAATTCTGTATAGCGTAATCGGCTTCCTCAGCGGTAAACTGTTCACCATATTCAGAGGTGAGCTGATCGCGGATCGCTTCTGGCGACATATCCATGTTATCACGGTAGTCTTTTGCAGTTTCAAGAGCGTTTGCATTCCAATCAGCATTTATATTATCGACAGCGTACTGCGCCTCTTCAGCGGTGAATTTTTCTCCACTTTCAGATGTAAGCTGGTCATAGAGTCCGGCTTTCGACATATGCATCGTTTCATTGTAGTTTTCTGCTGTTGCGAGAGCGTTTGCATTCCAGTCGGCGGTCATGTTGTCAACTGCATACTGGGCAGCCTCGGCAGAGAACTGGTCTCCATACTCGGAGGTCAACTGATCGTAGATTCCAGCTTTTGACATGTGCATTACTTCGCTGTAGCTTTCGGCCGAATTAAGAGCCGATGTATAGTCCCACGGAACGCTGGAGTCTTCGGATTCAGACTGTGTACTTGCGGCTTCTTCGGTTGGAGCCGGTGTTGCCTCTTCCATAGGCGTAGGCGTTGGAGTTTCGGTCTCACTGACACTGCTGGAAGCAGTAGACGAAGCGCTTGAGGAGCTGGAAGCGGTTGATGATCCGCAGGCAGTCAGCGCGGAAGCGGTGAGCACGGTTGCAAGCATAAGGGTTACGATTTTCTTTTTCATAGACATTCTCCTTTTTTATATTTTTATCGCATTTAGAATTCTGGTGCTATTTTAGATCCTTTACTGCGATTGCAACGCCAACATAATGTTTGCAGGTTATCTTCAACAGTTAAGCCTCCTTTGGACACAGGGATGATATGATCAATTTCGAGTAATAAATGCGGTTCTTGTTTAAGGGAAGCTCCACATTGTTTGCAGGTAAATTTGTCCCGCTCTTTGATATGCTGGCGAAGTTTGCTGGTCATAAGGGCACGCTGTCCGGCGGCTGTTTTGCTAAATTTTATTTTTTCTGATAAAAAATGGATAAATTTATTTAAGTTTTCAATATCCATGACTATTTCGCATTGAGTTGAGGCATTACCACCCGAACTAACGTACTCAAAAACATATTTTGGAAAATATGCAGTGCTCATATCTACTGGCTCAAACCCAAGGTTCTTTTCTAATTTTTCTTTTCCTATAGTTCGAATGAGAAAAGGAATCTCTGTTTCAATGTTTTTAAAGATGCTATCTTTTTCTGCCTTAAGATTTCGTTTACCTTCTTCAGCGGCTTCGAAATTATTTAAAATTGTTTCAAAATTGGATAGTGTTTCTTCGGTCGCTTTTATTCCAAAATATTTACAAACATATTCAAAAGGTTTCTTCCGAGCATTGTCGCAGACGGAACGAGAACATTGGTGAACATTTGCCTCGTATTTTTGATCTTTTAAATATTTTCTTTTATAATTCCACTTGCTGGAATCGTGATAAGTAGCATCGCCATAGTCTATTTTATTTGAGATTAAAGTTGTGTCTTTAAGACTCTCAATATGCTCGTTCAATTCATTACAGTTTCTGGTATAGGTAATGATACGCTGCTTGAGATCTTTAAATTTCTGACTGTTAAAATAACAATATTCATAAAGTTTCCAAAGAAGATATGTGCCAAGGATGATGGCACCGATACCTAAAAGATACGGCCATATTTCGTTAAGAATACAGAGAATAATTGTTATGATGATTAGAACCATAAAAAATTTCATATGCTTTTCCTCGTTTGTTTTATATTTTATTTTACGTTTGTATTACTACGGGAAAATCATAGGCACCACCCCTCAACGCATATTTGGATATAATAGCCCCAATATATACGTTTAAAAATTCGGAAAATTACACTTTTCCAGAATATTTTTTTCGATATTGTAAATGCTGTCTGCATGAAGATATTAATTGCAGAAGTCATCTATAAGAAAAATTTATCCCTTCGGCAGGTATCGATCTTAACGGGCGTGCCAAAGTCCACACTTGGAAAGCTATGCAATGGCAGTATTCCGAGACTCGATACGTTGGAGCAGATCGCGAAGGGCCTACAGGTGCGTATGCAGGACCTGTATGACAGCCCATGGAAATAAGTGTCCACGTTTAGAGACGATTTCCAAAATTTGCTAATTTTTGACCTTCTGATCCGTAATATTAGTATACAGAGAAAAAGTGTTCGAAAAAATATTGAAATCGAACGAATGTTCTAGTATAATAATACCAGATCGGAGGGTACATATTATGGATTATAAAAAACTTGTAAAAGAACTACTTGATAAACTTAGTAGCAGACAACTGGAAAATGTATATTATTTTATCTGCGGAATGTTAGGACTGAAGTAATTCAGTCCTTTTTTATTTGTATAGAATCAAGAAACTTTTCTAAAACATCCCATCCAGTTTCGTCTAAGGCAGCAAGACCAGATATAAGTCTCTTTTTAAATGAATCATCTTCATATTCCATAATACTACCAATGAATTTAGAGAGTTCATCATTGCGGGACAATTTGATGAACATATTGTCATCTCCGCCCTCCCCGGTATGCAACCAATTTGAATTTACATTGTAAGTTTTACAAATTAAATCTAAAAAAGGTTCATCCGGACTGGTTCGCCCAAGTTCGATATTTTCTATCTTTCCTCTGCTCTTTAAACCAAGTCTGTTGGCGAATTCTTCTCTTGATAAGCCAAGAATTTTTCGCAATTGTTTTATACGTTCATTCAATTTTTTCACCTCCGATTCTGAAAAATATTATATCACTATAAAAATACGTTGTCAACGTAAAAAAGAAATAAAATGTGCAAAAATACGTTGACAATGCATTAACAACGTGCTATGATACGTTCGTAAGGCAAGGAGGTGAGAAAATGTCAGAAAGAGAAAAAGAAATTCTCGATAAACTCGCAGAGAAACTCCCGCACATGTCTGAGCGAGAACGTGGTTATCTGGAAGGAACAATCAACACAGCGGCGGCAATGAGCGAGAAGCAGAGAGAAAACAAGTTAAAGAAGGAGGAGTAATGAACAAATTCAAGAATTACGGATGCCCTAAGGGAGCACCGGGAGCTATGGGAGTTGACTATGCACAGCTTGAAAAAACAATTTCTTTTGCTATGCGTCAGTTTATGGCGAAAAGAGAAGAGATCTTGCTTGGCGGAAAATCGGAGCCACCAGAGGTAACAGGATATAAAGTTTATATCTATTACAACGGTGGCGCGGCTGAGTTTTGGTTATGGCGCGAGAATCAGTGGGTAAATTGGTCTTATATGGAACAATGAAGAGCTTCAGCAAGTTCTATAAAAGGTTGCCGAAATGCTTCTCCGGAAAGGATACTCCAAGACTTTAAATATTGAGTAAGTGAGTTTTCAGCTTCTGGCAACCTGCTTAAAAGGGGAACAGTTTCCCATAATTCAGGAAATTTGCGAAAAATTGGCAGAAGTAATTTTGCAATTTGCAAATTGAAATTTCTGTCATAACATTCGGAAACAGCATGATTCCAGACGGCCGAAGATGGATCAGAAACATCTAAGAGATTTTGAAGATCAGTTACAGAGTTCATGCGATTATTGCAGTAGGAGATAAAAGAGCCTGCGTATTCGGGATGACCGAGGATTCCGTTTTTCGCCCAAACAATGGCCAGCTGTTCCATGAAAAACAAAGAGGAAAGCTCACAAATGCTTTCTTCAAACCACCGCATCCTTTGTGGAACTGGACTTCCAATTAAAAGGTGACAGAATTCATGGGAAAATTGATAGGCTATTTGAGACCAGGAAGTGTCCATACAGCAGATATGAATTTTGTCGTAAGTAGGAGCGGTTTCTGGGTGATCAAAGCGAAGATCATTTATAAGCCGGAATGTAGGAGCTTGTTTGCGAAAATATGGTTCCATCAATTTAATCAACTCATCGATGATAACTACGATGTTCGAAGTGTTTGGAACGTATGCTTTTTCAGTGTAATGAAAGCGTGATTGGATAATGGTTACATCACTATTCATGGCAATTCTCCTTTGCAAAGTATTTTGAAAAAGTATAACACAAAATCACAAATAAAGATAGAAAGAAGGAATTAGATGAAAGAATTGTTAAAAATCAATTACGAGGCAGAACAGCCGACTGTATCGGCAAGGGAGCTGCACGAAGGTTTGGAAATCAAAACAGAATTCCGTAAATGGTTTTCAAGAATGGCAGAGTACGGATTTGATGAAAATGTCGATTGGAAAAGGGTGTCCCAAAAATGTCCTACCCTTGGGGGAGAGCAGAACATGGTTGACTATCAGATTTCCGTGGACATGGCAAAACAGATCTGCATGATCCAGCGATCCGAAAAAGGTAAGCTGTACCGTCAGTATTTCATTGATCTGGAAAAAGCCTGGAACACCCCGGAGCAAGTGATGGCAAGAGCACTGAAACTCGCAGACAGAACCATCGACACTCTGAAAGAAGAGAACAAGAAGCTGATTGAGGATAATGAACGCATGAAGCCAAAGGTGATCTTCGCGGATGCGGTGAGCGCAAGCGACAGCTCCATTCTGATCGGCGACCTCGCAAAGCTCCTGCGTCAGAATGGCGTGGACACCGGCCAGAAAAGATTATTCGAACAGCTCCGTAATGAAGGCTATCTTATGAAAACCGGATCCAGCCGGAACATGCCGAAGCAGAAATACGTGGAAAATGGATTTTTCCAGATCAAAGAGACTGTGATTTCTAATCCGGACGGTAGCGTGCGGATGACCAAGACTACAAAGGTAACTGGAAAAGGGCAGCAGCATTTTCTGAATAAGTATCTTAAAAAGGAAGAAGCGGTCTAAAAAGAAAAAGTCCCACAGGAAGGACCAGTTCCCGCGGGACACACTACAAATGCAGCTACATAGTAGCAGAAATGAGGCGAAGTTTCAATGAAATTTTCTGAAAGACTGAGAAAAGCAATGAAAGAGCTGAATATGACGCAGGCTCAGATGGTCGGACTGATCGGGAAGAGCAAGGCATCGATCAGCCAGTATCTTTCCGATAAGCAGGTCCCGTCCGAGGCAAAACAGCGTGACATCGCGGTGGCACTGGGACTGGAAGAGGACTATTTCTCCAAGCTGGACGACCGCGTAGTAGCTCTTCCGTCGCTGGAAGTGCGGAATGGTATCATCCCACGCCTAAGTGTCATGGATGCCGCGGGACTGATGGGGGTTAGCCATCGGACAGTCTGCATCGGGCTTCAGCAGGGCGTGTTCCCGTGGGGCTATGGAATCCATACCTCGGAGCATAAATGGGTGTATTTCATCAATGCCCGCCGGTTTGCGGAGATTGAGGGCATCAGTGTGGAAGGAGTAACGAACAATGAAAGCATCGGATAAAGTGGCGCTGACGATCGGCGCGGTTGGTACATGGATTTATGTCGGTGGCGTGGATTCTGACATGTGGGGACGCGCCGCCCTGGGAGCCGGAACGTTTCTTCTTGCGCTGGCGGCAAAGAAGATCGGCGATTACGCCGAAGAGTGCCGCGAGGAGCAGGAAGATCGGGAAGAAGAGCGCCGGGACGCAATCTTTTCGGCGTGGATCCGTTCGGGATCGCTGAAAGGAGAAAAAAATGTACATCCTGAATAAGAATCGGACTCAGATCGTCAATCTGGATCATGTAACGGCGATGTACGTCGGAGCAGATGAAACATCGATAAAGGTGGATTTCGTGACCGGAAAAGGATGCCAGATTGGAAAGTACGCATCAGAAAAACACGCGAAAAAAGCGTTGGAGATGTTGACACTAAACATCGGACGAAAAGAAGCATTCCGAATGCCAACCGATGAAGAAATGAGAGGATTGCTCGAAAGTGAGGAAGGCAAACCCGGCAACATCGGCGGGAAAAAGCAGAAAGGGCATGGGGGTTCATAATGGAGATTGGATATTGCCTTGATTGTAACGAACTGAATTATGCAATGACAAATGCAAATGGGAATTTTGAACGTGCAAACATGTCAAACAACCATGAAGGGCATCGGCAATATATTTTCGAGGAGCCGGAAAAGTATACTCCACCGATCAGAAATATTTTAACAAAGATTCAGGCAGGACTGCCTATTTCAAACAATGAAATAGTACTTTTTAAACTCGCAATTGCGTTTGGCGATTTAGACAAATTCACGGAAACGTGAAAAATTAAACGTAAGAATGGATCCGGAGCGGATCACTGAAAGGAGAAAGCAATGATTAAAGCAGAAAATGGACATACAATTGTTGATGGTGATTCTTATGTGGTGCTGGTTGAATTTGCTGGCGCGGCAAGGAGTGTTTTCTCATTACTCAGCAAGCAGTATCCGGCGGAAATGGTAAAAGATACGATGTCTCGAATCACAGAGCATTCGATGCAAGCAGAGGGAGACTTTGACTATGATAGTTCTTCGTTGAACGTTGCAATTGACGTTCTAAAACTTTGCGGACAGGAGGATGCAGATGCAGATCGTTGAATATACCGAGGCGGTGGATCTGACGATGCATGGGATGCATGATGATATCTACGTCATGCATCCGGTTGCCATCAGCAGTATGACCATGCAGGATGTGCGGGCGGCGGCAGAGGCTGGAGCTGTGTTTGCGGTAATGCAGACCAAGGCAGAAGAGCGGTCGAAGAAAGAGCCGGAGCCGAAAGCAGAGGAAAAACCAACGCCCCCCCGAAGAGCCCTGCAGGACAGGGCCGTAAGAGGAAACTGGATACCGGCAAAATGAGGGCGCTTCGAGCGGCTGGATGGTCCTATGAAAAGATTGCGGACGAAATGGGCTGCAGTGCGGGGACCGTATGGAATTACTTTAACAGGAAGGATGAAAAGAAAGATGAATGAAGATAAGATTCTGGTGCCGTTGGACGACTACGAGGAGAAAACAAAGGACCAGAGAACCGTGGAAATCATCCGCGATATGGTGATCCTTGATGGATACGTTTCCGTAGATACGCTGTGCGCACTGCTCGGAATCGTTGGAGAGCCATGGAAGAAAGTAGGAGGAGAAAGAGAATGAAAGAGCTGCAGATTAAGATCAGTCAGGAACCGGCGGTGATCCGGTGCAATTTCGAGGATGTGAAAGCCCAGCTGTCTGCAAAGATGGCAGAATACCAGGGCGCGGTGTTTACAGAGGAGTCTAAGAGCGTGGCCAAGGCAGAGTTGGCGTCTCTCCGAAAGACCAGAGACGAGGTGGAGAAGCGCCGGAAAGAGGTCAAGGCGCAGTGCTTGGTGCCGTACAATGACTTCGAGGAGAAAGTAAAAGAGCTGCTGGAAATCATCGACGAGCCGATCTGCCTGATTGACAGTCAGCTGAAAGAGATGGAAGCAGAGCGCATCCGGAAACGTCATGCGGATGTTGAGACACTGTATGCAGAATGCGCCGGCGAGTGGGCGGAGTATCTGCCGCTGAAAGAGATCTACGTGAAAAAGTGGGACAATGCCACAACCAGCCTGAAGCAGATCGAAAAAGAGCTTCTGACGATGATTGAGAAGGTTTCTTCTGAGGTTGCCATTATCCGAAACACGCAGTCAGATGTTGTGGACGATGCGCTGCAGATCTATCAGAAGAGCCGGGATCTCGGTGCCGCTCTTACCCGGGTCAATACATACGAGGACAACAAAAAGCGGGCGTTGGAGGCGGAACGGATCCGCCGCCAGCAGGAAGAGGAGCAGCGCCGGCAGGCTGAAATCGAGAGAGCGAAGGAAGAAGAGCGCCGAAAGCTCGAAGAAATCTCCAAGGCAAGAGAAGAAGAACGGAAAAAGGCGAAAGAGGCGTTGGAGGCGGCAACGGTGACAGCACCACAGCCGGAAGTACCGTTTTCTCTCGACGATTCAGAGGACAGCGAGGATCTTCCATTCCCACAGCCGCAGACGGTTACGATGTGGTACAAGGTTATTGCTACATCGGAAGAGCTGGAGCAGGCGGAAATGGCACTGAATAGCCTCGGCATCTACTTCGAAAGGAGACAGGCATAATGGCAGAAGCAGAGAAATATCCCATGATCTACCGCTCGATTGCCGGCGTAATTGCGGATGTCGGTGCGGTTGGAAAGGACAAGGAAAATAAGCAACAGGGGTTTAAGTTTCGCAGTATCGATGACGTGTATAACGCCCTGCATCCAGCGCTGGCGAAGAACAAGGTGGTCATCGTGCCGAATATCCTGAGCCGTGATGTAAATGAGCTTCAGACGGCAAGAGGAACGGTAATGCATCATGTCATCTGCACGATCAAATTCACATTCTTCGCGGAGGACGGATCTTCAATTGAGTCTACACTCGTCGGTGAAGCGCTGGATACAGGAGATAAAGCAACCAATAAGGCCATGGCGATTGCGTACAAATATGCCTGCTTCCAGGTGTTCTGCATCCCAACGTCTGATATGGCAGATCCGGATGCGGAGTCGGTAAATGGTCTGCGGACAGCCGGAAACCCGCCGCAGACGCAACAGGCAGGGAACCCACCGGCGGATATGAGAACGGCTAAAATCAATGGCGAGATGATGCGCAGACTGCAGGGCGAGCTGGCAAGAACCGGTGTGCAGGAGTCACAGATCTGCGATACCTTCAAGGTTGGAAAAATCAGTGATCTGAGCGTGGAGCAGTATAACAAAGCCATGCGCCGCCTGCAGAAGACACCGAACCGGCAGAGTGCGCCGAGAAATGTACCGCCGCAGGAAGAAAATCTTCCGGGGCAGATGGATATCACAGATTATCCTGGTGCGGTGCCGGGCGTGTAACAGGCGTTTTGAGCGCTACAAGATAGTAATTTGAAAAGATTACCCGCGCGGCCGGAAAATGGCTGTGCGGGGCAAATAGAGAGGGTAGAGAATGAATAAAGTAATTTTAATGGGCCGCCTGTGCGCGGATCCGGAAGTAAGATATGCGCAGAACCAGAACCAGACAGCCGTTGCACGGTATCGTCTGGCGGTGGATCGGAGATTCAAGAGAGAAGGTGACCAGACCGCGGATTTTATTCCGTGTGTCGCGTTCGGTAAGGCGGCGCAGTTTGCGGAGTATTACCTGCATCGCGGCACGAAGATCATTATCACCGGCCGGATTCAGACCGGAAGCTATACTAACCGCGACGGCCAGAAGGTCTATACAACGGATGTTGTGGTCGAGGATCAGGAGTTTACAGAGAGCAAGAATGCAAGCGGAAATACCGGCGGAACTTCACCGCAGGCGGCAGACCCAGATGGCTTTATGAGCCTTCCGGATGGCATCGATGAAGAGTTGCCGTTCAACTAGAGAGAAGGTGCGAGATGGCGTGGAAGAGATATACTGGAAATAAATACGGCAGTAGAAAAGTAGAAGTGAATGGTATCATGTTAGACTCCAAACGGGAGGCGGCGCGGTACCAGGAGCTTCTGCTCCTCGAAAAAGCAGGAGACATAAAGGATATACGGCGGCAGGTCAAATACGTGCTGATTCCGGCACAGTACGAGCATCCGGAGAGCACAACCAAGAAAGGGCGCGGAAGATGCGTTGAGCGGGAATGTGCCTACATAGCGGATTTCGTATACAAAACGATTCTGCCGGATGGGGATACCATTACGATTGTGGAAGACACCAAAGGGTTCCGGACAAAAGATTATATCATCAAGCGGAAACTGATGCTTTCCACATATGGAATACAGATCAGGGAGATTTAGGAAGGAGAGCAACATGGCGGATATCAAATGGATTAAGATCACGACAGATATCTTCGACGATGAGAAGATTCTGCTGATCGAGAGCCTGCCGGAGGCGGACTCAATCATCGTGATCTGGTTTAAACTCTTATGTCTTGCCGGAAAGATGAATAACAGCGGTGTGTTTCTGCTGAGCGACAAGATTGCCTACACGGACAAAATGCTGGCAACCATCTTCCGGCGGAAGGAGTCTACAGTGCAGCTGGCACTTAAGACCTTCGAGCAGTTTGGCATGATTGAGATTCTGGACGGTGTGATTACCATCCCGAACTGGGGAAAGCATCAGAATCTGGAGCAGCTGGAGGCACGGAAGAAGTACCAGAGAGAGTATCAGCGGGACTACCGCAAAAAACAGAAGCTTCTGCTGACTGGGGAGCAGGAAGAAAATACAGAGGAAAGTTCATGTGAAGATTCACGTAAACATTTACATAAACATTTACATGAACCCAACGTTAACAGCCTAGATAAAGATAAAGAGAAAGAAGAAGATAAAGATAAGAATAAAGAGAGTAAAGAGAAAGTAACCTGCGAGCAGGTTGTCGCCCTCTATCACTCCATCTGTGTTTCTTATCCCAAAGTTATTTCTTTGTCTGAAGCTCGAAAGCGTGCAATCCGGGCACGACTGAAGATGTACAGCATGGATGACTTCCGGAGACTGTTTGAAAAGGCGGAGGCATCCTCGTTCCTGAAAGGTGCAAACAACCGGAACTGGTCAGCCAACTTCGACTGGATGATCAAGGATGCGAACATGGCAAAGGTGATCGATGGGAACTATGATGACGGGCCGTGGAATAAACATACAGCCAATCAGCCGTCAGGAAACAATACAGCGAAGCAGTTAGATGATTTTTACAATATGGCGACCAATTGGGCCGCACAGGAAGATGGTGATAAGGATGAATAAGCAGGAGTTTTCCCTGTTCACAATGGCGCTGAAGACCTATTATCCCCGGGAGAACCTGCTCCCGAATACTCAGGCAATGGAACTGTGGTATCAGCAGCTTCAGGATATTCCATACCGCACGGCGGAGGCGGCGCTGAATCAGTGGGTTGCCACAAACAAGTGGTCTCCGTCGATCGCAGATATCCGTGAGACGGCCGCAGGGATCTCTTCCGGCGAGGTTCTCGACTGGGGTGAGGGATGGGAGCAGGTACTGAAAGCAATTCGAAAATATGGCTTATACAGAGCTGAGGACGCAATGGCGAGTTTCGATCCGATCACAAGGCAGTGCGTGGAGCGGCTCGGCCTCAAACAGATCTGCATGTCAGAAAACATTGCCATGGACCGCGCCAATTTCCGCATGATCTATGAGCAGCTGGCGGAGCGGAAGCAGAAAGAAGCACAGATGCCGGAAGCACTGAAAAATCTGATCGGAGATATCCAGAGAAAGCAGATGCAGATCGGAACCAGGGAGGATACATAACGTGGAAAAATACGAGACCTGTAAACATGTACTCAGCGTGGGCAGAACGGCGGTGTATGTAGGCACCGGATGCCCGCGAGCAAACATGATCCGCGGAACGCTGGTGAGCACCAAGACACGGTGCCGTCAGTGCCTGCGGTGGGAAGGAAGAGAAGATGCAGAAAACGCCGGAAAAGGTAGAAAAGCAGATCCTGAAATTGCTGAAAGCGGGCATGACGCAGAAGGCAGTGCGGGAAAAGTTCGGAGTCGGGCACGCCGTCATCCGCAGAATCGTGGAAGAGAACGGTATTTTGCGGAGCGATGAGGAGCTGGAACGGCACAAAAAGCTGAGAATCCCGCAGCATCTTCTGGATGAGTGGGATGAAACAAGAATTGAATTATTGGAAAGGGCGAGGAGATGGCAGTAATTGGAATTATTGTCTTCTGCGGTGTGTTGGTTGGCCTGTTTGCATGGTTACTGAACAGACCAGAGCGACCGAAAGATCCGCGGGAAGACGAGGAGCAGATGGAATATCTTACGGAATGGAGCAGGAATCATGGAGAAAAACAAAAAAGCAAAGTGGAAAAGTAGAGAAGAGCACAACGACTATATCCATGCTGAATGCTCTGGTTGTGGTTTTCAGGTTGAGAGTTATGATGCCGTTGAAACAGGAAGATCCAGTACAGACTATATCAAAGCAAAATGGAAGTTCTGCCCGAAGTGCGGAGCTGAAATGACAGTGTAGAACAAACAGAAAGGAGCCAGCCTCCGGCCGGGGCAAGGGTATACCGGGCTTCTTGAGAAAATGGGAGAATTAAGCACAGAAGAATGGAAAAAACAGAAAAAGATACAGAGAGCAATCTTCACGGCAAAACAGAATCTGCCGTATGAAGTGAAAATTCGTCGTCAGGCCAGAAGAGCATGGGAGTTCTGGACAGAAATGGAATACGAGAATAAAAACTGTCATGTGAGCGTCGGCGGATTGGACAGCATTACGCTATATATTTGGTTACACAGCCTCGGCATCCATGTTACAGGAATTACGGTATCTGGTATTGAAGATCAGAGCATCCAAAAGGTACATAGAGCACTGGGGCTTGAAGTTGTGAAATCGTATAAGAGCAAGGTTACGATTTTGAATGAGATTGGCTTTCCGGTGATCAGCAAGAAGATTGCCGGGCGGATCAATACACTGCAGAATCCGACAGAGAACAATAAGACGGTGCGGCATGCGATCATCACCGGCGAATGCGGTGCACAGGGGCATTATGCAAAAAACAGTCGCATGCAGTTGCCGCAGAAATGGTTGAAACTATTCGGAGGATATGAAAACGAGAATGAGGGTGTCAATTATGGCAAGCCTGAGCCAGACATTAAAATCTCGAATGAGTGTTGTTACTGGCTGAAAGAGAAGCCCTGCGATGACTGGGCGAAGAACCATAACAGCAATCCTTACCTTGGAATCATGGCAAGCGAAGGCGGACAGCGTGAAGAGGCGCTGATCGATCATGGCTGTAACTACTACGGAAAGACCGTGATCAGGTCTGCTCCCTTTGCGGTCTTTATGCGGCAGGATATCCTGCAGTTGGCTCTTGATATGGACCGCTGGTATCATGAGCATCTGGAATTATTTGAGAAACTGTATCATGCGCAGCCGTATGGCCGGAATAAAGACGGGAGCCCGAAAAAATATGTTCCGCTGGAATCCATCGTGCCGGAAATCTATGGAGCGATAGCAAAGCGGCAGAATGGAGAACTCTACACAACGGGAGCACAGAGAACCGGATGCAGCATGTGCGGTTTTGGCATCCATTTGGAGCAGCGGCCGCACCGGTTTGACAAGCTCCGGGAGCGCAACCCGAAAGAATGGGAATTCTGGATGTATCGCTGCTGTACGGATCCGAACACCGGGGAGAAATATGGCTGGGGAAGAGTTTTGGACTATATCGGCGTGGAGTGGGAGGACATTCCGGCGGTGCAGATGAGTTTGGAGGATTTTCTGAAATGAGTAAAGAGTTGATTATAGATTGTTTTGCTGGCGGGGGCGGTGCCTCCGTTGGCATCGAGATGGCGCTGGGGCGGCCGGTGGATATTGCGATCAATCACGATCCGGATGCCATATTGATGCATAAGACGAATCATCCAAACACGCTGCATCTGACAGAAGATATCTTCAAGGTCAACCTGCGAAAATACGTCAAGGATCAGCATGTGGCGCTGATGTGGGCAAGTCCGGACTGTACGAGTCATAGTAAGGCCAAGGGAGGAAAACCGCGGGAGCTCGGTCTGCGGATCCTTCCGTGGGCGGTGTACAAACACGCGAAGGAGATTCTGCCGGATGTGATCCTGATGGAGAACGTGGAAGAAATACAGCAGTGGGGGCCGCTGGATGCGAAAGGGTATCCGATTCCGGAAAGAAAGGGAGAAGATTATCAGAAATTTATTCGGTCGATGAAAGCGTTGGGGTATATATTCGACTGCCGGGAGCTGGTAGCTGCCGACTATGGGGCACCGACCACACGGAAACGATGGTACGCGGTGTTCCGGCGGGACGGGAAAGAAATCCGCTGGCCAGAACCCACGCACAGCAGGGAAAACACCGGTTTACAGCGATGGAAAGAGTGCGGAGACTATATTGATTGGTCTGACCTCGGAACGTCGATTTTTGGCCGGAAAAAGCCGCTGGCAGAGGCAACACAAAAGCGAATAGCAAACGGGATAAAAAAATATATCATCGATGCACCGGAACCGTATATTGTAAAAAATAAAGACGCATTAGCCTTTATCATCCAATATCACGGAGAGACGCGGGACGGGGACTCGAGAGGGCAGCTTTTAACGGAGCCGATCAAAACGATCGACACCTCAAATCGATATGGCTTGGTAACTGCCTTCATCACAAAGTATTATAAATCCGGCATCGGGCAGGGGTGCGATGAGCCACTGCATACCATAACGACTTCACCGGGGCATTTTGGACTCGTGTCGGCGTTTTTAATCAAGTATTACGGTGCTGGATGCGGGCAGATGCTCGACCATCCGCTCGGGACGATCACCACAAAAGACCGTTTCGGACTGGTCAACGTGATTCTGGATATCAAAGGAGAAAAGTATATCATCTATGATATTTTTCTTCGGATGTTGAAACCGGAAGAACTGAAGCTGATGCAGGGATTCCCGAAAGACTACATCATCAGCCGAGATTACAACTGGAAAAGTTATCCAGTTGCAAAGCAGGTGGCGCGGATCGGAAACAGCGTGGTACCGATTATGGCGCAGAAACTGGCAGAGGCCAACTGCCCGTACTTGAAAGTAGGCGAGCGGGTGCCGAATCTGAATATCGATGACAGCCAGGAGCAGTTGAGATTTGCTTGAGAATGGGAGGAGCAAATTTTATGACGAAAAAAATATATTTGGTTCCTGACATTAGTGAACAGCAAAATATATATATGTATTGCAATTATGCCCGGAGGAATCCACACGAAGAGAGATGTTTTAAATGCGAGAACGATTGCAAACACAAAGGAAAACATACGATTCTGATTGAGGAGAAAAATGAGAGATAGAACCACCGAAAGAGAATATAAGTGGGGAGGTGATAGCAGTGGAGAAAAAGGTTCTGGAGCAGTACATAGACGCTTGCGAGCTGATCAAAGAGACGGAAAAGGACATTAGACGGCTGAAAAAGAAGCGGCAGACCATCGTGCAGACTTCCGTTTCCGGGAGCAATCCGGATTTTCCGTACAACCCGCAGCACTTTAAGATTGCGGGTACAGCGTTCACCTATGAGGAGGATGCTCGCCTGCGGCACGAAGAGAAGATTCTGGAGGAGCGCCGGGAGAACGCTCAACGGCTGAAAGTGGAGGTGGAGCAGTGGATGAACCACATTCCACAGAGGATGCAGCGCATTATCAAGTACAGAGTCTTCGAGGAGATGAGCTGGAGCCAGGTGGCGGCGAAACTCGGAAGAAAAGCCACGGAAGAGAGCGTAAAAAAAGAATATCACAGATTTTTAGATGGAAACTAAAACTTTGTCCTTTTTGTCCCATATGTCCCGAAAAGAAGTGATATAGTATATCATGGCAAGAACGGTAAGAGGGGTTTAGCCACCCCTCTAATTACCTCCTTTCTTTGGATTTTGATACGCGGCGGCTATGGGTCACAGCATAGCCGCTGACTGGGGCAGCATCAGCCCGTGGAAAAAGTCCGAATGATGCACGGCGCAGTGTCCGGCAGATGCATGCGCCTACTGGAACGTAGCTCAACAGGAAGAAGCAGTCGCATGAGTCGACAAGGGCGCAGGTTCGAGACCTGCCGTTCCAATCTCCTTGACTGGAGAGTCTCCCTTATACTTTTGTACAGATTCCTCGCAGAGATGCGGGGAATTTTTGTATGCAGAAATTTGGACAGAAAGGTGGTGTTGCCGGATGGCAAAATTGACTACAAAGCAGCAGAGATTTGTGGAAGAGTATCTGATCGACCTGAACGCAACACAGGCCGCTATCAGAGCTGGTTATAAAGCAGGAAACTCACAACGAGCCAGCGAAATAGGAAATGAATTACTCCAGAAAACTCCAGTTTCAGAAGCGATTCAGCAGGCAATGGCTGAAAGATCAAAAAGGACAGGTATCAACCAGGACAGAGTAATCCAAGAGCTGGCAAGAATTGCATTTGTGAATCCGCAAAATGTAATCAACTCTGAAGATGCTTCTATTCGAGCAGATGCCACAGAAGATGATTTGGCATGCATTCAGTCAGTAAAAGTTAAAACTATGGATGGTGAAAAAGGATCGTCAGTTGAAAGGGAAGTCCGATTAAATGATAAGATGAGAGCGCTGGAGCTTCTTGGCAAGCACCTCGGAATGTTCAAAGAAAAAGTCGATGTGGCAGCTGATATGGATTTGAATATCACAATCGATTACGGGGAGGACGATTCCGGATGAACATAAACGTCCAGATGAATCCGGGCTTCAAAGAAGTTGACCACAGCCGCAAACGGTATATTGTCATGAAAGGCTCTGCTGGATCGGGGAAGAGCGTTGACACGGCGCAAAATTATATCCTGCGGTTGATGCAGGATCCGGGAAGAAATCTTCTATGTGTTCGAAAGGCGGACGTGACAAACAGGGATAGCACTTTTGCAGAATTGCAGGGTGCTATTTTTCGTATGTTCGGGGAGCAGTATAAGAGATATTGGCACATTAACAGCTCCAATATGATTATGGAGTGCAAGATCAACCGGAATCAGATTATCTTCCGAGGAGTCAATGACGAGAAACAGCGTGAAAAGCTGAAATCCATTACCTTTAAGCGTGGGAAGCTGACAGATGTGTGGATTGAAGAAGCTACAGAGGTTACGCAGGCAGACTTCGAGATCATCGATGACCGTCTTCGTGGTGAGCTACCGGAAGGTCAGTTCTATCAGATCCGAATGACGTTTAACCCAGTGTCAGCCTATCACTGGATTAAGCGTGTGTTCTTTGACCGGTCCGATCCGGATGTCCTGACGCATCAGTCAACCTACGAGCAGAACCGCTTTATCGATGATGCCTATCGCAGACGTATGATGCGGCGTAAGGAAGTGGACCCGGAAGGGTATCGGGTATATGGCCTGGGGGAATGGGGAGAGGTCGCCGGACTGATCCTCAAAAACTATGTTGTTGAAGAATTTGAACGCTCGCCGGAACGATTCGACTACATGGTCAATGCACAGGACTTCGGCTTCAACCACGCAAACTGCATCGGCGAGGTCGGTTTCAAGGATGGGGAGCTGTATCTGTGCAGGGAGCTGTACGTGTATGAGATGGATACGGATGAGATCATCCGGCTGGCGGAAGGGCAGTTCAACAAGCGCCTGCGTATGTGGTGCGATTCTGCGGAGCCGGACCGTATCAAGATGTGGCAGAAAGCAGGATACCGCGCAAAAGGCGTGCAGAAAGAGCCGAACAGCGTGCATGCCCAGATAGACTATTTGAAACAGCACAGGATCCATATCTACCCGTCCTGCGTCAATACAATAAAAGAAATTCAGCAATGGAAGTGGAAGAAGGATGAGCGTACCAACACTTATCTCGAAGAGCCAGTTCCGTTTTTTGATGATGCCATGGCGATGCTTCGGTATTCCATTGAGGAAGAACGTAAAGCGAAGCCGCGGCTGAACAGAAAAGTGAAAGGAGGGATATAGAGGTGTGGACGAATTTGTACAGGCTGCCGTCAGAGGAAGCACTGACAGATGCCAAATTGAATGAATTTATTATGCGGCATTCCGGAGAGTGCGCATTTCGATACAGCAGACTGCAGGAGGCCTACGAGACGGAGTATCCGATCCTGCATGAGCCGTTAAAGCCCAAGTGGAAGCCGGACAACCGGATCATGGTCAACTTTGCGAAATACATCGTGGATACGATGAACGGCTTCTTCATCGGGCATCCGATCAAACTGCAGGTAGACGATGGAAACGAAGCGGTTGAGAAATATGTTGATTTTCTGGATCAGTATAATGATCAGGACGATAACAATGCCGAACTGTCCAAGATCTGCAGTATCTTCGGCAAAGGCTATGAAATGTATTACGTAGATGAGAACGGAAATATCGGTATCACTTATCTGAGCCCGCTGGATGCATTCATGATCTACGACGATTCCGTGCTGGAAAGGGAACGATATTTCGTGCGGCTGTATTACGATTCGAATCAGATCCTTCATGGAAGCGTATCGGACGAGACGAAGGTCCGCTGGTTTACAATCAAAGGAAAATTGCTCTGGGATGCAGACGAGAAGATACACGGTTTCGACGGCGTTCCGGCATCGGAGTACGTAGAAAACAAGGAGCGTATGGGAATCTTCGAGCCGGTCCTTACGATGATTAATGCATACAACAAGGCGATCAGCGAGAAAGCCAATGATGTTGACTATTTCGCGGATGCCTATCTCAAGGTTCTTGGTTCCAAGCTGGAAGAAGACGATGTGGCGCATATCCGGGATGACAGAATCATTAATTTCGACGGGGACACCGAACGGTTGATTGTCGAATTTCTTCAGAAACCGGATGGTGATACCACGCAGGAGCATCTGATCGATCGTCTGGAAAAGCTCATTTTCCATATCAGCATGGTGGCCAATATCTCGGACGAGAATTTTGGCACCAGTTCCGGCATCGCCATGAAATATAAGCTGCAGGCAATGAGTAACTTGGAAAAAACGAAAGAGCGGAAATTTACCAGCGGAATGAACCGGAGGTATCGTCTGATCTTCTCAAATCCGGTCTCGGGGATGAAGAAAGATGACTGGGTGAAGATCCATCCACACTTTACGCCGAACTTCCCGGCAAACCTGCAGGAAGAGGCAGAGATCGCGAAGAATCTGGAAGGCGTTGTCAGCCAGGAAACACAGCTGGGCGTGCTGTCTATCGTGGATAATGCACAGGACGAGATTAAGAAAATCGATGCTGATCAGGATAAGATGAGAGCGGATCCTGTGATGGAGCAGATGTTTGGCGGCGGTGGACAGGATGACGAGTAAGGAATACTGGCAGAAGCGTGAGACGGAGCATTCTAAGAAGAATAAGATGTCGGAGCAGGCCTATGCAGAAGAGATCCGGAAGACCTATGCATATATGGCAGACCAGATCCAGAAGGAGATCGATGGATTTTATGCAAAGTACGCCACAAAAGAGGGAATCTCGCTGGCGGAGGCAAAAAGGAGAGTTTCCAAGCTTGACATCGAAGAATATGGCAGGAAAGCCGCAAAATACGTCAAAGAAAAAGATTTTTCTGATCAGGCGAATGAAGAGATGCGGTTGTACAATGCGACCATGAAAATCAATCGCCTGGAGCTGCTGAAAGCCAATATCGGGCTGGAAATGGTATCCGGCTTCGACGAACTGCAGAAATACTTTGATCAGACGCTGACACAGCAGACAATAGAAGAATTTCGCAGGCAGGCGGGCATTCTTGGCAATTCTGTGCAGGAAAACGGGAAAATGGCGCGGGCAATCGTCGATGCGTCATTCCATAACGCCACCTATTCCGACCGGATTTGGATGTATCAGGATATGCTGAAAGCAGAGCTGGACAAGCTGCTGAAAACAGGGCTAATCCAGGGTAAGAACCCGCGGGAGCTTGCGGTGCACCTGCAGAAACGCTTCGGTGCAAGCCGGGAGGATGCAGAGCGGCTCATGGTCACGGAGCTTGCCAGAGTCCAGACAGAAGCTCAGAAACAGTCCTATATCCGAAATGGATTCGAAGAGTATACATACGTTGCCTGCGGGAATGCAGATGTCTGCGAGCGGTGCCAGGCGTTGGACGGCAAGCATTTTAGGGTGCAGGATATGATGCCAGGGACAAATGCGCCGCCGATGCATCCGCGATGCCACTGCTCTACGGCGGCCTATGAAGACAGCACAGAGTATGAGAAATGGTTGGAATTTCTGGAGCAGGGTGGTACCACAGAAGAATGGGAAGCTTCGAAAAACAGAAAGGCGAGATACAAAGACAACGAAGGCATATTCCAAACATTGGATGGCAGATCAAAGGGGCGAGACGTTATCAAACCTCGAAATATCATGAAAGAAATGAAAAAGTCCAGCATCGGAACGGAAATGTTGGAATATCTTCAGGAAAATGATATTCAAATAAAGGTATGGTACGGAGTTGATGTCGACGAGGGACTGGACGGACTTTTCGAAGATGGTGAAATCAACATTTATGCTGATAACACCAAAACGGTTCGTGAGACAGCTATTACAGTGATTCACGAGGCTACACATGCCAAAATCAACAAGCCAAACACCAAAAATCAAGAATTACAATGTTATATGAACGAGTACAGACATCAAAACATCGAATTGACAGAAAAAGTTGTCCAGGATATAATGAATCATATAAATGATAAATATCCGAATCTGAAATGGGAGTGATTGTTTATGACGAATACTCTGAATATTCCACCTCATGAGAGAGTAAAGCTCTTGAGAAAAGGCGAAAAAGTTTTATGCAAGAAATGTAAAAAAGGAATTATGATTCCTGTTGGTGATCGTGAAAAAACGAATACTTTTTACTGTGACTTTTGCAAGAATCAGTTAATTATTAATTGATACAATATCGGAAAAGTGCAGATACAGGCATTGGAAGAGTTTGGAATTGAATGGAAAGAACTGAAATAACCGGAAAAGATGTAATCATTCACAGGGATTTAACTCCGAAAGAAAGAGAAGAAGAGCTTAGAAGATTGAAAGAGGAAAGCGAGAATTTGAAAAGCTGGGAAGAAGACGGTGCAAATGGCTCAGAATGATTATTTCGTGATTGTATACCAGGTACTGAAATATCTGTATGAATGCTTGAAAAAGGGTGAAAAGCCAGAAGCATGTTACCTTACGGCATCGGCTTATAATATTCCCGAAAATTATTGGCAGTATATCATTTTAAGTCTGATTACGGAAGAATATATAAAAGGCATTGCTGTCAATCATACAAAAGATGGCGTTCTTTTAGGCGATCTGCCGGATGCTATTATCACGCCCAAAGGTATTTCATATTTGTTTGAGAATTCATTGATCGAAAAGGCAAAAAGGACATTGAAAGACGTAAAAGAAATGGTTCCATTTGTATAATTAACCACCAGTCGAGAGGCCGGTGGTATTTTTACGTCCATTTTTAAGAAAGAGAGGATCAGAAAATGAAATTTGAAGAAGCATTTAAGATGATGAAATCTGGAGGCAAAGCAAAGATACCGTCTTGGGGCGGATATTGGTATTGGAATCCAGAAAAGAAAACGATTACCATGCACACCAAAGACGGGCAGGAGATGGATATCAGAGAAACTCAAGTGGTTGAATACACTGTCGGAAATATTCTTTCTGATGAATGGGTTGTTGCAGATGAAAGTAATTGTCCTCAGCTTGGAGGAGAGGCGACCTTTTCTTTCGGGGAGGCTATCAAATATCTTAAACGTGGAATGAAAGTTGCACGTAAAGGATGGAACGGCAAAAAGCAGTACATTCAGCTTGCAAGCGGAATCTCCTATAAAACACCTTATGGAGAAATTGTGAACTGTGAGCATGATGCAATTGGTAACATGGCAGTGGCTTTTGTGGGAACTTCCGGCGTGCAGATGGGATGGCTTGCATCTCAGGCGGATATGCTTGCTGAAGATTGGATTTTTGTGGAGGAATAAGATTATGGGAAATGAAGAGTTTTTAAGAATTTGCAAGGAAAAAGTGCTTGAGTATACAAATCAGCACATGGACAAAACGGATCTGAAACAGATTACTGCTGGTGATGTGTATGTGGTCTGGATGTGTAAAACACTGCAGAATCACAAAGCCCTGCTCAGCACTACTGTTCCGGATGGAATGTATTATGAGCTGACATACAACGGAGATAAAGCGGAATTGTATTTTGATGCATACAAAAAATTCCAGAATATCTGTTTTAAAATGTAGGAGGATATGGAATGAAAAAGAAAGTAATGGCATTGCTGACAGCGCTCATGTTGGTATGTGCATCTCTTACCGGATGCACTGAGGCGTACAAAGTCAGCAACAATATTTCACAGGAAGCCGACAATTTCAATGTAACCCGCAAACTAACAGTGTTAAATGCCAGAACCGACACGATCCTGCTGGAGCTAACAGGAACCTTTTCTTTGCAGAATAACTCAGAGAATGAACTTGAGGTCATTATTGAGACGGCGGAAGGAAAATACCAGAAGGATCTGGTCTATCTCAATGATTATACAATGTACGTTGTTGAAGACATTTCCGGGGCTGATGTAGATAAATACCATTATGAAATCAATTTTCTTCCGGAGTGGGGCGTAAAAGTTACTCACAAAGATTAATTGCGCCGGCGCAATTCTAAACGAACAATGCACGCAGAGATGCGTGTTATTTTTATGCCTTTTTCCTGCCAGGCGTTAAAGAAGCAGGAAAATCCAACAGCGAATGGCCCGGGCACGAGAGTGAATAGGCTGGGCGGAAAGGACACGAAACCATGAGAAAGAAACATTTTTATTGCAGAATCACGATGAATCGGCAGATCTTCGCGGAAGGCGGAGCAGGAGCAGCAGATCAGGGAGGATCAGAGAATGATTGAGGTGCGCGTTCGTAAAAACGAAATCAGGGTTTCCGGCCATGCAATGTACGCCCCACACGGCCAGGACATTGTCTGCGCGGGTATTTCAAGCCTCGTGCGGACGCTGATCCGCTCGATTGAGGATCTGACAAGGGATGAAATAGAATACGAAGTATCGCCCGGATGGGTTGATATACAGTATGGGAATCTATCGGAGAAAGCAAAAACTCTGGTGGATTCCTTTTTTGTCGGCGTCTGCTTGATGGCCGATGAATTTCCGGAGCATGTCCGGATCGTGTAACCGATGTGACCGAAATGTCGTTAAACTATGATTCTGGAGCAACGGCACGGGGCTTTTATAGAACGGGACGGGGCAGAAAGGACCGAACATGAAGTATAAAAACAATCGTTGGAGAATCCCAATGATCAACCTGCAGTTATTTGCAGATGGCGAAGGAGACGGTAGCGGAGCCGGAGACGGAAACGATAACGGAGCCGGAGCAGGTTCTGGAGATAGCGGCAATGAGATGTCATTTGATGATTTTCTTGGACAGGCAGAGAATCGTGCAGAGTTCGACCGCAGAGTCCAGAAAGCGGTAAACACAGCAGTGACCAAAGCACAGGAAAAGTGGCAGGCACTGACTGATGATAAGCTTTCAGAGGCGGAAAAGCTGGCGAAGATGACAAAGGAAGAGAAAGCGGAGTATAAAACCCGGAAGTTGGAAAAGGAACTGGCAGATCTGAAACGGCAGAATTCGCTCTCGGAAATGTCAAAGACGGCCAGAAAGATGCTGGCAGATGAAGAAATCAACATCCCGGATGAACTTCTGGCACATCTGGTATCGGAAAGCGCTGAGGATACCAAGACGGCAGTCGAAGCTTTCACAAAGATGTACAAGGATGCAGTACAGGCTGCCGTAAAAGATGCCCTGAAAGGAAATGCCCCAAAGGGCGGATCCGGCGGAAAAGGTGCTGTGACAAAAGAACAGATTCTTGCAGTCAGCAACCCAATTGAACGGCAGCGGCTGATTGCGGAAAATATTGCATTATTTCAGTAGGAGGAAAACAGCATGCATAGAATTGGAAAATTAGGGCTGCAGGTATTTGCGGCACCGGATAACATGACAGGTCAGGCACAGATCCAGGTAAAAGCCCGCGAGATTGATTTCGTAACATCTTTCGGCAAAAACATTCAGGCACTGCTTGACGTCCTGGGCATTATCCGAATGATCAAGAAAGATAACAACACCGTTTTGAAGACAAAAAAGGTGACAGGAAACCTGCAGTCCGGTGAGGTCGCAGAGGGCGAAGAGATCCCGTACTCCCAGTACGCTGTGGAAGAAATTCCGTTTGATACTATTAAAATCAGCAAGTATCGTAAGGGAGTAACCCTGGAGGCAATCGCGGAAAAGGGATATGATGCCGCAGTACAGGATACCGACGAAGAGTTCAAAACCGATCTGCAGAACGTTGTCATGGATAAGCTGTACGCACAGCTGAAAGCAGGTTCTCTGACTGGCCATGAAAGCACTTGGCAGATGGCGGTTGCTATGGCAATCGGAAAGGTTAAAGATAAGTTCAAAAAGATGAGAAGAACGGCTACCGGCGTAGCAGTATGGGTAAATACACTGGATGTGTATAAATATGTCGGTGCCGCGGATATCTCCCTGCAGACAGCGTTCGGCTTTGAGTACATGAAGAAATTCCTTGGCGCTGATGTTGTCTTCGTAAGCTCTGAAATCCCGGAAAACGTCGTCATTGCTACTCCACTCAACAACATCATCGGATATTACATCGATCCGGGCGACTCTGAGTTCGTAAAAGCTGGCCTCAGCTATACAACGGACCCGACTACTCATTTTATCGGTTTCCATGCACAGGGTACCTACGAGAGAGCAATTTCGGATCTGTACGCTATTATGGGTCTGCGCTTATTCTGTGAGTACCTGGATGCCATCGCCTACATCTCCGTTGGTGGAGCGGATACACAGACTCTTGGAAAACTGACCGTAACGGCGGCAGAAGGATCTGAAACAGGAAAAACAAAGATCTCCGTAAAAGAGCAGCTGATGTCTATGAAAAACTGCTGGAAGTACAAAGATGCGGCATCCGCGACTACCGTGAAATACGGCGATGACGTGAAAAACTGGAGCAAATGGGATGGAGAATCCGAAATCGCATCTACAGCAACCCATCACATCACGCTGGTTGAGTGTGATCAGAACTATAAAGCAGTCCGTTCCGGCGATGTAACAGTAGCTGTGAAGAGCTGAGAAGGAGGAACCTATGTACAGGGTGATTGAATACTTTACGGATCTTCATGACGATGACCATGAGTACCGAGAGGGTGATACCTTCCCGCGTGAGGGACTCAAGGTATCCGAAGCCCGCCTGGCAGAGCTTGCATCTGCTGAAAATCTGCGTGGTATCCCACTGATTGAGCTGGTGGAGCCGGAAAAGGCAGGCAAAGGGAAAAGCAAGAATAAGGCAGTAGATTCCTTGGCAGAGTAGGAGGCAGCCTATGATCGAAGATCTGAAACTGCTTCTTGGACTGGAAGATACAGACAAAAAGACAGAACAGCAGTTACAGCTGATTCTGAATGCCACGAAACAGCGGCTGAAATTTCTTCTTGGCGGTCTGGAGCCGCCGGAAGAGATGGAATACATCATATTGGATGTTTCGGTCATTCGATTCAACCGGATCGGCTCGGAAGGGCTCTCCTCTCACAGTGTTGAGGGCGAGAGCCTTTCCTGGTCAGAAAATGATTTTGCCGGGTACATGGATGATATTCAGTCCTATCTGGACAGCCAGCGGGAGGCAAGAAAGGGAAAGGTAAAGTTTCTGTGAGATATGATACACCAGTTTTCTTCCAACGGGTCCTGCCGGGCGAATATGATTCGAAAACCGGAAACTATGCTGCAGACCAGGTCACAGAGGTGCAGAAAATGGCTTCTGTGATGGATACGAGGGCAGAGATCATGCAGATCGTATACGGAGGAATCCGTCAGGGCAGCGTGACCGTACAGCTTCAAAATCATTACCAGAAGCCGTTTGACCGGATCCGGATCGGGAACACAACCTATAGAGTGGACTATACGCGGAAACTTCGCGTGAAACAGACTTTTATTCTGTCGGAGGTGGTCTGATGCCGAAAATCAAGCTGGAAGGAATGGAGAAACTGCAGGTCAAATTGAAGAAAAACGTGCAGATGAGCGATGTAAAGCGGGTTGTAAAGGAAAATGGTGCTCAAATGCAAGAAAAAATGCAGAGAAAAGCAAATTTCAAGAAGGGTTATCAGACCGGAACAACAAAAAGAAGTATCGGGATGAGCATCAAAGATGGAGGAATGACTGCCGAAGCCGGACCAACAACGGAATATAGCCCATACCTCGAACATGGTACGAGATATATGGAAGCGCAGCCGTTTGTATATCCTTCTTACGCGATTCAGAAAGAACAGTTCAAATCCGATTTGAAAAAGCTTACGAGGTGACATCATGGACCCACAGCAGGAATTATTCAGTGCGTTGCTTCTGGAATTAAAAAAACAGTATCCAGACAGTGTGTATGACACGTTTTTACCGCCGGAAGGTACGCCATACCCGTTTATCTATCTGGCGGACAGCGATTTAACCGACAAAGCCAATAAAACGGCTGTGTTCGGCAACGTAAGCCAGACAATCCACGTTTGGCACGACAATCCGCGGCAGCGCGGCACAGTTTCACAGATGCTTCTGCAGATCAAGCAGATTTGCAGGCATCTGGAACATACCGGCAGCTTCTCCTGGTCCGTGCAGGACTTAAATCAGAGAATATTGCCGGACACAACTACCAACCAGCCACTTCTTCACGGCATCGTGGAAGTGACTTTTTTATTCAGTTAGGAGAACAGCATGAGAAAAACAATTGATTTACAGTTATTCGCAGATGCGGTACGTGGTAAAAAGATCGTTTATCTGTACCGCCTTAAAAAAGATGCGGCTAAAAATGCAGCTACAGCATTAGCGTTTACGACAGAGAACGGCAGAACGACAAGCAAGGATGCAGATACCACAGAGACCAAGGACGGCACGATTCGAACCCCGGGAGCAGCCGAGGTTGAGATTACGGCAACCAGTATTCTTGCCAAGGGCGACACACTGATCGACTCTCTTGAAGATGCCATGATCAATGATGAACTGGTCGAGATCTGGGAAGCAAATCTGGATGATCCAGCATCCAGCGGAAGCAATAAATTCAATGGAAAATATTTCCAGGGCTATGTAACGGAGGTAGAAAAGACTTCAAACGCCGAAGATATGGTGGAGGTGTCTCTTACCTTTGGCGTCAATGGAACCGGTCAGAAGGGTGATGTAACCGTAACGACCGCGCAGCAGGAAATAGCAGCTTACGTATTTACAGATACGACAAAAACAGGAGCGTAAAAATGCTGAGGGCGAGAAATCGTCCTCTTTTTGAATAGTAAAGGAGAAAAACGATATGGAACTTACAATTAATGGACAGGTTTATCAGTTTATTTTCGGCATGGGATTCATGAGAGAAATGAACAAAAAAGTAAATATGCCGGTAGATGGAATCAAAGATGCCAAAAAGAATATCGGTCTGAGATATACCGTTGCAGGCATTATGGATGGAGATGTAGAAGCTCTCGAGGAACTGCTGCTTGTGGCAAATAAAGGGCAGAATCCGAGAGCAACTACAGAAATTCTGGATGAATATATTGATGATCCGGATACCGATATCGATCAGCTCTTCGAAGATACGATGGGTTTCTTAAAGAATGCAAATGCTACGAAGAAATGCGTCCAGAATCTCGAGAAGACGATCGAAGAAGAAAAAGCGAAGAAGTAGGTGGCATGGCTCATGAAGAGGTGAGCTTCGAAGAACAATACCGGGAAGTTGCAATCAGCTGCTTCCGATATCTGGGCTTCACATCGTTTGAACAGGTTGATCGTCTGACGATTACACAGTATGAAATTATGATGGAAGCGCTGAGATATCGAATGGTAGACGATGAATACAGGGCACATCGACAGGCCTTTTTGAATTTCGCTGCCCAGGCGCAAAAAAAATCTGGAAAGAAAACAGTTCCAGTATACAAGCGATTCCGTAATTTCTTTGACTATGAAAAAGAATTAAAAAACGTGAAGGAAAAGAAGCATAAGAAGGGTGATCCACGATTCGCCGGAATATCCAAATTGTTAAAGAGAGGAGAGTGAACAGATGGCAGAATCTTATAGCGTAAAGGCGGTTTTATGCGCGGAAGATAAGAACTTCTCCTCAATGATGAAATCATGCAGCAGTTATGCTGAAAATCTGAAAAATACGCTTACAAGTGGAATTGGATTCGGCGCTATGGCGGCGATCGGATCCAAGGCAGTATCGGCAGTCGGAAGTGGATTAAAAAGTCTGACTACAGGAGCAATAAGCGCTGGTGCGAATTTTGAGAATGCTATGTCATCTGTAGCAGCTATTTCCGGGGCTACAGGATCTGACTTCGATCGGCTATCTGAAAAGGCGAAACAGCTCGGAAAATCCACACAGTACACCGCAAGTGAGACAGCTTCTGCGATGGAGTACATGGCAATGGCCGGCTGGAAAACGGAGGATATGTTAAATGGAATCGAAGGCGTAATGGATCTGGCCGCTGCATCGGGAGAAGATTTGGCTGGCGTTTCCGACATCGTAACAGATGCTATGACAGCTTTCGGTTTATCGGCGGATGGTACCACCAAAATTATCAAAGATGGTTTTACAAAAGAAGTCTCCAACGCTTCACATTTTGCTGATGTTCTGGCAGCAGCTTCGGCAAATTCCAATACCAATGTTGCTATGCTGGGCGAATCTTTTAAATATGCGGCTCCCGTAGCTGGATCGTTAGGATACAGCGTAGAAGATACGGCCATTGCCCTCGGACTCATGGCGTCGTCAGGGTTGAAAAGCAGTATGGCTGGTAGCAGCCTTCGAACTATCCTGACAAATCTTGCCAAGCCAACAGATGATATCAGTGACGCAATGGATTATTTGGGTATATCCTTGCAGAATAGTGATGGCTCTATGAAGTCTCTGATGGACATTGTAACGGATCTGCGAGGTGCATTTGGACAATGTAAAATGCCAATGGATCAGTTCCAAGAGAATCTTGCAAAACTTGACGAAAAGTATGCCAATGGAGAGCTGACAGAAAAGAAGTATAATGAAGCATTAGCAGATTTAACGGAAAAGGCTTATGGAGCAGAGGGAGCGTTAAAGGCCAAATATGCTGCTACGTTAGCTGGAAAAGAGGGTATGTCAGGCCTGCTTTCAATCGTGAGCGCGGCACCAGAGGATTTTGACAAGTTAACAAACGCCATTTATAACAGCGATGGTGCAGCCAAAGAAATGGCAGAAATAAAAATGGATAATCTGCAGCACGATGTCGTGAAACTGCAGTCTGCTATGGAAGGACTTGGAATTACCGCATTCAACCAGGTTGGCGGAAAAATGAGAGGTTTGGTTGGCATCGCAACTGAGGCGGTTGGAAAAATCGATGAGAAGCTTGCCAGCGGAAAAGGGATCGAAAAGGCTGTCGATAAAATAGAAGCAATGGTTGAGAAAGCAAAACCATATTGGGATATTTTCAAAACGGATGCAGTGGAAGCGGGAACAGCGCTGGGCGATGCGGTTGGGGCGATCATAGGAGATATCAAGAAACTTTCAGGTTCTTTTGGCAGCACAGAAAGTATTGAAAATTTCTCAACCACTTTGGGAAAGGCTAAAGATGGAATTGTAGCAGTTTCGGGATTTTTGGAAAAACATTCGGATGTAATTGCAAAGTTGGTGGTAACACTTCCGAAACTCTTGATCGCGTACAAAGGTTTCAAAATTGTTAAGGCCGTAGCGCCATTTGTTGGTGCGTTTACGGGGGCTGTTGGAGGACTGGCAAAGGCTGGCCTTGGGAAAATCGCACCTGGGTTATTCAAAGTTTCAAAAGGGCAGGAAGCGGTTGGCAAATCAAGCGGTGGCAGTGCAAAGAAAATGGTAGCATCCGCCAAGGCTTTTATGATGATGGGTGTCGGGGTACTGGCGATTAGCGCTGGATTCTATTTGCTTGCGCAGTCTGCAATTGCAGTAGCCAACGCTGGCCCAGGGGCAATAGCTGTTTTTGCTGGTTTGATTGGTGTTGTGGTAGGACTTGCAGTTGGTATGACGAAGATGCTTTCGTCTATGTCTGGCGGGTCGAAGAAATTAACAGCGATGGCACCGGCGCTTCTGGCGTTGGGAGCGGCTGTATTAATGATTAGCGCAGGTTTGGCACTACTGGCATATTCTTCGATTCAGTTGGCAAATGCCGGTCCGCTGGCCATTGGCGTAATGGCAGGAATGGTGGTTGCACTTGGTGGTTTAATGCTGGTGGCAAAGAGCGTATCACCAACACTTTCAGCGGGGGCAGTTGGATTTGTTGCGTTTGGCGCTGCGGTATTAATTGCAGCAGCTGGAATCGGATTGCTATCCTTAGCGGCTATTAATCTTGCAAATGCCGGTCCGCTGGCCATTGGATGTATGGTTGGTATGGTTGCGGCAATCGCTTTGCTGGCAGTTGGAGCGGCCGCTCTTGGACCAGCACTGACAGTGGGAGCAGTTGGCTTTATTGCATTTGGATCCGCTATCGTTTTGGTGGCAGCAGGTGCGTTGATTGCCAGCGCGGCATTGGCGGTTGTGTCTGCTGTTCTTCCTTCGATTGTACAGTATGGAGAGCAGGGAGCGGTAGCGATTGCTGAGCTCGGAGCAAGCATGATTGTCTTTGGTGCCGGAGCGGCTGTTGGAGGAGTTGGCGCAACCGTTCTTGGAGTTGGTCTTGCGTTGGTCGGTGTAACTGCGCTGGTTGCAGCCGCAGGAGTAATTGTATTGGCCGCCGGAGCAGCGGTGCTTGGAGCTTCGCTTGTGATGGCAGGTGCAGGATTAACAATTATGGGAGCGGCATTTCCACTTGTAGCGGCTGGTGCAAAGGTCAGTGCAGCCGGATTGGCGGCATTACTTGGATCAGGTACTGCGGCCAGTGCGGTTTTTGTGATTTTGGCAGGATCTTCTGGCGCGGCAGCTGTAACGGTTGGCGTATTTGCGGCGGCAATGGTGGCCGGAGCCGCAGGAACCGGTCTTATGGTAGTTGCGCTGAAATCAGTAAATTCCAGCATGAAGTCAATTGCTGGAAATGCAAAGAGCGCAGAAAAATCGCTTACGAGCATGAAATCGAGCGTCAATATTGTGAATTCTGGACTGGATGCGTTGGGAAACAAGGCGAAATCCGCTATTAGTGCATTGATTAAGCAGTTTTCTCAGGGAGAAAGCAAGGCTAAAACTTCTGGAAAAGCGGTTGGAAATAATTTCAACAATGGCGTTTCAGCAGGAATGTCAAAGGCGGTTTCTACTGCCGGAACAATGTCGAATTCGATTGTAATTACCATGCGATCATCGGCAGGCGGTGCCTATAACAGCGGCGCATACATCGGAATGGGACTTGCAAATGGTATGGCAAGCCAGGTTGGACATGTAAGAGCAGTGGCGGCACAGCTTGCGGCGGCTGCAGAAGCGGCGATCCGGGCGAAAGCGCAGATTCACAGCCCATCGCGGGTGACGGATAAGCTGGGCAACTATTTCGGAATCGGCTGGATCAACGGCATCATGGACCATGTGCAGGAGGCGAAGCAGGCAGCCATGGAATTGATACAGGTTCCGGAGCTTACGCCTGCGCCGGAAATCGGAATGAACCTTCGATCTGGATATGAAGACCTGAACGACAGCTACCAGTACAGCAGTAATGGAAAATATACCATCTATGTACCGGTTAATCTGGACGGAAGAGAGATCGGAAAGGCGACTGCAACGTATACACGAGAAGAAATTGAGAAACAGGAGACAAGGGAGAACCGAAAGAAAGGCAGGCGAATGAATGTATAACTTTGTAGATACCACAGAGCGATACCCAGGGCAGAACCTGCCTTCGGAGGCTCTCATGTTTAATGGAAGTTATCTTGAGAACGTAATTCCCGGCTATCGGACACTGTACGTGTCCGGCCGGGAAGTTTTAGGAACGGAGATCACAGATCTGGAAACAGGCGTATCTGATGGTACGAAATACCGGCGGAAACGCTATCAGCCCAGAACAATTGTGGTTGGCTATCAGCTTGCAGCTGAGGACAATGCGGCTTTCCGAGATGCATACAATAAGCTGAATGCCCTTCTGGATGCAGAACAGGCAACTCTTATTTTTGTGGATGAGCCGGATAAATATTATATCGGAACAAAGCATGGCACCGGTGAGGTGCCTGCAGGAAAGAACTCGATTACGTCGGAACTGGAATTTTACTGTGCTGATCCGTTTAAGTATTCTGTGGAAGAATTTACCGTAAGCCCGACTGCAGATGACGGGAAAACGTTTGTGGTGTCCTACAACGGCACTTACCGGGCGTTCCCTTCCTTCCAGGCAGTGATGCAGAGTGACAATGGATTGGTTGGTTTTGTCAACGATTCCAAAAAGATTCTGCAGTTTGGTGATCCGGATGAAACGGATGGAGAAACATACAAAAAAAGCGAACTCGTTACCAATTATACAAACTGTCTGAGCTGGCCGCAGGATGCAAAATGGAAAGGTGACACGGGCAGCGACTTCCTACATAGCACTGGAAAGACAGCGGGAACGCTCAGCACAATAAGTATTTCGGGCGGAACCAGGGCATTGCTTCTGGCAGACAGCGGATATTCCAAAACGTCGCATACGAGCGGCTGGAATGGTGCCATGAAGTCCATTGACATCGTAGATTCCAACGGCACAAAGGGTGCGGCAAATCTGTACTGCTATGTAAACAGTTGGTTTGAAACCGGCCTTATGGGGCAGACAGGATGCCAGGCAATTGCTTTCTGCGATGCCAACGGAAAGATGATCTGCTGTCAGGAAATCTACAAGAATGATAAAAGCGGGAACACTGCTCACATGGTGATGTGGGTTGGCGGCAACAGCCCGCGGGCGGTAAAAAGTTATAAATTCGAACCATCATACCATGATGAAGATAACCCGTACAATCAGGCACGCGGGCATAGCGATATGCAGAAGCATGGAGAGAAGATCCGCTTCTACTGGTGGGGCAGTTATCCGGAATTCACGGTTCCGGAACTGAAAGACGTGAAAGTATGTAGCGTTAAGCTGTTTATCGGCCAGTGGGGAAATAGGAACATGAGCAATCAGTATGTCACGCGTAATTATTTCCGCGGTATATCCATTCGGATTGACAACGTAGAGAAATGGCGGGACATCCCAAACAAATTTGCAGCGAATCAGGTGTTGACGGCTGACTGCAGCAATGGTGAGGTTACGTTGCAGGGGCTTCCAAGGCAGGATCTTGGAGCTCTTGGAAACGATTGGGAGAACTTCTGCCTGCAGCCGGGCGTGAACCAGATTCAATGCATCGCTTCGGACTGGGCAATACGACCGACATACACGATGAAATACAGGGAGGTGTTTCTGTGATTTTATATTTTGCAGACCGGCATATGAACATCCTTGGGCAGGCAAGCACAGAACTGCCGAAGGGGCTGTATGTTTCGGATGATTTGAAGACAGAAGAAGTAGAAGCTGGCGTTGCAACACTTGAATTTACACTGAGCTATACAGATGATACACGGAAAGATGCCACACAGTATAGCACTGTTGGCAACTATATTCTTCGGAAGAATGGCGATGAGCAGGAGTTTTATACGATCATTACCAGCGAAGAAAATATTTTTAAGCAGGAAGTAGAGATCTATGCTGAGGATGCCGGCATGGATCTTCTGAACGAAACGGTTGGTGAGTACAAGGCGGATAAGGCATACCCGGCGAGCTATTATGTTGAAAAATTCAGCGATGATTCCGGTTTTGAAGTCGGAATCAATGAGGTCAGCAATTATAACCGGAAATTATCCTGGGAAGGCGAAGCGACAGCATCAGAACGTATTTTGAGCGTCGCCACGCAGTTCGATGCGGAAGTTTCCTATACTTTTGAAATCGACCGGTTGAAAATCAAGCACAAATATATCAACCTGCATAAGAAGCGCGGCGTGGATCAGGGGCGAGAACTTCGGATCAACCGGGAAGTGAAAAATATCATTGTAAAAAGTTCAGTAGAAGATCTTGCAACGGCACTTTCCGTTACCGGCGGATATCCGGAAGACAGTGAAACGCCGATCAATCTGAAAGGGTATAAGTATGATGACGGTGATATATATCTGTCCGGCAGCACAATTTATTCCCGGAGCGCTGTGACAAAATGGAGCCGGTATCTTTCTGAAAAAGGAAATGGAACCGGTCATATTGTCCAGACTTACACCTATGATACGTTAAGTAAGTCAGAGTTGTGCAACCGCGCCGTATCCAAGCTGAAAAAGATCTATGATGCTGCGGTATCCTATGAAGTGGAACTGGCGTATCTGCCGGACGGAATCAAGATCGGCGATACAGTGAACATTGTAGATGATGCCGGAGAACTGTATTTGTCTGCAAGAATCATGAAACTGGAATCTTCCATCTGCAATGATGAGTACACGGCAACGCTGGGCGAATACAAGCTGAAATCGAGTGGAATTTCAGAAAAGATGGAGAGCCTGGCTGCACAGTTTGAGAATCTGGCAAAGAACCGGACGTTTTACACCTGGGTTGTGTTTGCTGATACGGAAACAGGTGCTGGAATATCGCTCAAATCTGCCGGAAAAGCATATATGGGTATTGCATACAATCAGACGACAAAGCAGCCGGTTTTGACGGATCCGAGTGTCTACACCTGGGTAAAGGTTGTTGGAGATCAGGGAATTGCGGGAGAACCTGGAAAAGACGGTCTGACAAGCTTTTTTCATGTGAGATATGCTGATGTTCCGAATCCGACAGCGAATCAGATGAGAAAGGATACCGGAAAGTATATTGGTACCTATGTAGACTATATATTTGAAGACAGTACAGATCCGACGAAATATACCTGGCGGAAGTTCCAGGGCGATGATGGCGAGGACGGAGCGGATGGTGTTCCGGGAAACGACGGAGCAGATGGCGAAACCAGTTACTTACATATCGCATATGCGACGAGTGCAGATGGAAAAACGGGATTTTCGACAACCAATGCAGTCGATAAGACGTATATCGGCCAGTATGTGGACTTCGAGAAAGCCGACAGTACAGATCCTGCGAAGTACCGCTGGAGCAAATTTCAGGGACCGAAAGGTGATAAAGGAAATCCAGGCGAACAGGGACTGCGTGGACTGCAGGGAGAAAAGGGTGAGCAGGGAATACAGGGACCGAAGGGCGAGAATGGCAAAGCCACGTATACGCATATCGCTTATGCCAATAGCTCCGACGGAAAGGTTGGATTTTCTGTTTCAGATTCTGATCGAGACTACATTGGAATGTATGTAGATGAGGTCGAAGCCGACAGCACCGATCCGACGAAATATGCCTGGACAAAGATCAAGGGTGCGGACGGTACACAGGGCATTCAGGGTAAGCCGGGAGCGGATGGAAAGACCCCTTATCTGCACATTGCCTATGCAACAAGTTCAGATGGAAAGACAGAGTTTTCCATCACAGAGTCAGCAGGAAGAACGTATATCGGTGTATACACGGACTATACAAAGGCGGATTCTACTGATCCATCCAAATACAAGTGGACAAAGATTCAGGGACCGCAAGGTGCGCAGGGGCTGCAGGGAATCCAAGGACCGCAGGGTGAACGAGGAATTGCTGGAAAGGATGGTCAGAACGGAGCTACAACATACTTTCATATCAAGTATTCTGCGATTTCGAGCCCTACATCAGCAAGTCAGATGACAGAAGTTCCAAACACGTATATTGGTACATACGTGGACTTTACAGAAACAGATTCAAACGATCCTGCAAAATACACATGGTATCGTTTTCAAGGTCTGCAGGGTGAAAAAGGTACTCAGGGTATTCCTGGTGTAAATGGTTCAGACGGAAAAACAACATACCTTCATATCAAGTATTCCAACGATGGTGGAAAAACGTTTACGGCAAACAGCGGTGAGACCCCAGGAGATTATATTGGAACATGCACGGATTTCAATCAGACTGATCCGACTGCAGTTGGGGCATATGTATGGGCAAAATCTAAGGGAGATGCTGGAAAAGGTGTTAAGTCAACGGCGGTTACTTACCAAGTAAGTTCATCAGGAACGATTGTTCCAACGGGAACGTGGTATTCTTCTGTGCCTTCAGCGTCCGCAGGTCAGTATCTTTGGACAAGGACACTTACCATCTATACCGATAATACGACGTCTATAGCATACAGTGTCGGCCATATGGGAAAGGACGGAATAGATGGTACAGCAGGAGCAGACGGGAATTCTGCACTGACGCTTATTACAAATTACTCATATACGCAAGCAGAAATCGACAAGTATTCAGCAAACGGATATTCTGGAACATGGAATGTAGAATCTACTGCTGGGGTTAAAGTTGGAGATACGGTATTCCTTAGAGTCACAAATACTACTGTAAAAGGGTATAGTTATGTAACTGCTAATGTTACACAAATTGTTTCTGCAACTCGTGTAACATGTATAAGCAATGGGACTTTCGGAAAAGGCGATACTGGATCAACTGGACCGCAAGGGCCTCAGGGTCCGCAAGGCGTGAAAGGCGATAAAGGACCTCAAGGAGATAAAGGCGACACTGGCGCTGCAGGACCACAGGGTCCGCAAGGAGTTGCCGGTAAAGATGCAAATCAAGTTGTACATACAGTAAACGGAAACGGAGAGACAAATCTTTATGTTGAATTTGCCACAATAAAGATCACCGGTGCATACGCAAATCAGCCAACCACATTTAAACTCGGCGGCAGAGGTTTTGAAATAACAGATGTGCAGTTTAGTTTTACGTCTGGAAATACAACAGACCCTGGATTAGATTTTCTAAGGTCTTCCGGCGGATGGCCATTATGGATCTATAAAAAGGCTACTTCGACGTGGGGGATTATAACAAGATTAAATGAAGCATGGGGACATCTGAGAGTATTTAACTATATTCAAGGTTCTGGTCCATATACAGTAACATGGACATCAACTAAATTAGCTTCTTTACCGTCCGGTTCAATTAATGCGAATCCTCTGCAGGCAGCCAAAACAGCCACTAATTTCATGGAATTCACGGATGGAACAGGGCTTGAAGTTGGTAACAAGACAAGTGGATCTTGGTCTGGTTATCGAACCAGAATTTCATCAGCTGCATTTGAAATTTTAAACCAGGCAGGAACAGCACTTGCTTACTACGGCGAAAAACTCATTCAACTTGGTAAAAACGCGAAAGATGCGGTTATTGAGCTGTGCGGTGGTGTTGGAAAAATCAAAGTAGATACGTCACCAGGTGGTAGCGCAGCATTATCAATTCAGAGCGAATACATCGACATTAAAGGAGTTCATGAGGCTGTAGTCGAAACATCAAGCTCAACAGGTAGCTGCATAGCAGGAGCTGTTGATGATACTTTTGTTGTAAATACCTACTCAGATACTAATAACAAAGCAAATTTAGACGTGTGTAACGGCAGCATCATTCTCGAATCAAAGAAGAAGGGTTATCAGGCGGAAGTTGAATTTTACGGTTGTGGGTGGTCAGGCGGAGTCTACACTGGAGCATTTGCACCCACGAAGGAGTATTCTGAAAAGATTATGCTTGGTGATAGTGGGCGAGCATGGGAGCGATTGATTGTTAAGAATTCTCCACAGGTTACATCTGATCGGCGAGCAAAGACCAATATATTTCCACTGGGTGAGAGTCAGATCCATAAATCAGACATTCATTCAGAACTGTTTGATCGATTGAAACCGGTCCAGTACAGGATGATCGACGGCGATGGGCGTATTTGCTATGGTTTTATTGCACAAGATGTGGTGGAGGCCATGCGAGAACTCAAAATCCGAGAAGACGAGCTGGATCTGGTGCACCATGACAGAAAGAACACTGAGGATGGGTATATTGATACCTATAGTATGGTATATACCAATTTGATTGCGGTAATAACGCATGAGCTTCAACTCGAAAAAGAAAGGAGATCTAAACTTGAATTGGAGGTTGCAGGTCTCAAAACCACAATTGAAACCATGAGGGATAATTTCTCCGGAAACAAATCAAATTAAAGGAGGACATATGTTATGTCAGAAGTAAAAGCAACTTACACAAAGGATATTCATTACTCAGGAATCATCACCGTAGATGGTGAGACAGTAGTATCCATGGATGCGAGCATGGATGCAAAACATCCAGACGTACCGATTATCAACCGGTATATTAACAATGGCAGAAAGTATAGATCGGACAAGGCGGCAATTGATGACATTGTTGATCAGTTTGAAGCTGATATCTGGGATGAGTATGATAAGTATACTGCAGAGCTGGAAGAAAAAGAGAAAACGGAGCAGGGCTGAATAATTGAAGGGGAATAGTAAGTATGGAAGAAAAAACGATTACAAGAGAAGAAATGTATTTTTCGTACTTGGCAGGAGAGGCTGTGGACATCCCTGAACCGATTACACGCAGAGAGCAGTATCTGTATGAATTATGTAAGAAAGGAATTATCGGCGGGCTGCCCGAAGAAGAAATCAAAAACGCAGTAGAAGCGTATTTGAGCAAAAATCCTGTGAAGCCTGGCGCCACTGCGGAGCAGGCTTCACAAATCGAATCAAATAAAAATGATATTTCATTAATGAAAGAAACTCTGATAGCGGAGGTAGACCGGCGTTACAGAGATAAAGTGGCGGCAGCTACCTCCAAAGCAAAGGTGGACGCCCTTTTTGCGGAATGGTGGGAATATCAGTATGATTCAGAAAAATATACGAAAGCAGATATGCTGGAAAGATGGTTCGGCAGTGTCTTGGAGGATTCAAGGGTTCACGGTGTGACCACGCCGAGATATTCCAAGAGTACATTGATGATCGGGGAGCTGACGGATGATTCTGCAGGTTTGACCTGCACGCCGTCTACGGAATCCAAGGCCGGTTCTGATCCATTCGCTCACTTGCCCCAGTTCTGGTGCCTGGAAGTGGCTGCCGAAAAAAACGCCGACGGATCCCATGAGATCCATTATGTGGAGCACATCGACAGTACAGCAGATGTACGATCCGGCGAGTATCTCTGCTGGGTACTGCAGAAAAACACCTGGAAGAGAGAATGGCAGGATGCGGAGTACAAATATCTGAAAACCAGATGCCATCCGGCACCAGGATACAAGAGATGGCCGGAAGGTACAGACAGAACCGGAAAAGTCCATGAGTACATGGCGCATCCGAAATACTACGCCGGAATCGGATCAGATGGCAGAATCACCTGCGGAACCGGTCTGAAGCCGATTAACAGAATAACGCATTCCGCTGGAATTTCGAAGTGGAGAGCCAGAGGAGCACAGTACAGCGGAGCTTCTGGATCCCTTCCAAAATTTCTCGATGCGATGGTACGCCTGAAATACGGGCGGAAAGGAAATTCCGGAAAGATCGAGGGCTGCTCATCTTATAATTTCCAGTACACTGCGGCAGTTAGTGAAACAGGCGTGGAACGAGTGATTCTGACTACAGCCCAGGCGGCAAATCTGCTCGTCGACTCCGCAGTAATGCTCGGAATCCAGAGCGGAACTGATCGAAATGCCGCAAGTAATTATTCCGTGTTTGATGGCAAGCTGATCACGGCGATCGAGAAAGTAACGATCGACGAAAAAGAATATTCGGCAGTCTATGTGGATAATGGCGGCGTAACTTTTGATACAACCGCGGGCAGCAGCTATCTTTCAACCTCACCGTACTATTCTGGCTGGAACGATAATGTTCTCGGCCGAGACGGAAGCCGATATAACCCGGCATCTGGGAAAGAGCCTGGAATGATTCAGGGTGTCGAGTTCATGAACGGATCCTATATGATCTTGAGTGATGAGCTGTGGCAGTGGGGAAAGGATGCGGACGGAAATTATACGTTTGACTGCTACAAATGCTACGACCAGTCGAAAGCAGGATCTGCGATCAACGATAATTATAAGCAGATCACCGGGGCGCATCTTGTTTTCCCATCAACCCAGGGAAACCAGTGGAAGTACATCACAGACAACATCATTGATGACGATGTACTGTGGCCGGAAACTGCAAATGCAAGCGGTAGCGGTGTTGGCGTTGGGGCTGGCTTCAGCTGCGATCCCGCCGCGTCTGGCGTGCGCTCTCCGTGGGTGTTCGGCGGCCTGAGCGCCGGCGGCGTTGGCGGGCTCGCGTGTCACCGCTCGTCCTTTTGGGTTAGCTCCGCGCCCTGGTACGGCTCCCTCGGAGCACCTGGTAGTGAGGGTTAAAAACGGGGTGAATTGCGCAGCAAGAGGGGCAGTCAGCCCCATTGTTGTATTTGCAAATGCAATAAATTAAATTTTAGGGTTATACGGTGTGTTGGGGCTGGCTTCAACTGCAATCCCGCCGCGTCTGGCGTGCGCTCTCCGTGGGTGTTCGGCAACCTGAACGACGGCGGCAATGACGGGCTCGCGTGTCACCACTCGAACAATTGGGTTAGCAACGCGAACTGGAACGGCTCCCTCGGAGCAACTGGTACAGTGATGGTTTCTGCACTGCAAAAAATCATTGCACCGTATAATCCACGCTTATGCGCGAAAATAACTTGAAACCAACGAGGCTAGTACCGAAAGGGAAAGTCACGGCAGTAACCAGATGATTATAAGGAGGTTGCAAAACGAATGAAAACGTATTGCAAACCGGCTCAAATAGATGTAGAGGACTGGAAGCAAAATGAAAAGGCGGTTTTTGGATGTTTTCGGAACAAAAGGAGCCGAAACGATTTTCAAAGACTGCTTTGCAGAACCGGAACAATCACAAAGAAAGAACTCGCAGAAGATCGGCTCAATAAGAACCTGGAACGGACGATGGCTGCAGAAAGTGCGGTTGCAAGAATCCTGACACGGAGAATCATCAATCGCGAGCTGAATTTGAAGCCTATCCGGCAATTCCAGCGGGTAGATGGCCTAACCCATAAGCTCCGCGATATTTGCCAGGAAAGCCCGGAACAGCAGATTTTTGAGTATATCGCAGTATATGCCCTGATGCCGCTCTTCCGGGCAAAACTCTTGCCGATCCAATACGGGAGCATCCCGAAGAAAGGCGGAGTTGCTGGAAAAAGAAAAATCGAACGACTCCTGCGGAAGAAATTCCGCGGGAAAGTTTCGGTTATCAAGGGCGACATTCAAAAAGCCTATCCGTCGGTAACAGTGGAATTGACCATGAATATGCTCCGGCGAGATGTTGGAAAGAATAAAGTTCTTCTATGGTTCCTGGGAGCTCTTATGAGCAACTATCCCGGGAACCATTTGTGTATCGGCGGGTATCTTCCGGCGTGGCTTTTTAACTACGTGATGTCGTATGTACTCCGGTTCCTTTACGAGCAAGCTCAGATCCGCCGGGAGAAGCGTCATCGGCTTGTATACGCGATTGTATGCTACGCGGACGATTTCTCGATTTATGGCGATCTTTCCAAGTTGAAAAAGGCCATGAAGAAAGCCACTGTATGGGCGCAGGATAAACTGGGACTGACCATAAAGAAAGTCTGGCAGTTTTATCCTGTTGCATCTTTGGAGGATGAGCAGAAAAACTTACTGGAGCGAAAGAGCGGCAGTAAGAAAAGAACTCCGGGAGTCGATATGATGGGTTATGTGATCCGCCGCAAGTATACGATTATTCGTGGGCGGGTATTTCGCCGGATCCGACGGCAGATTCTACGGGCATGGCAAGATCTCGAAAGAGACGGGTTCGTCCCATGGTGGAGAGCATGCCGGATCGGAGCTTACAAGGGATGGCTGCAGCACAGCGATAGTATCCGATTCTGCCAGAAATATGATTTTTACAGGTTGCTCAGAACGTGCGCAAGAAGCATAAGAAAACATGGAAAGGAAGTTGAAAATGAGAAAAGAATCTTACTTATTGAAGCCGCCAGCGGTTGAAGTATATCCGCTCATCTTCGGAACGGATATCATCCTGCGAAAAAATATTGAGCAGGTCGAGAAAGAAGAAATCATGGAGGGAGAAACCTCCCGGTATACGGTGTGGGAATGCGATGAAGCACAGTATCGCTACAAAGGCACCGTTACCCAGGAAGAAGTGGAACAGAAGTTTGACTACTGGTTTGCGATCGCGGACGGAAAAAGTGAAATCGACGCTATCGACGACCAGGCAAAGACCGACGGAAAGCCGTCGGCATTAGAACGTCTTGATGCTCTGGAGAGCGGACTGGCAGAACTTGCGGAGGTGATTTGCAATGGCTAAATTTTACAAAGTACGAATCGAAATGGGAAAGATGACTCTTGAGGAGGTCCCGGAACGGTGGAGAGAAGCCACCAGAAAGCTGCTTGAGGCAGAAAACGAAAAATGACAAAGCTACAGATCATTAGAAAATTATGGTCATCGGTATATGACTTGCTCTTTCTGGTTAAGGGTCAGGGGAAGAAAACCTTAGATCAGATTGAAATGGATCTCGACATCATCGAGTACGCATGCCGAAAATATGCAGATGATCCGTGAGAGGAGCGGAACAGTGAACGAAATATTGATGCAGACATATACTGTAGCACTTCCAGTGCTTCTGGGGTATATTGTCTGGCTTCTGAAAAAACCAGAAGAGGGATCGTGATGCAAACAGCAAGGGAACTATGTTGCTGCTCAGAGTCCAGCTGATCGAGTACCACGGCAAGTACACGCAGTTGGGCGATATCCCGTCGTACGCATATCAGAACTTCTGCGAAATGTATGAGGCGTACCATGCACTGGGTGGAAATGGCATGATCACAAAAATGAAGCAGGAAATTGATGAATTACATATCAAAAAGAAAGGTGATTAATATGGAACAGATTATGAATTATGTGAAACCGGAACTCATCGTAGTGGCAGTTGCTCTGTATTTTCTCGGCATGGCACTGAAGCAGGCGCAGGCCGTGAAAGACAAGTACATCCCGCTGATTCTCGGCGGCGTTAGCATCGTGCTGTGCGCCGTTTGGGTACTGGCCACCAGCGAGGTCTGCACCGACCAGCAGGCGGCGATGGCAGTCTTTACAGCGGTCACGCAGGGCATCCTCGTCGCAGGACTGAGCAACTATGTGAATCAGATTATCAAGCAGACACAGAAATCAGAGTGAGGGCGGACAACAACCGTCCTTTTTTACGCCGGCGTAGACCCGGCAGAAGGAGCGAATATGCGAATTGATAGAACTTACATCAGTAACCAGAACACCTACGCAGAGAATGATCCACGCTGTATTGTGGTTCACAACACTGACAATTTTGCGGCAGGTGCCAATGCACGTGCGCATGCGAAGGCTCAGCATGACGGAAATTTTCAGAACATGTCCGCCCACTACTATGTAGACGATGGAGACACTGCTTATCAGGCCGCACCGCACAGCCGCGGATGCTGGCACGTCGGGGTCAACTACGGCGGCGCTAACCTGTTTGGACGCTATGGTAACCGGAATAGCATCGGCGTGGAGATGTGCGTGCAGAAGGGATACGACTATGAACAGGCCTTCCAGAACACAGTAGCCGTGGTCAAGGAGATCATGCGAGAGACTGGCATCCCAGCAGATCGCGTGTACCGGCACTACGATATCTGCAGTAAGAACTGCCCATCGCAGATCATTGCAATGGGCGATTGGGCAAGATTTAAAAAGTTGATCAGCGGTGCGACCTCTGACACACCGAAGCAGCCGGAGACAGGAACATATGAGCCGGGAATCTACAAGGTCAACACTGACTTGAATATTCGTGAGAAACCGGATGCCGACAGTCGATGTGTTGGAACGATCAAAGACCGAGGCAGTTACACCGTCACTGAAATCCAGAATACAAGCTGGGGACGGCTCCTTTCCGGCGCAGGCTGGATCAACTGCCACACTAAGTATTGTACTTATGGCGGGGCAGATCCGAAAGAGGATAAGAAGCTGGCCGCAAAAGAGATCTCAGTTGATGGAGTGTGGGGACCGGAACTGACGCGGCGTTTACAGGAGATCTTCGGCACTGGCATAGACGGAAAGATCAGCAACCAGCCAGCGTCCAATCGGAAGTACTGCGTCGGCATCACGGCAGCCGAGTGGTCCGCGAAACTGTCTGGAGGATCAGCGCTGATCAAGAAAATGCAGGAATGGGCCGGAACTACAGCAGACGGCTACATCGGACCGCAGACCATCCGCGCGATGCAGCGCAAGCTCGGCACACCGGTTGATGGAGTGATCAGCAATCCATCTGCAATGGTACGCGCCCTGCAGGAATGGTGCAATCGGCAGTAATCAAAAAAGCCCCGGGAGATCCCCGGGGCAAAAAAGAAACGCCGCAGCTACGCGGCGTAAAGAATAATTCTTTTTCTGGTCATTTTGAGTGTTCTGACCAAGTGTTATGGTACCATACATGGAGCCGAAATGCAACAAGAACTGTGTTTCTAATTTGTTACTAAATTGGGCATATTTAGGCGATTTACGACAACTTTAAAAGTTGAACAAACCGCATAAACAGGGCATTTAATGTAGTGGAAATAGAACACTATTTATGATAATATAATTGTGTTATATAAACTAAAGAAGAAATGGGGAGAAACAGATGGAAAAACAGTATTTGATGAAAGTATATCCTGCGGGAAGAGGACGTGAAGTTTATAGAAATATTGAAATTTGCGGGGACAGCACATTGGATGAATTGTGTCAGATTATCCTTGAAGCATTTGATTTTACAGATGAGCATTTATATGAATTTTGCATGGACAATCGAATGTACAGAGAATACAATTATCAGTCTTACCCGGAAGATGGTGGCCCTTCGACCGATATAGCACTGGCTAAACTTGGACTTTGCAAGGGACAGAAGTTTTCTCTTCATTATGATTTCGGGGATGACTGGATGTTTACAATTACAGTATCAAAGATCAGCGAAATACAAGAAAAAACGGAAACATGCATTATTAAATCAAAAGGTAATATTCAACAGTACCCAAACTGGGATGAAGAAGAGTGGGAGAATGAGTAAGATGGAAATTTCAAAGGCTGATTGGAAATTATATCATGAACGTGTTCCTGGATGGCAGGAGCATTATATGGAGCAGCTTGCAAAAGAATATGTGGCGCTGCTAACTTCCCCGGGAAATGCATCAGATCATTTTTGGACACTTGAGAAGCGCATTAGGCAGGACAAGAAAAATCCAGGAGTTCTGATTGAACTTCGGAAATCTACGGCAATTTGGGATATTGCATATTTAGTCGGAGATGGAGTTATTACGATGGATGAGCTCGAAGGATTTAGTGAGGATCTGATTGATGCAGTAAAGCTGATTCTAGGCAGATAAAGGTTCAAAAGGTCGGAATTAAAAAGTAAGAACTGAAATCTTGTATAATCAAGGAAGAAAATATGTAAGATAATACGCAAGATTACGGCATACGGCAATTTGGGATCCAGAAGGGAACATTACAATGAATATACAAATATTTGGAACAAAGAAATGCAACGATACAAAGAAAGCGGAGCGTTTTTTCAAAGAGCGCGGCATCAAGTACCAGTTTGTAGATATGAAGGAAAAGGGCATGAGCAAGGGAGAATTTAATTCTGTAGCTCAGACAAATGGCGGACTGGAAAATATGATTAATTGGGATGGCAAAGACAAGGATTTATTAGCTTTGATTAAATACATTGCTGATGAGGATAAGCTTCAGAAAGTGATGGAAAATCCATCTGTAATTAAGACACCAGTGGTCAGAAATGGAAAACTTTCTACGCTTGGTTATCAGCCGGAGATATGGAAGAAGTGGCAATAGAAAAGCTGGGAGGAAACATGAAAGAATGACTTATTATGATCAAGAAAACCAGTTTTTACGCCAGCGGCTGCAGAAAGAAATCCCAATTTTGACAGCATTAATTCAGAATTTATATCAGGACCTGGACCGGAAGTTTCATTTGAATGGAGCAAAAATACCGGTAACATTTGGATTTGAGACCGATTCTCTGGGATCCTATACAAGGCAGAGTGCTCATGAAAAGGAACATTTTCATTTTTCCCTGCTCTTTGTTGCGTATGGAGTCAACAATCCTTTGTCAAAAGAGGACCGTATCGATTTATTCAAGCATGAATATGCGCATTACATGCAGTACAATATGCGGATACCTGAGAAGTATAAATGGCAGGCTGGAACACATGGAAGTGCGTGGAAATATTGCTGTTCTCTTATAGGTGCGGCACCAACACCTTATTATAAGGCAGGAGAGGCGCTGTTGGATCATAACTATGATAAAGTATTAAAAAGCCGGATTCACGATAAGACAGTGCCGATTCGAGATACGTATCAGCGCCAGCAGAAAGCACAGAAGCAGAAGGATGAAGTTGTTCAATATAAAATTGGAGACAATGTCACACATCCGAAATTCGGAGATGGAATTGTAGAAAAGATTAATCTAAGATCTGGCGGAGTTCATCTTCAGATTCGGTTTGATGGGGAGGTGAAATGTATTGATCAGAAGTGGTTGATGAGGAGAAAATACATATAGACAGATATGATCAAATTATTCAGAGTGCGAAAGGTAAGTAAACAGAAAAATGCAGGGAGATTCACACCGACAAAATATAGCGATTAGAAAAAAGCATAAATAATGGAAAAAGAGTAAAACAGAGTGAAAATTTGGGAGGGATTAATAAAAATTAAGAAGATTTTAGAAATAAATTTGTGTAGTTTTGCAGTCGCCTTTCGTGAAGGCGTGAATTGAATGAAAAATAAAAAATTAAGAAAAGAATCCATCATGATATTATAATAAAAATAAAGGAGGAACCTAGCTATGGACATATCTAATTTTATAGAAGCTGCAAAAACCTTTCACGTCCTTGGAATAAAGATCACCAAAGATGGCGATCTCATAAATGAATGGTACAGCGAACCCGAATGCCGTAGAAATATCTATTCTGCAACCAAAAGCTTCACATCCTGTGCAGTTGGTTTTGCTGTCCAGGAAGGATTACTGTCTTTAGATGAAAAATTAACAGATGCCTTTCCTGAAGATTTACCCGATGTGATCGATGATAATCTGAAAATGGCAACGGTTCGAGACCTGCTTACGATGTGTTTAGGACAGGAACAGGGCAGCCTTATGGGAGAACAGCGGCCATTATACCAGGAGGATGACTGGGTAAAACTGTCTTTGGCGATTCCGTTTCAATATAAGCCAGGTACACATTTTGTATATAATAATGTTGGTCCCTATCTGGCAGGCATTCTTGTACAGAGACGTTCCGGATGCGATCTGGTCTCTTATCTTACACCAAGACTTTTTAAACATCTTGGAATTAAGCGGCCGACATGGGAGACGGATCCTCTTGGAAACAGTTTTGGCGCAGGTGGATTGTTCCTTACACTTTCTGAACTTCATAAATTTGGATTGTTTTACCTGAATAAGGGAAAATGGAATGGAAAACAGATTTTATCCGAAAAATGGATAGAAGAAAGTACAGCAGCATCCGATACAGACCATTATGGTTATCTTTTCTGGAGAGGAGAATATAATTCCTACCGGGCGGATGGAAAATATTCTCAGATTTCCATGATCCTTCCGGACAAGAATGCGGTTATTTCGATGGTCGCAGAATGCCGGAACGGGGAAGAACTTATGAGTGCTTTGTATGATTTGGTATGTGCAAAGTTATAGATTATTATTGCATAATTGTGAAAAAGGAAAGACCAAAAGAGCTCAAACAGCTCGTCTATATAAGATAGATGGGCTGGATTCCGAAGCTGATGAAGGTGCTGGAATTGATCTTGGAAGAAGGAAAATAATTGCCGATCCTCCGTTTCTGTGCTGAAATGATTCCGGCAAAAGATACAGGATTATGGATAAATTAAATTTGATTGGAGATGGAGAAATGTTATTTATATGTTACCCCAAATGCTCAACCTGCCAGAAAGCGAAAAAATGGTTAGATGCACAGAAAATAGAATATACCGAGCGCCACATCGTAGACGCAAATCCAACCTGTGGTGAGTTAAAGGAATGGTATTCCAAAAGCGGCCTTCCACTTAAAAAGTTCTTTAATACCAGCGGCCTTCTTTATAAAGAAATGAAACTGAAGGACAAACTTCCTGCCATGAGCGAAGAGGAACAGCTGCAGCTTCTTGCCACAAATGGTATGCTGGTAAAACGCCCGCTGCTGATCGATGGTGATACCGTGCTGATCGGCTTTAAGGAAGCAGAATGGTCTGAAAAGCTGGGATGATTGGAGAAAGATTGGGAGTCAGATGAACGGATAGAGTAAATTCATTGCCGCATTTTCCTTTCTGTGCTAAAATGGTTTCCAGTATGAAAATTTAAGCAAAGAGAGGAACATGAAAATGAACGAAAAACGTACCGGCCTGTTCGAGAATGGCCTGATCTGGTTTGGGGCAGGTGTCTCGATTGCCGAAATCCTGACCGGAACCTACCTTGCACCGCTCGGCATGGGAAAAGGTCTGGCAGCGATTCTTAGCGGCCATATCATCGGCTGCCTGATGCTGTTTCTGGCGGGCGTGATCGGCGGCAGGGTCAGAAAAAGTGCCATGGAAACCGTAAAAATGAGTTTTGGACAGAAGGGAAGCATCCTTTTTGCTGTCCTGAATGTATTGCAGCTCGTTGGCTGGACCGCCATCATGATCTATGACGGAGCGCTCGCCGCAGACGGCGTAATGCATACGGGCAGATGGATCTGGTGCCTTGTGATCGGAGCCCTGATTATTCTCTGGATTGTGATCGGAATCACGAATCTTGGTAAAATCAACACGGTTGCCATGGCAGCATTATTTCTGCTTACCCTGATCCTGAGCAAGGTCATCTTTGCCGGAGGCGGAGCAGGAGCACCATCGGATGACAGTATGACATTCGGTGCAGCAGTAGAACTTGCGGTTGCGATGCCGTTATCCTGGCTGCCGCTGATCAGCGATTACACAAGAGAAGCAAAAGAACCGGTCAAAGCAACGGCCGTCAGCGCGGTTGTCTATGGAATCGTCAGCTGCTGGATGTATGTGATTGGAATGGGAGCAGCGATCATCACCGGAGAATATGACATCGCGCAGATCATGCTGAAGGCAGGCCTTGGCATTGCGGGCCTTCTGATTATTGTGTTTTCAACAGTAACAACGACATTTCTGGATGCCTACTCCGCAGGAATTTCCAGCGAGACCGTTGTAAGCAAATGGAACGGAAAGCATGTGGCCATCGTTGTCACCGTCATTGGAACCATCGCAGCGATTGTATATCCGATGGACAACATCACCGATTTTCTCTATCTGATCGGCTCGGTCTTTGCACCGATGATCGCAATCCAGATTGCCGACTTTTTCCTGCTGAAACGGAACAAGAGCAGCCTGGCCGTACATATTCCGAATCTGATCATCTGGGTGATTGGATTTGTGGTATACCGAATTCTGATGAACATCGACATGCCGTTGGGAAACACTCTGCCGGATATGGTGATCACGATTGTAATCTGCCTGATCGTTGGAAAATTTGTTTCATAAGTGAAAATTAGAAAAGAATGAGGAGAGAAAACGCGCTGTCTGACTACCCGAACGAAACGGAGGCCCTCTACAAGGGGGATCACCTTCCGGAATTTGGAATGTACCCGGAAGCCATTCCATGCTTCATTTGGACTGAATATCATGGTGGTTGTAGCTGCCTATGTGCTGTTTGTTGTTTATCTGCTGATCCGCGGTGAGAACACGATCGGTAAGATGGCGGAAAAACTGGTTCCGGTGATGTGCGTGGCTTATCTGATTGGAACGATCATAATCCTGCTTCTGAATATCACAAATCTGCCAAGCATGTTCGTCGGCATTTTCAAAGGAGCCTTTACTGGCACCGCTGCAGTGGGCGGATTTGCCGGTTCGGCGGTGGCACTGACGGTTCGTCAGGGACTCTGGGGTTCCGTGGAAGGATTCTGCGATACGATTATTGTACGCACCTGCTCAGGCCTTGCGATTCTGGCAACCGGTACCTGGACTTCCGGTACCAAGGGCGCTGCTGAATGATTATAAGGCACGGTATATGGGAATCGGAGAAGTTGACCCGGATTTCATCGTCTTCGCAGAGGATGATCCGAAGGTTATGGAGAAGATACATAGAAATCTTGGAGAATAACAAATCAGACGACTGTTCTGTCTGCATTTTCGCAGACGGGACAGTCGCTTTTATACTGTAAGTAGAATGATTTTCGTTAGAACTCTGGTATAATAAAAGCTACAGAGAACGTAGAGGTGAAGGTAGGTATGGTGAATGGAGAACGATAATTGGTTCCTGATCGGAGATATTCATGGCGATGCAGCTCCGGTCAGAGAATTTTACGAGAAAAATAGAGAAAAACTCTCGTCGGATGCAAGGGAGAATCATCTTATTCTGCTGGGAGATTTCGGCGCAAACTTTGCACTGCGGGGACAGCGGGATTTTAAATTCAAAAGAACCATTTCTGAATATCCTTTTACCTACATCGCACTGAGAGGGAACCACGAAGCGAGAGTTCAAATCGTAAAAAACAGGTTTCCGCAGCAATGGGAAGTTATTTCGAAGTATGGAGGGGAAGTTTACAGAGAAAAAGAATTTCCTCAAATCGAATATCTGTCAGATGGACCTGCCGTTTACGAATTCTGCGGCTATAAGACCTTTTCCGTACCAGGGGCATACAGTGTCGATAAATGGTATCGCCTGCGAAACGGCTGGCCATGGTATGAAGATGAACAGCTTTCCGAAGAAGAAAGGAATCTTGGACGTGAAATAAAGCGCAGGGAAAAGAGCTTTGATCTCGTGATATCACACACCTGCCCATCCATCTATGAACCAAGAGATCTGTTCCTGTCCGGAATTGATCAGAGCATGGTGGATGATACAATGGAACGATATCTTGGAGAGCTGGAGTACGACCTGGACTACAAACGCTGGGCCTGGGGCCATTTCCATACAGATCGTCTGTACCCATGGAACAACGGAAAAGAAATGCTGATGCTGTTCCATGAGAATGTTGTGGATTTGAGAAAGTTCATGGAGATGACAAAGAATGATTCTTTGCAGGATATTCTTGTGTGATGAAATTAAAAGTTTAAATTTCGTATATTATGTCCAATGTCATTCAGTTAAGTTCAGATTAACGAAATAAAGTATATCACATCTTCAAAAACATAGGAAGCATTGTTTAGTTAAGAATAAATATAGAAAAATTTTCATCCAGAAAGTCAAAATCCGTGGAAGGCTGGAGAATTGTATAAATATTGGGATTTCCAATAGTTTCCTTTGTGTGCCGTCTGGTGAGGGTTGTTTTTATGTGGGTATCAAACTCGTCATCCGGCAGATCATAGGCGGAAAGGATCCCATTGCTATGGATATCTTTCATACGGATGACAAATTTCATGTTTTTCCGGGTAAGATGCGCAAATGTGTTGAAACTTTCATAACCACGATCTGCCATCAGGATGGAAGGAACAGGGTCTGAATAACGGTCAACCATGAGGTTCAGTGCTGCGCGCTCATGGAGCTTTTTCTTCCCCTGGACGTGGAAGTTACAGTAGACCTTATTTATGATATCGTAGAGCGCATTGATATGAACCGCATTGTAGCCTTTTTCGCCTTCATGGATAAAAGTCCTTTCATCAGACGAGTTTCTGGCTATGTTCGCATCGGAGTCGTCGCAGGACAGAAGGCGGTAGCCGCAATACAGGTTATCTGACAGGGATCTGCACTGTGTTACAAAGGAATGGAACAGGAAATCCCATCCTTCAGGAAGAAGCTTGTAACGTTGCTGTGTAAATGCTGATTTTGATGGTGCAGATAGGGAATGACCGAAGAAATCCAGGATTTCATTTGAAACCGCTTTGCCCTGCATCAGAAGCATAAACTGTATATATTCTTTAAAAGTAAGTTTACGCTTTCTGGTAAAATCGGTTTCTGGATTCCTGGAGAATAAAAAATGGAAAGGGAAATGATCATGCAGTTATATCAGTTTGAAAAAATTTATTCACAGATGGAGAGGGAATTTGGGAAGATCAGAAAAGGCGAAGAAGAAACATACGCCATGCTGCTGTTGCCAATGAAAGGAAATGTATTAAAAATACACCGTGAATTTCCAGAATCAAACAGCCGTAGATTAAGGGAGGCTATTGCACTGGCATTATTTGATGTAAAAGGGAACTGCAGTGGTGAAAAATATGATACAGACAGCTTTAGAAATAAGGAAAATGAAAGGCTTGAAAAGGCATTGCTTATGGCATTTGATCCTTATACGAATAAAGAGATAATGGAACTGTTAAAAGAACAATTCCAGGTGGATATGCTGTCACTGGAACAAGTGAAAGAATACTATAAATTTCCGGTAATGTGCCTGTTAAGGATAAAGGAATCCATTGATACATGGGAAAAACACGCAGGTTCAGATGGATACTTTGACTTTATTGAGGGATATATGGGAAGAGAGATAACAGGAAATGAGATGAATTTTAGTATTATGAGCTCAGACGTACTTGCTATGTAACAATTTTTTGATTTGGCAACATAAAAAACCAGCGGCTTCATATTGATGAAGCCACTGGAAAGTACCTTAACTATAGCAATCCCCGAAAATAATGCAAAAAATTCAGCACCGCAGAGCGTGAATTACTGCGTCACAGATTTTCGTCGTACCCCGGTACGCCTTCAAATCTGTTCCTTGCAATTCGCGCTCTGCAGCACTGCCTTTTTTGCATTATTTTCGGGTCTTGCTATAAATGACATTGATATTATATCATTGACAATATTTTCCAGAAATGCTAGGATAAACTTGTATTCGAGAAAATAAAATCAATGTAAGAATTGGTGGTCATAGTGTAACTATATCCTTCTGTGAAGGATTATTTTGTGATATTACATCCTATGTATTTTGGCGAATACATAGGATTTTTTTGTTGCTTTTCAGGAGGAAAACATGAAAGAATTTGTTGAAAAATTTAAAAAAATGGTTGATTATGGTTTTCTTGGCATTTACAGAAGACAGAAATTAGATGAAGAATCCGTAAAAACAAGATTTGTGCCAGCGCTAACAAAAGCGTGTGGAATTGGAGCCTTTTTAAATTGCAAATATTTGTTAAGCAAAGATGGAAAAAAGGTTTTGCCGGAAACAGAATTTAATATGTTTAAGATGTTCCAATATCCGTTATCAGAAGTCATTGATGCGTTTCCGGAGAAGCTCAGAAATGCTGTGATAGAAAACACCAATTATTATGGGATAGAGGCTCTTTTTGAAGAAAGTGAAAAGGGAAAAGGGGTTATAACAGAGGATGGATATCTCATGTTGGGGAATAGCAAACTGTATGCATCAAAAGACAAGACTGACCAGATGAGCGAATATGATGGACAGATGATCTATGAGGAACTCTGCAAAGGAGATTATGCAAGAAACAGAAATTTTCTGGAATGTGCAAAGAATGTATATATACCGGAGAATGAGATTCATCAGAGTGAGGATCAGAAGCAGTTTAAAAAAGCAAACCAAGAATTGTTTGACATGTGTTATCAAAAAAATAACAGAGTGAGTTTGTATCGATGTAAGAGATGTGGAATGGTACTGCGTGAAAACAAATCAGGTGTGTTTTCCTGCGTTTCCAAAAAGTGTAATGCACAATTAGATAAAAAAACAGAAATAGAAATGCAGGGTCCGGGTTGGATTATGAATGATATTGCAGCACGTAATATTTATTATCCGGGACGCTTGGAGCAGGAGATCAAAAAAATCTTAGAACAGGGAATTGAAAATGGAATGGTAAGAGAGTATATCTTATGGCCGGGAAAAAGAGAAGGGATTTATGATACCTGGGATTTTAAGGTGTACATGAAAGATGGTCAGGTAATCTTAATGGATGCAAAGGATGTTGAGCATCCACACTGGATTATTACAGATTTGCGGGAGTATGTAAAAGGCGCTGATTTTTGGTATATAGTGCCGAATGATAAGTCTAAAACCTATGTAGATCAGATAAAAAATCATTCCGCTTGTGCTGGAAAAATAGATTGCCTTAGGATCAAAGAACTTAAAAGGTTTATGGGGGTCAAGTAACGAATGAAAAGTATGCGGGATATCAAAAAAATTGTAGACGGAAGTATGGAACTTACCTTTGACTCTTTGAAATTTATTGAATTGGAAATTCTTTTTCGATTAGCAGAGAGGATTGGAGTTTCGGAAAGGGTAGATAAATTTTATACTCTGCTTTCCAAAGGCGATGTAATATATGAAGCAAATTTTTCAAAGGATAATTTTTTGATTGCTAATGCCAAAATTGTATTAAAAACTATGAGCCATGCAAAAGTATATCATGATGCAATAAAAGAATATCAGTTGTCAGGAAACCGTCCCTATGCAATGTATATCATAGAGGACGACTGTATCAGGAGAACTTCCGAGAATCCTGTCGTATATGAGAGTCGAATTGTGGATTATGATGCGTTGCTAGAAGGTGGGATACCGTATCGAAAGACACAGAAAGAGCGGGCGAACAATACAGATATCTATATAGCAAAAGTGACAAGTAAAAATGATGTACAAATCCAGTTCGAACCATTAAAAATCCCAAGAAGCTGTCTGAAATATAGAAAGCGAAAAGGCGGTGCAATTGATATGCCTATGAAAGATATCATGAAAGCTGCTGATAAATTGGATGCATCAGAAGGAACAAATTATAGAAGAAAAACTTTAGAAGGCAATCTATACGAAACTGCGAAGGGGGATAAATTAAGGGCGGAAGTATTTAGAAACGATGGAATAGTAAATATGGCAGGACAGGTTGCTGCCGGAAAGTCAACATTCGCAGATGCATTAAGTGTTTCTTTTATGGATAAGGAATATAGGATCGTTATGATCCTTTCTACGGTGGATGACGTAATTAAAAAAACGGAAGTATTCAAGCGATTAGGTTATAACGTGTGTCCATTAATTGGAAACTATGGAAGAGGACGTCATATCGATAATCAGATGCGCGGCATGGATTACCTGCCGGAAAACGCGTCAGAAATTTTACAGCAGCCATGTTTATTGAACGCATTGATCAAAGAACCGACGGAAGTGTTAAAGTATGGGCAGGAACCGTGTGTTTCGTTAAAAAAGGCAGATGACAAAAATTATAGGAAAACATATGTGTGTCAATATTATGATATATGTCCAAGAACAGAAAACGATAGGAAAATACCAGGCGCAGACATTGTTGTAACAACATTGGAGGGATTCTGCCATTGTTCTTTTGGAGAAGAAAAACAGAATTTTCTGGAATATGCAGTTGCTGATTTTGATCTGATTATTATGGATGAAGTAGACAGTGTGGTCTGCTCACTGGACAATGTATTTGCTCCGATGCTGGGCGTCAATGAATATCTGACGAAAAACAGCGGTTATCGTTTTGAATACAAAACAAGTGGATTGAAAGAAAAAATAGAGAGCAATAAGGAAGAGCAGGACTTTATTATTGAGTTGGACAAGTTTGAATATTTGATGACAACGATCAGCAAGGAAATAAAAGAATTCCAATCTGGATGGAGTAAGAACGATTTAAAAAGCTTTTCCGCAATGTCATTACTGAATAAACTAGATCCATCATCAAAAGAAACGAGAGGAATTCCGCAAATAATCTGGGATGCTTTTTATGATTTGCTGAAACCGCAGTCTATAAGATTAGGCGATACGAAAGAAATTGAGCTGTTGAATATTGCAGAGACAGGAAAGATTTCGATATCATATATGATACAAAAAATCGCAGAGATTATTGGGTATAAAACAGAAAGCAGTCTAAAAAATGTTGAACAGAAAATTGATGCTGTTGAACAGGAATTTAAAAAATTAGATTCTAAAATTTTAAGAAAAATGGTATTCATTTTAAAGGTAATAGCATTTGAGCAGATTTACAGAGAATTGTCTGTCTTAGTAGAAGGTATGCAGGATGTTCCGATTGAATTACGGGAAATTCTGAATAGAAATCTGAAAACACAGCAGAAATTTATGCCGAATGCACCAATAGGAAATACGCTTGCAATTGAAGTAAGGGACGATGAAATGTATATCAAAAAGCAGTTCGCATTAGGAAGAGCATTGGCTTTAAGAATGCCGTATCTGGTACTGGATGACCAGGGAAACCCGCTTGGAGCAAAGGTTTTGATGATGTCTGGAACTGGATATATGCCTGGATCTGAAAGATATCATGTAGGGGATAAAGTGGATTATGTGATTGAAGCAGAACAGGCCAAAAGAGATTACATTGCAAATACTAAGGTTGTGAATTTAAGGAGCAGTACATGGGTTTCTGGAGTGAAACCGGAACAGAAGAATCAAAACTTAAAGACTTTGGTGGAAGAAAATGAAAAAATAATTTTAAAATGTATCAAACGAAACGAAAAAATTCTTTTGATTGTCAATAGTTATGAACAGTGCAAAGTTGCTTATAAGGCTGTAGAGAAGATTCTAAGAAAAAAAGAATCTGATTATGAAGTGTGGTATTTAAAGTCTGACAGCGGTGAGCCGGAAGGGGATGATTTAGGAAACGGGTTACAAAGACGGGATATCACCAGCTTTAGGGCTGGCATTTTAATTGCGCCGGCATGTGTGATAGAAAGAGGATATAATATTGTGGATATTTCAGGGAATGCCTGGTTTGATACAGTAATGTTTTTGGTAAGACCAATGGTAGATCCGAGCGATTACAATGTTCAGGTTCAAAAAGTAAATGGATATATTATGAATCACTATACAGCCCTTAATTACAGCGATAGAATTTCTGTAATGGATGAGATTCGAAAAGAAGCTTTTCAAAAATATTGTGTATTAAATGAGGTAAAAGGAAGCTTAACTGACTTGCCGGATGACATGAAAACAGATGCCATTGCTTCTTTGTTTGTAGTAATTGAACAGGTTTTTGGGCGCCTTTGCCGATTGGGCAGTACGATGAAAGAAAAATATCCAACGATTTATTGGATGGATGGGGCTTTTAATGCAACGGAAGAAGGCCAATTTGACACACTAAAAGAGTTAGAAAATTATCTGAAGAATATGATGGAATACGGTCCGAATCCGTTGGTTGCCAAAACATTATATGAACCATTCTATAAAGCATTAAAAGGAGAGAAGTAACATGAAGAAAGAAAACTATATTATTCCATTAACATTAGAACTTAACAAACATATTGAGAAAAAAGTATTTTTTTTGAGTATGCCTGGGATTTTGAAAGAGAAACTTATGCGCTTAGAAGAGCTTTCAAGAAATGGACAAGGTACAAGAGGAAGATTTATACGGGAAAAACACAATTTACCACTCAATTCGCTGAAGAAATTATTTGTGTCGTATTTGACGGGAGTTACAGATATGAAAGCTGTAAATTATTTTTCAGATGATAAAAGATGGTTGATTAGTTGCGAACCGATTCAGGTAGAGCTGGTAATTAAAATAATAAAAATATGGATTGATGCATTCTATATTGCGGAAACTGAGTTGGACAAAAAACGGGGGAATGATCATAGGGTAAAAGAATATGCAGAACAAATCATTCATGAGATAAACGTGGAAATGTTTGCAGAATCTGCCTGTGAGGAGAATCTTGTCTTGTTTGATAAGGGTGAAGTGGTAGATAAAGATGCCTATTCTTTACTGCCGCTGTTTGTTATAAACGAATTAGTTGGAACAACGGTTACAGTAAATGGTGAACAGGCTCGATGGATGTATTCGAAAAAAAATGAAATTGCAACGGATCCATTGATGTTTAAGGATGAGAAAGAGGAGGATGCTTTTTCCTATGTCGCGAGATTTAGTGTACAGACTCTGCCGCCTTACAGCAAAACGTATTTGAATGTTAAAATATCTTCCCGAAGATGGGTCAGCAGAAACGAGTCGGAAAAAGTGCCGTTTTATACAGATGAGAAAAGTGTTTATGTACGGATTAATGATAATAAACTGCAGGTGATTCATGCGAAATATGATACAGAATTAAAAGGATTTGAATGGGTTTATAAGGACAAAAAATCTTTCTGCGGGATGTATGGAACGAAAAATGTAGTTTCTTTTCAGGATATCATCTGCAATCCGTCAAAATATATGAAAGGCATCGAACAAAATGATTTTTATGTGACTTTTGAGTATGGTATGAAAGATGGAAAAAATCAGATGCATAATCAGGATGCCGGAATAAGCACAATGGACAGAAGAGAGGTATTTGAGGATATTGAGGAAAAATTGGTTGAATTTTCTGATGGAAGTAAGAATGCAGTAAGCGTGTCAGGAAACGATACGATTGCACAGAGCTATTTTGATAAGTATTTTGTATTAGAGAGAAAAAAAGCGTTGGATGAAAAATTCAGAGAGTGTGTAAATACAATATGTGGAATGGAAAGGCAGAGAATAGAGGTCTGCTATAGTGCCGGACAGGAAAAATTGAGAAATGAATTAATGGAAAAACTCCAGGAGCATTTTGCGGATACAAGGGTAGAGATAAGTGCTGTTTTCATGGATGAGCTGGCAGAACCGCTGATTTGCAGTGATGAAAAGAAGCGTGACAATTTGGAAGGATATCATGCAAGGATAAAAGAGATAAAAGAAAAACTGGGAGAGAGTAACGGTAATACTATTTCTATCGTAATCATTCATGTACCTGAGTATTATAAATTGTCAGAAAAAGTGGATGAACGAGTTGATCCGAAGAAAGCATTGAGAGTAGGATTTGCAAATACGGGAAGACTTACGCAATTTATTACATTTGAAGACTATGTTTTAAAAGAAAAGAAACGGCTGAAAGCGATAGAAAATCGGGAAAGCCGAAAAAAAGAAATTGATAAACCAAATGCTTTTAATATGAATATAAGGAATACATTACTGGATACGTACAGACAGCTTGGAATCCATAATTATCTGGTAGAATCTGAAAAGAAAACGACACTTCAGAATAAGGTGGCAGTGGGGATTCATGTGATAAATTACAAAAATCTTATGGATAATATTGCGATAACGCCATTTCCAATTGTTGTGTCGTGTGATTTAGTAAATCATAAGATTACGGTAGAAACAGAATTGAGCATTCTATCAAAATTTGCAAATAAAAAGGAGTCCGTAGAACAGATTTCATGTGAATATAAAGAATTCCCCATTCGATTTCGCAATATGATTTCAAAAATAGGGAAGGGAAAAAGAATCATCCCATCAGAGAGATTTTTGTATGACTGGTTTGAGGAGCTTAGCGATGATAAAAAATATGAGATAATGATAGCAGCAGATGGGACTTCCAGAAAAATCATAAAAGGTATTACGAATAAAGAAATTAAGGAAGTGTATGATGCACAAAGCGGTTACGTATCAAAAGTTGGTATTGATGGAAAATATGGATTTGAAATTGATTTAGAGGAGTATGATAATATTGACTTGCTTCGGGTAAGAGTTAATGATGAAGTACCAGATTATATTTCGAATCCAAATGATGAAAAGCAGACGTTTGAAGAGTCAAGTGGTGTATATAAATTTGAGTCGGTGTATTATTCAAAAGAAGTAAGAACTGGATTTGAGATGAAAAATATAAAACAAAATACTTCTAAATTAGAGGATGATGGAGCGTTTACGCATCGAAATATTATTGAAATTTTTCCGATGTACGTGAATCACTGTGAAAAAGAACTGGATTGTGTAAGAGATATTCATAATCTTCGCAGTGCTTCTGTTCAATACGAGGCTGGCAAGACAATATTGCCAATGCCATTACATCTTGCGAAGTTATTAGAGGAGTATGTTATCTGATACATAGTTGGAAAAACTTAAGAAACGAAAGGAATACTGCTTATTTTATGATAGAAGCAATTACAACGAGACGAAGCATCCGAAAATACAAGGACAAACCAGTAGCAAAAGAAGTAATAACCGAGATTCTGCAAGCCGGAATTCTCGCCCCATCGTCGAAAAACCGCCAGCCATGGAAGTTCATCGTGGCAGAAGGCGACGCAAAAGCAGCGGCATGCCGAGGCGATGGAAAAGGGATTAAAGAGAGAAAAACAGATGCCATTCATCCCGGAGAGCAGTCCGTACATCAACGGAGCAGAACATACGCTTCAGATCATGCGGCAGGTACCAGTATTGATTTTTATTGTGAATCCGCTGGCAAGTTCTTTTAACAAAGCACTTTCCATAGACGAGCGTGTATCCGAAATCTGCAATTCCCAGTCTATCGGCGCAGCGATTGAGAATATGACGCTGGAGGCTGCCGCACAGGGACTTGGCAGTCTGTGGATCTGCAATTCCTTTTTTGCCCAGAAAGAACTGAGCGACTGGGCGGGCGGTGAGCTGTACGCAGTTCTTGCCGTCGGCTACGCGGATGAAGCACCAGAGGCCAGACCGCGGAAGAGAACAGAAGATGTGATTGAGTGGAGAGTGTGAGATTTTATATAAAAAGCTATGTCAAAAATGGGATTCCTTTGTTATAATGAAGCCTGTATATGACATAGGAGGAAATCATTTTGAACCGTAAATCACAAGTAGAATTGACAAGCATGTGCCTCATCTGCGATGAAACACGAATTCTGGTGGAGGAAAAGTGCGGCACATCTTATCCGGGCGGCCTGGTTTTCCCAGGCGGCCATGTAGAGAAAAATGAATCGCTGCAGGATTCGGTCATTCGTGAAATGAAAGAAGAGACAGGGCTGACCATAAAGAATCCAAAGCTGTGCGGCGTAAAGGACTGGATCGAGAAGGACGGCACGAGATATCTTGTTCTGCTGTACAAAACAGATCAATTCGAAGGAGAATTAAAATCATCCGAAGAAGGCCGCGTCTTCTGGCTCGACCGGAAAGATGTTCCGACTGCCAATCTGATCTGGAATATGAGAGAACTGCTGGAGATTTTTGACACGGACGATTACAGCGAGTTTTTCTTCCGGGATGAAGATGATGTAAGACCGGACAGAACAAATCTTCTGGGATAATGTGCAAAAGAAAGGAATTTTAGGAGTATGATATTCAGTCAAAAATGTTTGCAGATGCGCTTGATATAGAGGAAAAAGATGTGATGGTAATATTGAAAATCTTGGAACGGTAAAAAAAACGAATCACATGGTTAGTGTGGTTCGTTTTTTTTTGCCCGCTAATCAAAAATGGAGCACTTCAAACAAAAAACATTACAAAATTTTCGCTTATTGCGCATTATATTCAAGGACTTAATGGCGTATAATACCGAAATCGATGAGAAAAACGATCAGTGAAAAACATGGAAGATACAACCGAATGAGGGCAGAATATACGCAACCGAATACAAAGAACAATTACAAATTCGTGCAAAATATTTTGGAGAAAGAGAAGTTTGGAAGTGCGAAGATTTCAAAAATAAAGACATCAGATGCGAAATTGTTTCTTATCAAAATGCAGCAGGAAGACAAGAGAGGCTATAGTACCGTCAAGAGTGTGCGGGGAGTTTTAAGGCCAGCTTTCCAAATGGCAGTTGATGATGATGTCCTTGTAAAAAATCCATTTGCATTTGAACTTGCCGGAGTAGTTGTGAATGACGCAGTTACGCGAGAGGCAATAAAAAAAGATGAGATGAGAAAATTTTTGAAATTTGTTCATGATGATGTGGTGTACTGCAAATATTATGAAGTGGTTTACATCCTTTTTCATACAGGAATGAGGATTTCAGAGTTTTGCGGATTGACGCTAAAAGATATTAATCTGGAAAATAAAACGGTTAATATCGACCATCAATTACAGAGAACTTCTTCTATGGAGTATGTAATAGAATCTACGAAAACCAATGCAGGAACTAGAGTATTGCCAATTACAGATGAAGTTGCCGAAATGTTTAGGGCGATTATTGAGGATCGGCCCAAATACAAAGTAGAAAAAGTGGTGGGAGGGTACACTGGATTTTTATTTCTTGACAAAAAAGGAATGCCACTTGTGGCCATGCACTGGGAACACCGATTTAAAAGTATGGTAGGCAGGTACAATGAAATCTATAAAGTGCAGATGCCAAAGATTACTCCTCATGTGTGCCGCCATACATATTGTTCCAATATGGCCAAGTCAGGAATGAATCCTAAGACATTGCAATACCTGATGGGACATTCAGATATAGGAGTTACTTTGAATGTGTATACCCATATGGGCTTGGACGATGCAGAGAAGGAACTGCAGAAAATGCAAGGACTGGAAAATGCAAGAAAAGAAATGGGAATTTCGGATAAAGATGATAAGCCTTTGAAACAGAATATGTTCAAGGTAGTTTGAAAATAAAATATTGTAATAGGAAACGATAGCATCCAAGGTTTATACAACAAATATTTGTGAAGTTTACCAGTCAGAGTCTTTTCGTTGTATAATGTCTTTGTCGTACAGGGCCACTTTCCTTTGTAATATTTTGGAGCAAACTCATTATACATCAGAAAGCCCTGTACGATATTTTTTTATGAAAAAGTTGTAAAGTGGTGTAAAGATTAATGATCTTTGTATTGGCACCGAAAATATATTTATTTCTCCGCGGCTTTTCTTCCAGGATGGGAGAGTGCCGCGGAGAATTTTTTGCGAAGAAAGAATTGCTATAGCTTTTGTAATTCCGGGAAAACCTTTATCTAAGAAAAAAATACAATATTAACATGAATATCATGAATATAATATTGGAGGCTGTGAATATTCCCAAATACTTCCCTCTCAGATTCCTGTTTTCTTTTGCAATATATTTGAAACTTATCAGGCTTGCCATGGATGCAATCAGAGTGCCGAGACCTCCAATATTGGTTCCGACAATTAAAGCCCGGTAATTATCTGTAAAGCCGGATAAAAGAAGCGCAGCGGGAACATTGCTCATAATCTGACTGGCAAGAACAGCAGTAAGTGTTTCCCTTCCTGTCATGATTCTTTCCAGAAAACTGCTGAATTGCGGAATCCTTCCAAGGTTGCCGATAAAAATAAATAATGCGATAAAGGTGGCAAGCAGGGAGTAATCCACCCTGCTTATATTTTCCCTGTTTCTTAGCAGCATATATATAAGAACCAATACAAGAGGAATCTGGTATGGAATGATACGTGCAACAGTGAGCAGGCAGATTGTAAATAAGATCAGATAAGCGGCCAGGTATTCCATGTTAAGTTCTTTTCTGTCAGAGAATCCCAAAAGAGTTTTATTTTTTTCAGAACCGCATACGTGAGGTGCTTTGGCAGCGGCTACCTGTATCCATATCAGAAGAAGGATAAGTGCTGTGGCGGAATAGGGAAGCATCAGGGTTATTAATTCTGCCGCGGACATCCCTGCTCTGGCATATAGATAAAGGTTCTGCGGATTTCCGATTGGTGTGAGCATGCTTCCGAGATTAGCAGCGATTGTCTGCATGGCTACTATTTTAAGAAGCCAGTAATTGCCCAGTTCCTTTGGCAGTTTATGCACAATGATCAGTGCAAGAGGAACAAAAGTAATCAATGCCACATCATTGGTGATCACCATTGACAGGAAGAAACATAAGAGTACCAACAGCCTGATCACACCCACAGTTCTCGATGTTCCCATCAGCAATTTTTTGGCAAGTATATCAAAAACACCAACAGCCTTCAAACCAGCTACAATTGCCATCAAACAGAAGAGGAGCCCGAGAGTCCTGAAATCGATATAAGTAAAATAAGCCTTATCCGGTCTGACCCAGAACATAGAAAGAAGCGCCAGGATCACTGCAATTGACAAAACGGTTTCTTTCCTGAAAAAAACATATAATTTTTGTAACATAATATTTCCTTTCCGGTCTGATACGACCGCGTATAAGTATATCACAGAAACATCCAGAAAAAAAGAATATCATTTTGTATTGTGGATTGTGTTTGCGATTACCGCCTCATTCCTGTATAATAAAAATGTTATCAATGGCGACATCATTTCAAAAGTTCAGAATATGAAAGGAAAACGTTTTGGAAGAACTATACAGAAAATATCAGGGAAAAACAATAAAAGATGACTATGGGAAAAATTCCAAGGAATTTATAGATTTTGCAAATGACATGAAAAAGAGCATGAAAATTAATGCCGCAAAATATGGATTAAGGCTTATTACCTTTGAGACGGGGCATTACGATATGTGCGGATATTTTAAGGAAAACGAAACAAAAAAAGTATGCATATTTTTCATTCCATGAATGCAGGAACCACCCCATAGATTTCGACATGATGAACTCTAAGGGATTTCTTGTCCGTTCTGCAAAAGGATTGAAGGGATTTTTCCAATTTCCTCTATTTTTTTCATAATGATCACCACTTTACAACTTTTTCATAAAAAAATATCGTACAGGGCTTTCTGATGTATAATGAGTTTGCTCCAAAACATTACAAAGGAAAGTGACCCTGTACGACAAAAACATTGTATAACGAAAAGACTCTGACTGGTAAACTTCACAAATATTTTTTGATTTATTTTGAAACTTTTTCTGTTCCGACAGCAGATACCTTATTTCTGCTGATATTATCCATACTGACCTTAGAATCTGCACATTCCATCCGGTTTCTGTATCAACATTTTTTATCCGAAATAACGGAGAAATCACTGAATATATTTTATTATGTATGTTCCTATAATATTGGATATGGATGTTCATGTAATGCAGTTAAATGATTAAAGTGAAGAAAGATTCTAGCACTGCATTTTAAAGATATTAGAAGATTAATTAAGTTGGGAAATTTGTTTGAGCAGTAGTCTGCACCTCCTAAACTGACTACGATTTGACTACTACAGACGGAAGTGATTTGCTTCATTTTGCACTTTTTTGTAAAAAATGTAGTAAATAAGAAGAAAACTACGATACCATGAAATGCTGATAAAACCTTGCAAAATACGGCATTTCACGGCAATTTGAGAGGAGAAAAAACAATGATTCAAGTACTTTTCGTATGCCACGGCAGTGTTTAATGGACGTGGCAAAATCCTTGATTTTATTGGGTTTCTTGGATGAAGATGTAGATTTTACACCTTATTTACACCTTTGGAAGATCGGATCGGTAGACAAGATGTATGGAATGACAAGAGATATGTTTTGAAAATTAGGAATTGATGAATGATAACACAACTTCAAGAAACAAAGAGACTGCTGATTTTTTTACAAAAACAATCTTGACAGTGATATTGAAAGCTGTATAATAACATTAACAGAACCCACCACGCCTCTGATTTTTCATGCGCAACCCGGTGGGACTTTCTTATTTATGGGGTGTTTTATGTATCAATATCCAAAACAAATATTAACAATAGAACAGCAGGTGCAATCTTATGTGGATGCAGGAATGAAGATTACATCTCAAGAAGATGTAGAGAAGGCATTGAAGTCAATTGGATTTTATCGTTTGAGAGGTTATTCGTTTCAATTATATGATAATGCTGCAAAGAAGTATGTTCCGGGAACAAAGTTTGAAGATATTATAAAATTGTATCAATTTGATCAGGAATTAGCTGCTTTGGTTTTTTCAATGATTTCTAAGATTGAGGTTGCTTTGAGAGTGCGATTGGTGGAAGCATTGCTTATACACGGAGAACCACTTGTTTTGCAAGATTCATCGATTTTTAAAGAGAAAAAACGGTATTGGCAGAATATGGCTACTGTAGCGTCAGAAATTGCTCGCTCGAATGATGTGTTTATCAAACATAATTTTGACAATCATGATGGAGAAGTACCTGTATGGGCAGCCGTTGAAGTCCTTTCGTTCGGTACATTATCGAAGATAATTAAGAATTTGAAAACAGGTACCGGAAGTTCATACTCTATCTTGGCGTCAAATTATCAGTATAGATCGAAAAAAGGAAATTTGGTAAAACCATCACAGAAAATGCTTGCTTCATGGATACAGGGTGTTTCAGTATTGCGTAATATGTGTGCTCATAATTCCAGAATTTATAATCGTACAATTCATACGACACCGGAGATTCTTGATGTAGATAAAATTACGCCACCACCAGCGCATAATGGCTTATATCAAATCTTGCTGGCGATGAAGTACCTGCGTTCATCTGATGAGGAGTGGACAGTATTTGTAAATGCTTTCGATAAGCTGATTCAAAATAATAATGGTGTGGTCAGTCTCGTAGCAATGAATCTTCCTGCGGATTGGAAAGAACATTTAAGTGTATAAATGCAGTGGAAGTGCATAAAATAATAAAGCAGACCTAACCAAGCATCTGGCTCAAACCGGTTAGGCTTTCGGCGGAGTGTTACGATAGGCACTTCGCCATTTTTATTTTGATAAGGAACATCCACCTTTTACATATGATTGCACAATTTGAACGAAAAAAGTCTCATGATCATGTGAGAAAATGAAAGTAAAACTTATTAGATGATATAATTGTTATATCGGTTAAAAAATAGTGTGGTGAGCAAAAAAGAAAGACGTTTTTGTTGATAATGCGGAAGTATCCTAAGTGCAAGCATTATCCCGCTAAAACAGAGTCTTCCATTAATGACTTTAGGTACGGCTGCCGGTTTAGTATGCAGTCAACATTCTACACTCCGCATAAGCAACGGCTTGCGCACTTCCTTCATTCGGTAATAGTAGTTGGCAACTGTGATAGAATGTGCATCGCACTATTGCTTAACAGACATATCTTCAGGATGTCTCTTACAATCCTGGATCATGCCTGCTCACTCACGGAGTCTGCAATTCCATGCAACTAGAGCGGTTTTAATATTCATCAGCATCCCTTCCTCATGTATCTAAAAAGTTTAGCCTAAACTTTTTAGGCTCTCTGTAGTGATATACTGATTATGGTAGAAAATACAGAAATGGTCTATGTACTCACTATGAGGCGTTTATATGGAGATTATTCTTCGGAAGGGGTGTTGTTATCGGTATCAGACTCTTCGGTCACATTATCGGAGGGAGTTTTCTCTACAATAATAGTATTTTCGTTTGCAGACTTCTGAAGGGTGTTAAGGATAATCTTGCCCTCTGTTTCTAATTGCTTTTTCTGTGTTTCTTGGTATATGAAAGCAATTCCTCCGGCTACGACAGCGGTGCCGATTACACCAACAAGGCCACCCTGGATTCTTCCGAGCCTTAATTTGGATGCAGACTCGGCTGCGAAATAGCTGATGATTCTTCGGAGACCGTTCTGCATACTACCGTTACCAAGTTCTGCTAGGGCGTGAGTTGTGATAGGTGCTGAAGGGTTAGGTGTAGAGATTATCTTTGCTATCTGGGTTGCTGTACTGTTCATAATTGTTTCCTCCTTTGGAATGAAAATGTTTGTTGCCTTGTTGTATAAATCATATATCCGTGCTATTCTAAAGTAAAGAATAATAATTCGTTTAACAAATCTTTTGAGAATAATTAATTGTTTAGAAACGAACAATAATTCGCTTGTGCTTTCGGAGGTATTTATATGTTTTTGAAGGGGAAACCATTAGATGAGTACAAAGGATTCTCATACAGGCTTGTCAAGGTTGCCATTGAAAAAGGAATAGAAGATACGAGAGAATTGGCAGATGCTTTGTATGAAAATGCGGAATGTAAAAACGCAATTACAATAAGAAAATCACAAAAGAAAAATCCTGATGATCCGCTAAAAAATATAATGAAAAATATACAGATACATTTGAATACCGAGGATGCTTATGAAGTTAATAGCAGGTACATGTATGCATATAGTACTATTTTTGACTGTTCATATGACTATTTATATGGTAGGTCAGAGATTATGACAGCAGATCTTGATGTACGAGATATATGCAATAAAACGGGGCTTTCGGAAAAGGCTGTTGTTAATCTTGTTGAGAGGCATCAGGATGAAATAGAGTCTAGCGGATTCTCTGTTATAGAATGGTGGTCTGAACTTTTGTATGACATACCATTTACTGCAATTCCTATGGCTTTTATGGCTTATGCAAGCAGACTTGTAGAGTTGCATGATATAAATAAGAAGATAGAGGCTTGCGAAAAAGCCGTAAAAGATGTGTCGATGGATGACCCCATCATGAAATGTCTGATGGATGATGATAATCAGAAAACACTTAAACATATAAGACGAGATAAAGAAGATTCTATTCTTGGTGCCCATCACAAGATGGTTTCTTGCGTTGCGGACTTATTGAATCAGTATGCAGAGCAATGGGCGGAGAAACAGCATCCGGAGTATAGTGAATTATATTATCATGGAGAGATTAACAAAAGAAAAATAATCAATGAAGCATTAAAAACTCAATAATATGAAACGATTCACACGGTCTTGAGGGGTCTCCTCAGTATAATGCAGATGTATTTGAGACTAGAGGTGTGAATGAAGCGGGAAGCGACACATAAGGAAGTATCGAAGATAAGAGAAGATAAAGCCAGTGCGGGATTTTGATATCCAGTACCGGCTTTATTGATTTTTAAAGAGGTGTGGTATAGAAGTAAATTATCAATGTAATCGCAAGAAAAAAGCAAGAATCTAAGCATGGAGTTTTTTTAAGATAATGTTAAAATAAATATATCGGTATTGAGAAAGGAGGCAAGTCTATATGCCTAAAACTACACTGATCGATTGTTGTATTAAGAAATATGCTTATCGAGAAGTATCACAAATATATCAGGAATTAGAGATATCAGGGGAAGGCCTGTCACAATCACAGGTTGAATTGATGAGAGAGAAGTATGGTGTAAATAGTTTCTCGCAAAGAAGAAATGATACCATGTTACGACTACTGCGGCGTGCCTTCATCAATCCATTTAATATCATTCTTTTAGTTCTTGGAATCATTTCACTGGCTACAGATGTGGTTCTTGTATCGAATTTTGCCAGAAATGCAACGACTGCGGTTATCATTTTTTCAATGATTTTGATTAGCGGAACAATCCGTTTGGTTCAGGAACTTCGTGCAAAGAATGCATCAAAACAGCTAAACCGGCTGATACATGAAAGCATTACCGTACGGCGTGCGGGAGAAGTGAAAGAGATTCCAGCTGAGGAACTGGTGGTTGGAGATATTGTTCTGCTTGCGGCAGGTGATCGTGTTCCGGCTGATCTGAGACTCACCAAAGTAAGTGATCTCTTTCTCTCCCAGGCAGCGATCACAGGCGAAAGTGCGATCCTGGAAAAAAATGCACAGGCATTGAGTTACAGTAATTCGGAATCCTTGACGCAACTTGAAAATCTTGCATTTATGGCAACAACTGTCATCAGTGGAAAAGGTGAGGGTATTGTGCTTGCAGTCGGAAAAGACACACTATATGGTAGTTTTACGAAAGAAGATCCAGATGAAAAACAGTCTTTTCAAAAAGGAGCCAACTCTATTGCCTGGGTCATGCTTCGGTTTATTGCAGTATTGATTCCTATTGTATTCATACTATTGCAGATCACAGGTGGCAGGTGGTTGGAATCCTTTGCCTTTGCACTGTCTGTTGCCGTTGGCTTGATGCCGGAAATGCTGCCGATGGTGATCACAGCCTGCCTTGCAAGGGGCAGCCTGAGTATGAGTAAAAAGCAGACAATCATTAAAGACATTAATGCAATGCAAGGATTTGGCAGCATGGATGTGCTCTGCATGGATAAAACAGGAACACTGACCAATGAAAGTATCCTATTGGAATACTATATGGATGTGCTGGGAAACGAAAGTGGGCAGGTATTGGATTTTGCTTTTTTAAATAGTGCTTATCATTCCGGTGTATGTAATCCAATTGATAATGCAATTCTTGCCTGCCAGACGATGCCTGGGCATGAACAGCATTTTTCTGATCTTCTTATGCGGTATCAGAAAGAGGATGAAATTCCATTTGATTATTCCCGCAAATTTGTTAGTACACTGGTGACAGATAAAAATGGAGATTGCCAGCTTATTATGAAGGGTAATATTTCCCAGATTGTGTCTCGGTGCAGTCATGTGGAATTTCGTGGCGAAATCCTACCGATGGAAAAAAACGGGATGCAGAGTGTTGCTTCTGTAGTGGATGAGATGCTGCAGGATGGAATGAAAGTGATTGCTGTTGCACGGAAAAAGATTGAGAAACAGGATCAGATCATACCGACAGACGAAAACAATATGATCCTGATGGGATATCTTGCATTCTTTGATGCACCGAAAAAGACAGCAAAGACATCTGTGGAGGCTCTAAAAAGACTGCAGGTAACACCGAAAATACTGACAGGTGATCAGGCTGATGTGGCAGCATCTATTTGCCGAAGGGTCAAAATCCCGTCAGAAATCATATTGACTGGTGCAGATTTGGATCAGATGACGGACGATGAACTCGGCAAAACAGTAGAAGATATTCATGTATTTGCAGAATTAACACCAGGGCAGAAAGTCCGTATTGTTTCTGCTTTAAGGCAAAATGGACATACAGTAGGTTTCTTGGGAGATGGAATCAATGATATCCCGGCTCTTTGTGAATCGAATGTTGGTATTTCAGTAGATACGGCAGTAGATGCAGCGAAAGATGCAGCAGATGTGGTATTGCTTCAAAAGGATCTGGGTGTATTGGAGCAAGGAATTTTAGAGGGGCGTAAAACATTTACAAACATGCTCAAATACATTAAGATCACGGCAAGTTCTAATTTTGGCAATATTTTTTCTATTGTATGTGCCAGTGCATTCTTACCATTTTTGCCAATGACGTCTTTGCAGATTTTATTATTGAATCTGCTGTATGATGTTTTATGTATCATCCTTCCATGGGATAATGTGGACGAGGAAGAAACACTCTCGCCAAGAGACTGGTCCGGAAAGACGCTGGGACGATTTATGTTATTTTTTGGTCCTATCAGTTCGATATTTGATATCGCGACATTTCTGTTTTTGTATTATATTCTCTGTCCATTATTGTGTGGCGGTACAACGTATCTGAACATGGTAGATCCAGTGATGCAGTCGCAGTATGTTGCTTTGTTTCAGACAGGATGGTTTTTAGAATCGATGTGGACGCAGGTTTTGATCCTTCATTTTCTCCGGACAAGGAAGATACCATTTGTGCAGAGCAGTCCTTCCATTCCGGTTGTTTGTACGACCTTTGCAGGAATTATTGTCTTTACTTCACTTACTTTTACCAAAAGCGCAGGTGTTATTGGATTGACGAAATTGCCGATTATGTATTTCCTGTTTTTATTTGTTGTAGTCTTACTCTATATGCTTCTGACTACAGTGGTCAAAACTGTTTATCAGAAGAAATATCATGAGCTGATCTGAAAGGAGGGAAACCATCATGAAAAAGAATATCAGTGTTATTTCCATGGATTCTGTCCTGCAGGAATGGCTTCTTCAAAAGCTGATTAAGGAATCACCAGAAAGTGACAGTGCGAAAGAACTGCTTTCTGGTATCTATGATATGGTGAGTGGTGAGATAAATTCATTACTGCTCAGCACTGCAAATAATTCAGAAATTGCATCTCTCAATCTTTCGGATGAGATGAAAATTGGAGAATTAGTGATCAATCCGAAAAGCAGGAGCGTTACTAGAATGGGGCAAGCGGTTTCCCTGACTCCTAAGGAGTTTGATATTCTGTATTTTCTGGCGGAAAACAGAGGAGAAGTATTTACAAAAGAGCAGATCTATACGGCGGTATGGTCTGAAAATTATCTTTTAGACGACAGTAATATTATGGCATTTATTCGAAAATTGCGAAAGAAGATCGAACCCAATCCGGACGAACCAAAATATATTCTTACGATTTGGGGGATCGGATATAAATTTAATGATAAGGTGTAAAACAGGCGGGCTGAAAGCAGTCCGCCAATTTTTTTGTAGTTCTTGCTAAATCGCAAGGAAATCGCAAGATTTTGGTCATGTGATTCTCCTTGCTTTTTTTGTATTCTGTAAGAGGTCGAAGGGAGGCGGTATGTATGGTATACACAGATTTTGTTTTAAGAATTTCCTTATCCGTGTTGCTTGGATTTTTTATCGGATTGGAAAGGCAGTTGACCGGGCATCCAGCTGGAATACGGATTAATGTTCTGATCTGTATGGGAACCAGTTTTTTTACTTTATTTCCAATGCTTTATGGTTCCGATCAGGTGTTTCGTGTAGGAAGCAGCATTATCTCCGGTGTTGGATTCCTATGCAGTGGTGTGATCTTTAAAGACAGCGGTACGGTAAGAGGAATGAATACAGCAGCAACACTTTGGTGTACAGCGGCAATTGGTATTCTTGCCAGCACAGGAATGTTTACAATGGCAGTTTCTGCAGCAGGCATTTTGATTGGTTCAAATCTGATTCTGCGTCCGCTTGCAAGAAAACTTAATCCGATTGCTGTAGGAGATGAATCTGAAAAAGAATACTGCATCACAGTACTTTGTCAGGAAGATGCAGAACAGGAAATAAGACTTTTACTGATCACTAGCAATTCCAGTAAGACCTTGTATCTGAATCATCTGGAAAGTGGAGATGTTGTGGGGGATAAAGTCGAGATCATAGCGAAGTATTGTTCTGCGGGAAAACCGAAAAGCAATGTTCTGGAAGGTATTGTCGGTCAGGCATTGGAACTTCCGGAAGTAATCAGTGCAGGTTGGGAGGTGTTGTAGTTGAAAAAAATCAAAAGTGAAAGATGGATAATTTTTTTCATTCTTTATATTTTATTCACTGCAGCATGCAGTTGTGTGAGTCTTATATTTCCGGCTCACCAAATTTTGGTGATACAGGTCTGGTATCAAATATCTGTGGTTGTTTGGATTTTTTTAGCAGTTACGATGGTGAAATTGCTTATCAGGCTTCAGAAAATAAATAAGCTCATAACGAGAGGAATCAATGAAAGGAGAAGAAAACCATGAATTTAACCTGTATCTTTTTTGGTATCATTTTCACGATTGCCGGTTTTATGTTTGCATGTGGAAAAGGCCATATTCATTTCTCTTCCTGGAAAAACATGCCGCAGGAAGAGAAAGAAAAGATTAAAATTGTGCCGCTTTGTCGTAACATCGGTGAAGTCATTGCATTAAATGGATTGATTTTTCTGCTAAAAGGTCTATGGCCAGGCTTTGAAAATCACTGGTTTGTGACTGCTATGATTGCATGGTTTATTGTGGCGGGATTTGATCTTTGGTATATCGAGAAAAGTGATCGATATTATAAAAAATCGTAACTGTTCAGAGCCAACCTCCAAAATGCTACGCATTTCGTCGGTGTGGCGTATCCGCCAAATAAAATTT
>OLGM01000045.1_pt1 | contig 81333 bp, 77 predicted proteins | sample 1606001 | NCBI WGS metagenome assembly OLGM01 (sample SAMN03283294) | human gut metagenome | biome: human-associated habitat; material: feces | host: Homo sapiens | place: Peru | collected 2012
CCAGATGGTAATTTATGTCCAGCATCAGGATGTGGAGAAAATGATAAAGATAAAAGCACAATAGATATGGACGGCTCAAAACCAACAAAAGGAATAGTAGTTATATCCAATGGAAGAGTATCACAATCGGAAACAATAATGACTGTGAGTGATTATAATGTTAAATATAATGATAACAAATGTAAAGTAGTAACGGTTGTATATAGATGGTCAGAAGATGAAATAAAACTTGGAGATACAATGAATGACCCAGCCAAATATACAAAAGATTCAAGTACATTAGACAAAAATTATTACTTAAAACATATATTAGATAAAGATAATAAAGTAATAGAATCGTATGCATGTGCAATATTAAAAGATAAAGAATATTGTTTAAAAGGTGGAAGAGACAACAATGGTAATTCTTTTTATGGATATGCAGAAAATGAAGCTGATTATACAGGAAATATGTTAATACTAAAATGGTTACGAGACATTGGTTTAGAATGTAATCTTTCCGGTGATGTTTATGGATGCAATGAAAATTCTGTAGGATTATCTATTAATTCGCTGTATGATCTTGTATTTTCAAGAGGCAATAATGGTGGATGTTTCATAACTCTTGATGGTTATTCAGCTTGTGGAGATTAATTGTGTGTCCTTATCTTAGAACCTAATATTATTAAATAATGATATTATATAAAAAACAAATAAAATTAATTTAGATTTTATTAGTTTTTTTTTTATAAAAACATATAATGATAATTGACTAAAGATTAAAAATAATATATACTATAAGCAGAAATTAATTATTTGTTTGGAAGAGTATTATAAATAGTTTTTAAGAGAGTATGTGGTTGGTGAGAACATATAAATAAATTTATAAGAAGACATCAAACGTTAAATAATCGTTATTCGCGTTAAGAATTAGAGTCTATAAAGTAAGGTGGCACCGCGTTACATACGCCCTTACAATATAGACTTATTTTATTAGAAGGAGGATTTTTTATGATACAAAAGCCAAAGGGAACTTATGATGTTAATAGTGAATATGGAAGAAAGGTATTATATTTAGAAGATTTACTTAAAGCATTGATGGAAAAATATAATTATGAATATGTTAGAACTCCACTTTTTGAAAGTAGTGAATTATTTCACCGTGGTGTAGGAGAAACTAGTGATATTGTAACTAAAGAAACTTATGATTTTACTGATCGTGGGGAAAGAAATATGACATTACGTCCAGAAGGGACAGCAGGTGTAGTTCGTAGTTTCATTGAAAATAAGATGTATGGTCGTGCGGATATGCCAGTTAAAACGTGGTATTATGGACCAATGTATCGATATGAAAGACCGCAATCTGGGCGTTTTAGAGAGTTTTATCAATTTGGTGTTGAAGTATTTGGAACTTCAAGTCCATTGATGGATGCGGAAGTAATAAGTATTCCAGTTCGTTTTTATGAATTATTAGGTTTAAAAAATATAAAAGTTAATATTAATAGTTTAGGAGATCAAGAATCAAGAAAGAACTATCGTGAAGCTTTAATTGAATATTTTAAACCATATATAGATGATCTTTGTGAAGATTGTCAGGCTAGATTTTTAAAGAATCCTTTACGTATTTTAGATTGTAAAGTAGATGCAGATAAGGACATAATGAAAAATGCCCCAAAGATGATTGATTATTTAAATGATGTAAGTAAAAAGCATTTTGAAGATGTTCAAAAGTATTTACGTGCTATGGATATTGAATTTGTTGTTAATCCAAAAATTGTTAGAGGACTTGATTATTATACTCATACTGTATTTGAAGTAGAAGCTTCAGTAGAAGGTTTTGGTAGTCAAAATGTTTTAGGAGCTGGTGGAAGATATGATAATTTAGTAGAAAACTTAGGAGGTCCAAAAACACCAGGGGTTGGTTTTGCTTTGGGTTTAGAAAGATTAATAACTGCACTAGACTTTGAAAAAATAAATTTAATAGATGAAAATAGTATAGATGTTTATGTGGTTCCAATGAGTGAACTTGAAAATGATTATGCCATCTCGCTTCTTGATCATTTACGTATGAATGGATTTAAAGCTGATATGGATTATATGGCAAGAAACTTTAAATCTAATTTTAAACAAGCTGATAGATTAAATAGTAAATATGTAGTTTTAGTTGGTGATGAAGAGACTAAGACTGGAGTACTTACTATAAAAGATAATAAAACAAAAGAAGAGTATAAAGTAAAAGAAGAAAAGTTAATAGAATTTTTTGATGACAAAATAGAGGAGTAGATATAATGAAAAAGAATTATAACACAGACTTTAATATAAAAAATGTTGGTGAAAGTGTTAAATTATATGGTTGGGTTTCAAAAGTAAGAAATCTAGGGGGTTTAATATTTATTGACCTTCGTGATAGAAGTGGAATTATTCAATTAGTTGTTAAACCAGATAATAAAAATTATGATGTAGCGCAATCACTTCGTAATGAATACGTTATTGAAGTAGATGGTATTATATCAGAAAGAGAAAGTAAAAATACTAATATACCAACTGGTGAAATTGAAGTAATAGTTTCTAATTTAGAACTTTTAAACACATCTTTAGAAGTACCATTTACAATTGATTCTAAAACAACTGCGTTAGAAGATACAAGATTAAAATATCGTTATTTAGATATAAGAAGAGATGAGATTAAAAATAAACTTATTATGCGTCATAAAATTGCTCATACAATACGTGAGTATTTGGATAAAAATAACTTTATTGAAGTAGAAACTCCAGTTCTTTGTAAGTCAACTCCTGAAGGAGCTCGTGATTATTTGGTACCATCTCGTGTTAACAAAGGTAAATTTTATGCTTTACCTCAATCACCACAGATATTTAAACAATTATTAATGGTTGGTGGTATGGAAAGATATTATCAAATTGCTAAGTGTTTCAGAGATGAAGATTTACGTGCAGATAGACAACCAGAATTTACGCAAATAGATATGGAAATGAGTTTCGTATCAGAAGAAGACGTAATGGAAATGACAGAAGGCTTATTAAAAGAAGTATTTAAAAAAGTAAAAAATATAGACATTAATTTACCTTTGATGAAAATGAAATATGATGATGCAATTAAAGATTACGGTTCTGACAAACCAGACTTAAGATTTGGTATGAAAATAAATGATGTAACAGAAATATTTAAAGATACAGAATTTGTTGTTTTTAAGAATGTAATTCAAAATAATGGAATAATTAACTGCTTAGTTGTAAAAAATGCTAGTGATAAGTATTCAAGAAAAGATTTAGATAAGTTAACTGAGTTTGTAAAAACATATAAAGCTTCAGGTTTAGCATATCTAAAGTTTAATGAGGAAATTACTGGTAGTATTGCTAAAGTTGTAACAGATATTGAATTAAATGCTTTAAAGGAAAATTTAAATATTGAAGATAATGATTTAGTTTTATTTGTTGCTGATAAATATAATATTACTAAAATAGCGTTAGGAGCTTTAAGATGTAAATTAGCTCGTGAATTAAACTTAATAGATGAAAATAAATATGCATTACTTTGGGTTGTTGATTTTCCATCATTTGAATGGAGCGAAGAAGAAAATAGATTTATGGCATGTCATCATCCATTTACAGCACCTAAAGATGAAGATGTTGATAAATTATTAACTGATAAAGCTCATTGTTATTCAAAAGCTTATGATATCGTTATTAACGGTTATGAAGCTGGTGGTGGTTCTATTCGTATTCATAATCAAGATGTTCAAGAAAAAATGTTTGAGGCTTTAGAATTAACAGAAGAACAAATAAGAGAAAAATTTGGTTTCTTTGTTGATGCTTTAAAATATGGAACTCCACCACATGGAGGACTTGCTTTAGGATTTGATAGATTAACAATGTTACTTACTAACACTGAAAATATTCGTGATGTAATAGCATTTCCTAAAACAGCAAGCGCAACTGATTTGATGAGTGAAGCTCCAAATTTAGTTGATGAAAAACAATTAAAGGAATTAAATATAAAAATAAATTAATAACTATTTCAGGGGGAGAAGTATTTATGGAAAAAGATGTAGAAGTAGCTGTTATTTTTTCACGAAGATATTTAAAAGAAAGAAATATAACAGTTTTAGTTCCAGAAAAAGCAGTTACTGGTAAATGTATTCAAGATTCTAAATTTTTTATAGATAATGTAGAAAATAAAAAATTTAAAAATATGGATGAAGCTAATTATCAAAATCAGCAATATGGTTTTTATTATGCAACTTCTTTAAAAAAGTTGCAAGATCAATATGAAACGAAGGATTTGCAAACTATTTTACAAAAATATATTGATGAGATATGTACTAAAGTTCATTATTATGTTAATTTTGATGAGGAAGATTTTGAGTCATATTTATTAAAAAATTTATCAATCGAAGATTTTAATAAAGAATATTCTGTAAGTTTTAAGTATAATTTTTTAAATGAACAAGATCAAATGTTATCAAAAAAGAAAAATACCAAAAATAAAAATACTACCAATGTTAAGTGTAATGATTTATTAGGTAAAGATATTCTTAACATCAAAAATAATTTAAATAAACAAATTTTATTTCAAAATAAAGCTTTAGATAAAATAGTTAAAGCTCTTTATAATAATTATATTTTAGGTAATAAAGATAATAATATTTTAATTAGTGGGCCATCAGGAGTAGGAAAAACACAAGCATTAAAAGTTATAAAAGAGTGTAGTAACCATCCAGTTGTTTACGTTTCTCTAGCGCATGAATATGCGGATGAAAACACAAGTAGTGATTATATTTTTAATAATTTATTGCTTCGATTAAGAGATGATGCTTTAGATAATCATAAAGCAGATGATCATTCGATAATCATTTTAGATGATTTTGATAAATTAGATGATTTTCAGAGACTAGATTTCCAGGATGAACTTTATCGTTTTTTAAATACAGGAATTAGAGGAATAAAAGCAAATCAAAAATTAATTTTTTATGCTAATAAAATTACGTTCATTATGTGCGGTAATTTTGAGGAAGCTGATAAAGCAATTAATATTCCAAAAGACTTTTATGAACGAGATGATTTTAAAGTTGATGAAGAGGATTTATCTTTAAATCAAAATGATTTAATTGAAAATTATTTGTTTTTAGATAAATTATTTCCTTACTTTCAAACTGAGGTTATGTTTAAAAATCTAGATTTAAAAAAAGCTGAAAAAATTATTAAAACATTACAAAATAATACATTGGTGTTATATATTAATCAACTTGTAAAACAAGGGGTAAAAAATGTTACTTTAACAGATGAACTTGTTGGAGAATTAGCTAAGCGTGTATATTCTAATCAATTGAATTTGAAAGGCTTGGATATTTCTATTTCTAATTTGTTTACTGATATAATGGTAGACTCATTAAATTATCTTGGAGTAGCAACAGAACTTACGATTAGTAAAGAAATTTTACAAAAAGATAAAAAAGGTTATCAATTCACTTTAAAAAAATAAAAAAGTGTGCTATAATTTATTTAGCCTAGATAGTATGGTTTGTTCCAAAAAAAACCTACTAATTAAAAACGATTGGGAATCTAATTCGTGTATGGTGTTGAATGCTTATATTTATATAAGACTCCTAAAGTATATGATGTGATGCCCACCTGGGAGACTAGGTTTTATCGTTATCGGGCGCCGATTATTTGGGTTTTGAAAAAGGTATAGAAATATACCTTTTTCTTTTACAAAAATATGTTATAATTAAATAAGGTGGTAAAATGGAACAATTAAAAAGATTTGAGTTACTGGTGGGAAGTAAAAATATAGAAAAAATAAGCAATACTAAAGTTTTAGTTTTAGGACTTGGTGGAGTGGGAAGCTATGCTTTAGAAGCAATTGTAAGAAGTGGCGTTGGAAGTGTTGTTATAGTTGATTATGATAAGATAGATATAACTAATTTAAATAGACAGTTGATGACTAACCACAATAATATAGGACGCTTAAAAACAGAAGTTTGGAAAGAAAGAATAAAAGATATTAATCCTAACTGTAATGTAGAGGTAGTAACTAAGAAATTAACTAAAGAAGATGTTAACGAATTATTTAAATACCAGATAAATTATGTAATTGATGCATGTGACACTTTAGAAGTAAAGAAAGAACTTATTCTTGCATGTCATAAAAATAAAGTAAAATTAATATCTAGTATGGGTACTGGGAATAAGTTTGATCCATCACGTTTAAAAATAGTGGATATTAAAAAAACAAGTTATGATCCACTTGCTAAAAAAATCAGAAAATTTGTTGTTGATAATAAAATTAACTATAAAGTAAATGTTGTATGTAGTGATGAATTACCATTAAAAGTGTCAAAGCCCATTGGCTCTACAGCTTTTGTTCCAGCAACTTCAGGTTTATTATGTGCAAGTTTTGTTATAAACGATATTTTAAAGGAGAAGTAATATGACATTAATAAATGATTTAAAAAAGATAAGCAAAGAAGTAAGTGGTAATGTTATAACTATTGGGCTTGAATATAAAACAGTTTTAGATGAACTTGATAAAAATGAAAAAATAAAAGAGCTTTATAGTATGCAATTTAATGGTAAAAAGAAAATAAAAAATAAAGAAAAAGGTAAAAAAAGAAATAAAGTTGTATCTATTAAAAAAATTAGAAAAATTTTTAAAAAGAAAAGAATTGATTATATTATATGTAATATAGAAGATATTAATAGATTTTTAAGAACTTTTATTAGAGATAGTGTTTATATAAATAAATCTAAATTATACATATATGGTTCTAAAAATAATATTGATCTTGAGTTAATTGAAAAAAGATACAATCGTTACAATGTTATTATAAATGTAACAGAATATGAAAAAGAAGTATTAGTGGAAATAGATAATACTAAAGCTTTTAATAAGCTTTTTAAAGACATATTTTATAATATAATAGATATTTTATATTCCATTTATAATATTATTGGTGATTTATTAATTAATTAGTAGTGTAAAGTTTGCTAATTTTATTTATAATACTATTTATAAATTGAAATAAAAATGATATTATATTCTAGTATAGTAGGTGTTTAGAAAATGAAAGAAAAAAGAAAATTAAAAAAAGATAAAATTTTTATATTATGTAGTATTATCTTCTTAGGGGGGCTTTTTATAAATTATTTAGGGCGTTTTATATATTTTTACATTAAGATGAAATAGGTGTTATATGAGTAGAAATGATTTATATAGTATGTATAATGAACTTGATGATATGATAAGTTCAATTGATATAAAAGATGAAGATGTTGTTAAAGATGATGAAGTCGTTTATATAGAAGAAGAGCCCGTAGTAATAGAAGATAATGAAGAAATACCTAATGTAATAGATGATGATATAGAAATTATTGAAGATGAAGATTTAGATAAAGATGATAATAATGTTACAGTTATTGAACCAGAAATTTTAGACAGTCAAGATACTTCTTTAGAAATAGTTGATGTAGTAGAACCAAAAGAGCAATCAATAGATTCAACATCAACAGTAGAACCTACTGACAGTGATGATATTGTAAGTATAGATGAAATAGAAAAACTTTTAGATGATGAAAAAACTAAAGAATTAGTAGTTGATTATGTTAAAGATAATAAAAAAGAAAAAAAGAAAAAAACTAAAAAAGAAAAGAAAAAAAGTAGTAAAGGTTGGGTTATTACTTTTAGTATTTTAGATGTTATTGCCATTGTTTGTTTATTTTTAATGTATGGACCAATATCATACTTTAGAAATCTTTGGGTAACTAGTGCGATGACTACAATGCGTCATAAGTATTTAGCGTATATTTTCTTTAATCAAAATTCTATTAATCATATTTTAGAAAATAATAAAGTAATTGAATCAGGTACTGATGGAACAACAGATGGTGTAAATATAGATGGTACAGATCCAGGTGTATATGATTCTATTTATGAAGAACAAGTATTAAAAAGAGATGAAGGAAATGATTTATATAAAGTTATTGATATTGAAGGAAATGGTTATAAAGGTCATATTTTAGTTGTATATGATCCATCTCGTGTTCATTTGTATCAATATGAAGGAATAAATCATGGTGGTAAACAATTGGAGAAAATGCTAGAACTTGCTGGTGCTAAAGCTGGAACTAATGCTTCAGGTTTCTCTGTTAATTATAATACATATCAATATACAATTGTAGGAAGCGTTATAATGAATGGTAAAGTTGTTAGTGAAGGTGGTGCCACTGGTTATGGTGGTGGTATTATTGGATTTACTAATGATAACAAACTACTTTTAACTAAGAGTTCAGCAGCTGAGGCTGTAAAAATGGGTGTTAGAGATGGTATGAGTTTTGGACCATTCTTAGTTGTTAATGGAGAACCATCAACATTTAAAGGAAATGGTGGTTATGGTATTGCTCCTCGTACTGCTATTGGACAAAGAAAAGATGGTATTGTTTTAATGGTTGTTATTGATGGAAGAAGACCTGGTCATAGTTTAGGTGTTGATATGGTAGAGCTTACTAATATCATGGTTAAATATGGCGCTTATAATGCTTCTAACTTAGATGGTGGAGGTTCTAGCTCTATGGTTGTAGATGGTGAAGTGTTAAGTGTAGCCGGAGGTTCAGGATATACAGGAGAAAGATATTTACCAAATGCATGGATAGTTAAGTAATTATCATGCATGATAAATCTAAATAAAAGAAGGAGGAAAGATAATATGAAAAATAAAAAAGGTTTTACTTTAATAGAATTACTAGCGGTAATAGTAGTATTAGCAGTTATCGCTCTTATCGCAACACCAATAGTAATGAATACAATAAAAAACGTAAAAAAGGGTGCAGCAGAAAGAAGTGCTGATAGATATATTAAACAAATAGCAACAACTGTTGCAGCAGAAAAATTAACAGGAAATATCTTAGATGGTGAGTATATAGTTCAAGACTCGGGAGATTTATGCCCAACTTCAGGTTGTGGAGATGATAATGAAGATAAGATATTTATTGAAATGAGTGGAACAAAGCCAAGTGGTGGAATAGTAAAAATATCTAATGGAAATGTTCAAGTATTAACTAAAATAACGATAGAAAAATATGATGTTACATATAATACGTCGTCGAAGAAGTATGAAGCAACAGAAAAAGAGAATGTTGAAGTATTGTGTACAAAACAAGACGGGGTAGATTTAAATAATTTAACATATGGAAATGAATTTACATGTGAATTAGGAGATAATGATAAAAAAACATTTTACGTATTAGAAACAAATGACGATAGTATATCACTAATAATGAATATGAATGTAGATTCAAACGGAAAAGGAACATTAGCAGGAAACAATGTTTCATGGTGTAAGAGTGGTTCTACTAATTCATGTGGTGGTGATGGTGCTTTAGAATATTTAAGTACAAGCACAAAGTCATGGAAAAAATTAACTCAGCAACAAATTATATTACCAACAGGAGAACAAATAGCTAAAGCTGGTGGAGATACAAAATGGAATACTGGGACTTATGGTGAAGGTTTTGAATCTAAGCCATGGTTATATATTAATTTAAGTGAGTCGCATGAATATTGGACATTAACTCCTTATTCGGGAAATAGTACTGGGGTTTGGAGTGTAAATTTTTATGGAGAACTAGGTGATAATGATGTTGGTGATACACAACTTGGTATTCGTCCAGTTATAATAATTTCAAAAGCGAATTTAAGTTAATGTAGGCAAGATTAATTCTTGCTTTTTTTGTAAAAAGAAGAGTATAATTAAATAGGAGGCTATGTTATGTTTGAAAATAAGAAGATATTTATATTAGGAATAGCAAGAAGTGGATATGAAGCTGCCAAGTTATTAGCTAAACATGGTAATGCTATTCTAATTACGGATAGAAAAGAACAAAAAGAAGAACACATTAAGGAATTAACTGAACTTGGTGTTGATATAAGAATATGTGATGATCCTACTTTCCTATTGGATGAAACATTTGATTATGTTATCAAAAATCCAGGAATTAAGTTAGATCATCCAATTGTTGTAAAAGCTAAAGAACTAAATATTCCTGTTACTAACGAGGTAGAAGTCGCATATAGTTTTTTACCTAAAAATAACAAAATAATCGGTGTTACAGGATCAAATGGTAAGACAACAACAACAACACTTATTTATGAAATATTAAAAACAGCAGGTAAAGATGCATATTTGGGTGGTAATATTGGTTATCCGGTTTGTTCTTTAGTAGATGTTGTTAATGATGATAGTATTTTAGTTTTAGAAATATCAGGTCATCAGCTACATGATACAATAAATTTTAAAACTAATATTAGTGTTATGACTAATTTAAGTGAGGTTCATATTGATCATTTTGGCACTTATGAAAATTATAAATTAAATAAATGTAAGATATTTGCTCATCATACATCTAGTGATGTTGCAATCTTAAACTATGATAATGAAGATGTGATGAATGGCACTAAAGATATAAAATCTAGAAAAATATATTTTTCATCTAAGAATAAAGCAGATTTATATATTAACAATGATGCAATATATTATGGTGAAGAAGAGATTATTAAATTAAAAGATATTAAGTTAAAAGGTATGCATAATTATGAAAATATTATGTGTGCAATTGCAGCTGTAAAGGAATTTAATGTATCTAATGAAGATATATATAAATTATTAAATTCATTCAGTGGAGTTGAGCATAGAATAGAGTTTGTTGCAAAAGTTAATGGTCGTGAATTTTATAATGATTCAAAAGCAACAAATGTAAAATCAACGCAGATTGCTCTTTCAGCCTTTTCTAATCCAACTATTTTATTATTAGGAGGATTAGATCGTGGACATTCTTTTGAAGGCTTAACAGAATATTTAAAAAATACAAAGTTAATTGTTTGTTTTGGGGAAACTAAACAAAGAATCAAAGAATATGCAGATAGAATTGGTAAAGAATGTATTGTTGTTGATAATTTAATAGAAGCAACAAAACTTGCTTATGACAAATCAAACGAAGGAGATACGATTTTACTTAGTCCTGCATGTGCATCTTGGGATCAATATGCATGTTTTGAAGATAGAGGAACTGAATTTAAAAATACTGTAAAAAGTTTATAAAGGAGAATAATATGAAAATAACAAATGTAATAGGACGAGAAGTACTAGATTCTAGAGGTAATCCAACAGTTGAAGTAGATGTAATACTTGAAAATGGAATTAAAGGAAGAGCTATAGTGCCTAGTGGTGCTTCAACAGGTGTTCGTGAAGCGTTAGAACTTAGGGATAATGATAATACACGTTATAATGGTAAAGGCGTTTTAAAAGCTGTAAGCAATGTAAATAATGAATTAAAAAACTTAGTTGTAGGAATGGACGTATTAGATCAAAAAGCAATTGATTATAAAATGATAGAGGCAGATGGAACAGAAAATAAATCTAAATTTGGAGCTAACGCTATTTTAGGAGTATCAATGGCTGTACTTAAAGCTGCCTCTTTAAGTGTAAACAAACCTTTATATGAATATGTAGGAGATGGTAAAGAATTACCTCGTCCTATGATGAATATTTTAAATGGTGGTGCTCATGCTGATAATAATTTAGATTTTCAAGAATTTATGATTGTGCCTAATAGAGATACTATTAAAGAAAGAGTACGCGTTGGAGCAGAAGTATTTCATGCTTTAAAAAAAGTTTTAAATGAAAAAGGATATTTTACTGGTGTAGGTGATGAAGGTGGATTTGCTCCTAATTTATCATCTAACAAAGAAGGTTTTGATTTAATAATTGAGGCTATTAATAAAGCTGGATATACACCTGGCAAAGATGTTTCTATAGCAATAGATGTTGCAGCTTCTGAGTTTTATAAAGATGGGAAATATCACATTGATAATAAAGATTTAACAACTGATGAGCTAATTAATTTTTATGAAGAATTAATTAATACATATCCAATAATTTCTATTGAGGACCCTGTTGATGAAAATGACTGGGAAGGATTTAGTAAAATAACTGCAAAATTAGGTGACAATATTCAATTAGTTGGTGATGATTTATTTGTTACTAATAAAAAATGTTTACAAATGGGTATTGATAAAAAAGCTGGTAATGCAATTCTTTTGAAACTAAATCAAATAGGAACGGTAACTGAAACAATTGAAACAATTAATCTTGCTAAAAAAAACGGTTATAAAACAGTTATTTCACATCGAAGTGGTGAAACAGAGGATACGACAATAGCAGACCTTGCTGTAGGTTTATCTTTAGGACAAATAAAAACTGGTTCGATGTCTAGAACAGATCGTATTTGTAAATATAATCAATTAATGAGAATAGAAGAAGAAATTAACAACTAATTTCTTCTTTTTGTATAAAAAAGTAATATTTTCTCACAATAGATTTAGGAGGATTATATGGAAAAAGAAAAGTATAAAAGAATAGTTGACAAATATACTCCTAAAGAAAATAGACTTACAAATAGTTTAGTTTGCTTTCTTGTGGGAGGAACAATGGGGGTTATTGGTCAAGGATTAATTGATCTATATGCTAATTTGCTCCATGTTGCAACAAAAGATGCTTCAGTATTCATGATAGTAACGTTGATTTTTATTGGTTGCTTACTTACTTGTTTTGGATGGTTTGATAAAGTTGTTAATTTTGCTAAATGTGGTTTGATAGTTCCAATTACTGGTTTTGCTCATGCGATGATGAGTGCTGCTTTGGAATATCGTAAGGAAGGTATGGTAACAGGAATAGGAGCTAATATGATGAAGCTTGCTGGTAGTGTTATTATCTTTGGAGTTGTTAGTGCTTGGTTTTTTGGACTTGTAAGACTAATAATAATGGGAGGTTAGTATGACATTCAAATATAATAATGTTTATTTAAATGAAACAGGTACTGTTACCGGTCCTTATGAAGCAAATGGACCATTTAGCAAATTGTATGATAAAAGTTATAAAGATTTTTATTTTGGTACAAAGACTTGGGAACAAGCGGAAAGTAAGTTGATTGATGATAGTGTTGATATTGTTCTTGCTAAAATAGGTAAAACTCGCTTTGATATCGACTTACATATCTCTGGTGATTTATTAAATCAATTAACAGCTTCTAATTATTCTGCTTCACGCCTTAAAATACCATATCTTGGTATTTATAATGCATGTGCTAGTAGTGTGGAGGGATTAATAATTGCGTCTAATATGGTTGAAACTGGACAAATAGATAATGCCATTGTAACTGTTTCTTCACATAATAATGGTGCTGAAAAGCAATTTAGATATCCCGTTGAATATGGTGGGCCTAAAAGGAAGACGACAACATTTACAACTACTGGTGGTACTTGTGCTTATCTATCACGTGATAAATCTGATATAAAAATTGAAAGTTCAACAATAGGAATAGTAGAAGATTTGGGGGTAAAAGATGTATATAGTATGGGTGCAGTTATGGCTCCTGCTGCTGCCAATACAATTTATAGACATTTATCTGATTTAAATAGAACTATAGATTACTATGATTTAATATTAACAGGAGATTTAGGTATATATGGTAAAGATATTTTAAAAGAATATATGAAAATTGAATATAATATTGATTTAAAAAATTATGATGATTCGGCATCAATGATATTTGATATAAAAAGTGAACCTGTATATTCTGGAGGCAGTGGGCCGGCATGTTTACCTTTAGTAGCATATTCTTACATATTAGACCAAATGAGACAAGGTAAACTAAAAAAAGTATTATTAGTTGCAACAGGTGCTTTGATGTCACCGACGACAGTTAATCAAAAACTAACTATTCCAAGTATTGCGCATGCTATTAGTTTGGAGGTTATAAAATGATTTATTTAAATGCTTTTATCTTTTGTGGTATTGTGTGTGTCTTAGGGCAATTAATTCTTGATAATACTAAACTTACGCCAGGACATGTTACTACAATATTTGTTGTAGTGGGAGCATTTCTTGACACATTTAATATTTATGACAAAATAATTTTATGGGCAGGTGGCGGAGCACTAGTACCAATAACTAGCTTTGGACATTTACTTATCCATGGAGCAATGGCTAGTGCCAGTGAATACGGTTTTATAGGACTTTTCGCAGGAATATTTGATCTTACCGCATCAGGTATTTCTTCTGCAATTATTTTCTCATTTGTGTTAAGTTTATTTTTTAAACCAAGAGATTAGTAACTTAGGTTACTTTTTTCTTTTGAAAAATTGTTATATAATATAATTGTTTTCACAAAGAATACACAATTTTGTGTTATAAAGATAGTGAGGTGTAGATATGGCAACAATACTTATCGTTGATGATGAAGAAAGAATTAGAGAAGTAGTTAAAGAATATTGTTTGATGGAAAAATATGATGTTATAGAAGCTAGTGATGGTTTAGAAGCTTTGGAAATGGTTAAAAATAATGATATTGATTTAATTGTTTTAGATGTTATGATGCCAAAATTAGATGGGCTTTCAGCTTTTTCTAAAATTAAAGAAATAAAAAAAATTCCTACAATTATTTTGTCAGCACGAAGTGAAGAGTATGATAAACTAGTAGGATTTGAATTAGGTGTTGATGATTATGTAACTAAACCATTTAGTCCTAAAGAATTGATGGCTAGAATTAAAGTTATCTTAAAACGTAAAAATGGTGATGACAAATTCATTTATAAAGATTTAAAAATTGATTTTTTAGGTCATGCTGTTTATATTAAAGATAAAGAATTAAAGTTAACACCAAAAGAATATGATTTATTAGTGTATTTTGTTAAAAATCAAAATGTGGCTTTGTCACGTGAACAGTTATTAAATAAAATTTGGGATTATGATTTTTATGGAGAAGATAGAACCGTTGATACACATATTAAGATGCTAAGAAATAATTTAGGTAAATATCGTGATTTAATTGTTACTGTAAGAGGAATGGGATATAAATTTGTTACGAAATAGAACTTATAATTTAAAAAATAAAGTATGGTTTTACTTAATAATATTTTCTTTCTTAATATTTATCTTTTTTTGGACGTTTCAAACCTTATTTTCAAATACATATTATGAAGTTAATAAAAAAAGAGAATTAAATACTATTGCTAGAAAGCTTAATAATACGGATAGTATTCTACTTACAACAGAAATAGATAATTTAGCGTATGACTATGGTGTTTGTATAGAACTTTTTTCTAATAATACGCTTATATATTCCTCTAACTCTTTAGAAAAAGGTTGTATTGAACAAAAAGATTTAACTTTTTATCAATACAAAAATAAATTTATTTCAGGAGATGAAGAGGAAGGTAGTGCATCATTTTATAATTCAAGATTTAATAATAAAACAATAGTCAAAGCTATTAAATATAATAACTATACTATTTTTATTAATGCTTCACTAGAACCGGTAGGAACTACATCACTTATTCTATCTAGACAATTAGCTATAGTATCTATTGTTGTTTTAGTTCTTTCTTTTTTACTTAGTTATTTCATATCAGAAAATATATCTAAACCTATTGTTAAATTAAATAAAAAAGCAACAGAGATTTCAAAAGGGAATTTTGATATAGAAAATGAAAACATTTCTAGAATTGAAGAAATAGAAAAACTTAATAGCACCTTAAATACAGCAGCAAAAGAGTTATCACAAACAGAAACCTTAAGAAGAGAATTGCTTGCTAATGTTAGTCATGATTTAAAAACACCACTTACAATGATTAAGGCTTATGCTGAAATGGCACGTGATATTAATTATAACAATAAGAAAAAAAGAGAAGAAAATCTTAATATTATTGTAGACGAGGTCGATAGATTGAATTTACTTGTTAATGATATTTTAGAACTTTCTAAAGTACAAGCAAACACAGAAAAATATGTAAAAGAAAAAATTGATATTGATGATTTTGTTAGTAATATTGTTAGAAAGTACGATTATTTAAAAGAAGATGGCTATGAAATAGTTTACAATGGTATCAAGAATGTAACTGTTAATGAAGATAAAAAAAGACTTAATCAAATTCTAGATAATTTAATTAATAATGCTTTAAAGTATACTGGAAAAGATAAAAAAGTTATAGTAAATATTGTTGACTTAAAGAAAAAAATCAGAATTGAAGTTGTTGATTCTGGTAAAGGTATTAAAGAAGAAGAATTAAAATACATTTGGGATAAATATTATAAAATTGATAAAAGTTATCAACGAAATACTAAAAGCACTGGCTTAGGGTTATCCATTGTTAAAAATATATGTGTTCAAAATGATATTGAATATGGTGTAAATTCAAAAGAGAAACTTGGTAGTACTTTTTGGATAGAATTAGAGAAAATGTAAAAATTTCTCTTTTTATTTGCTCTTTATTTGTTTTTGTGCTAGAATAATAGCCATTCAAGGGGTGTTTAAAATGAATAGATGGAGTTTTAATAGAGAATTCCTGAAAGAAAAAATAAAAGAAGGTAATTTAGCACTTCAAGCAACAGATAAAAATTCTGAAGTATATAGGAGTGCTCAAGCAATGGTTATAGAATTTGAAGATTTCTTGGGTAGAGAGGAACTTCCTATTACTAGTAAGAAAAAGAATCTAGAAGAGATGCTTAATTATCTTAATCATTCTTTAAATATTAATTTAAATATTATAAGAATGGGTGATTGGGAAAAAATAAAAGAACTTTGTAAATATGCACCAAAGTTAAAGTTTAAAAAATATAACAGTAGCTTTCTTTCTAAAGATAATGATTATGTAATAAAAGAAATATTAAATTTTTATAAAAAGACTGATCGAAAAACATATGAAGCTGTACTTAATATTATTAAACATGAATATAGCTTAATTAATATTAAGTCAGAAAGTGATAGACCTAAAAACGATTTGAATTTTTGTTGTAGTTACTTGAGTTTACCTTTCGTTAATGTTTCTACAAAAAATGATCTAAGATATGTAATACTAGCTCATGAATTACGTCATGCTGCTGATTATTATCTATATCATAACCAAAAAAATGCTATTCTAAATGAACTATCTGCTATATATTCTGAAATTTTATTTACCGATTATATTAGTAAGTATAATTCTCCAAATAAACCATTTTATTTATACAATGAAAGAGTTAATAATATAGGTATAAAGATGAAATTTTTATTTTATTATATAGAAATATTTGAGAAATTTGATAAATGTGGGCGTAAATTAACTGCTCGCAACTATAAAGATGTTCTTGGTGTTAATACTGAAAAAGAATTTGAAAAAAGAGCTAATATTTTATTGAAAGAAAAATATATGTCATTTTATGATTATGTGATGTCGATGTTATATGCTTTGCAACTTCGCGAAGAATATTATAATGGAAATAAGAAAGTAAATGATAAGATAGAACAAATTTTATTAGGTGATGAAATAGATTTTGATGTTAATATATTAGAAGATAAATTTATCAAGCATACTAAATATGTTTATTCTTTATCACATAAATAATGTCAATATTTGTAATTGTTAAATTATACCACTGTACTAAACAGTGGTTTTTTGATATAATTATTATAGTAGAGAGGTGGTAATATGAAGAAAATATTAAATATAATAAATTGTTTAATTATTTTAACAATTACTTTTTTAGTGCCATTTACTAATATTTCGGCTTATGAGCCTTGGGTTGGATATGTAACTATTCCTACTTCAAAGACAGTACATTCAACTCCAGCTATGGGTGATTTTAATGCAATAGAAGAAATTCCTCCATATATGAGTTTTAGAGTTATAGGTTCAGAAAAAACAGATGGAGTTTTATTTTATAAAATTGTTTATGGTGATAATAAAGTAGGTTGGATATCTTATTATACAGTTGAAGAAAGTAGTAAACCTACAAGGAATTATGGAAGGCCTTGGACTACCCCTGGTAAAGCTATTACAGGTGGTGCTGAATATATTTCTGCTGGATATATAAAAATTGGACAATATACCTCTTATTTAAAAAAATTTCAAGTAAATCCTAATGCTAGTGTTGGTCTTTATCAACATCAATGGATGACTAATATTAGAGGACCTTATTTTGAAGCTGCAAAAGCATACACTGGTTATAGTCAGTATTTAGAGAGTAGAGAATTTATATTTTCTATTCCTGTTTATAATAATATGCCAAATGCTACCACTCTTTCTGGTATGACTAATGTTGGAACTGCTTTAACAAAAGAAGAATTAAATGATGCTAATTTTGAAACGGAAATGGATAGACAAGGTTTTCCTGAAGATTATAAAAAATATTTACGTGCTCTTCATAAAACATACCCTAAATGGATATTTAGAGCTTTAAAAACTAATTTAAATTTTGATACGGTAGTTACAAAACAAACGGGTAAGAATAGTTGTATAGAAACATCATCAGGCCACGGAACAAATGAAGGATGTGGAAATGAAAGTGCGAGATGGGCATTAGCAGATAATGCTTCTATAAGATATTTTATAGATCCAAGAAATTTCTTAGATAAACAATCAATTTTTATGTTTGAAGATTTATCATATTCGGATAGTATTACAGAAACAATGGTACAAAGAACTTTAAGCGGAACTTTTATGTCAGGCTCATCTGCTAAAGATGGAAAGACTTATGCTAAATTATTTTTAGAAGCAGGACAAAAAAGTGGAGTAAACCCAATTTATTTAGCAAGCTTATCACTTCAAGAATTAAGTAGTGATGCAATTCAATTTAAAGGTTCGACTATTGATTATTATGGTATTAGATATTCTTCATTATATAATTTTTATAATATTGGAGCATCAGGTATGTTTACAGCTCGTGGTGGTATTGTTTGGGCTAGTGGTGGAGACCCTAGCACATATTCATTTCTTAAAGATTTAGATGGTAGTTATAATGGTGGAAGTGAAATAACAACACCAACTAATCTAGATAAATATATAACTAATGTAGGGTATAAAATAAGTGGTAGTTACATATATGGTATTAGTAGTAATACAAGTATAGATGCTTTCAAAAATAAAATAAGTGGTGTTGATGTTTCCATAAGTGGCAATAATGGTAATTTAGTAGGAACTGGTACAGTTGTTACTTTAAGTAAAGATGGAACAACTTATAGTAAAATAATTGTTGTTTCTGGAGATGTAGATGGCGATGGTAAAATAGCTGCTACTGATTATGTCGCCATAAAAAATAGTATTATGGAAATAAAAACATTATCAAATGTTCAAAAATTAGGGGCAGATATGAATAGTAATAATCGTGTTGATGCAGGGGATTACGTAGCTATTAAAAATTATATTATGAATAATTAGGAGGAAGTATGAAAAAAGGAAAATTATTAATTATATTATCATTTATTGCTTGTTTATTTATCGTTCCAAATACAATAAAAGCAGCATCTTTTTCTGCAAGTGCAAGCAGTTATAATGTAGCAGTTGGCTCAAGTGTAAAAGTATATATTTCAAGCTCTGATTTGACAGGAAGGTTTGATGTGTCGTCATCAAGCTCCAGTGTTTTATCAGGAGGGGGTAAAGTTTGGGTAGAAAAAAATAGTCAATCAGTAACATTTACGGCTAAGTCTGCAGGCCGCGTTAAAGTTAACATTACGCCAACGAATGTTTCTGATAATAGTGGTAAACAATATTCTACTAGTAGATCATTAATTATAAATGTATATGTTCCTCGTGCTTTAGAAACAAACAATTACTTATCAAGTTTAAGTGTTGATGGGGTTGAATTAATTCCAAGCTTTAACAAAGAAACAACAGCCTATATTGTTGACTTAGAACCTGGAACTACTAGTATTAAGGTAAATGCTGAAAAAGAAAATAAATATGCTAGTATTAGTGGGACTGGAGATATTGCCGTAGTAGAAGGTAGTAATGAAATTAATGTTGTTGTAACAGCAGAAAATGGTAGTAAAAAAACATATACAATTACAGCTAATGTAAAAGAATATGATCCTATTAATGTAACGATAGATGGTAGTGATTATACCGTTGTTAGAAAACAGTCTGAACTTGTTAAACCTGATGGTTACGAGGAAACATCTGTTGATATTAACGGTAACCAAGTACCAGCTTTTAAAAATGACACTTTAGGATACACACTAGTTGGTCTTAAGGATGTAACTGGCAAAGTAAAATTATTTATTTATGATAATGGCGCATATAAACCATATATTTTCTTATCATTTAACAAATTAGATTTAATTATTTTAGATGAAGAAGTAAAAGCACCTAAAGGATTTGTTAAAGATACTATTACAATAGGTGAAGAAACAGTTACTTGTTATAAAAATAATGAGCTAGGTATTACTATTATTTATGGTAAGAGTATTACAACAGGAGAAGCCAATTTTTATACATTTGAAAATACTGATATGACAATTCAAAAATTTAATTATGATATGTATAAGAAAATGCTTAATAAATTTGATTTATATTCGTATATAATTATTGGTGAAGCAGGATTAATTTTACTTATTTTATTTATTGTTTTAGTTTCAAGTATTGCTAGAAAGAAAAAATTAACAAAGAAAAAAGAAGAAATAGAAAAAACTATGAAATTAAATCCTAACGATATAAATAATCAAGTAAAAGAATTAGAAGAAAAAAATCTTTCTAAAAAAGAATTAAAAAAATTAAAGAAAGAACAACAAAAAGAGAAAGAAAAACAAGAAGAATTAAATAGAAAAAAAGAAGAAGCTTTAGAAGAACAAAAACGTATAGAAGAAAAAAATAAGAAGAAACTTGAAAAAAAGAATAAAAATAAAAAATCAGAAAAAGATGATGATATGTTTTATTTATAGACACTTTTGTGTCTATTTTTTGTTAAATTATCTTGTTTTGTAGAAATGAGTTTATTTATATGATATAATTGAAACATAGAAGGATTAGGAGATTATGAATAAAAATAAACAACTTATTATAAATTTAATTACAACAATTTTTGTGTTATTAATAAACACTTTAATTAATTTTGGCTTATCAAGTTATATTGTAGAGAAAATAGGAGAAGAAGCTTATGGCTTTATTTCTTTAGCAACTAACTTTGTCAGTTTTGCTACTATTTTTACAACTGCATTAAATTCAATGTGTAGTCGTTTTATAACAATAGATATACATAAAAAAAATATGAAAAGTGCTAATGAATATTTTACTTCAGTGCTGTTCGCTAATGCATTAATAATTTTATTTTTAATAGTACCATCTTTGATTATGATTTTATATTTAGAAAAGTTTATAAAAATATCACCAAACTTAATAGTTGATGTAAAACTATTATTTACATTTATCTTTTTAAATTTTTTTGTAACACTAATATCTGGGGTGTTTACAATTGCGACTTATTGTAAAAATAAACTTTATTTATCATCTTTAAGACAAGCTGAATCATATATTGTAAAGTTATTAGTGATACTTGGTCTATTTATATTTTTTAAACCAGAGGTATTTTATGTAGGTGTAGCCACTTTTATATCGGGAATATATTTATCATTATTTAACATGTATTACACAAAAAAATTATTACCAGAAATAAAAATTAAAAAAGAAAATTTTTCTTGGAAAAAAATAAAAATATTACTTTCAAGTGGGTTATGGAATTCTATTACTAATCTTGGAAATGTTTTAACTGATGGTCTTGATTTATTAATTAGTAATTTAGCAATAGATTCACAGGTAATGGGAATTGTTGCTTTAGCTAAACTTCCAGGAAATGTTTTAAACTCAATGATTTCCAGCATAATGACGGTTTTTCAACCTCCAACACTAGAATACTATGCTAAAGACGATATAGAAATGGTAGTTAGTGAAACTAAAAGAAACATGAAAATTAGTGGTATTTTTGGAAATATACCTTTTGCTTATATTCTTATATTTGGTTCTTGTTTCTGTATGACTTGGATGCCATCTACAGATACAAAGATTTTAACAATTTTATGTATTATAACATTCATAAATGTTTATGTAGGAGGACTTATTAGTCCACTTTATAACATATTTACAATTACTAATAAAGTTAGGTTGAACGCTATTTTAAATATTGGAAGTGGTTTATTATCAACATTAATAGTTTTAATATTATTAAAAACTACAAATCTAGGGGTTTATGCAGTTGTTGGAGTAAGTACGATTATAGGATTGTTAAAGGGCTTTATAATTGTTCCAATATATGCTGCTAAATGTTTAAAAAGAGATTGGAAAGAATTTATGCCATCAATTTTAATGTATATATTAACAACATTAGCAATCATTGTCCCAATTTATATATTAAGATTATTCTATAGTCCAATAGGATGGATGAAAATATTTATGAGTATCATAATTAGTGGATTTATAGGACTGATTATTAATGGTTTGATTTTATTTACTAAAGAAGATAGGAATGTTTTAAAAAATACGATATTAAAGAAAGTTGGTAAAAAATGAAAAAAAATGGTGAAATAACATTAGTAACCTCGTTTTTTGATATAGGAAGAAAAAAATATGGGGATTATGCTAGATCAAATAAAAAATATTTAGATGATTTTAAATTTTGGGCTAGAATGAAAAATAATTTAGTTGTTTATACTGATAAAGAGATGGCTAAAGAAGTTAAAAAAATTAGAAAAGAGTTTGATTTAGAAGAAAAAACTAAAGTAATTATTATAGAAGATATTACAAAGTTAGAGCCAAAAATTTTCAACCGTATGCAAGAAGTAGAAAAGAGCGATTATTTTTTAAGCTTTCGTTATAATGAAAATCTACCAGAAAATAAAGCTTTATATAATTATATAATGTTAATGAAATCATGGTGCCTTGCTGATGCCATTAAACAAGGCGTTGATACTGATTTTGTGGCTTGGCTTGATTTTGGCTATAATCATGGTGGGGACGTATTTATTAATCCTGAAGAATTTTCTTTTACTTGGAAATATAATTTTCCCAAAGATAAAATTATTTATTTTAATAAAGAAAAAATAACTGATAAACCAATATTTTATTTAGTTCAATCGATGGATGTTAACATTATGGGTGCTCCTTTTATCGTTCCTTCTAAATTGGCAGAAAAACATTATAGTTTAATAAAAAATGCGATGATTGAATTATTAGATTTAGGATTAATGGATGATGATCAACTACTTATGCTTATGGCTAGTAGAAAAGAACCAAGTTTGTTTGATATAAAACAAAGCGATTGGTTTTTACCAATTAAAGATTATGGAAATAAAAATTTAACAACGAAAGAATTACAAGTAGCACAAAAATCAAAAAAAGATGAATTTTTAGATAAATTAAGAGTAAAAAAAAGAAATTATTTGTATTTAAAAAGATTTATGAAAAAATTTAAAAAGAACAATTTAGAGTAGGTGATAACTTGAAAAAGGTTTGTTTGATAGTTCCTAATAAATTAACCGTTCCAGCAGTTTTAGGTGGGGCAATTGAAACTTTAGTTACATTAATTATAGATGCTAATGAAAAACATAATGAGTTAGAATTAACTGTTGTAGCACCTTATAATGAGCAGGCATACATATTAAGCAAAAATTATAAGTATACTAAGTTTATTTATATTAAAAAGAATATAAGTTATTATTTTACTTCTTGCTTATTTAAATTAATTAATAAAACATTTAAAAAAAATTATTGCACTTATAACCATTTTGTTATTAATAAGATAAAAAATGAAGATTTTGATTATGTTATAGCAGAAGGTGGAGAATATGCTTCTTATAAGAAAATATTAAAGTATTTTGATAGAAATAAAATGATATTGCACCTTCACCATGAATGGCACAGTAATAAAATAATAGATGAAACTTTTTCTAAAGTAATAGGTGTAAGCAATTATGTGACTGAAGAATTTAAAAAAAGTTCAAATATAAACACGTATAATGTTTTAAAGAATGCTATAGATTTATCTAAGTTTATTAAAAAAAATGACATTAAGAGCAAAAAAGAATTAATTAACAAATTTAAGTTTAAAGAAGATGATTTTGTTGTGTTATATTGTGGTAGACTTATAGAAATTAAAGGTGTTTTGGAACTAGTAAAAGCTATTAAAAGTATAGATAATGAACATATAAAATTACTAATCGTTGGGTCTTCTAATTTTGCAAATGCTAAAAAAAATGAATATATTTTAAATTTAGAAAAAGAAATAGAAATTTGTAAAGATAGAGTTCAATTTACAGGATATATTAATAATGTTGATTTATATAAATATTATGAACTAATAGATGTATTATGTGTTCCTTCTATTTGTAATGAGGCAGCAGGACTTACTGCAATAGAAGGAATGGCTTCAAGTAAACCTTTAATAGTCACTAATAATGGTGGCCTTCCTGAATATATTTGTAAAGATGGTGCTATTGTTTTAAAAACTGACAAGGATTTTATTAATAATTTAAAAGAAGCTATTATTTCTTTATATCAAGATAAAAAAAGCTGTGAAGAAATGGGCAGAAAAAATTTATTAGAATCCAAAAAATATGATTATTTAAAATTTTATCAGAACTTTGTTAATATAATTAATAATTATAAAGATTAAAGGAGTGTTATAATGAAATATAGTATAATAATACCAGTATATAATGTAGAAAACTATATTAAAAAGTGTTTAGAATCTATAAAAGGGCAAACATATAAAAATTTTGAAGTTATTATTGTAAATGATGGCTCAAAACAAAACGAAAAAGAAATAATTAAACCGTTTTTAAAAGATAAAAGATTTAAATACTATGAAAAAGAAAATGGGGGATTATCTGATGCCAGAAATTATGGTGTAGGTTATGCTGCTGGTGATTATATCATTTATGTAGATTCAGATGATTATATAGAAAAAGATCTATTAACTAAAATTAATAATTTAGTTGAAACAATAGATTATGATGTTGTTAGATATAACTTAAATGTTGTTTCAGAAGATGGTGAAATAATTTTTAAAAATGATGATATTGATTTAACTTATGACTCAATTAAAGGTATATTATTAAATAAATATGTTGAGCCAGCTTGGCTTTATGCTTACAAAAAAGATTTTTATTTAAAAAACAAATTTACCTTTCCTAAAGGAAAAATTCATGAAGATTTTTATTTGACATTACTAATTTTAGATAAAGCTAAAAATATTGGTGTTATAAATTATAATGGATATAATTATGTCCAGAGAGGTACAGGAATTATGGGAAATAAAGCTTATGAAAAAGTAAAAATTCGTGTTGAAGACTTTATATCTCATAATAAATATCATCAAAAAAATATTAAAAATAAATATATATTAAGTTACTCTAATAGATCTTTAGTTTATAAAATAAGTGAACTAAAGGGTAAAGATTTAGATAATAAAATAAATTATATAGAAAAAAGCAATATATTGTCTAACATTTATTCATTAAGTTTTAAACAGTTTCTTATAAATACGTATATGAAATTATTCTTAAGAAAATTTGTTTATTCAAAAAATAATGAATTTTATAAAGGAGAATAAAATAATATGGATATAAGTATAATAATACCAGCATATAATGCAGAACCTTATATAGATAAGTGTTTAAACACGATATTAAATCAAACTTTTAAAGGTAATTTTGAGATTATTATAGTAAATGATGGTTCAAAGGATGATACATTAAAAATTTTAAATAAATATGCTAAAAAATATAAAAAAATTAAGATAATTGACCAAAAAAATGCTGGACAAGCTGTTGCACGTAATAATGCTTTAAAGGTTGCTTTAGGAAAGTATATAATGTTTGTTGATGTTGATGATTATATAGATGAAACAATGCTTGATAAAATGTATAGTGTTGCAATTAAAGAAAATGCAGATATTGTATATTGTGATTATTATGAACATTATAAAGATGATGATAGGATTGTTCATAATTATATTACTGAAGATGAAATAAAAAATGCTATTTTAGCGAATTATGCGCCTTGGGGTAAATTATATAATTTAGATTTTTTTAAAAAAAGTAAATTAGAATTTATGAAAGGTAAGCTGTTTGAAGACATTGCCATAGTTCCAGTGTTGGCAGCATTATCTAAAAAAAGTATTAGAGTACCAGAGGCACTTTATTATTATAATTGTTCAAATGTTTCTTCAATTCGTAAAAAAAGTTATAATAAAAAATTAGAAGATGTTTTTGATTCAATTGATATTACATATAAAAATTTTAAAGATAAAAAACTTTTAGAAAAGTATTATACTGAAATTGAATATATTTATTTAGATAGCTTTTTAAAAGGTGGGGTTTTTAGATTTTGTGATTTTAAGGAAGGAATTGAAAATGCTTCAATATTAAGAAAAAAGATTAAGAAATTATTTCCAAAAATTATAAATAATGTATATTATAAAAAATTACCATTAAATAGCAAAAAATATATTTTTATTTCATATTATTTTCCTACTAAACTTATTTATTTAATGAAGAGAGCAAAAAAATGAAAAAAATATTGATAACAACCAAAACTTTAGCAATAGGTGGAGTGGAAACATCTTTAGTATTTCTAATAAATAAATTGATTAATGACTATGAAATAGATTTATTGGTTATGGATAAAGGTGAGCTAGAAGCAAAAATTGACAAGAGAGTTAATATTATTTTGTATAATAGTTTGTTTCCTAATATAAATTTAAAGACAAAACTATATAATATAAATAAAAATATCGCAGTTAAAAAGCTATTAAAAATGTATAAAAATATGTTAAATAAAGAATATGATGTTTCTATAGCTTATTATGGCTTTGATAATTATACTGATTTAGTAGCTGCATCAGTAAAAAGTAAAAAAAAGATTATTTGGGTTCATAACGATTTTAAAAGTGCTATAGAAACTAAAAAATTTAGGATATTATATAAATTTATGTATAAATTAATGGGAAGAAAATTTAATTATTTTGATTCCTATGTTTGTGTTTCAAAGTATGCTAAACAAAATTTTGATGATTTTTTTAATATTGATTCAAATAAAAGTATTTGTATTCATAATTATATATCTGAAAATTATGTTATAGATTTGTCCAAACAGTCTACTAGTGTAAAACTGAATAAAGGAAATTTTAATATTATCGCTATAGGTAGATTAGTAAAATCAAAAAACTTTGATAAAATTATAACTGTTGTTGCAGAGTTAAAAAAGAAATCGCTTCCAATTCATTTATATATACTTGGCGATGGCCCTGAATTTAACAATTTAAATGTTCTGGTTTCTAATTATAAAGCTAGTACTTATATAAGTATGTTGGGAAATCAAATTAACCCTTATAATATATTAAAGCAAGCAGACTTATTACTTTCAATGTCGGAATTTGAAAGCTTTGGAAATATATTGATTGAAGGGCTAATATTAAATATACCATATATATCAAATATAAATTCTGGGTCTAAAGAAATCTTTGAAAATTGTACACCTAAGGGTATGGGCGTTATATGCAAAAATAGTGAAGTGAAAGATAAACTAATAGAATTTTATAATAATAAAGATTTTAAATATAATAAGTTTCAAATAAAAAAATATAATAATGAAATAATAGATAAGATTTATGAAATTATAAAAGGATAAGAAAATTAATTCTTATCCTTTTTATTAAAGTTTTTACTTGCAAATAAAGAAGTAATAAAAATGGTGAAATATGCTACATCTTTCATATAGAAAATACTTTCTGTGTGACAAGATAATATAATAATTACAAGAAGCATAATAGAAAATAAATTTTTGTTTTTTAATAAATAATATAAAATAATTGTAAAAAATATAAGCATTCCTAGAATTCCAATTTCTGCTCCTAGTTGATAATACATATTGTGGGGGTAAAGATATCTTGATGTAGTATCAAAGCTTTTATCTTTAATATAATCACTAGCATTTTGATTTTCATATATATAATTATAAGAACCAATTCCAATTCCTAGAGTAGGATTAGATTTCATTATATTTTTTGCTACAGATTTAAAATATTTTCGACTGTTTAATGAATAATCTATATTTTCAATTAGTTGTATATCATTGCCTTGTTGATTATCGCTACTATTAGTTTGATTTGGATTTTGTTCAATACTATTGTTTCCGTTATTTGAATTATTGTCAACTTTAATTATAAAAATGTTAAAAATAGGCTTAGTGATCTTTGATAAAATGTTGGTATGTGTTTTATTGTCTATTTTATAAACAACATCTTCAAAGTATTTAGCAGTAGCGCTATATAGATAATTTTGACCAGGAATTATAAATGAAAGTAAGATCATCAAGATTATTAATATTGATATATGTTTTCTCTTTTTTATAAAGAAATAAATTATCATAATAAAATAAACAATTAATATTATAATTTGTGATGTTCTGCAAAAAGTAAAGAAAAGGTTTAAATTTGCAAGACAGAAAGCTATAATTACTAAAGCTTTATTTATCAAATTATTTTTTAATAGAAATAAACAATATAGAATGTTAATTAATAAATATTTATCATATATTGTTGCAATATAGAAAGTAGAGTTAATTCTTCCTCTTGCTCCAGGATATTTTTCTATACCATTTAAATTTATTCCTAATTTAAATATATATTGTAATACTCCAATAATACACACAAATATTAAAAGGTATATAATGCTATAGTTAATTATTTTTTTTTGTTTTTGTGAAAATTCAATTTGGTTTAGTATATATAGAAAGTAAATCATTAAACTAAATTTTATAAAATTAGAAACATTGTATATTTTATTGCAAATGGAAAAATTCCAAGATAGAAATAATATTACAATAAATATTAACGATAATACGCTAATAAGATTTAACTTATATTTATTTTGTCCTTTACTATCATAGACTAAACAACCAAATAATGATATTGGTAAAATATAATTTATAATTGTTGCTAGTTTAGAAATATGTAAAAATGTATTTAATTGTTCATTACCTAACAAAGGTAATAAAATAATATTTAATATTAATAGTATAAAAGTTTTCTTAGTGATTTTCATAACGCACCTCTTTTAAAGTATAACATAACTGATTATTAAAAACAAATATTAGTTTTTAGTTTCTGTATATTTTTGTAAAATGCAGAAAAATCAAAACTTTATTCTGTAAAGTAGGAAAATAATATTTTTTATATTATTGTAAATAATATATAACGTGTTATAATTAAATAGGTGGTATGAATGAAAAAAAATAAAAAAATGAAATGGAATATTAGAAAAGTAGTTGGGGCAGCAACATTACTATTTAATTTAGTGTTGACTATTCTTTTATTAGTGTTAAATGTTCTTCCAATGAAATATTTAATCCCTATCATTGTTATATTTATTGGGATAGATGCTTTAATAGTATTATTTGGTTTTATTAAAAAACTAAAGAAAAAAGGAAATATCATTTATATAGTTTTAAATGTATTGTGGTGTTTAATTTGTATATTTGGTTCCTTTTATTTATTCAAAACTATTAGTTTCATGGGAGGATTAGGGTCTTCTAATGAAAAAACAGAGAATTATTCTGTCATTGTTTTAAAGGATAGTTCTTATGAAAAAGTTGAAGATATAAAGAACAAAGAAGTTGGTATTGTTTCTTATCAAAGTGAAGGAAAAGATAAAGCAAAAGAACATTTAAGTTCTAAAGTAAGTGTTAATTACAAAGATTTTGAAACACCACAAGACTTAGAAAATGCTTTATTAGATAAAGATATCGATGTCATTATGGTTGAAGATTCTTATGTTGAAATGTTCAAAGAGATAAATGAAGATTTCGAATCTTTAACAAAAGTTATATATACATTTTCTGTTCAGATGAAGGCGGAAGATATATCAAAAGATGTTAGTGTAACAAAAGAACCATTCAGTATCTATATAAGTGGTATTGATACTTATGGTAAAATTAGTTCTGTATCACGTAGTGATGTTAATATGGTGGCAACAGTTAATCCTAACACTAACCAAGTATTATTGATATCAATTCCTCGTGATTATTATGTTAAATTGCACGGCACAACTGGTTATAATGATAAATTAACTCATGCCGGTATATATGGTGTTGATATGTCAGTTAAAACAATTGAAGATCTTCTTGGTATTAATATAAATTACTACGTTAAGGTAAATTTTAGTAGTGTTATTAAAATAGTAGATGTTTTAGGTGGTGTTGATGTATATTCTGAATATACTTTCAAATCTTATTCGGGATATAATTTTACAAAAGGATATAATCATATGAATGGTGAACAAGCTTTAGATTTTGCTCGTACACGTAAAGCATTTGCGTCAGGAGATAGACAAAGAGGTAAAAATCAACAAGCTGTTATAGAAGCATTAATTAGAAAATGTTCTAGTGCTTCAGTTATAACTAAATATAGTTCATTATTAGATAGTTTAAGCGGAAGTTTTCAAACTAATATGAGTACTAAAGAAATTACTTCTTTAGCTAAATATCAGTTAGATAAAATGCCAGAATGGACTGTAAAATCAATTTCATTAGATGGTGGAGATTCATATAATTATACATATAGTTATGGACGATCTAAATCATATGTAATGACACCTTATGAATCAAGCATTAAAGAAGCACAACAAGCATTATCAGAAATATTAGGTGGTGCTGTTCAAGAAAGTTCTTATAGTAAAGTTTCAAATGTTAAAACACCAAGTACAAATAAAAATTCTAATAGTAATTTGTCTACAAATAATAGTAGAGATAATCAGGTATCAACAGAACCAACAATAAAACTAAGTAGTGATGATATTACTATAGAAGTAGGAGAAATAACTACTTTAACAGCAACTGTGACAAATAGTAAGGAAAGCGTTAGTTGGTCATCTAGTGATACTAGTGTTGCTAGTGTAAGTAATGGAAAAATAACACCAATAAGAGCAGGAACAGTTACTATTACTGCAAAAGTTGGAAATAAATCTGCTACTTGTATTGTTCGTATTAATAAGAAACAAGAAGAGAAAAATCCTCTTCAGCCAATATTACCAAGTGAAGAAGAAAAAATTACAGGAGAAAATGGTAGTTCAAGCAATAATGAAAAAAATACAGAAAGTGAAACTACAAATTCTTCAAATGAAAAAAATAATGAAGATACTCAAAGTTAAGTTGAGTATTTTTTTTAACATTAACTATAATTTTTATACTTTTTTTGATGTGTAAAATTGAATTATATTGATCTTAATTCTTGTTTCTTATGTGCTTATATGTTATTATATTATTGGTGATATAATGACAAAGGTTCTTTTTATTTCAAGTACTGGTGGACATTTAGACGAAATGTTACAGTTAAAAGAAATGTTTAAAAAATATGATTTTCATATTATAACAGAAAAAACAAAATCAAATATGGGATTAAAAACTAAATATCCACACAGGGTTAATTATTTAGTTTATGGAACAAAAGATCATAAATTAACTTATCCTTTTAAATTATTATATAATTGTTTTAAATCTTTATTTCTATATATTAAAATTAGACCAAAATTTATTATAACAACAGGAGCTCATACTGCAGGTCCTATGTGTTGTATAGGAAAATTATTTGGTTCAAAAATTATTTTTATTGAATCTTTTGCCAACATACACACTAAAACTATAACAGGAAGACTTGTATATAAATTTGCTGATTTATTTATTGTGCAATGGGAAAGTATGTTAGAATTATATCCTAATGCTGTTTATGGAGGTTGGATTTTTTAATGATATTGGTAACACTAGGTACTCAGGACAAGCCATTTACGAGATTGCTTGATGCTGTACAAGAACAAATTAATAAAGGAAATATAAAAGATAGAGTGGTAGTTCAAGCGGGATGCACAACTTATAATAGCAGTGATATGGAAATATTTGATTTAATTCCTAAAGATGATTTTGAAAAATTAATAAGTGAATGTGATTTATTAATCACACATGGTGGCGTTTCTTCAATTTTAACAGGATTAAAAAATAATAAGAAAGTAATTGCAGCAGCGAGATTAAAACAATATGGTGAACATACCAATGATCATCAATTACAAATTATTGAAAATTTTACTAAAAGTGGATATATATTAAGTGTAGATGATTTTGCAGATTTAGGTAAAATTATAAAAAAAGCAAAAAATTTTAAACCAAAAAAATATAAGAGTAATACTAAAAATATGGTTAAATTAATAGAAAATTTTATAGATAGCTATAATTAAATTTTTCTATTATTATTGAAAGAGGTGTGGGTATGAGTAAAAACTTCAAAAAAATCTTAATTCTTTTTTTAACTTTATTTTTATTCTATTTTGCAATAGGATTAGTTTTTTCTTATTTTTTAAATACTCTTGATTATTATAATATTTTTTTTGGATCTGATAGTAATCGTGTCTTTATTGATTTAACAGTAAGAGTAGCTAATCATTATAGAACTAGTGTTCATCCGTTGTTTGTTATTTTATTTCAACCATTAGTTAAAATACTTAACTTTGGTTTAAATAATAGTATTTTATCATCTCTAGCACTTCAAAGTTTTTTCAATGCTGGTTCTCTAACTATAATTTATTTGTTTTTAGAAAAGATAAATTTAAATAATAAAGTAAAAAAATCTCTATTTTTAATAATGACTATTTCCTTTGGGCAGATAGTTTACTCTGCAACCTTGGAAACTTACCCATTTGCGCAATTCTTTTTAATTTTATTGTTTTATTTTGCATATTGTAAAAAAGATAAAACTTTGTTGCTTAGAGATTATATTATCTTTACTCTATTAGGTGTAGGTTGCTTATCTGTAACTTTAACAAATTATTTTGTATATTTATTAGTAATGTTTTATATAATATTTTTTAATGATAAATCCGGTAAAAAAATAATTAATAAATTAAGCATATTATTTTTGTGTATTTTGGCTTCTTTTGGAATAACTGTTGTTTTATCTGAGTTACAAGCTGTTTTATTTCCAGATTCTAGTCTATTCTTCTTAGATAATTTAAAAGCTATATTTATGCATTCATCTGAAGAACTTAACTATGTAGAAAAGTTTTCTTTGCTTTCTGTAGTAAGACAGATAAAAACAGTTTTCTCGTATAGTTTTATATCTCCAAAAGTTGGTTTGATATTTGATGAAACTAATATGGTACTAAATTTTGATTCAATGTATTTTATAAATAAATTAATTGTTATTTTTACTATTTTATTAATAGGAATATTGATAGTTAATTTTGTAAAAAAAGAAAAAAGAAATTTAATGAAACATAGTTTTTTTCTTCTTTTAATAGTTAGTTTTGCGTTTAATTTTTGTTTACATCTTTTTTATGGTAATAATGAAGGTTTCCTTTATATTTTACATTATCAATTTCTTTTAATTTTAATTACTGCTTACTTAATACAATTCGTTGATAAAAAGTATCAAAAATTTAGTGAAATTGTTTTGCTTACCTTTTTAATGCTAGAACTTATTTTAAATTCAATATCGGTATTTAAAATGTTTGATTTATTAAAAAATGTATATGAGATTAGAATGAATATTGATTTAGTATTACTTATAATTTATATAATTTGTAGTTATATTATAATTTGTTTAGCAGGTATCCCTAAAAAGTGGAAAATAGCTTCGTGTATAATTTTGACTGTGATTTTGGCTTTTACATTTAATAAGATAGATTATACTTTAAAAACAAAAAATGAAATGTTGAATTATATAGATGCCACATATGAAAAACAATATGATTTATATTCAAATCAACTTGAAAAACTAAAAAACGAGTATAATGTAAATGTTGCTTACAATAATAGTGATAAATTATACTTGTTTGGCATGGGAAACAGAAAAAAATTACTTTACACCAATGGAATATTATATGATTTAAAAAATAAAACAATTTTATATAACTTTTATCCTATAGGTGAAATGATAATTCCAAATATGTATACAGTATCTTTAAAAGATAAAAATGGAAATAAATATGTTATATATGAAAATGAAGATGGTATCTATTTAAAAACAAATGATGAAGATAAGGTAAGTTTGGATGATAGTGAGAAAATTAATTTACCAGATTTTAATAATTTTAAATATTCTGAAATTTTGAAAGTACTGCATCAAGAAATTTTATTTAATATAGATAATAATGAATTAAAACCTAATATACTAGTGTATGATAATGGTTGGTATCGCGATGCGATGATGGGTGCGATGGTACTTGAAAAAACCTTTAATTTGAATTTAATTAAACCTTGGGTTGATAGAATTAATAATATATATGATGAACAAAACGGAACAAAAGAAGCTGACAATTTAGGAGAACTTTTATATTTGATATCAGTGACAAATAGTAGTAATCCAATTATAAATGAAATTTTTTCTGAAGTAGAAAGAATAAAAAATGAAAATAATACAAACTATATAATAGGATCCACAGATAATCAAATTTTAGCATACTATCCAACAGCAGTTTTAAAGTTTGCTTTAGAAAGAGGAAATTATGATGCTTTTGTTGAGCTACCTAAAGAATATGATAATTATACTAGTTTAGTGTGGTTTTATGATAAAGATAAAAATATCAATGCTGATATTGATGATATTCAATTTCCTTATTTAGGATGGGCTAGATATCATACGAACAAAAAGAGCAACTTATATATTTGCGATAGTTTATATCCACTTAGTTATGAAAAAAATGCTGCTTTTGCTGATTATAAAAAATTAGATGAAAATATTAATTTTTATAAAGAAAACAGTATCTCACCAACTCACGTATGGGATGCTGCCGAGAAATTTTTGCTTTTATACGAGGTACAATAATATGAATGTTTATGATTTCGATAAAACTATTTATAGAGGAGATAGTAGTATAGATTTTATTTTATATTTAACTAAAAAACATCCATCATTATTAAAATACTATCCAAAAATTTTTTATACATTTATTAAATATAAGTTAAAAAAGTGCCCTAAAATTGAGTTTAAAAGTAGTTTTTTTATGATGATTAAGGATATAAATTTAAAAAAAGAAATTAATTTATTTTGGAATGAAAATATTAATAAAATTAAACCATGGTATTTAGAAAATAAGAAAGCAAGTGATTTAATTATTTCAGCTTCTCCATTGTTTTTAGTAACAAAAGCATGTGAAATATTAAATGTTAAATGCATTGCTTCAGAAGTTGATGAAAGAACTGGTAAATATATTAATAACTTCTATGGTGAAGAAAAAGTAAAACAATTTAAGAAAATATATCAAAATAAGCAGATAAACAAATTCTATTCTGATTCTGTAAGTGATATATATTTAGCCAAAATAGCAAAACAAAGTTATTTAGTAAAAGGAAATAAAATTAGAAAGTGGGAGATATAAGATGAAAGAATATATTAAATTAATGCGACCAAAGCATTATATAAAGAATTTATTAATTTTTATTCCACTAATTTTCAGTTCAAATTTATTTAATTTATCTATTTTAAAAAATAATATATTAGGTTTTGTTTGCTTTTCTTTATTAGCTTCAATTGTTTATATAATTAATGATATCAATGATTGTGAAAGCGATAAAAAGCATCCTATAAAGAAAAATAGACCAATAGCAGCAGGAAAAGTATCAAAAACGCAAGCTGTCATTTTAGCAATATTTTTAATTTTAATTATTGTATCGATTTATCTTTTAGGAAGAATAAATATAATTTCAAGTATACTTTTAGTATTATATTTGTTGTTGAATATCTTGTATTCGTTAGGATTAAAAAATATTCCGATTTTAGATGTTTTAATACTAGTTAGTGGCTTTGTTATTAGAGTTATATATGGTTCTTTAATAACTAATGTTATTACTTCAAATTGGTTATATTTAACAATTATTTCATTTTCATTTTATCTTGGCTTTGGAAAAAGAAGAAATGAAATTTTAAAGAATAAATCAAATAGTAGAAAAGTATTAATGTATTACAACAAAGATTTTTTAGATAAAGTTATGTATATGTTTTTAGGTTTATTTATTGCATTTTATTCTCTATGGTCAATTAGTGTTTCATCACCATATATGATTTATACAATATTTTGGGTAATTACAATTTCTCTTAAGTATTCTTTGGACATAGAAGGGGAATCCTTTGGCGATCCTGTTGATGTCTTGACGAATGATAAAACTTTAATAGTACTATGTGGTCTTTATGGACTAACCATATTTGCACTACTATATATATTATGATTAACAGTTTAAACAAATAATAAAACTCTAAAAAAAGATTAAAAATTTGCGGAAAATTATATAATTTAATTGGTGATAAAAAAATGAAATTTTTAAAGAAAATGATATTAAAACCTTTAAGATGGATATTTCATAAAATAGAGAAAAAAATCCCGATGGACTGGGGATCAGATGATAATATGTTGTAGAAGAACTAGACATTTTACTATATTTATGGTACATTAATTACGCGTAAGTGATTATGTTATGCATTTATGCATATAATAACACTGCTACTTGTAGTAATAAAAAGCTAGTGATTCACACTATAAGAGGAACTTAAAAAAGAAGTGATTCCGGCTATAACAGGAACTTAAAAAAGAAACTAGAAAGCAAACTCTAGTTTTATTTTTATGATAGAAAATTTTCAGTAAAATTTAAAAAGTATTGATAAACTTTTGCTCGTTTTGATACAATTATTATTATAAAGCAACAATTTTATGTTATGATGATTTTAATCTATATCTATAGAAACATCATTAGCTTGTTTTTTTAACCATTTTTTTATACATTTTCTTAGTTCTAAGTTATTTTCAAGAAAATTATTTAATGTGTTATTATCTGATATTTTAACTAAACAATCATCTTTTTCTTTTGGTAATATATTAAGTACAATAAACTCTGAGTCTTTTATTTGTTCTAAAGTATAAGTCTTCATAATCTGAGGTAGTTTTAAAAATTCACTTTTTGTTTTTATTTCTTTTGGTAGCCAATTTGAATCAAGAAATTTATTAATTTCATGATAAAAATCAAAATATGATTTTAGGGAGTAATATAAAGGTGCATTATAATTTATTATAGCTTCATTAGCATTTATTTTATTTTTGAAACTCATTATGCCAAAAGCATATGATTCTGCTTTTTGATCTTTGTTTCTAAAAAAATTGAATGTGAATTTTGCTGAATTTAAAAATTCTAAATATTCTATTACAATATTTATGTTTTTATCAATAATTTTGCTTCCTGCATTATATTTATCAAATAGTGAGATTGTAACTATTAATGTTGCAAATGTACAAATAAAAGAAGAAATAGAAATTAAATTGTCTAATTTCTCAGTGTTTAGATGATTATAAGAAACTATTAGTAATAAGCATAATATAAGTAATAAGACAAAAATTGTTTTTTTCATATTCTCACTTCCGTTTAAATTATAACAAATAAAAAATGTATTGTCAGTTTTTTATAAAATTTTTGTAAAAAACAATAAATATTCAAAATTATATTCATATAATATAGTGACACATCAATTTGACAAAAGTGTAAAAAAATGTTAATATTATGGTGTGTTGTGAAAAAATGGCACATTATTCTAGTCGATGGACTTACTATGAAGGTGGGGCTAAAAATCCACTAAAGAGCACATCTGTGAAACTTCTGGTGTTTGCTTCTTACGCCCAGTCTGGGGTGGATGCTGGAAGGTAGAATATTGGGCGCTCGTAATGGCATACGATTCCGACCCAGTATTCATGGAGACCTATTTTTGTGTAATACCTATACACTATTAGTTGATGGATATTATACGAACTAGGCTTGAACCTACTATGTGGGGAAACTTACGAGTAGTGTAGCTTGTCTTGCGTGATGGTGGGGAATAATTGATCTGAATAAATAATTTATAGCTAAAATTATTTATTATTGCAATTTGAAACTACTGTTGCAAAAAAGAATTAATAGTAACGAAGTTGTTGAGGAAATCTCCTAGAATGTATTATTATAATGGGATTGCAGTGCGTACTAAGTGGCAATCAAGTCGTATATTCGGTGACGATATACCTCTTCTTTAAAGGGAAACCGCTATCCTGGTAACGGGAAGTACGAAATGGGGAAATCCAACTTGACCTATGACGCAAAGTTAACTATTGTAGTAGCCATTTTTAAATTTTTAAGGGATAAGATATATCCTTTTTTATTTTATAGTTAGAGGAGAATTATGAAAAAGAAAATAAACAAAAAGAAAAGTAATACAGATTATAATTGGGTTATAAAAATAACAGTAGCAGCATTTACAATATCACTTGTATTTTCCTTTATTTCTGAAAAAATATTACCAAATGCTAATTTGATAATGGGAATTATTTTAGTTTTAGTATTTATTATAATTGGTGTTATATTTGATATGATAGGTGTTGCTGTTACGGCATCTGACGAAAAACAATTTCATTCAATGAGTTCTAGAAAAGTTAAAGGGGCTAAAACAGCGGTATTATTAAAAAAGAATGCTGAAAAAATGTCATCATTTTGTAATGATGTTATTGGTGATATATGTGGAATTATATCTGGTTCTGCAGGTGTTGTCATTGCATCTAAATTAGCATCCATATTAAATGTTAATACATTTTTAGTATCTCTTATAGTTACAGCTTTAATAGCAGCTGCAACAATAGGTGGTAAAGCTTTAGGAAAAGGTGTAGCTATATCAAAAAGTAATGATATATTATTTATGTTTTCTAAAGTCATTGCATTTTTAAAAAAAGAAAAGTAGTTGACAAGTAATTTATAAAAATTATATAATTATCATGTAAGTAGTATAACTACTAAGGTAAGGAGGATTAAAATGGAATTAAAAGGAAGTAAAACAGAACAAAATTTAATGGCTGCTTTTGCAGGAGAAAGTCAAGCTCGTAATAAATATACTTATTATGCATCACGAGCTAAAAAAGATGGTTATGAACAAATAGCTGGTATTTTTGAGGAAACTGCTAATAATGAAAAGGAACATGCTAAAATGTGGTTTAAATTATTACATGATGGAGCAGTTCCAGATACTATTACTAATTTAAAAGATGCTGCAGCAGGAGAAAACTATGAATGGACAGATATGTATGCAGAGTTTGCTAAAACAGCTCGTGAAGAAGGATTTGATCATGTTGCGTACTTATTTGAAGAAGTAGGTAAAATTGAGAAAGAACATGAAGCACGTTATAATGCTTTAATAGCTAATATTGAAGGCGGTAAAGTATTTACAAAAGATACACCTAAAATGTGGATTTGTCGTAACTGTGGACATGTTCATTATGGTGAAAAAGCTCCAGAGGTATGTCCGGTTTGTGCTCATCCTCAAAGCTATTTTGAAGTTAAATGTGAAAGCTATAAATAATTTTTATAGCTTTTTTGTGTAAAGTAGATGAAAAAATGGCATTTTATGTTAGAACTTATCATATTTTTGATATAATGAATGTAGGTGATATAAATGGACAAAAGAATTAAAGAAGCCTTAGAAAAAGAAAAAATACGACAAAAAAATAATATAGAATTAATTGCAAGTGAAAATTATGTGTCTGATGATGTGTTAGCTTTACAGGGAAGTATATTTACAAATAAATATGCGGAAGGGTATCCAGGTCGTAGATATTATGGTGGTTGTGTTAATGTTGATACAGTAGAAAATTTAGCTATTGAATATGCATGTAAGTTATTTGATGCTAAGTATGCTAATGTACAACCACATAGTGGTAGTAGTGCTAATATGGCAATTTATAAAGCATTACTTACTCCAGGAGATAAAGTTCTTGCTATGAATTTAGATCAGGGAGGTCACTTAACGCATGGTCATTCTATTAACTTTAGTGGTATAGAATATAGCCCTATATTTTATCCAGTTGATGAAGAAACTAACTTAATAAATTATGATGTAGTAAAAGAAATAGCACTTAAAGAAAAGCCTAAGATGATTATTGCAGGTGCTAGTGCTTATTCACGTTTTATTGATTTTAAAAAGTTTAGAGAAATAGCTGATTTATGTGGAGCATATTTAATGGTAGATATGGCTCATATTGCTGGACTTGTTGCTGCTGGTCTTCATCAAAATCCCGTAATGTATGCAGATGTAGTAACATCTACTACACATAAAACATTAAGAGGACCACGTGGTGGGCTTATTTTAACTAATAACGAAGATATAATTAAAAAAATTAATAAAATAATCTTCCCTGGTATACAAGGTGGACCTTTGATGCATGTAATTGCAGCTAAAGCAGAATGTTTCTATGAAGCATTGCAACCTGAATTTAAAGATTACGCTAAACAAATAATTTTAAATAGTAAAGCAATGTGTAATGAGTTTAAAAAATTGGGAGTTAAAATAATTACTGGTGATACAGATAATCATTTAATGCTAATTGATGTTAAGTCATCATTTGGCTTAACTGGTAAGGAAGCTGAGAAAATTCTTGATGAAATAAATATTACAGTAAATAAAAATACTATTCCTTATGATTACGAATCACCAATGGTAACAAGTGGTATTAGAGTGGGAACTCCTGCTATGACAACACGTGGTTTTAAAGAAAAAGATTTTGTTAAAGTTGCAGATATTATATATAGTGCACTAAAAGAAAATGAAAATAAAGAAATATTAAAAGAAGAAGTACTGAAATTAACAAGTGCTTTATAGATTGGGGTAAATATGATAATAAATGGAAAAGAGATAAGTGAAAAAATAAGAGAAGAATTAAAAGCTGAAGTAAAAACGTATATGATTAAACCTTGTTTAGCAGTTATTCAAATAGGAAATGATCCAGCTAGCGATGTTTATATTAAAGCAAAAGAAAAAGCATGTGGTGAGGTTGGAATCTATTTTAAGCATATTAAATTTGAGGAAACAGCTCGTGAAATTGAAGTTATAAATAAAATCCTTGAATTAAATAATGATGAGTATGTAAATGGTATATTACTTCAACTTCCACTTCCAGAAAAATTCAATACTGAAAAACTAATTAATTATATAGCTCGTAATAAAGATGTGGATGGTTTAACTGATATTAATGTTGGTAAATTAGTTAATAAAAAGAAATGTTTAGTTTCTTGTACCCCACAAGGTATTATGGAGCTTTTAAAACAATATGAAATTGAAGTAAGTGGTAAGAATGTTGTTATTGTTGGTAGAAGTAATTTAGTAGGTAAACCACTAATTAGTTTATTTTTGAACAGTGATGCAACGGTAACTGTTTGTCATTCAAAAACTAATAATTTGAAAGATTTTACATCTAAAGCTGATATTTTAGTAGTAGCTGTTGGTCATAAACATTTAATTACTGAAGATATGGTAAAAGAAGGAGCTACAGTAATTGATGTTGGAATTAACCGTGAAGATGGTAAATTATATGGTGATGTTGATTTTGATAATGTAAAAGATAAAGTAGCGTATATTACTCCAGTTCCTGGAGGCGTAGGCCCTATGACAGTTGCGATGTTACTTAAAAATGTAAATGATACATATAAAAGAATGATTGCTAGTAAATAATACTAGCAATTTTATTTTTGGTGAAATAAAAAAATATGATATGCTATTTATAGTGAAAGATAGAAATGGAGACTATATATGGGAAAGAAATATAAAAAAGATACTTTTTTTGATGCTAATGGACAACTAAGAATGACAGGAGATCAGTATTATGATGCTAAGGGTATTTTAAGACAACCTGGGGACCAATACTATGATGAATCGGGCCAACTTAGAACTCCGATAGAAGAAAAAGAAGAGGATTTTGCTTTAAATAATTCAATAAATAATATTCAGATGCCTAGCAATAGTCAAAATAAATATCCATCTGGAAGTTCTGGAATGTCTGATAAACCCATTACTTTAGGGAAAATTTTAGCTAGAAACTGTCATCAACAATACCATTATTCATTTATTTTTTAATATTAACAAAATTTAATTCCAACTCTGACTTGCTAGCAGCAACTTTTATATTTAGTATTGCTATTAGTTTAGTAGTTTCTTATGTATCATTATTTATTACAAAAATGTATAGAAAAAAGTATAATAGGGGTTAAACTAGTTTATAAAAAAGTAAGCAGTAGTAATTTTGAAATAAATGCCATTATTATTTTTTAAACGAAATTTTAAATTTAGTATTGTCAATTAAAAATATTTATGATATTATTATATTGTTTACTTAATTTATAGCGATGTAGCTCAGCTGGCTAGAGCGTTCGGTTCATACCCGAAAGGTCGTGGGTTCGATCCCCTCCATCGCTACCATTTAGATATAACTAACTAATTCATAAACGAATTAGTTTTTTTGTCATTAAAAGCTATCCTAAAAAAGATGATTTTGAAAGATAAATTTTACCCAATTTAGCAAAATGTATTAAAAACAATATGAAAATGTGTTATAATATTTGACAAGTAAAGAGATAAAAATGTGTATATTTATTAGAAGAAAAAAATAGATAATTAGAACAAGCAGAAATAAAGAAATTAATAAAAACACAAAATAAATAATTCAATAAGGGCTAGTAATGACTTATTATAATTATAAGGATGCTATGCTCTTTTTAGTAGGAGGAATAAAAATGAAATCATATACTAATACGAAATTAAGAAAGAAATTACAAAATAAAGGTATTACCCTTGATGAAAAAAAGAAATCGTATTTTGATAAATATAGTTATTATCAAGTTATTAATGCCTATAAAAATATTTTTTCTACTAGTATTGAAAATATTGATGATATTGAGAATAATATAAAAAATTCAATTGATATTGATAGATATAAAAAAAATTTTTCAATTTCTAATGACATCAGTAATAATGCTTTATATAGAGAAATATTAATTAGTATATGTCAAAAATATGGTATTAATTTAAAAAATACTGATTCAAATGAAGAACTTAAAGAAAAAATAAAAGGAATAAAATTTTATAATCATTTATATTCTAATAAAGTTATTTATAGTGATTTTATTAGAATTTATAAATTTGAACATGAGCTTAGGAATGTATTATTAAAATATACACTAATAATAGAAGAAAGCTTAAAAAACGTTTTGGTCACATATTTAAATAGTGTTGAAGCAAAAGACAATTTTTTAACAGATATAAATCAATATGATACAACTCCTAAAAATATTACAAATTCTATTAATTCGATACAGAAAATTTTTGGTAAGCAAACTAATAAATATTCTAATCCAATTAAAAGAAAGAATGACCAGGAACTTTCAGTACCATACTGGATTATAATAAATGAACTAACATTAGGAGAAACTATAAAGTTAATAATTAATTTAGATAGAACTCATATGCAAAGCATTTTGGAAAATTGCGTTAATTGTTTTACTAATGTTAAATTAAATAAAGATGAAATAATAACAAATGAAGATAAAGAAAAATATTGGAATAAATTAAACGTTATGCGTGAAATATTAAATGTTGTTGGTTTATTAAGAAATAGTTTAGCTCATAATCAACCTATATATAATTTTAACGTAAAAGAATACTATTCATCAAAATCAAGTAATGTACATTATATTTTACCAAAAGCACATAATCAACAAGAACAATATGTATTAACAACAAATTATATGTCTTACTTAGCAGAATTTTTTGGTAGTGATAGATACAATAGTTTTTCTGGTAATACAAATATTAATTTATCATGGGTTATATATATAATCTATAAAATTATTTCACATTTAGATAAAAACACTAATATGTATATAGAGTTAGTTTATGTATATCAGAAATATAATATTATTTTAAGACCAAGTAAGGTTGCAACTAATAAGATAGAATTATATGAAACAATATTATCTAAATTAAATGATTATAGTACTATCGATTTTAATATAAATAATATTAAAGAAAAATATGATAATGATAAAAGAATTAAATTAAATTTAATATCACTAAATAAGCAAATCAGGGAGATGCAAAATGAGATGAAATTCTTATTAAACGAGAATAATAAAAATAATGAATGTATGAAGTATACACACTTCTTATTTGATAGGGCATACACTAAGTATACTGGTATAGATAAGAAGTATTTTGACAAATTAATGAATAATTAAGTAAAATCATCATAAAATATTAGTGTTACATATTTACATTAATTATAAAATATGATATTATGAATATGTAATGAAATGCCTCTCTTTTTGAGAGGGAAAAAAAGGAACGCTGTTCCTTTTTTTCGTATTATTTTATAGAATTGATAAAAAAATATTGAAATAAATTATATATACGGTAGAATGAAATTAATGATCAGTTGTTTATCAACTATTTCTAAAGTTTCGGACACGTTATTTATCTGTACCATTTAGATATAACTAATTCGTTTATGAATTAGTTTTTTTGTAAAAATTTCTAATTTTCTAATCTTTATAATTTAAAATGCTTATGATATAATGAAAATAGGAGGAATGTGTTATGAAGAGGGAAATTAAAAATTTTGGTAAGTGGGTAGAAATAATTTTAATAGTTTTGACTATCATTAGTTTAATAATAAGTGCTTTAGAGTATACAAACCTTATATATAGTGATTCATTTAATACAATCGCACTTAATGATATTTTAATAAGTAAACCATTTACTATAACATTGTGGGTTGATAATATATTGATAATTTTAGTTAGTATATTTTATATTATTGATACAATTGAACAAAAGAAAAATTTATTTTTAAAATTAAGTTTCTGCTTATTTTCTATATGTACTACAATGTTAATGTCATGTCTTATAATTAACGGTATTGCTAGAATATTTGGTATTCTTTAAAAAGATGTAGATAGTGTTTAACTCAAGCTTTTAGTTTGAGTTTTATTGTGATATAATATAGTGACAGTTAGGAGAGTTAGTATGAATATATATGATGTTTTTAAAAAGCTAGATATCAAATATAATGAAATAGAACATCAACCTTTATATACTATAGCTGATACTGAAATAATTAAAGGTAAAATAAAAGGTCATAAATTATAAAAAAATGACATATAAAGAAACAGGTGATAATGTGAATAGTTTGTATGAAACTAATAAAGAGTTGTTTAATAAATATATATTGAAATGTAAAGATAAAATTGAAAAGTTAAATTTTAATAATAAAGAGTTACAAGAAGGATTTGCTATATATCAAGATTTACTTAATAAAGGTCTTATAACTGGAGATATAAAGGTTGGTGACGTAATAAAAGATCATCGTTTAAATATGGCAAAAGTAAAGGAAAACCATACATATAGAGTTGTTAATGATACAGAAACTATTTGCAATAAAATTGAAGTAAATAATGATTTTACAGAAGTTGCTAAGTTGGCATCATTGTTTCACGATATAGCACGTTTTCCTCAAGCTATAACAAGTAATACCTTCCATGATAAAGAATGTAAGTTGTTTAATGGTTTAAGTCATGCTGAATATGGTTATAAAATGCTTTATATAGATAAAATGCTTAATGATTATCAAATTCCTAAGGAGTATCATTATGCATTAGCGCTTGCGGTACTTAATCATCAAAAAAATAATAGTTCTAATATTCATTTCAATGATGTAAAAGAATTAGATGTAAACTTTTTAAAGGGACAAGAACAATTATCAAAACAAGAATTTATAATTATTTCCACTCTTACGCAATTAGTTAGAGATGTTGATAAAATAGATATTCTGTACCAACATATAACAGGAGAATTTCCTGTTGTTAGACCATTTATCAAATATGAAATAAATGGTAAAACTTTAGATGAAATATGTAGCAAATATAATATAGATAAAGAAATATTAAAAAATTATAATAATTTGGAAAATGATAATCTTGAGAATAGAAAATATATTAACATTCCAAGTGATTATGTTGATCTAAATAAATTAGTTGTTCCTAATGATATTAAAGATAGTTTCTTTCAAAATAAAGATTTAGATTTAAAAAAATTACAAAATAGAGAAGATTATAGTTTTATAGTAGGAATGTGGTGGCGTTTAAATCACTTTTTAAACGATATTAATTTTGTTGCTAATTTGGAAATATTAAAAGAGAATAATACTCTAGAAAAAATATATAATGAATTTCCTTTGAGATATAAATTTTTAGTGACAGAAGCATTTGATTTTACTAAAGAGGAAATCTTGGACAAAAAATTAGAAGAAAATAAGGGAAAAGTATTTGTTAAAAAGTAGTGGTGATATATGAAAATAAATTATCAAGTAAAATTAGAAGAGATTATAAAAAAAGAAGAAGGAAAAGTTCCTAAATTATTGCTTCATTCTTGTTGTGCTCCTTGTAGTAGCTATGTTCTGGAATATTTAAGTAAATACTTTAAAATAACTATTGTTTATTATAATCCTAATATTAGTCCTTATGACGAATACAAGAAAAGGTTAGCTGAACAAATAAGATTAATAAATGAAATGAAAAGTATAAACAAAATATCTTTATTAGAGTGTAGCTATGATAACGAGGTATATGAAGAAGAAATAAAGGGATTAGAATTAGAACCTGAACGTGGTAGTAGATGTTTAAAGTGTTATCATCTAAGACTTGAATATACTGCTAAACTTGCTAAAGAAAAGGGCTTTGATTATTTTGGTACTACTTTAAGTGTTAGTCCTTATAAGAGTTCGGAAGTTTTAAATAGGATAGGAGAAGAACTTTCTTGTGTATACAATATTCCATACTTATACTCTGATTTTAAGAAAAAAGAAGGTTATAAAAGATCAATAGAACTTTCCAAAATTTATAATTTATATCGTCAAGATTATTGTGGATGTAAATATTCAAAAAGAAAAGATATCAACGACTGATATCTTTTTATATTAATCTCATTTCTGATTCATCATAGAATTTTTTCTTAGGGTCAATGCGATCATAAAATAATATTCCATTTAAATGATCTATTTCATGTTGAAAAGCGATTGACAAATCTTCACGTGCTCTAATTCTTATTTTATTACCATCTTCATCATAACCTTCAACAGTAACTCTAGCATATCTAGGCACATGTCCTTCAACTTCACGATTAACACTTAAGCAACCTTCACCAGCTTCAGCAGCAATCATTTCTTCAGAATTACTTACAATAACAGGATTAATTACAACATAGTTATCAAAAGTGTTTTCTTCTACTTCATGAACAATAATGATAATACGTTTTTTAATTCCTAATTGTGGAAAAGCAACCCCCATACCAGGTCGTAGATCATACTTTTTTTCATATTCTTCTATTTGACTATATGTTAAATGATCAATAGCTTGTTGTATCAATTTTTTTTCATCTTTTGAGATAGGAAAAGTAGCATCTTCACTAATTTGTCTTAATATTGGTTCTTTTTCATCTAATATATTTAATTTTTTAAACATTAATACCAACTCCGATATATATTGTACCACAAAATAGAAAAAAAGGAAGTAAAAACTTCCTATCTTTGAGTTGGTCCGAATGCACGAGCACCAATAACAATAACTAAAAGAATGAATAATACTAGGATTATAGCAGCACCGTATCCAGTACCATAACCGCCACCGTAGTTGCCACCACATCCACAAGCATTACCATATCCTTGGTAACCACCATAGTAATACATAGAATTCCTCCTTTTCCTAATATAGTTTATTAATTCTAAGCAAAAATGCATATATATATGACCTATATTTTATAAAATAGTAAATTTATTTTTAAAATTTGCGATAAATGTGTTATTATATTTATAGTAGGTGGATATATGAGAAACACAATAAGACAAATACGAAAAAATTTTAGAGATATGGATAAACCATTATTTTTTGTTACTATCGCAATGTTTATATTTGGACTTTTAAGTATAGTATCTGCTTCAAGTAGAGAAGCTGTAGTTAGATATGGTTCAACTTTATATCATTATTTTTGGCGTCAACTTGCCATGTTAATAATAGGTTTTATTTTATCACTTTTTATTATTAATATTCCATCAAAAAAATATAAGGGATTTGCAGTAATTGGTTTTATTGGTATAAATGCTTTATTAGTATACTTATGGTTGTTTGGATCTGCTCATAAAGGAGCTCAAAACTGGTTATATATCCCTGGCTTTGGAACATTTCAACCCAGCGAGTTTGCAAAACCCATTATTATAGTATGCTTATCTTTATTATTTGAAAAATTTTCTAAAAAATTAAATGATCCTAAGTGTCCAAAATGGGATATGATAGGTATGATTTTATTTGCAGGATTATCATCTGCTGCGATAATATTTCTTCAAAAGGATTTAGGTACAATGATGATTATTGTTGCTATATTTGGGGTAATGTTTTTAGCTAGTCCTATTTTAAAAGAAGATAAAATAAAAACAATAGGTATTTTAGTAGTAGTCGCACTTATCGGTATACTGGGAATGAAAGCTATAAAAGGATATGTTTTAACAGAGGCACAAATGGCTCGTTTTAATTTCTTTAATCCATGTACAAGATATGAAAAAGGTGGTTATCAAGTTTGTAATGGATTTATAGCTTTGAATGATGGTGGTTTATTAGGCTTAGGAATAGGAAAAAGTAAACAAAAATATTCATATATAGCAGAACCACACACAGACTCTATATTTGCAATCATTGGTGAAGAGTTAGGCTTCGTTAGAAGTAGTATTATTTTTATTGCTTATATTTTTATTTTATATCGCATTTTAATGCTTTCTAGTAAAGCTAGTACAATACGTGGCAAATATATATGCCTAGGAGTTGCTGTTTATTTATTTGCCCATATATTCTTAAATTTAGGTGGTATATTAGGAATTATTCCCCTAACCGGGGTACCACTACCATTTTTATCTTATGGTGGTTCATTTACAATATCATTTATAGTTGCGCTTACACTTGTACAAAGAACAGCAATTGAAACTAGTAGGACTAAAATAAGTTTGTAATTAAGTAAAATGTAATACGCAAAATTAACTCTAAAAAAGGTACTTAAATTATTAAGTATCTTTTATTTACAATTAAATACTAGGAGTTAACTTTGCCTAAAAAAGTAATATATATACACCATTTATTAGCAAAATGTGGTATAATTAATACAGGTGGTAGTATGACTATTAGTGAAGTAGACAAGACAAAAGTAACGCCTATGATGAGGCAATATATAGATATTAAAGAACAAAATCCTGATGTTATTTTATTTTTTCGATTAGGAGATTTTTATGAAATGTTTTTTGAAGATGCAATAAATGTTTCTCATGAATTGGAACTTACTTTAACTGGAAAAAGTGCAGGACTAGATGAAAAAATTCCAATGTGTGGTATTCCTCATCATGCTGCTAATGTATATATAGAAAAGTTAATTGATAAAGGATATCGTATTGGAATATGTGAACAGTTAGAAGATCCTAGAAATGTTACTAAAGGTATTGTTAAACGTGATATAGTTCAAATAATTAGTAAAGGTACTGTAGTAGATAGTGAAAACTTAAATGAAAAAGAGAATAATTATATTGGTGATGTGATTGACTTTGAACATGCTTATGTTCTAAGTTATTCCGACATATCTACTGGTGTTATTTATACTGAATTAGTTGAACATAATATTTCCAAATTGGTAAGTGAAATTGTTAGTATAGGAATCAAAGAAATAATTACTAATAATAAATTAGATCAAAATATAATTAGTTTATTAAATAACCAATTTAAAATAAGTGTTACAAAAATAGATGATATTGACGATATTAAAGAGTATGAGTATATTTATAAAAATTTAAATGATATTAGATATATTACATCAATTAAACATTTACTTACTTATATAACTAATACACAAAAAAGAAATCTTGCTCATATGCAGGAAGCTATTGTGAAAGAAACAAATAAAGCATTAAAAATGGATATTCATACTAAAAGAAATTTAGAGTTAACAGAAACCTTACGTTTAAAACAAAGAAATTATTCTTTAATATGGTTGTTAGATAAAACAAAAACAGCTATGGGTTCACGTATGCTTAAAAACTATATTGAAAATCCTTTAATAGATAAAAAAGAAATTGAAGAAAGATACAATATAGTTGAAACACTACTTCAAGAATTTATTTTAAAAAGTGATTTGCAAGAAGCACTATTTGAAGTATATGATTTAGAAAGATTAAGTGGACGTGTTGCTTTTGGTAATGCGAATGCGAAGGATTTATTACAACTTAAAAATTCGTTACGAGTTTTACCTAAAATAAAAGATATTCTTGATAAAATAAAGTATAAGGAAACTATTGATACTTTGCCTGAACTTTTTGATTTACTTGAAGAAAGTATTTATGAGAATCCTCCAATATCAATTAAAGAAGGATATTTAATTAAGGAAGGATATAATAAAGAATTAGATGAACTAAAGGACTTACGTAAAGGTGGTAAAGATTTTGTTGCGCGCTTTGAAGCTGAAGAAAAAGAAAGAACTGGTATTAAAAATTTACGTGTTGGATATAATAGAGTTTTTGGTTATTATATTGAAGTTAGTAAAGGTAATACAAATTTAATTAAAGATGAATATGGATACGAGAGAAGACAAACTTTAAGTAATTGTGAAAGATATATAAGTCCAATATTGAAAGAAAAAGAGGCATTAATATTAAATGCTGAAGAACGTATAATTGATTTAGAATATAATTTATTTTTAGCTATTAGAGATAAAGTTAAAACATTTATCCCTGCTTTACAAAAAATTTCAAAAATTATTAGTGAAATAGATGTTTTACAATCATTTGCAACAGTAACAGAAGAAAATAATTATGTACGTCCTTTAATAAGTGACGAAAGAGAAGTAGAAATAATAGATGGCAGACATCCTGTTGTAGAAAAAGTATTAGATGGTGACATTTATGTTCCTAATGATGTAATATTAGATAAAAATACTAATATACTTTTAATAACAGGCCCTAATATGGCTGGTAAATCTACTTATATGCGTCAATTTGCTATAACGGTTATAATGGCTCAAATTGGTTGTTTTGTTCCTGCTAGAAGCGCTAAACTGCCAATATTTGATGCTATATATACAAGAATAGGGGCTAGTGATGATTTAGTTAGTGGCGAATCAACATTTATGGTAGAAATGATTGAAGCTAATTACGCGATTAGTAATGCTACAGAAAATAGTTTAATTTTATTTGATGAGTTAGGAAGAGGAACAGCAACATTTGATGGAATGGCTCTAGCTCAATCAATTATTGAATATATTCATAATGAAATAGGCGCTAAAACATTATTTTCAACCCACTATCATGAATTAACTGACCTTGAAGAAAAATTAGAACATTTAAAAAATATTCATGTTAGTGCACGTGAAGAAAATGGTAATATAACATTTCTTCATAAAATAAAACAAGGTAGTGTTGATAAAAGTTATGGTATTCATGTAGCGCGTCTTGCTAATTTACCGGATGCTTTAATTAAAAGAGCTGATGATATTTTAAAAATATATGAAGCTAAAGAGAAAAAAAGAGATATTAAAATACAAGAAACTTTGCCACTTGACGAGGTAATAATCAAAGAAAAAGAATCTAAGGTGGAAGAAGAATTAAAAAATATTAATCCTTTAGAAATAACACCACTTGATGCTTTAAATATATTGTATAAACTAAAAGAAGAAGTAAAAAATAAATAAGGAGGGTTCTTATGAAAATTTTAAAACGTGAAAATTGGTGGATATGGTTACTTTTAACGCTCTTTTCACAAGGAAGCAGTACTTTAGTTTTAGGAGCACTTTTAGATGTTTATAAAAAAGATGCATGGTATGCTAATTGGAAATATTGGGTAATAGGACTTGTGTGTTTTATTTTTCCAGCTACAATAATGTTATCAATATTTACTATTCAAATATTATGTCAAACAGCTGCTAAACTAGATGTACAAGGTAAAGAAATATATTTAAGTCCATATTTATGGTTACTTGCATGTATTATTCCTTTTATTGGATGGGCATGTATAGCAATAGGCTTAATTTATTTAGAAATAGCTATTTTAATTGCTCTTTACCAAGGAAAAGCTGAAAAGTATATTAAATAAAGGCAAACACTTGCCTTTTTCTTTTTTATCTACTATAATAAGCAATATTATTTTTGAAAGAGGGCCTGATTATGGAAAATAAAGAGAGATTAGAAAAAAATTCTGAGGCAATTATACATTTACAGAGATATATTAGTAGCCAACGTATGAAGATTAAAAACCTTGAAGAGGTTGATAAGGAATTTATTGAGAAACATATTAAAAGTTTAGAAATTTTAAAAAGCAGTATAGAAAAAGCTCCAGCTTTTAAGCAACAACTAATAAAAAAGATGATTATTTATGTAATTATTTCAGTTGTTCCAATCTTATTTTCAGGGATAGCTCTTTTTTTCACGCCTTCAGCATTATTAACCATTCTTATGACTTTAAATATTTTTTTAGCTAATTATAATATTATTTCTGATTTGAAAAAAATAATTCATTTAAATAGCATGATTAAAAATTATGATGTTAATAAAATAGATGATTCTATAAGAATGTGTGAAGCATTATTAGAAAATGTAAATGCTACAATTAAAGAATTAGAAAAAGAGGTAGAAAGTAGTAAAAAATGCGTTAATGATATTCTTTTAGAATCAAAGAATATAAGGATAGCTGAAAATCAAAAAGCAAATTTAGAAGAAAGAACAGATTTAGAAGATGAATTAGAAAAAGGAACACAGTTTACTAAAAAAATAAAATAATAAATTTAATAAAAAGAGATAGGTAATTCTCTTTTTTTGTGATAGAATGATTATAGGTGGTTTTATGGAACAATTAAATAGAAGTGAATTAAGAAAAAAAATTATGACTATTTTATATCAAATTAATATATATGAAAAAAATAAAATTAAATTTGATGTTGATAGTGTTATAAAAGAAGTATGTGAAATAGATAATGAATTTGTTAAAGATATGGTTTATGGAGTTATTACTTACAAAAACGATATTGATGAACTTGCTAATAAATATTTAAATAATTGGACAATAGATCGTTTAGGTAATACTGATCAAGCTATTCTTAGAATGGGAATCTATGAACTTGTTTATACTGATACACCAGAAGTAGTTGCTATTAATGAGGCTATTGAACTTGCCAAATTATATAGTGATGATGATGTTAAAAATATGATTAATGGGGTTATGGATAAGATATATCATAGTAAGAAGGATTAGTATGAATAATAATGATAAATATTTAACAATTACTGCTATTACGAGATATTTAAAATATAAATTAGACTCTGATGAGCATTTAAAATGTGTTTTTCTAAAAGGTGAAATATCTAACTTTAAAGCTCATACAACAGGTCATTTATATTTTTCTTTAAAAGATGAAACTAGTAAAATAAATGCGATTATGTTTTCAAGAAGTGCAACTAAATTAAATTTTCATCCTAAAGATGGTGATAAAGTATTAGTGGTTGGTAGAATTAGTGTTTATGAAGCTACAGGTAATTATCAAATATATGTAGATGAAATGCTTGAAGATGGAGTAGGTAATTTATATGTTGCTTTTGAAAAACTAAAACAAGATTTAGCTAAAGAAGGCTTGTTTGATGAAGCAAAAAAGAAGAAATTACCTAAAATACCAACTCGTATTGGAATTGTAACAGCACCAACTGGTGCGGCTATTAAAGATATTATTTCAACAATTAGAAGAAGATTTCCTTTGTGTGAAACAATTCTTTTTCCAAGTTTAGTACAAGGAGAAAATGCTGCTCCTGATATTGTAAAAAATATAAAACTAGCTAATACTTATGATTTAGATGTTTTAATTGTTGGTCGTGGTGGTGGATCTATTGAAGACTTATGGCCATTTAATGAAGAAATTGTTGCCCGTGCTATATATGAATCAAGAATTCCTATTATAAGTGCTGTAGGACACGAAGTTGATTTTACGATTGCTGATTATGTGGCGGATCTTCGTGCTCCAACACCAACTGGCGCAGCTGAAATTGCCGTTCCTAATATAGTTGATGTTAAGAAACATTTAGAACAATTAAAAATAAGAGCTAACGAAAATATATACAAACAAGTAAATTATAATAAATTATTATTAGATTCTGTAAAGAATTCATTTGTGATAAAAAATCCTATGATTATGTATGAAAATAAAAAACAAAATCTTGATATGATAATAGAACGAATCAAAAATATAATTACTAGCAAATTAGATGAAAATAAACATAAATTTAATATTTTAAAATCTAATTATCTTTTAAACAATCCATTAGAATTATATAAAAATAAACAAATAAAATTAGACAATATTATAGATAAACTTAATTTAGTTAATCCTTTAAATACTTTAAAAAGAGGTTATACTTTAACATATAAGGATAATAATATTATTAAAAATATTGATAATTTAAAAATAAATGATAAAATAACAACACGTTTAGAAAGTGCAATTATAGAATCAGAAATAACTAATATTATGGAGGTACAAAGTGGAAAATAAAGAAAAGAAATTTGAAGATAAGATTAAAGAATTAGAAACAATTATTAATGAACTAGAAAGTGGAAACATTGATTTAGAAGAATCAATTAATAAATATACAGAGGCCATGAAACTAGTAAAAGAATGTGATGATAAGTTAAAAAATATTGAAAAACAAGTAAGTAAGATTGTTATGGAAAATGGCGAAGAAAAAGATTTTGAAATAGATGAATAGAAAAGATAATTATTACTAAATAGAAGTTAAGTACCATAGTGGTACTTTTTTCATATTGTCACTAACTAGTCACTTACGTTATAATATAATTAATCTGTAAAGGAGATGTTTTATGGAAATATTAAGAGTAGAAAATTTAACTAAAATATATGGAAAAGGAACTACTAAAGTTGTAGCTTTAGATGATGTTTCTTTTAAAGTAGATAAAGGAGAGTTTGTTGCGATAGTAGGAGCTAGTGGTTCTGGAAAGTCCACACTTCTTCATCTTATTGGGGGAGTTGATAGACCTACTAAGGGAAAAGTATATATTGATGGTAATGATATATATGATTTAGATGATGATAAACTAGCTATATTTAGAAGAAGACAAATAGGGCTTATATATCAATTTTATAATCTAATACCAATTTTAAACGTAGAAGAAAATATTACTTTACCTTTAGAACTTGATCATCAAAAGGTAGATGTTTTAGAACTTAAAAATTTACTTAAGACTTTAGGACTTGAAAATAGAAAAAATCATTTACCTAATGAGCTTTCGGGAGGGCAACAACAAAGAACTTCGATAGGAAGAGCACTTATTACTAATCCTGCGATTATTTTAGCGGATGAACCTACTGGTAACTTAGATTCAAAGGCAAGTGATGAAATAGTTGATTTGTTAAAAAAATCAAATAGAGACTATAATCAAACAATAATTATGATTACACACAATTTAGAAATAGCAAAGAGTGCAGATAGAATTATAAAATTAGAAGATGGGAAAATAGTTAAGGAGGTGTAGTATGAATATTCTTAACCGTTTAACCCAAAAAAATTTAAAACTAAATAAAAAAAGAACAATTGTTACTATTGTAGGAATTATTCTTTCAGTTGCACTTATTACCGCGCTTTCTAGTTTAGTTGTAAGTTTTAGAAAGAGTTTAGTTTACTTTGAAAAGATGTTACGTGGTAATTTTCATTATGGATACTTAAATGTTTCCTATGATGATTTAAAATATTTTAAAAATAATCCTAATATTGAATCGTATTATGTAACTGGCAATATTGGATATGCCGAGTTAAAAGAAAGTCAAAATAAGTCTAAACCATATATATTTGTATTAGGAATGAATGATTATGCTTTAAAAAATAGTGGTTTAGAACTTATTGATGGTAAATTACCAGAAAATGAAGGAGAAATAGTTATTCCAAATCACTTAAGAACCAATGGACGTGTTAAAAACTATAATATTGGGGATACCATTAAATTAACAATTGGAAAAAGAATGTTTGATGGAAGAGAATTAGATCAAAATACTATGTATTATGGTAGTGATGATTTCAACAAGGATGCTGAAGTGTTTGAACCTTCTTTCGAAAGGGAATATAAAATTGTAGGAATTGTTGAAAGACCAAGTTATAATATTGAACCTTATTCAACCCCTGGTTTTACTTTTATTACATATCTAAAGGATAGTAATGTTAGTTCATATAATGTTTATACAAGATATACAAAAAATGGAATAAAAAACCAATATAAAGTGACTGCTAATATATTAGGAATAGATGAAAATTTATTTGTTAAAACTAAGGGTGGTAGTGAACCAATTGATGAAGAAACGTTTGATAAGCTTAGAGACGAACTAGAAAAAGCTAAGTATGAAATGACAACAAATGATTATTTAGTAAGTTTAGAATATTTAACTACTGGTGATAATACTCTTAATTTCTTGTATACAGTTGCAGGAATAGTAACAATTATTATAATAGTTACTTCTGTTTATTGTATTAAGAATAGTTTTGATATATCAATTACTGAAAAAACAAAACAATATGGAATGTTAAGAAGTGTTGGAGCAATTAGTAAGCAAATAAAGAGAAATGTTTTATATGAAGCATTTATATTAGGTATTATAGGTATTCCTATAGGTATTTTAAGTGGAATTCTAGCTGCATTCATCTTAATTCAAGTATCTAATCATTTACTTGGTGCTACTATACAAATAAGACTTATATTTTCAATTTCTTTTATATCTATTGTTATATCTATTTTACTAAGTATATTAACTATTTATCTTTCAGCACGTAAAAGCGCTAGGAGAGCATCTAAAATATCACCTATAACAGCTATTAGAAACAGTGGTGATATAAAGATTAAATCAAAAAAATTAAGAACACCAAAATTAATCAAAAACATATTTGGTATAGGTGGAGTAGTTTCTTATAAAAATTTGAAAAGAAGCCGTAAAAAATATCGTACTACTATTATATCTATTATAATTTGTGTCTCTGTTTTTATTGCTTTATATTCTTTTGTTAATTTAGCTTTCCGCTTCATTAAAGTAGAAATGGGGGAAATTAGTTACAATATAAATGTTAATATGTCTTTAACTAATGATAAAGAAAAATATATAACTGAAATAGTAGAATTAGATAATATTAAAAGATATTCAGTAAACAAATATTATAATTTCTATATAGATAAATCTTATATAAATGAAGACTATAAAAGTTTCGCTAATACATATAAAGATCAAGCTTTTATAAGTCTGATATCTGTAAGTGACTCCGAATATAGAAGTTATCTAAAAAAACTAAATTTAAGCTATAATGATGCAAAAGATAAAGGAATTCTTATTAATAATAGTATTATAAACACTTATGAAAATGAAGAACAAAAGAAAATAGAAACAAATATGCTAAATGTAAAAGAGAATGATAATTTAAAAGGAAACATAATTATATATACCGATAAAAAGGATGATAAAAATGATGATAAAAAGGTTTCACAAAATATAGATATTGTTAAGACAACTGATATAAGACCTTTTGGATTAGAAAATGTATATATGTATCCTATTATCATTGTAAATGAAAATTATATAAAGGATATTGATGCTAATTCGGTAGATATATTTATTGATTCAAGCAATCCAGATAAACTTCAAGATGAAATAGACAAGTTATTATCAACAGAGGAATATAATCTAAATAATATAGCTAAAAGTGCTAGAGAAATGAATTCACTTTACACATTAATTGCTATTTTCTTATATGGATTTATAGCTGTTATTGCTCTTATTGGGATAACAAACATCTTTAATACAATTACAACTAATATGGAACTTAGAAGCAGAGAATTTGCTACCTTAAAGAGCGTGGGAATGACAAAAAAAGAGTTTAATCGTATGATTCGCTTGGAAAGCTTCTTCTACGGAATGAAGTCACTACTAATTGGTCTTCCTATAGGTATATTCTTATCTTATTTGATATTTAAAGCACTTACATCTGGATCTTTAGTAATTAAATATCAATTGCCTTGGGGAGGAATAATCATTAGTGTACTTGCTGTATTGATCTTAATTTTCTTTATTATGAGATATTCAATTAATAAAATTAATAAACAAAACGTAATAGAAACAATAAGAAATGAAAACATTTAAAAAGGGATTTATCCCTTTTTATGTTATAATTTAAGTAGGTGATAAAAATGAATATATTACTAATTGAAGATAACGAAAGTATTATAAAAGGTTTAGAATATGCTTTTAAACAAAATAATTTTAATTTAGTATATAAAAGTGATTTAAAAAGTGCTAAAGAGTATTTGATAAAAAACAAACCCAATATTATAATCTTAGATATATCACTACCAGATGGTAATGGATATATATTTTATAAAAACAATATTAAAGAAAAGAAAATACCAACTATTTTTTTAACTGCTAATGATGATGAAGATAATATTGTTAATTGTTTGGAAGATGGAGCAGAAGATTATATTACAAAACCATTTTCAACTAGAGAATTAGTTGCTCGTATTAACAGAATACTTTCTAAAAATAAAAGTAATAATATAATTAACGTTAAAGATATAACATTTGATTTAGATAAAATGGAAGTTTATAAAAATAATGATAAAATTAATCTGACAAGTTTAGAGCTTAAAATTTTAAGTTTACTTTTTGAAAATATTAATAAAGTAATTACTAGGAATTATATAATAGAAAATATTTGGAAATGGACTGGTAATGATGTAAATGACAATACTGTTACTGTTTATTTAAAACGAATTAGAGAAAAATTAGATTCTGATATTATTATTACTCTAAAAGGAATTGGATATAGGATTGATGAACATGAATAATAAAGTATATTTAAAAAAATATTTAAGACTAATTATCATTTTAAGTATTATATCAATTATTAGTTTTACGATAATATCTGGGATACAATATAAGAAATATAAAGATAATTTTAATAATAAAATTAATGGTATTATGAACTTGGTTTTAGATAAAAATCCCGATATAACTAAAGATGAACTATTTGATATATTAATTTCAGAAGATAAGTATGATAATATGCTAAAAGAATATGGTTATGATTTAAATAACAATGACCTAATTAAAGAAAATGAATTAACTTTTAAGCATCAATTAGTGTTTAATATAATTGTTCTTATTATAACATGGTTAATAATAATTATAATATTTTATTTATATGATCATAATAAAGAAAAGAAAATTAGAAAAATAACCGAATATATAAAAGAAATAAATAAACGTAATTATAAAATAGATATTGATGATAATAATGAAGATGAATTATCTATTTTAAAAAATGAGCTTTATAAAACAACAGTTATGTTAAGAGAACTTGCCGATAATTCTCTTAATGACAAAAAAGAATTAAAGAAAGCTTTAGAAGATATTTCTCATCAATTAAAAACACCTCTTACATCAATTATAATTATGCTTGATAATATCATTGACAATCCTAGTATGGATGATAAAACTAAACTAGATTTTATTAACGATATTAAAAGAGAATCATTAAACATAAACTTTTTAGTGCAAGCTATTTTAAAGTTATCAAAATTTGATGTTAATGTTATTAAGTTTGATAATAAAGATAATGATTTAAATAAAATTGTTAAAGAAACTGTTAAAAATGTCTCTAGCATTTGTGATTTAAAAAATGTTTTAATAGAAGTAAGTTATTGTGATAAAGCAATTATCAATTTTGATTATAAATGGCAAATAGAAGCAATTAGTAATGTTTTAAAAAATGCGATTGAACATTCAAAAGAATTTAGTACTGTTAAAATAAAACTAGAAAATAATAAATTATATGCAAAAGTTTCCATCATTGATAATGGTGTTGGTATTGATAAAGAAGATTTAAAACATATATTTGAAAGATTTTATAAAGGAAAAAATTCCTCTAAAGATAGTGTAGGAATTGGTCTTGCACTTGCTAAATCAATTATAGAAGCAAGTAATGGTCTTATTGATGTAAAATCAAAAAAAGATGAAGGTACTATATTTGAAATAAAATATTTTAAATAATAGTATTGACAAAAGTGATATTTTTATATATATTTAAAGAGACGTTTTGCAAAGAATCTACAATTTAATAATTACAACAGAGTATCTACATAGAAATATGTGGTTTTTTGCGTTATATGAAAACATTTGTTGATTCTTTGCGTGGAGAGGAGTTGATAAAATGTCATTCATCACGGTTAGGCACATAAACAAAACTTTTAAGGTGCCTATAAAATCAGAGGGAAAATTTAGTACTCTGAGAGACTTCTTTAATAGAAAGTATAGATATATTAAAGCTATTGATGATATATCATTTTCTATTAAAAAAGGAGAAATAGTTGGATATATCGGTCCAAATGGAGCTGGTAAAAGTACAACTATTAAGATTCTTTCGGGAATATTAGTTCCGGATAGCGGTAACGTAATAATAGATAAAAAAGTTCCGTGGACTAATAGAAAAGAATACGTCTCTGAAATTGGTGTAGTGTTTGGGCAGCGTAGTCAATTATGGTGGGATATTCCGGCTATAGATTCATTTAATCTTTTGAAAGATATTTATAAGCTTGATGATAAAGAGTATAAAAAAACATTAAATGAATTAATTGCTTTGTTAAATCTTAAAGATATTATAAATGTTCCAGTTCGACAATTAAGTTTAGGCTCAAGAATGAGATGTGAAATAGCCGCATCACTTCTTCATAAACCTAAAATTTTATTTCTTGATGAACCAACGATAGGTTTAGATGCAGTTTCTAAAAAGATTGTTCGTGAATTTATTAAAAAGATTAACAAAAAAGATAAAGTAACTATCATTTTAACTACACACGATATGAGTGATATTGAAGCTCTAGCTAAAAGAATTATTTTAATAGGGAAAGGAAAAGTTTTATATGATGGGACTTTATCTAAACTAAAGAAAGAATATGATTATTTAAGAAAAATTAAAATAGATACCAAAGATAAAATAAGTGTAGATGAAGACTATGTAGTTTCACAAACTAATACTAAAGATAGTATAGAATTTGTTATAGATATCAGAAAGACAGAAATTAGTAGTTTTATAAACTTAATCTCATCCAAAATATCAATTATTGATATAGATGTTGATAGTGGAAATATTGATGAACTAATCGTTAGATTGTATGAGGATTTTAAAATATGAAATCATATTTATCATATTTTAAGTTAAAATTCACCACAGGACTTCAATATCGAGCTGCTGCACTTGCGGGTATGGCAACACAATTATTCTTTGGTTTTGCTTTCATTTCTGTTTATATAGCTTGTTATAATTCTGGGAATAATAATCTTCCTATGGAACTTTCAAAGCTTGTCAGTTATTTATGGTTATGTCAGATATTTTTTAGTTTTACATATGTTTTTTATCGTGATAAAGAGATAATTAATATGATTATATCTGGAAACATATCATATGAACTATGTAGACCCCAAGATTTATATTTTATGTGGTGGGCTAGAATGTATGGTGATCGTCTTTCTAAAGTAGTTCTTCGCTTTTTACCTATTTTATGTATTGCACTTATACTACCAAACCCTTACAATTTAAATTTAGAAATTAGTTTATATCGCTTTTTAATTTTTATCATTATTTTTATTCTTTCAAGTATTTTAATTACATCATTGTCAGTTTTATATCATGTTATATGTATATTTACTTTAGATGATAGAGGAATTATTAACATATTTATGGTTATTGCCGATATATTGTCAGGATCTTTTGTTCCAGTTCCTTTCTTTCCAACATTTATTCAAAAAATAAATAATTATCTTCCGTTTAGGTATATTAGTGATTTCCCATTTAGATTTTATGTAGGAGATATTAATTTTAATGAATGTTATATTAGTATAATAGTTCAAATTATTTGGATATTTATACTTATGATAACAGGAAAAATACTTATGAAAAAAGCTTTAAAGAAAGCTGTTATACAAGGAGGATAAACATGAAATTATATTTAAAATTTTTAAACGTTCATTTCAAAAGCGCCTTACAATATAAAACATCATTTATACTATCATTTATAGCTAATATTTTTGATACTTTAGGATATTGCTTTACTATTTATTGCTTATTTAGTAAAATTGACAACATTGGAGGTTTTAATTTATACGAAGTGTTATTAACATTTGCTATTATTAATTTTGGGCATTCCTTTTGTTCATCATTTTTTAGAGGTATAGATCAATTTGATGACTTAATAATTTCTGGAGGATTTGATAAACTTTTAATTAGACCGCAGAACATTTTATTACAAATATGTGGAGAGCAGATAAGTTTTACAAAAATGGCCCGTTTTATTTTTTCGACTTTAATACTAATATATGCATCAATAAAAATTGAAATAAATTGGAGTATCTTGAAATTGATAACTTTGTTACTTATGATCATCAGCTCTGTTATTGTGTTTTTAAGTATCTTTATATTATCTGCAGCGTACTGCTTTATAACTTTTAAAGGATTAGAAGTAAGAAATGTTTTTACCGATGGTGGAAAGCACATGGCTCAGTATCCAATTGGTATATTTAATAAAGGCATAATATATTTTTTTACTTTTATTATTCCTTTAGGATTTGTTAATTATTATCCGTTATTGTTTTTAATTGGAAAAACCAATAATTATTTTGTTGCTATTTCTCCATTAATAACGATTATATATTTAATACCATCGCTTTTTATTTTTTACAAAGGCGTCAAAAAATATTCTAGTGTTGGTTCATAATTAATACCACTTTTTTCTTCTAATAATAAAAACATAAATCAACATAATATTAATGTAGTCTGTGTTATGTAAAGGAGATGTTTTATGTTTTTTAAAAAATTTAAAAAAGCATGTCTAACGCTTCTTCTTTCACTATTTATTATTCCAATAAATGCACTTGCTTATTCAGATTACATTATCGCTGGTGGAGAGAATATCGGTATAGAGATTAAAGCAAAAGGAATTATCGTTGTTGGTGTTTATAAAGTAGGAGATAATTATCCTGCAAGTGAAGCCGGAATAAAAGTAGGAGATATTATTACAAGTATCAATGATGAAGTAGTCGCAAATATCTCTGATTTATCTTCAAAAATAAATACTCGTGGTGATGATAATATTAAAATTGGATATGTAAGAGACAATATTAGTGATTATACCAATTTAAAATTATATAAAGATAACGATGTTTATAAAACTGGATTATATGTAAAAGATTCTATTTCTGGAATAGGAACGTTAACATATATAGATCCTAACACTCGTCTTTTCGGTGCTTTAGGACATGAAATAATAGAAAAAAGCACTGGTAAAATATTAGAAGTAAAAGATGGTAAAATATATGCGTCTAGTGTAACTAATATTGAGCCAAGTGTTAATGGTGTTCCAGGCGAGAAAAACGCTAAATTAAATAGTGATGAAGTATTAGGAGATATCTTTGAAAACACGAGTAAAGGAATATTTGGTAATTACAAATTAGAAACAAATACTGGTAAAATATATAAAGTAGGAAAAATATCTGATATAAAAAAAGGAGACGCTATTATCAGAACTGTTATTGATAAAGACAATGTAGAAGAATTTGCTATTAATATTATTAAAATAAATAATAGTGGTGAAACAAAAAATATTGTTTTTGAAATAACAGATAAAAATTTACTTGAAAAAACTGGTGGTATAATTCAAGGAATGAGTGGATCACCTATCATTCAAGGTGATTTTATTATTGGAGCAGTAACCCACGTTGTAGTTGATGATACTACAAAGGGATATGGAATATTAATTACTAACATGTTAGAAGAAGCAGAAAACTAGATTTCTAGTTTTCTTTTTGCTATAATATGTATCATGAAGAAGTTTAAAAAAATATATATAGAAATAACAAATAAATGTAACTTAAATTGTTCTTTTTGCTCCAAAAGCAATAAAAAGAAAAAAGAAATGAGTACAATTGAATTTGAAAATGTATTAAAAAAGATAGATGCTTATGCAGATTACATCTATTTACACGTGAAAGGAGAACCTTTATTACATTCTCATTTTAACGATATTTTAACTCTTAGTAAAAAGTATCACAAACAAGTTAATATTACTACAAATGGCACTTTATTAAAGTCTAAATTGTTTGATATAGTAAATTCAAATGTTGTAAGACAAATAAATATTTCGATGCAAAGTATGGTTAATGAAAACTATTTGAATGATATTTTAGAAAGTGTAAAATATATTTTAAGTAATTCAAATATTCAAATTGTTTTAAGATTTTGGGCTTTAGAAAATAATCAGTTTTCTAATTTACAAAAAGATATTATCATGAAGATAATTAAATATTTTAAGCTTGATGCTAACATCATAAAAGATATAAAAGAAAAAAATAATATTACTTTATGTGAAAGATTATATTTAAATAAAGAATCTTTATTTGTTTGGCCATCACTTGAAAATGATTATTATAATGAAGTAGGGAAGTGTTATGGACTTAAAACACACGTTGGAATACTTGCAGATGGTACTGTAGTTCCTTGCTGTTTAGATTCTGAAGGAATAATTGCTTTAGGCAACATATTTAATGAAAACTTTGATGATATTATTAATTCAAAGCGTAGTCAGGATATGATTAAAAATTTTAATAATAATAAAGTATGTGAGTTATTATGTAAAAAATGTAGTTTTAAAGATAAATAAGGAGTGATTTCATGATATATATAACAGTAGATAAACACGCAAATTTTTATGAAGTATATAATTTTTGTGAAGAAGAAAAAACAAATATAAATGATTTAATGATAATTTTAGGTGACGCTGGGATAAACTATTTTAATGATGAAAGAGATTATAAATTAAAAAACAAATTAAAAGAATGTAATATAACTTTTTTCTGTGTACACGGAAATCATGAAGAAAGACCAGAAAATATTAAAACTTATAAGAAAAAGAACTTTTGTAATGGAATAGTATATTATGAAGAAGAATATCCAAATATACTATTTGCTAAAGATGGAGAGATATATAATTTAGATAATAAAAGTGTTTTAACTATAGGTGGAGCATATTCTGTAGATAAAGAATATCGATTAATCTTTGGTTATCAGTGGTATGAATCAGAACAACCAAGTGAAGAAACTAAAAAGAAAATACTTGATATTGTTAATAAAAATAAAGATGTTGATATTGTATTAAGTCATACTTGCCCTTATAAATATATACCTAGAGAAGTATTTTTATCTGGAATAGATCAATCAAAAGTTGATAATAGTACTGAGTATTTCTTGGATGAAGTTGAAAATAAATTAATATATAAAAAATGGTATTGTGGCCACTATCATACAGAAAAACAAATAGGTAAAATAGAATTTATGTTTAATACAATTAAAAAGTTTGACGATAAAAAATGAGAAAATTAATTCTCATTTTTTAAGTATCCATATTTTTTCATTGCACTCTCTACTTGCTTATATCTTTGATTAGCTAAATTTTTATTAACATTAGGAGAATAAACAGAAGGAGCAGCAGGAAGTCCTGCTAACATAATGGCTTCTTCTAGTGTTAAATCGTTCGCACTTTTACCATAATAACCTTTGCTAGCGTTTTCAATTCCATAGTATCCATCGCCAAAGTAAATAATATTAACATATAATTCTAAAATTTCATTTTTAGTAAGTTTTTTTTCTAAATCTAGAGCTACAAATAATTCTGCTACTTTGCGAGTAAATTCTTTTTTTTGACTAAAATACATATTTTTAGCTAGTTGTTGAGTTATAGTACTGCCACCCATTCCTAACGATTTAGTTTTAATATTAGAGAATAGTGCTCCAAAAGTTGATATTAAATCAATTCCTTTGTGCTTATAAAACCTGTGATCCTCAACTGCAATAACCGCATCTTTATAATATTTTGATACATCTTCAATTTTTATATAATTGTCTTGCATTTTAATGCTATTAATTTTTTCTTCAATTGATATTTCATTTATTGCAGCTTGATAAGTAATGTATCCCTTATAAAATATTACATTACATATAACAAGAAAAGCAATAAAGATTAGTAGTAAAATTTTAATTATAGGATTTAGAGGTTTTCTTTTTTTCTTTGCCATAAATACCACCTAATATAATTATATCTCATATAAGTATTAAAACAAATAAAAGATAATAAAAAAAATTATTGCTTTACAATAATTTTAAATAAAGATAATTGTTGCTACAAAAGATCCTATCATTACAAGCAACATTATCCAAACTACTATTTTTTGAACTTTTTTATCCATAATGCACCTCAACATAATTATAATACATTTTAAAGTTTTTTGGAATATAAATAATTTACTTTCATATTTTTAATTAGAGGTGAATCATGAAAAAAGTAACGGACAAGTTCAAAATAACTATTAAACATAATAAAAAAGTAATATTCTTTCTAGGAATAATAGCTGTAATAGCCATAATATTTGGTTCATTATTTAGTGTTATGTTAAATGAAAGTGATAAAAATTTAACTCTGGAGTATATAAATAATTTTTTTGAAAATATCAAAAATAATAATTTAAATTATATTTTAGCTTTAAAAAATGGTAGTATAAGTTCTCTAGGTTTTATTTTAATAGTGTGGCTTTTGGGAGTATCTATAATTGGAATGCCTATAGTGTTATTTATGTATTTTTCAAAATTTTTTGTAATAGGATTTTCTATTTCAAGTATTATTAAGGGTTATGGTCTTAAAGGATGTTTACTTAGTTTTGCTTACATATTTCCTCATCATATCATATACATTATAGTTTATACTATTTTAACTGTATATTCTATTAAGATGTCTATTAAACTCATTTCAACGATTATAAAAAAAGATAAAATAGATTTTAAACCTATTATTAATAAATATCTTTTAGTACTTTTATTATCTGCTATTATTGCTGTTTTAACGCTTCTTTTTGAAGTGTTTATTACTCCTAAATTTATTAACCTTATTTTATTATTAGTAAAATAGGGGAGAAAGACAAGAAAAATCATCTTGTCTTTTACTTTACACTTGACAATTGACATAGAAGTGTTAAAATGATAATAGGAGGTTTTAAGAATATGGAAAGATTAAACGAAATATTACATGAATTAGGTATCTCAAAAGTTAAACTAGCCAAATTTTTAGGAGTTTCTAGACAAATGATTTATAATTATTTAGAACTAGATGATATTAACAAATGGCCAAAAGATAAAAAAGTATTATTATTAAATTTATTAGGTATTAAATCACCAGAGGAGTTAAATAATATTAAAGTAGACACCGATTATATATTAAGTGTTGAAAATAGATTAAATAGCTTGGTAGAAAGTGAACAAAGTATTCATAATGCAATGGATAAATCTATTTATGAAGGATTAGGTAAAAGTCAAAAGGAACTTTTTCAAAATTTAATAGATATTATTAAAGAAAAATTAGATGATGAAAAAGATCATGAATCATATTTTGCAATGAAATATCTTTATAACTTTTTACAATCTATGAACTCTTCTGTAGAGCTTAAATACATGTTAGCGTATGTTGCTAAAGCCACAGGATTTGTTAAACCAAGTGAGTTTGCTTTTAACGAAGATGAACAATTTACTTTTGAAGCTATTATGTTCTCTGCTATGACATTATATAATGGGGGAGGGGCTTCTAAAGCAAAATTGGCTGAATCTCACAAACGTTTTGTTGCTCATATCGAACATAAGATGGAAGAAAAAATCAGTCGTACTTTAGAGCTTAATACCATTAAAGTTCAAGCACTAAAGGAATTAAATTATACAGAAATAAATGAACAAAATGCTGCTGAAGTATTTGAAAAAATAGCTGAAATTCAATCTCGTAATGTTACAAATTAAAATAGGTTAAGACCCCTATTTTTTTGTTTACTCCCCCTACTTTAATATTTTTTTAAAAAAGGGGAGTTATATTTTAAAAATAACAACTATATAAAATATATAGATTAATTTTAAGCACTTTTTAATTTAAAAGCAATATAGTTGTTAAGCTCGATTGCTTAAAATTAATCACTAAAATAGAATATAGTTATGTAGTTATGACATACATAATAAATTATTTATAAATATAAGTTAATTTAAATTTAAAATTAAAATAATGATATTAATAACAATAAAATAAATTTATAATTCAAAATAATACTACATATGTATTATTAATTATAATTATATAAAATATACATAATATAATAGATAACTATATATATTAAAAACATTAAAAAATGCTAAAAAAGCATAAAATTATTAATTAAATTAAAATTCGAATAATGAATATTATGTTAACTTCTTATAATTAACAAATATTACCACTTATAAATAATAATAGTAGAACAATAATAATACTGGGTGATGAAAGATGAAAAAGAATAAAAAGATGGATTCAAAAAATACTAACAGTAAAACAAATAACTGCAAAAATAATTCTTGCAAAGATTGTAAAAACTGTAAGTCAAATGAAAAATCTAGCGAAGCTTCTTATGATGCCAGAGCTAAAGATTCATTAGATTTTGAATAATTACCCAAAAAAGAAGCAATATATGCTTCTTTTACTTTATTCCCTACTCTTTTATATATTAAAATTACCATTTTTAAATATTAGTTTTTTGCCTTCAATTGTATCTGCTTCTATTTCTAAATCTGATGTTCCAATCATAAAATCAACATGGTAATTAGAAATATTACAGCCTAATTTTTTAAGCTCATCTGAAGTTAAATTTTTACCATTATAAAAAGCATTTGGGAAACCTCTACCTACAGCTAAATGACAAGATGCATTTTCATCATATAAAGTTGAATTATATACAACACCTGTGTTTGAAATTGGTGAATCATAGGGAACTAATGCAACTTCTCCTAAATATTTAGTATTGTCAAAATTGTTTAAAAGATTTTTTAAATACTTCTCTCCTACTTCTGCATGACAATCAACGGCTATCCCGTTTTCAAATTTAATCCAAAAATTTTCAATTTTATTTTCATCATAGATTAAAGGCTTACTAGAATAAACTATGCCATTTGTTTCACGGTAATCAGGAGTTGTAAATATTTCATAACTAGGCATATTAACAATAACACCACTGTTTTTATCTAAATTCATCCATGTATTTTTATCAGGAATTTTAACTGTTAAATCTGTTCCTAAAGAATTTTTATAATGCATATAAGATATTTTTAAATTATTTAATTTTTCTTTATATATATTATTGCTTTTTATATAATCATTCCAAGCTTTAATTGGATCTTCTTTATCAACCATGCACATTTTCATAATAGATAAATAAAGTTTTTGATAAGCATTTGGGTCATTATTAAATACTTCTTTAGCCCATTTTTCATTAGGAAGACTAACTATGCACCATGGGAACAAATACTTAGCTACATTTTCTTTATAATATGATATTGTTTTTATTCTTTCTTTAGCTAGTTTAGTAAGTTTTTCATTGTCAATATTTTTCATTAGATTAGGAATAGTTGAAGTTAAAAATAGTAAACAGCCACCTTTTTTTGCATACTCATCCCATTTACTTCTATCAACAATTTTATTATTTTTAATGTCTTTTATATTTGTTTTTAGTAAATAATCGTGTACTTCATATAAATCATTTATATTAATATAAATATCACTAATACCTAATTCTAGCGCACGTTTTTTTACTTTTTCCGCAAATGGTAAATGTTCTTTTAAATCACAATTGATTAATAATGAATTGGTATTTTTAAAATTTAAACATCTTTTTAAAATCAAATCAATATATTTATTTTCTAATTCTGTCATTGAATAAACCTCCTTAATGCTTATTATAACATGATTAACTAGAATAAGAAATGATTAATAGCCATAAATATTATTCCTATAACAAAAAATATATAAGATAACGATTTATTTTTATAACTTAGTGATTTAGGTAATAGTTCAAAGAATGATATATAGCTCATTATTCCAGCTATCATAGCCATTAATAAACCCATAACCAGATTATTCATGAATGGTTTTAAAAAAAGAAAGGCAAGTAGTGCTCCGAATGGCTCTGATATTGCAGAAACAAGTGTATAAAACAATGCTTTTTTTCTATTTCCTGTCGAATAAAAAATAGGGACTGCAATACTTATTCCTTCTGGTATATTATGTAATGCAATGGCAATAGTTAAAGATAATCCTAAACTCAAATTGGTACTAGTAGTCATAAATGTAGCTATCCCTTCAGGGATATTATGCATAATAATAGCAAACATAGATATTATCCCTACCCTATATAAGCCTTTTTTAGAATTATTATCAACTTCAGGCATACACTTATCTATTTTTCTAGTTAATAATGCTCCTAGCACCATAAAAACAGTAATTATAAGTATTTCTATAATACTTTTATAATTTAAAAGAGTTATAGCTTCAGGAATTAGATCTAAAATAGATACAGTAAGCATAACTCCAGACGCAAAAGATAAAGAAGCTACTACTACCCTATTTGTTTTTTCTTTAAAAAAAATTAAAATGGTTCCAATCATTGTAGAAAAACCAGCTATAAAAGTTAAAAGAAAACTATATAATGTAATGGACATAGTATCACCATTTAATTATATAGCTTTTAACTAATATTATGTTTAAAATGTTATAGTTTGTACATATTAAAACAGTAAACTTGTTTTGCATATTTTATGTCAAAATCTTGACTTTTAGCATAAAATATAGTATATTATTATTGCATTTGAAGAAGTGCATCAATAAGAAAATGTTTCTCGCTCCCGGATGGTGCGAGTAATAAATTATTCCGGTCGACAATGTTTCTCGCTCTCGGGTGGTGCGAGTAATAAATTATCCCGAATGAAAATGTTTTGAAAACTTTATCTTAATTGATAGAGTTTTCTTTTACTTTATGATAAAATCATGTCAAAGGAGTTGATGTTATGAAAATACAAACTGGATATCTATATCATATTAAAGATGAATTTTTTGATATAGTAAATGATGAAAATTTAATGACTAATCATGAGCGTGGCAAAAAACGACCAACTTATTTTACTATAAAAGATAAAGATATATTATGGTTTATTCCACTTAGTAGTAAAGTAGATAAATATAAAAAGGTAGTCAGTAATAAAATAAAAAAATATGGTGTTTGTAATTCTATTCTTATCAGAGATATTTTAGGTAATGAATCAGCAATATTAATTCAAAATGCATTTCCTACATTAGAAAAATATATTGACCATGCTCATATTCTAAATAATGGAAAACCAGCTAAAGTTATTAGTTCAACTTGTGATGAAATTTTGGAAAATTTTAATCAAATGTTAAAATTGAAAAAGAAAGGATTAAATTTTTTCTTTACTGACATTGATAAAATTAAAAAACAAATGTTAGATGAGTTAAACAAAGAAAACTATATAGTGAATGGTAATAATTAGCCACTTCATTATATAGTTTTTAAGTTTTTAATTAATTTTTTCTTCTCTTTTGTAATGCGATATGATTCATTTGCTTTCTTAATAGTTAAATTAGTAACGTTTTTACTTATTTTACTGCTTTTTAAGAGACTTAACACTTTATCTTGATAATTTATATAGGCTGTTGCTAAAAGCCAAGCCATAGCCATTTCTACGTAATATTCATTAGTATTAATACTGCTTATAGTTTTTAAAACATCATCAATATATTCATCGCATAAAAAGTAATCTAAAAACATAACAATTACAAATCTTTGAATCCATATATTATTACTATTAACTTTATTCTTTAAATAATTAAATCCTATTTCTTTATTCTTTTTAAATATTTTTAAATTAGCGCAAGTTAAATCACAAGTTGCCCAGTTATCAATATTTACTAAAAAATTATTAGTGAGATTTAAAATAATATTAAAATCTATTTTTAAATATCCTAGTAATAATCCATATATCGTTTTTTCTTCATATGTTTTTAAAGTGTTTAATTTAATAAATTCAATATAATTAGTTTTACTAACTTGTTTTGCGATATCTTTTAATATTGGTGCTCTAACACCAATAAAATTTATACGATTATCTTTTAATAATCTATAATGAAATTCACGATATTTTAAATCTTTATTAACGTCTAAATAATCTAAAAATTTTTGATAATTTTCTTTGTTCCAATTATATTCAAACATTATTTACTCCTTACTATGCGGATGAGAACTATTATAGTTATCTTTTAAATGTTCGCTTGATACATGAGTATATATTTGTGTAGTAGATAAATTAGAATGTCCTAACATTTCCTGAATACTTCTAAGATCAGCACCATAATCAAGTAAATGTGTTGCAAAAGAATGTCTTAGAGTATGGGGAGAAATAGGTGTTTTTATATTTTTTTCTGCCGCCAACTTTTTAATTATTTTAAAGAATCCTTGTCTTGTCATAACGTTACCATGATTATTAATAAAAACATAATTATTAACGCCTTTTTTTAACATACTGCCACGATATTCATTAATATATTTTTCAACATAATAAAGGGCATAATCACTAATAGGTATAATTCTCTCTTTATTTCCCTTCCCTATTGTTTTTAATGTACAATTTTCTAAATCAATATTACTTAATTCTAAATTAACGAGTTCACTAACACGTAGCCCTGTTGAATATAAAAGTTCAAGCATGGCTTTGTTGCGATAGCTATAGCAGTCAGTTAAATCTATGTCTAAAAGTTTTTCTACTTCTTCTTTTGAAAGTACGGTAGGTAGTTTTTTTCTTAATTTTGGCAGTTCTAAAAACTCTGTTGGATTTCTTTCAATTATTTTTAGAGTTAAAAGAAATTTATAGAATGTTCTAATAACTGAAACATTATGCGCTAAAGTGCGTTCTGAAGTTTCACCTTTTTTTATATAAGCTAAATAGTCTTTTATATCACTATTTTTTATATCTTTAACTTTAATGTTTTTTTCTTTAAAAAAATCTAGATATCCTTTTATTTCGGTTCGATAAGACTCAACCGTTAAATCACTATATCTTTTATCAATTTTTAAATAATCACAAAAATCATTTAAAATATCTTCATATTCATCCATATCATTCACCACTATTATTGTACTCTTTTATTTTAATAAATTCAAATTATGTGTTAAAATATTAGTGGTGATAAAAATGAATGAGCCTTTAGCAATAAAAATGAGACCTAAATGTTTAAATGACGTTGTTGGTCAAAAACATTTAATTGGCGATAATAAAATTATTAGAAATATGGTAAATAATAAAAGACTATTTTCTATGATATTGTATGGAAAACCTGGCATTGGTAAAACAACTATTGCAACTGCAATTGTAGAAGAGCTTGGTTTAAGATATAGGATGTTAAACGCTGTCATTAATAATAAAAAAGACTTTGATGTTGTGGTTGAAGAAGCTAAAATGTTTGGTGGAATGGTTGTTATTATGGATGAAATTCATCGTTTAAATAAAGATAAACAGGATTTACTTCTTCCATACCTAGAAAGTGGTTTAATTACTTTAATTGGAATGACTACTTCTAATCCTTATCATAAAATTAATCCAGCCATTAGAAGTAGATGTCAAATATTTGAACTTCATGAACTAGATATAAATGATATTATTGAAGCTTTAAATAAAGTTCCTAAAACAGACTATTTAAAAGATATTAAAATAAATAAAAAAACAATTGAATATATTGCTAATTTATCTAGTGGAGATTTAAGATATGCCTATAATTTGCTTGAAATGGCTTACTACTCTACTTCTGATTTTAATGTTACTATTGATGTTATAAAGAATATTAATAGTAAACCAGTATTTTTTCATGACAAAAATGAAGATGGGCATTATGATGTTATTAGTGCATTTCAAAAAAGTATCAGAGGTAGTGATGTTAATGCGGCGTTACATTATTTAGCTAGACTTATCGAAGCAGAAGATTTAGATATTATTTACCGTAGAATGAGTGTTATAGCTTACGAAGATATTGGCCTTGCTAATCCAAGCATGGGTCCTAAGGTAGATGCTTGTATTAATGCCTGTGAAAGATTAGGACTTCCAGAAGCGAGAATTCCTCTTGCTGCAACGGTTATAGAACTTGCTTTATCTCCTAAATCTAATAGTGCTGAAATGGCTATAGAAGCAGCTTTAAACGATATTAGAAGTGGTAATACAGGCAACGTGCCAAATCATATTAAAACTAACTCTAAAGACTATTTATATCCTCATTCTTATCCAAATGATTGGGTAAAACAACAATATTTACCTGATCAAATAAAGGATAGAAAATATTATCTACCTAAGACAACAAGCAAGTATGAAGAATCCTTAAAAAGTGTTTATGATAAATTAACTTCAAAACAAAAAAGTGACTAAAAAATCACTTTTAAATACTTAAAATAAACATTTCTAATCCTAATGAAGATTCTATATTTCCAATTTTAATATCATAATCTAAATCTGCAAGTTTTTCTAAATAATCTAATAAAGTATCAGAATTGTAATTTATTGCTTTTTTAAGTGCTAATTTTATACGATAAGGATGAATTCCAATCATGGTTGCAATATCATTACCACTATACCCTTGTTTATATAATTCTTTAGCTTGATATATAATTCTAAACTGATTAGCAAGTATCACAAGTATTTTTATTGGTTCTTCCCCATTTATTAGCATCTCTTTATATATTTCTAAAGCTTTGTTTTTATTTTTATTAACAATTGTATCTACAAATCCAAAGATATCAATATCTATATTTTTACTAGTTAAATTTATTATATCTTCTTTAGTTATATTTTTATCTTCATCTTTATATATTTTTATTTTATTTACTTCTTGACTTAATATATCAAGATTGTTACCACATCTATCTATCATAAATCTAATATCTTGAATACTTATGTTATAGCCTTCAAACATATTTTTTAAAATATCTGTTAAATCATTCTTTTGATTAAAATCTTTAACTGTTCCAATTTTCTTTATTTCTTTTACTATTTTTTTTCTTTCATCTAGTTTCTCTGAATCAACTATAAAAATTATAATTGAATCTGGATTAACATTTTTAAAATAATCTAGAAATAATTCAGGATCATTTTCATTTTTAATACTTTTTCCTGTAAAAAGATAGCTATTATTTACAATAATGGCTTTTTTATCAGCAAAAAGGGATATTGTATTAGCGTCTTCAATTATATCTTTAAAATTATCTATCTCTAAATTATATTCACTAACGTTAATTTTTTCAATAGAATTTGCATTTAATATTTTATCTATTTCCTTTTTTATTAAATAGTTTTCTGTTCCATATAGTAAATAAAGCATATACATCTCTCCAAATTCTACTCATTTATTATATCAGAAAAATAGAGGAATTAAAACTAGTTTTCAATTATTTAATTTTATATATTATAAACGTTACAAATTTTTAAAATTACTCATTTGTATTAAAATTTTTACTTTGTTATAAGGCATTTGGATACATTTGAAATATATCAGGTGCCTTCCCTTTCTTTATTGTTATTAATATGGAAAGGTGGTGGTCTTTATGACAAAAAGAGAATATTCTTTATTTATCATAATTCTACTATTACTTTTTATAGTAATCATTTTACTATTAAAATAATAAAAGCATCTGATTTCAACAAACGTTGATTTCAGATGCATAACCCTTAAGGGACTGCATTTGATTCAGCCTTCAAATGTATCCTTTTTATTTTATGAGAAATATCTCATCTGTATACATTCTAACATATTTATTTTTTTCTTTCAAGTGTATGTTTTTATAAAATTTGTATTTAAATTAACTATAATTTAAAAATTCATGCATTTGTATTCGTTATATTATTTTATTATAATGTTCATGGATATATTTAATTAGCGTTAGGTGCACTCCTTTTTAACAAAAAAAGGAGGTGATTCTTATGACTAGCAGAGAAAAATTTCTCCATATCATAATTATTCTCCTATTTATTCTGGTATTTATTTTACTGTTTAAATAGAAAAGCACACTAACGCTTCGTCTGGAGCATTAGTGTGACACAACAAAGAGTGTACCTAACCACACGAAAGTTAAGTATATCCTTTTTATTTTATGAAGAAACCTTCATCTATATACATAATAACATTTTTTTATATAAATGTAAAGATTTATACTTCTTCAAATTGTGAGTTATATAATTTAGCATAGAACCCATCTTTTTTTAATAATTGTTTATGTGTTCCTTGTTCTACAATATCACCATCATTCATAACTAGTATTAAATCAGCATTTTTAATTGTAGATAAACGGTGCGCAATTATAAAGCAAGTTCTACCTTCCATAAGTTTATCCATAGCTTCTTGAATAAGTATCTCGGTACGTGTATCAACACTACTTGTAGCTTCATCAAGAATTAATATTTTTGGATCGGCTAAAATAACACGGGCAATAGTAAGAAGTTGTTTTTGTCCTCCTGATATATTATCTGCTTCTTCGTTTAATACCATATTGTAATTATCAGGAAGTGTTTTAATGAAGTGATCAACACTAGCAGCTTTACAAGCTTCTTTAACTTCGTTATCAGTAGCATTTAATTTACCATAACGTACGTTGTCAGCAATAGTTCCATTAAATAACCAAGTATCCTGTAAAACCATTCCAAATAAACTTCTAACATCACTACGATTATATTCTTTAATGTCTTTTCCATCAATTAAGATAGAACCTTTATTTAATTCATAAAATCTCATAAGAAGTTTTACTATAGTTGTTTTTCCAGCACCGGTAGGACCAACAATAGCTATTTTTTGTCCAGCTTTTACTTTGGCATTAAAATCATTAATAATAATTTTATTTTTATTGTATCCAAAATTAACATTTTTAAATTCGATATTAGTTTTAATTTTATTAATATCTAAATGTTTTCCTTCACTTACTTCTTCTTCTAAATCCAAGAAGTTAAATACTCTCTCTGCGGACGCTACAGCAGACTGAACATTATTCATAACTTGAGCAAGTTGAGCAAGTTGGTTAGTAAATGTTCTTACATATTGTGTAAATGATAAGATATCTCCTACTTTAATACGATCTTTAATAACCATATATCCACCAAGAATACTTATAACTACATAACCAATATTACCAATAAAACTCATTATTGGATGCATAGTAGTAGATAAAAACTGACTCTTCCAAGCACTATGATATAAAGTTTCATTTAATTCATTAAAAGTATCTATAGCTTTTTCTTCACCATTAAATGAAGATACAATATCATGGCCACCATAGATTTCTTCAACATGACCATTGATATGTCCTAAATAATCTTGTTGTAGGGTAAAATACTTTTGACTTTTCTTAACTACACCATTTACCATAATCATGCATATTGGAATGATTAATAAAGTAGCAATAGTCATTGGAATATTAATTGATATCATCATAATAAGAACACCAACAATTGTAGCTATACCAGATATAATTGTGGTTATTGATTGATTAATACTTTGTGACAACGTATCAATATCATTGGTTATAATAGAAAGAATTTCGCCATGTGTTTTACTATCAAAATATTTCATTGGTAATTTATTGATTTTTTTACTAAGATCACTTCTTAATTTATATGAAATATCATTTGATACTCTACTCATTATTAATCCTTGTAAACAAGAGAAAATAGAACTAACTACATATATAATTATTAATATTAAGGTTATTTTACCAATATAATTAAAATTAATTGAACCTGTGTTAGTTATTTTTTTCATTAATCCTGAAAATATCTCAGTTGTAATATTACCAAGAATTTTTGGACCTATTATAGTAAATATTGTTGAGCCAATAGCAAATAATATAACAAAAACAATTGAGAGTTTATATTGTTTTAAATAAGAAAGAATTTTATCTAAAGTACCTTTGAAATTTTCAGCACGTTCTACGGTTGCTCCAGGTCCTTTTGGTCCACCAAACTTAGGCATTTTCTAACTCCTCCTTACTTAATTGCGATAAAGCAATCTCTTTATAAATCTTACATTTTTTCATTAATTCTTTATGTGTTCCTATTCCTACAATATTACCTTCGTTTAAAACGATTATCTTATCTGCATTCATAATTGTAGAAATACGTTGGGCAACAATAAGAACGGTTTTGTTTTTTACTATTTTTGAAAGTTCTTGTCTTAATTTAGCATCGGTTTTAAAATCAAGTGCTGAAAAAGAATCATCAAAAACAAATATATTAGGATTTTTAGCTATAGCACGAGCAATTGATAGTCTTTGTTTTTGACCACCACTTACGTTAGTACCACCCTGAGCTATTTTATAGTTAACTCCACCTTTTAAGTTTTTAATAAAATCAGCTTGAGCAACTGCTAAAGCGTTGATAATATCAATATCTTTAACTTTTTTATTACCATATCTAATATTTTCTTTAATACTTCCAGTAAAAAGAATTCCTTTTTGTGGAACAAAGCCAATTTTATCTCTTAATTCATGAAGCGATAAATCTCTAATATCAACTCCATCAATAGTAATACTACCACCTGTAACATCATAAAATCTTGGAAGTAAATTTACAACGGTTGACTTACCACTACCCGTAGAGCCAATAAATGCTGTTGTTTCTCCAGGATTAGCTGTAAAATCAATATCTGTAATAACATCATAATCAGCATCAGGATATCTAAATGAAACGTTATTAAATTTAACAACACCTTTTATATGATCTCCTAATACTACTGGATTTTCTTTTTCTTTAACAATATTATCAGTTTCTATTACTTCTATAATTCTTTTTGCACTAACGTTAGCACGAGGTAACATAATAGACATCATAGATATCATTAAGAATGCCATTATTATTTGCATTGTATATTGGATATAAGCCATAATATCTCCTACTTGCATAGAACCATTATCAACGCCGTATGCGCCTTTATATACAATAAATACACATACTAAATTCATAATAACCATCATAATTGGCATCATAAAGCTCATTGCTCTATTAATAAATAAACTTACACTAGTTAAATCTTTATTAGCTTTATCAAATCTTTCTTCTTCATGTTTTTCGTTAGAAAAAGCTCTAATAACAGGAAGACCAGAAAGAATTTCACGTGATACTAAATTTAATTTATCAATCATTTTTTGAATAACATTAAATTTAGGCATTGCAATAGCAAATAAAGTAATCATTACTACTAAAATAGTGATAAGTGCTACAGCTATTATATAAGTCATAGATGAATTTGTATTCATTGCTTTTATAACTCCACCAATACCAATTATAGGAGCATAGAATACAACACGAAGTAAGAACACTATTACCCCTTGTACTTGTTGTATATCATTAGTAGTTCTTGTAATTAATGATGATTGACCAAAACCTTTCATTTCATTTTTGGAAAAATATACAGTTTTAGTAAATACCTTTTCACGTAATGTTTTAGCTAGCTTAGCAGCCATTTTTGAGCCAATTAAAACAATAAGAATTCCATCTAACATAATAGCAAGAGCAATTAATACCATCATAGCTCCTGTTTTAAACAAATAATTCATTTGAATCTTATTAACATCAACATTAATTCTTGTGTATTCACTCTTTACATAGCTAATTGCTGCTTGATTTAAAATAGTATCAGGAACGTCTTTTATTTTTTCATCTATTCCCTTTAACATCTCTTCTTTTTGGTCGTTAGTCATCACAGTAAGCGCACTATATAAATCCATACCTTCTGGTATATTAAAACTAATACTTGTTTCATTTTTATTACTTTGATTTAAAAATGAAATAATAGTCATAGGTTTTCTATAAATATCGTTTATTTTAGTTTTATCAACATCTTTTTTTAGTTTATAAATCTTTTCACCATTTAAATCGTTAAATTCTGTATAAGAATCCATAATATAATTCTTATCATCATCATTCATAAATAATAATAAATGATTTAGTGAACTTTCACCTATTTCTGTAATAGCCGCATCTTCAATACCAGCTTGTTGGACACCTATATTAACAATCTTTGATGTATAATCTGGTAGTGTTAAATCTAAGTATGCTTGAACAAACAAAAGTAGAATGATTGCTAAAACAGAAACTATCGAACTTTTTAAATACTTAAAAATTTTAATCATTATTTTTCCTCCTTATAAATTCCATAACATATAACATGGATAGTTTTTAAATAAATATCCTTACTCTCATCTTTAAAATTTTCATCCATAGAAATGATAATAAATCTAAATAAATTGTTAAGTAAAAGGTTAAAGGCAATACTAACATTTTCTTTATATTTTGAATAATCAATCTTATCTTTAACTGTATCCATAAAGTACATTTCTGGTGGTTTTAAATTTATTTTATAATTATTTATAAAAACAAACACATTGTCAAAAAATTGTTTGTTCTTCAATTTTTTGACATAACACTCTAACTTATCATATATATCAATAAAAGAGTGTTCCAAATCACCTTTATTCTTATCTAAACAATCATTTATTATTTTAAGTAATTTTTTATAGTGTTCTTCTAATAAATACTTCATTAAATCTTCTTTATCAGTAAAATACATATAAAAACTACCTCTAGCTATATTAGCATGCATAATAATCTGATTAATAGATACTTTCTCATATTCAACTCTAGAAAATTCGTTTAGAGCTGCTTCTATTAACTTTTCTCTTTTTTCTTTATCTAGATTATAAAATGTCTTACTAGGCATCTAACCACCTCTATATTATATGTTAAACATGACAGATTGTCATACCATTTAATTATATTCTTCTCTTTTATATTAGTCAATAGTTTTATAAAGAAAAAAGTTGATATTTCTATCAACAATTTTATAATTTATACAATTAATTATACATGGGCCTTCTTTATTATGAGAGATTAGATTTTGAGACAGTTATAACTGGGCGAACGCCAATGCTGCCGTCGATGTCGACGCTGTCGGCGCCCAAGGAGCCTTCGAAGAACACAAACCAAGCGTCGCTAGAGAGAGACGCATAAGGGGTTGATGTCCAATAATCGTGTGGTGCACTATTATTAACATGTAAATTTCCATATAACCATGTTGATAATCCCGAAGTTTTATTACCCGCAGCTTTATATATTTGATCATATGAAGGTAAGCTTATTTGTGATTCTGTTAATTTTGTCCAACTTGTTGTACTATTTTTTAAATATTCTAAAGCTCTATCTGCAGCACAAGAATTATCACTTCCTGATTTACACCAAGCTACTGTATTTCCACTTGTTGTTCCTTTACCATTTGAATCTATGTTTCTATCCATGATTAATGATACATTATCTCCATTTGTTTCTAGTACAAAGAATGTTTTTGCATCATTATCACCTAATTCACATGTATATTCATCTCCATAGGCATAATTACCACTTGGTACTTTCCCTGTTGTTGCTGCTGTTTTGGCTATACACAATACTTCTACTTGTGGTGCATTTCCTTTCTCTGTAGCTTCATATGTTTTCTTAGTAGAATTATATGAAACAGTGTAATCTCCTACTGTCATACTTGATGATGATTGATCAACACTTCCATTTGTTATCTTTATTTTTCCT
>OLGM01000046.1_pt1 | contig 81200 bp, 64 predicted proteins | sample 1606001 | NCBI WGS metagenome assembly OLGM01 (sample SAMN03283294) | human gut metagenome | biome: human-associated habitat; material: feces | host: Homo sapiens | place: Peru | collected 2012
GCTGGATGCGCTCTCGGCAAAACGGGGATATTATTTTCTAAAAGCGAAATCTCTGATGATGTTGAGTATTTTTAATGAAGAAGGACATGCAACAAATTTATTAGATGAAAATGTTGATTTTGGATTTCGTTCACATGATATGTTGTATGCACTTACGAATGTAGAAAAGCAATATGGGGCATCTATGATCACGCAGCCAGAAGTTTTAAATAAATTGGAACAGCTTTTTCCAGAAGGATTTTATGTGTTACCGTCATCTGTGCATGAAGTTCTGATCGTTCCGGATAATGGAGAGATGGAACCGAAAATGCTTGGTGAAATGGTACGGGAAGTAAATAAAAATGAAGTGGAACGGCAGGAAGTCCTTTCAGACAGAGTTTACAGCTACGATAAAGAAAAACACCAGATTCGCCAGGAACCAGATTCTATACAGAAAGTAAAGGAGATGGAGCGTTGAGAAAACGTAATGTAGCAATCCTTTTTCGATTGAACAAAAAAGAAGCAGAGGTATTGGATAAGAAAGTAAAGAAAAGTGGACTGAACCGGGAAGCTTACCTGAGACAGTTGATTTCCGGTGTTGTTCCAAGAGACGCACCGCCACCAGATTATTATTCCATGATGCGGGAACTTCATAAGATTGGAAATAACTTAAATCAGATTGCACAGAAAGCACATGTGTTAAATGTGATAGATGTGCAGCGTTACGATCAGGAAGTGTGGAAGTTCAATGAAGCGGTCCGTAAGATTACAGAAGCAGTAATACTTCCGGAGAAAAACGAATCATGGCAGTGACATCAATCTGGAGCATCAAAGGTTGGATTGGAAAAGTAATCAATTATGCGGAAAATCCAGATAAGACCAAAGAACAGACGAGCCAAGAACTGATTTCAGAAAGTGAAACCGGGCAATTACAAGGACTTAATGATGTGATTACCTATGCGGTGAATGCAGAAAAGACCAGACTGAGACAATCTAAATCAATGGAAATGGAAGTTGTCGGAGAATCGGAAGAACTGATGGAACAGTATGTATCGGGACTTAATTGTGCACCGACAACCGCCAGAGAAGAAATGATTGCAGTCAAAAAGCGTTTTGGAAAGGAGGACGGAATTGTTGCGTTTCATGGCTACCAGTCTTTTGCACCGGGAGAATGTAATCCGGCAATGGCACATGAGATTGGAAAGAAGCTGGCAGAAGAATTGTGGGGCAGTCAGTATCAGGTATTGATTGCGACTCATTTGGATAAGGCGAATCATCTGCACAACCATTTTGTGGTGAACTCAGTTTCATTCATTGATGGGAAAAGATACCACAGGACAAATCAGGATTACCGGGATATGCGGATGGTGTCAGACCGTTTATGTAAAGAATACCAGTTATCGGTTGTGAGGCAGCCAGAACAGGGAAAAGGAAAACATTATGCCGAGTGGCAGGCAGAACAGGATGGGAAGCCGAGTTATCACAGCATGGTAAAGGCAGATGTTGACGAGGCAATCCGAAAGGCGAGGACTGAAAAACAGTTCTTTTTTTATTTGCGGGAAAAAGGATATTCTTTTAAGTTTGGGAAAGACATTACCATTCGTCCGGAAGGGCGGGAGCGTGGTCTGAAGTTAAAGCGGAATTTTGGAGAGAATTATTCACTGGAAGCAATCAGGGTTCGGACTCTGGAAGAAAATGAATTACCTGCCGAGAAGAAATTTCCGGTTCAGAGGCATTACCGGATTCGGGTATCCGGCAACTTCAAGCAGACAAGAAAAATCGGAGGACTTCGGGGATTGTATCTGCATTACTGTTATCTTTTAGGAATCCTACCGAAGAATCGCCCGTCAATATCTGCTAAACAGGTGCATGTATTGTTCCGGGAGGATTTATTAAAACTGAATACCGTTTCTAAAGAAACGAAGCTGCTTTGCCATTATCACATTGATACTGCGGAGCAGCTTTTTTCATTGAAAGACCATTTACAGAAACAAATGGAGCAGTGTGCGGAGGAACGGAAGCACTTGCGTTATAAGATTCGGGCAGACAGACCGGAAGAAGAAATACAGGAAATGAAGGAGCAGATAAAAGTTCTGACAGAGAAAATTGGAACGCTCAGAAAGGAGGCAGCACTTTGTGATGGAATCGCCGCACGTTCCAAGGTAATCGAAGAAAAATTTAAGATGGTGCGGGAAGAAAAAGAGAAGAAGGAGGAACAAAGCCATGAACACATCAGGCGAAGCCGCTGATCAGGTGGTACGAATGTCATTGGAAGTCGGTGAAGCAGCATTGAAGATCAGTGGCACAGGAGCAAAGCATCTGGCAGTGATGTTGTATGCAGTCTTAAAAGAGAAGAAAAAGACAAAAGGCAGAGTAAGACTTGAAACATTGGTTAAATCAGGTAGACCACTGACGGTATTTTCAGTGAAAGAAAGTGATCTGAAACAATTTGTTCAGGAAGCAAAACGATATGGCGTGTTGTACTGTGCAGTCCGAAATCCAAGAGGAAGCAGTGACGGATTGGTAGATGTGATTGTAAAGGAAGAAGATGCAGCAAGAATCAACCGTATCGTAGATAGATTCCAGTTTGCATCTGTAACAGAAGCAGCGAAGATTAAGACGGAAATTGAGCGGACACGTGCAGAAAAAGCAAAAGCCGGAAAATCAGAGAAGCAGGAAAAGAAGCCGGAAAAAGTACAGGTTCAGCAAGAAAAACAGGGACAGGCAGAGCCGGAAAAAGATTATCCGCAGAAATACAAGGAGGATCAGCTTATGGACGAGTTGTTTGGAGAGTCGGTGAAGAAAGAGGGTAAGGAGCAAAACCCCTCTTTGGCAAAGACGACCAAATCCCGTCTGTCCGAGCCTACCTCAAAGAAGCAAGAGAAAACCGCAGAGGGTACTTCTAAGTTATTTACCCCGGAAAAACCAGAGAAACCATCGGTCAGAAAGGAACTTCGGGAAATACAGAATGCAAGGAAGAAAGAAGCGGAGCGGCGTGAGAATAGAAATGATTCGGTGAGAAATCAGGGAAATAAAGACCCGAATCAGATTCGCCACCAGCAGCCACAACAGAAACGAAAACCAAGGAAAGGGAAAGAGAGGTAAATTTTATGGATAATAGTTTTGATTCTTTATTAAATGCATCGGCTGTACCACAGGATGAAAAGGTACAGGCATTTATTGCGGAAAGCAAAAATAACAGGAATCGCTGCTATGAGTTGTCAGAGCAGGTAACCGCACAAGTGGCAACGGATGGGAAAATGCTGCAGAAGTATCTGGATGTACAGAGTACCTTTGATCGATATACTACCAATAATGCACTTCTGATTCTGGCACAAAGACCAGATGCACAGAAATTAGGTGACTATGGATACTGGAGAGATCATGGATTTTATTTAAAACGTATGGAACGACAGAATCCAGTTCTGATTTTAGAGCCAGGAAAAACATATAAGCGTGAAGATGGTACAGTTGGAAATTATTATAATGCGAAAAAGCTATATGATATTTCTCAGACAACAATGTCCGATACTACAATTCAAAAGTCAGAATATGAAGAACATGATTTAATCCGGGCGTTAGTCAGTACCCCTCCGGTAAATATTGTTGCAGTAGAACCAGAACAGATGCCGGATGAAAAAGGAGCATTTTTTAAACCGGAAGAAGGTTGTATTTATGTAAGAAAAGGGATGAGTGCACAGAAAATCTTTCAGAATCTTGTGCCGGAATTGGTATTTGCCGGATATGCGGATGGGAATCCGCACTATGATAAAAATGAAGATGCATTTCATGTATCGTGTGCGTCTTATATGTTGTGTAAAAAATATGGAATAGATATCAGTCGATATGATTTTTCACATGCACCAGAGTTCTTTGAAAAAATGGAGACTCAGGAAGTGCGGGCGGAACTTTCCAGAGCCAGAGATGCAGCGAATGCAATTTCTGCAAGAATGGCAAAGGTACTGGATCAGAATCGGAATGCAACTTACCGACAGTCAGAGGCTGAAAAAAACGGGCAAGACAGTTCTGAAAATGTGAAAGATAAGAAAGAAAATCCAGAGCCTGAAAAGAAAGAACAGAAATCCAGAGGACAACATAGAAAAGAAGCACGCTAGAAAAATTCGGGAAAGGAGAATGCAAAATGAGCAGTGATACGATTACGTTAGAACTGGACAAATATGAGAGCGGTGTAGTGTTCCATTCCCTGAAAGATAAGCGGAATCAGATGTTGAAAGAGGGGAAGGATACGGAGCTTGTTGATGATGTTCTGATGAAAGTCATTGAGAAAATTGAAGTACCGCCGGATAAAGGAAAGAGAGGACGCAGAAGCCATGAAGAACGATGATGAGCAGAGTGGTCTGATACTGGCGGCAATTGGAATTATCCCGGTTATCTGGTTTGCGTTACTTGTTGCACCTTATCTTTCGTCTGGTCTTATGGGGATTCTGGAAGGAGTTCCCGAAGTAATGAATCACCCGTTTTCGATTCGGTTATGTGGGGACAGTGTAAAAACTGTCCTTATTTTTTTGCTGTCTTACGGCATGGGAATCGGGATTTATATATCCACAAAGAAACACTATCGGAGAGGGGAAGAACATGGTTCTGCTAAATGGGGAAATGTGAAGAAAATCAATCGCAGATACAGGGAGAAGCGATTTACAAAAAATAAGCTTCTAACCATGCATGTGCAGATTAGTTATAACATGAGAAAACATTTGCGAAATATATTGACGGTTGTGATTGGTGGTTCCGGCTCAGGAAAGACCAGATTTTTTGCAAAGCCGAATCTGATGCAGGCGAATACCTCTTTTGTGGTTTTAGATCCAAAAGGGGAAAATCTGAGAGATACCGGGTATCTTCTAGAAGAAAAAGGTTATGAAGTAAGAGTGCTTGACCTGATAAATATGGAAAAGAGCCATTGCTATAACCCGTTTGTATATCTGAAGGACGATAACGATGTGCAGAGACTGGTAACGAACCTGTTCAAAGCGACTACACCAAAAGGCAGTCAGTCTAATGATCCATTCTGGGATACCGCAGCTTCTATGCTGTTGTTGGCACTGATTTTCTATCTGAGATATGAAGCACCGGAAGAAGAACAGAATTTCCCGATGGTAATGGAAATGTTACGTGCCGGAGAAGTCAGAGAGGACGATGACCAGTACCAATCCCCGCTTGATGAATTGTTTGAGCGATTGGAAATGAAGAACCCGGAACATATCGCAGTAAAGTATTACAAAGATTATCACTCTGGTAGTGCCAAGACATTAAAATCCATTCAAATAACATTAGCCGCAAGACTTGAGAAATTCAACTTATCCAGTCTGGCAGCACTGACCGCAACGGACGATTTAGACCTGCCATCACTGGGAGAGCGAAAAGTGGCTTTATTTGCGTTAATCCCGGACAACGACACCAGTTATAACTTTCTGGTGTCGATTTTGTATACCCAGTTATTTCAGCAGTTGTTCTATCTGGCAGACCATAAATATGGCGGGAGACTTCCGGTTCATGTGCATTTCCTCATGGACGAATTTGCAAATGTTTCACTGCCTGATGACTTCGATAAGATTCTGTCTGTGATGCGTTCCAGAGAAGTGTCAGTCAGTATTATTTTGCAGAATCTGGCGCAGTTAAAAGCATTGTTTGAGAAGCAGTGGGAAAGCATTATGGGAAATTGTGACGAATTTTTATATTTGGGTGGCAACGAGCAGGGGACGCATAAATATGTCAGCGAACTTCTGGGAAAGGCAACGATTGATACGAACACCTATGGAAAATCAACAGGACATTCCGGAAACTATTCCACCAATTATCAGAATACAGGGCGGGAGTTGATGACACCCGATGAAGTTCGCATGTTGGATAATCGATATGCGATTCTTTTTATTCGTGGAGAAAGACCAATTTTAGACGAGAAATTTGATATTTTAAAGCATCCCAATGTGGGACTTACGACTGACGGAAACGGGAAACCATATCTGCATGGTACGGTTGGCCGGGCGGTGGCAAGTATCTCACTGGGAGACAGCTTAGAAGGTGAACTCACAGACGATTCACTGGAATCGGAAGATTACGAATTATTATCCGATGAAGATCTGGAAGAAATTATCCAGAAATATGTGTAAATCCAAGAAAAATATATAGGAGGCTATTAAAAAATGAAGTTAGATATGCGAAAGAAGCAGGAGAAGAAAGAAACAAGAAAATCAACGAAGAAGCTGCCAATGACAGCAAAAATGAAACGTGCCATTGCAGTGTATATTGCAATGGTACTGATTATGACAGCAGGAGCAAGTACTGTATTTGCGGCAGATGATCCACTGACCGTTATCAATAATCTGTCTACATTTATCTTTGGACTGATTCGTGCCATCGGCATGATTTTACTGGGATTTGGAATTGTGCAGGTTGGTTTATCACTGAAGTCTCACGATCCAAGCCAGAGAGCCAATGGGTTCTTAACATTAGCAGGTGGTGTAATCATTACATTCGCAAAAGAAATCCTGAATCTGATTACAGGTTAAGCAGAACAGTAAAAAAGGAGTAAGAAAACGGGACTGTGCAGGGCCACATGGAACCGCACTGTCCCGACTAAGACAGGAGGTGTTTAGGACGTGTCAGATAACTGGGTAGTACAGAACTTGCAAAATGCTTTGGATACCTGGAACAGTAAACTTGCGGAAATATGGCAGATACTCACACAGTCACCGGAGACCTTTAAGGGTGGAGGTATCTGGCAGGTGATTGTGCAGATCCATGGAGCATTGCAGGCAATCGGCTATGCCTTGTTAGTGCTTTTCTTTGTAGTTGGAGTGGTCAAAACTTGTGGCAGTTTTACAGAGGTAAAAAGACCGGAACATGCATTGAAAATTTTTATACGTTTTGCGATTGCAAAAGGCGTAGTCACGTATGGACTGGAGCTGATGATGGCATTATTCAATATCATACAGGGAGTGACCAGTACGATTATGCAGACCGCAGGATTTGGAAGTACGGAAGATACCGTTTTACCGGACGAAATCATAGAAGCGGTAGAAGATTGTGGATTTTTTGAAAGTATTCCTCTATGGGCGGTGACGTTGATCGGTGGACTTTTTATTACAGTTCTGAGCTTCATTATGATTATGAGTGTATATGGAAGATTTTTTCGATTGTATCTTTACACAGCGATTGCACCGATTCCATTATCTTCATTTGCAGGAGAGCCGAGTCAGAATATCGGAAGAAGTTTTTTGAAGTCATACGCAGCAGTGTGTCTGGAGGGAGCAATCGTGGTACTTGCCTGCATTATATTTTCATTGTTTGCATCATCACCGCCAGTTGTCAATCCAGATGCAGCAGCAGTCACTATGGTGTGGAGCTATATTGGAGAGTTGATTTTCAATATGCTTGTACTGGTCGGAGCAGTGAAGATGTCAGACAGGGTAGTACGGGAAATGATGGGATTGTAAAAAGGACGCCCGAAAGCATCCTTAAAATTTATTCTACAATGTTGTTGCTGTTGTTATACCGCATATTCCCCTGAGAATCAAAATGAACAGAATCTAAAGGAATCCCTCTCTGTCTGGCACGAGAAATCTGGAAGGACATATCATCTTTCATAGCTTTGTAGTATTGATGTTCCTGCCACTTGCGTCGCAGAGCAAAAATCCAGCTGAGAACAGAAAAGGCAGTCAGCAGATAGAGGATTGCAAATGCAAGTTTCACATGAGTTGCTGCCCATGGATTCAGAATCGTGGAAACAGCAAGGAAGTATAACAGCGGTAAGGTCAGATTTAATCTGGCAGCAATCCGAAACAGCAGAGAAATCAGGAATAGAGCAACGGTAACAACAAGTGAAATCATAACAGTGATTGGCATAGGTCAGTCCCCCTTTCATTTACCCAAAGTGTAACAGAACAGGAAAAATATAACAAATGTGCGATTTGGAGGTGTATCGTTTTGGAAGTAAAAATTAACAAGGAAATCAGGAATTACACAGAGGCAATCTTTTTCGGGTTGTCCCTGAGACAGTTTATCTTTTCAGTATTAGCCTGCGGGATTGCCGTCGGGCTTTATTTTTTGCTTCATCCATACATGAGTATGGAAACAGTGAGCTGGATTTGTGTATTGGGAGCTGCCCCTTGTGTGGTGTTTGGATTTGTAAAATACCATGGAATGACAGCAGAGCAGTTTATCTGGGCATGGATTAAATCAGAAATCCTGATGCCGAAAAAACTGGTGTTCCGGTCAGAAAATCTTTATTTTGATGCAGTAGAACCAGTCATTAAAAAATATGAGAAAGAAAGTCTGAAGAAGGAGGGACGCAAGAAAAATGATAAAAACGCTGAGTAATATCTTCAAGCAGGATAAAGAAAAATTTGTAATTCCAAGAAGCGTACAGCAGGTAATTCCCATCGAGACCATCTGGTCAGAGGGGATTTTTAAAATCGGGAGAAATAAATTTGCACGTACTTATAAATTTACCGATATTAACTATGCAGTGGCGAGCAAAGTTGATAAGGAAACAATGTTCCTGGAATATATGGATTTATTAAATTCGTTCGATTGCGGTGGAACAACAAAAATAACGATCAATAATCGTCGCTTGAATAAAGTGGATTTTGAAAAAGCAATTCTGATTCCGATGCAGGAGGACGGACTGGATTTATACCGGAAAGAGTATAACAACATGCTTTTAGATAAGGCAACCAGTTCTAATAGTATGGTGCAGGAAAAATATGTGACAGTATCCTGCTATAAGAAAACGATCGAAGAAGCAAGAACTTATTTTGCGCGAGTGACAATAGAGCTGAACAGCCATTTTGCAAGACTGGGTTCCAAATGTGCAGAGGTAAATGGAGAAGATAAGTTACGGATTCTGCATGATTTTTACCGTACCGGAGAAGAATCGGGTTTCCATTTTGATATTCAGGAGAGTATGAGAAAAGGGCACAGCTTCAAAGATTATATCTGCCCGGATACTTTTGAGTTTGAAAAAGACTATTTCCGCATGGGAGATCGTTATGGAAGGGTACTTTTTCTTCGGGAATATGCTTCTTATATTAAAGACGATATGATAGCAGAACTGACCGACATGAACCGGAATCTGATGTTGAGCATTGATGTGATTCCTGTCCCGACTGATGAAGCAGTACAGGAAGTGGAAAAACGTCTGCTTGGCGTGGAGACAAATATCACAAACTGGCAGAGACGGCAGAATGCCAACAATAACTTTTCCGCAGTGATTCCTTATGACTTGGAACAGCAGAGAAAAGAAAGTAAAGAGTTCATGGACGATCTGACTACACGTGACCAGCGTATGATGTTCGGTGTACTGACTATGGTGCATACTGCAGAATCGAAAAAGCAGCTTGACGCAGATACGGAAACACTTCTGACCATTGGACGGAAAAAGTTATGCCAGTTTTCAGTTTTGAAATTTCAGCAAATGGACGGACTAAATACAGCACTTCCCATCGGACACCGAAAGATTCCGGCAGTCCGCACGCTGACATCGGAGAGCGTGGCAGTGTTGATGCCATTCCGGGTGCAGGAGATTATGGACGCAGGCGGCATCTATTGTGGAGAAAATGCAATCTCTCATAACTTAATCATGTGCAATAAAGAAAAACTCCTGAACCCGAACTCATTCCTTTTAGGTGTGCCGGGAAGTGGAAAATCCTTTAATGCAAAAATGCAGATTGTATTCCTGGCACTGGCAACGCAGGACGATATCCTGATTTGTGATCCAGAGCGAGAGTATGCATCGTTGGTTGAAGCAATGGGCGGAGAAGTGGTTCGTATTGCTGCAGGAAGCAGGGACCACATCAATGCAATGGATATGGTAGACGGATATGGAGATGGCGGTGATCCGGTAATTGAGAAGTCACAGTTTATCTTATCTTTGTTTGAGCAGTTGGATAAAAAAGGGATCAATGCGAAGGAACGTTCCATTATTGACCGATGTGTAGGGGGAGTCTATGAGGAATATCAGCATGGCGGAGCAGTGCCGACTTTACGGGGGTTGCGTGAAAAGTTTCTGGAACAGGAAGAACCGGAAGCACAGGATTTGGCACTGGTATCAGAATTATTTACCAATGGAAGTTTGGACGCATTTGCACATGAAAGTAATGTTGATGTGAATAACCGTATCATGGTATACGACATTCTGGATTTAGGAAAACAGTTAAAGACCATGGGACTTCTGGTAATCACTGATGCAATGTTGAACCGGGTAACGGAGAACTGGAAACAGGGAAAGCGAACCCATATTTTCTTAGACGAGTTTCATGTAGTATTTGAAAATGAGTATTCCGGAGCATTTTTTAACTCTGCATGGCGAAGATTTCGTAAGCGTAATGCATTCCCGACAGCGATTACCCAGAATGTGGAATATCTGTTAGATTCTGTTCTTGCAAGTACGATGATTTCTAACAGTGAGTATATCGTGATGCTTAATCAGGCAGAGCCGGACAGGGCAAAACTGGCAACACTTCTGAATATCTCCACAGAACAGATGGGATATATCACAAATGCAGATGCCGGTTGTGGTCTGGTGAAATACGGAAGTTCACTTGTACCGTTCGTCAATAGATTCCCAACCAATACAAGATTGTATAAATTGATGACCACAAAGCCGGGAGAGGACAGTATCAACCGAGGAAGAATGTAACTTCAATAATCAATTTAAGAGAATGGCACTGGAAAACGTCACAATTTGTGGCGTTTTTTTAGTGCCGGAAAAGGAGAGAAATATGTCAAAAATCAGATTTTCATCAAAGGAACACGAAAAGTTTTTTTATCAGATGTTAGCAAAATGCGGAAAACATGACAGTTATTACAGTTCATTTTTCTATTGTGTGGGAATTTCTGAAGATACCAGAAACCATGTTGACCGCATGTTTGATTTTAAGGAGCGTTTGATTAAACCGGAAGCACTGCATGAAGGGTGGCAGACAGGCGGTTCGGCACGATTGACCAGACTGGCTTTCAACTTGTGGAATGGATATGTGGAGAAGGGAGAAGAAAGTCTGTCTACCCCATACGAGATGTTCGATTGTGGCTATGCACCATATTTTTATGAAGCAATCCGCATGAAGTATCCGGAATACTGCCGGGAACTGCCACAGGTGAGCAAAAAAGAAACTAATCATGAACGCTAGATAAAGATTCAAATGGAGAAAAGCGATGGATCGTAAGATAAAAACACGCCAAGTCCATAAGGATATTAAAGTATTAGATAAGACGGTTACAGTGACAGACCATATTAAGCAGTCCTATGTCAGAACAAAAGAAAATATCAGGCAATCGACGGAGAAATCTAGTGATAGAGAGAATAATCCGGTAGGTTATGCAGAAGATGCGGCCAGCAAGTATGCTGACCGCATCTTTCACGAAACAGGGCATCAGGTACGCAGACAGGCAGGAAAGATTATTGAACGGAAGAAAGAGAAAGCTTCTGTTTCTTCGACAGGCGAAGAAACAGTTTACCAGCCGAAAGAAGAAATTCGACCAGTACCGCCTTCAGGCGGAGAAACGGCACAGGAGCAGGGAAAAGAACTTGCTGTCAAAAAAATTAAGACCATTGAACGGGATAAAAGAACCATCAAGACCGGGAGAGCATCGGAACAGGTTGTAAAGAATACTGGAAAAGGTACTATCAAGACCTCTGGAAAAGCGGTCAAGACTGCAGAACAGACGGCAAAGACCAGTATTAAGACATCGGAGCAGACAGCAAATGTTTCTGTCCGGGCAATGCATTATTCCATGAAAAAAGCAGAAAAAGCAGTGCAGGCAGCAAGACAGACAGCACAGAATACAAAGATTGCAGTGAAAACGACAGCAAAGGCAGTAACACATGCAATAAAAGCGTTGATGGAAGCTATAAAAGCATTGTTAAGTGGATTGACCGCAGGCGGTTGGATTGCAGTGGTGATATTGATTATCGTCATTTTATTTGGTGGATTTCTTTGCATGACAGGCGGGGATAATTCCAGTACGGTTTCTTCTGTCAGTGCAGAAGTAGAAGCATACGAACCACTAATCCGTCAGTATGCAAATCAATATGGTATTGGAGAATATGTGGAACTGATCAAAGCGATTATGATGCAGGAATCCGGTGGGAGAGGACTTGATCCGATGCAGTGTTCAGAAGGGAGCTTTAATACAAAGTATCCCAGACAGCCGAATGGAATCACGGATCCAGAGTATTCGATTTCCTGTGGTGTGCAAGAAATAAAAAGTTGTCTGGAACGTGCAGGAGTAAAAAATTCTCTGGATATGGAAAATATTAAACTGGCATTGCAAAGTTACAATTATGGAAATGGATATCTGGAATGGGCGAAAGCCAGAGGTGGATATACCCTTGCAAATGCAGCAGAATTTTCCGATATGATGGCACAGAGAATGGGGTGGAGCAGTTATGGAGATAAGCAGTATGTGCCGCATGTGCTTCAGTATTATGCATTTGGAAGAATCCCGACAGGCATCGGTAATCAGGCAATCGTTCAAGTGGCAGCATCGCAGGAAGGAAAAGGTGGAACAACCTACTGGAACTGGTATGGCTTCGGAAGCAGGGTAGAGTGGTGTGCCTGCTTTGTGTCTTGGTGTGCCGACCAGAGTGGTTATATTCAGAGTGGAGTCATTCCGAAATTCTCTCTTTGTTCGGACGGTGTGAAGTGGTTTGAAAGTAAAGGAAGGTTCCGTGACGGAAGTTATACCCCGGTGGCAGGAGATATTATTTTCTTTGACTGGGAAAATAATGGGACGATTGACCACGTTGGAATTGTAGAGAGTGTCAGCGGTGGAACCGTCAATACCATAGAAGGCAACAGTGGGGATAAAGTGGCAAGACGGAGTTACCGTATCGGAAGCAGTAATATCTATGGATACGGTGTCCCGGCATATTAAAAGGCAGGAGAAAAAGTGTGATAGTCTAATGGTGAATCTGGAGTATACAATTCCTGAAAATAGACTTGACTTTTAAATATTACAAGCGTAAGATTTAAGAAACAAAAAAATTAGAAGAAAGGAATATCTATGAAAAGTAGACGAAAAAAGCAAAATATCCAAAAATCTTACGTTTGTAAGATTTTTGGGCTGATAGTAGCTATAACAGTAATTGCTGTTTCAGGAGGTGTTTTATTAAAAAGGACGATAACGGAATCACCAGAAGACACACTTGTGGAATATATGAACCATATTGAAAAAAAGGAATATGCAGTAATGTATACTATGATAGATTCAGATGAAAAAGTTCATCTGACAAAAGAAGAATACATACAACGAAATTCTAAGATATACGAAGGAATAGAGGTCAGTGACATTAAAATCAGTCATATAGCTGTGAAAGAGAAAAAAGCAGATACAGTTACGCTTTCGTATGAAACATCATGTAATACAATTGCCGGAACAATACAATTTGACAATATGGCGGAACTGAAGAAGACGAAACAGGGATATAAATTAGTATGGCAGGATAGTTTGATTTTTCCAGATTTAGAGAGTGATGATAAAATAAGTGTTACTACATCAAAAGCGGAGAGAGGAGAAATATTAGACCGAGATGGTAAAATGCTTGCAGGAAAAGGAGTAGCAACATCAGTTGGCATTATACCGGGAAAGCTGGAAGACAGGAATGTATCTATTGAAAAAATAGCGGAGTTATTAGAGATAGATGTAGAAACAATAAATAACAAACTCACAGCAAAGTGGGTAAAAGAAGATTCTTTTGTACCAATTGAAACTATTCCGAAAGTAGAAGAAATAGATTTAATGAAAATACAGCCAGAAGAAAAGACACTTGAGGAGCAGGATTGTCAGAATAAACTTTTGGAAATTCCAGGGGTTATGCTATCAGATGTGGAAGTTAGAACCTATGAGTTAGGGGAAGCAGCAGCTCATTTAATTGGTTATGTACAGTCTGTAACAGCAGAAGATTTGGAAAATCATCCAGGGGAAGGATATTCAGCTGAAAGTGTAATCGGAAGATCTGGGTTGGAAAAGTTATACGAAAAGCAATTAAAAGGAAAAGATGGTTGTGATATAAAGATTTTGGATAGTGATGGGGAAGTAAAAGAGGTTCTTGCAAGTATTTTTAAAGAAGATGGTATGGATATAAGATTAACGATAGATTCCGATTTGCAAAAATCATTATACGAGCAGTTTAAAGAAGATCCGGGGTGTTCTGTCGCAATGAATCCTTATACGGGAGAAGTATTGGCTTTGGTAAGTACCCCATCTTATGATAATAATGAATTTATACGGGGCTTATCATCAGAGAAATGGACATCATTAAACGAAGATGAAAAGAAGCCATTATATAATCGTTTTCGTCAAGTATGGTGTCCTGGCTCAACATTTAAACCAGTTGTGGCAGGAATTGGGTTGAAAACGGAAAGCATAGATCCAAAAGAAGATTTTGGAAATGAAGGTTTGGCATGGCAGAAAGATTCGTCTTGGGGATCTTATCAAGTGACAACACTTCATGAATATGAACCGGTTATTATGAAAAATGCAATTATCTATTCTGATAATATTTATTTTGCAAAGGCAGCTCTTAAAATTGGTAGTGAGAATTTTATGAATACTTTAAATGAAATAGGATTTAATCAGAATATGCCGTTTGAGATTGCGATGCAGGAATCAACATATTCCAATACAGATAAAATAGAAACAGAAATACAATTGGCAGATAGTGGTTATGGGCAAGGTCAGATTCTTGTAAATCCATTACATCTGGCAAGTATTTATACTTCATTTTTAAATGAAGGGAATATGATAAAACCGTATTTGAAATACAAAGAAGAAGCATCCGGTGAAACATGGATAGAAAATGCGTTTAGCAAAGAAAATGTAGAAGAAATTATGCAAGGGGTGGAAGGTGTTGTAAATGATCCGGAAGGAACCGGATATGCCGCACATCGTGACGATATTTTGCTGGCTGGAAAAACAGGGACAGCCGAGTTGAAGGCAACGAAAGAAGATACTTCTGGCAAAGAAATCGGGTGGTTTTCGGTGTTTACGGCAGATAAAAGCGTGGACAAACCAATTCTTCTTATCAGTATGGTTGAGAATGTGAAAGGAATCGGTGGAAGTGGTTATGTTGTTAAAAAAGATGCAACAGTATTGGATGAGTATTTTGAAGAATAAAAAAATTTTTATGGGAAATTATTACATATGTAAGATATTTGCGATGATATTGATAGTTCTTATTGTTTTTACAGGGTGCGGACAAAATCGAATTACGGAAAAAGAAGAAAAGAAAGAAACCGTAGAATCTGAAATGAATGCAGAAGTAAAAAAAACAGCACAAACTTTTCGGTCTGTTTATATGAAGGAGAAGTCGGAGTTAAATACATTAAAGGTGAAAAGAAAAATTATCAATTGTCTGGAAGAAAAAGGATATGCGGCAGTAGATTGTGATAATCAGATTGATATGGTCAATCGTGAAAAAGTGGAAGAATTTTGCAAAACAGCGGAGAAAGAAGAACAGGCAGCAGTAGATATTGTACAACCGAACAGAGATTCGCTACAATATTAATTTATGTATAATTATGTTGTAGGTACAAAAATAGTGTGACAGCGAGGTAGAGAAAATGGAAGAGCAGATAAAAAAGATTTATGAAAAGCAGAAAAATGGACGCATCAGGATGATACGGAATGTGCTGTTGATTTATGCAGCATTGATTTGTGTGGTGAGTATTTTCAAAGGAAATCCGTTCCCGCATCAGGAGACAGTACTCTTTTTCGATGTGAAGCAGCCGGGCTGGGTCATGACAGATCCCTGGCTTCTGTGGATTTGCGTGGTGGTTGATCTGATTGCAGGTATATTCATTTTAATCAGGGACATTCTCAGAGATTTTTCAAAAATTGACCGGATTCTGTCACAGCAATGTGATGCAGAAAAATATTCAGAAATGCTGGAAGAGTTGATAAAGTACGGAAAGAGCTTGGATTATCATGGATTTCAAAAAAGTGTCATGCTGATAGCTGAGTCTAAATATGTAGTTGCACTGATCATAAATGGGCAGTTGCAGAAGGCAGAAGAGTATATAAAGAATGAATGGGAAGGAAAAAGAGAGGGACGTTCCTGGCAGCAGGTCATGACGAATCTCGAACTGTCGAAGAAATATCAGGAGAAAGATGCGGCAGGTTATTCGGCTACATTAGAAAAAGCAGGGAAAGTATTTCAAAAGAATCCACTGTTTATGGCAAAAAATTTGATGCTGAAAGGTGAAGATGAGGCAGCAGTAAGATTACTGGAAAATGATACGGAAAAGTTGCCTTATTATGAGGTTACACGCAGATTCCTGCTGGGAGTATGTTACTACCGAATCGGAAAAGAAGAGCAGGGAAAAGAATGTATGGAATATGTAATTGGGCATGGAAATACGTTGAAGTGCAAAGAAGAAGCGGAAAAATATGTAACAGTGTAAGTAAGGATGTTCTTTAAAATGACAGGGTAACAAAAATGGAGAAGATATAGAGGATGGTAATAAAATAGGATATATCGCACATAAAGATGGTGAATCTGGAGTATACAATTCCTGAAAATAGATTTGACTTTTAAATATTACAAGCGTAAGATTTAAGGAACAAAAAAATTAGAAGAAAGGAATCGGTGGAAGTGGTTATGTTGTTAAAAAAGATGCAACAGTATTGGATGAGTATTTTGAAGAATAAAAAAATTTTTATGGGAAATTATTACATATGTAAGATATTTGCGATGATATTGATAGTTCTTATTGTTTTTACAGGGTGCGGACAAAATCGAATTACGGAAAAAGAAGAAAAGAAAGAAACCGTAGAATCTGAAATGAATGCAGAAGTAAAAAAAACAGCACAAACTTTTCGGTCTGTTTATATGAAGGAGAAGTCGGAGTTAAATACATTAAAGGTGAAAAGAAAAATTATCAATTGTCTGGAAGAAAAAGGATATGCGGCAGTAGATTGTGATAATCAGATTGATATGGTCAATCGTGAAAAAGTAGAAGATTTTTGCAAAGCAGCAGAGAAAGAAGAACAGGCAGCAGTAGATATTGTTGTTGTATTTGATGAAGGGGAAATTATACAATATCATTTAGAGTCAATGAATGGAAAGATAAATGTTCGATTATGTCAGGTTAAATGGAAGGATAATAGCCCACAGGCTAATTATTATGATGAATATGAAGCATATAAGTGGAAATATACAGAAAAAGGATACTTGTTTCTGGAGGAATATCACCCACCGGGATTTGATGGAGCACCGGGTGAAACTGGATTCAGAGTGCAGCCATTAGATAAAACATGCCGGGAATTGAATCGAAAATATGTTATGCCGTTGGGGTATGCACTTAATAATCTGTTGATTACAAATTGGGATAACCAGAATTATACGGAACTTGATTTTTATGATCTTTATGAAAAAATGTATTATATGAAATATGGAAAGCAAGTTCCATATGAAGCAAATTATGGTGGAGCAGAATATGAAGTTCCAAAAGATGAGTTTGAAGAGGTTATAAAGACCTATTTACCATTTAGTAATAGCGAGATTGAAAAAGGAACTTTTTATAACTCTGATAATAGAACTTTTAGATACAGACCGCGAGGGTTATATGATTGTGAATTCCCATATGAGCCATATTCGGAAGTTATCTCATATGAAAAATTACAAGATGGAACATTAAAACTTACGATAGAAGCAGTATGGGAAATCAGAATGTTAGATCAGGCAATCACCAGTGAATTGATGATTAAATCTATGGAAGACGGAAGTTTCCAGTATTTATCAAATATGGTAATCAGGTCAGATCAAAATGCAAATGCAGGGTGGTATATGCCAAGGTTAACAGAAGAAGAGTGGGAAGAGAATTACAGTAATAATTAGGGGGCAATATGAAAAGAAAAAGTATTTTGTTAGTACTTTGTATAGGAATGATTCTGACTTCCTGTGAAAGTAAGATATCGTTAAACAACACAGATGTAAAAAATGAGAAGAATCAAAAAAACACTACCATGGAAAATCCGGATAAGGGATATAATCTACCAATCGATGAAGACAAGAAAAAGGAAGCTGTGAACGATTGTGAAGAAATTATGGGCATTATCCGAGATATTTATTCTGAATATAATGGAATACAAGAAGCAGATCAGAATACTGCTGAGCAAATGATGAATCGGATGAAAGAAATTATCAAACAAAATGGGAATCCGGTCATTGGTTCCGATCATTATTCAGTTATGGATAATTATCAGAAGATGGAACAATTTTTAAAATCTGCAGAACAAGAAGAAAAAGGAAGTGTAATTTTATATGAAGCAGATACAGATGGTGGAATTACCAGAAAAGAATATAGTTATGATGGAAAAGAAATGAGTGTGATGTCCGCAAAAATGATCTGGAGTGAGGATACAGAGCCTGTACTTACATACATATCGCTATCAAAAATAAAAGAATGGGCATATACTGAAAATGGGAATTTCTGTTATGAATTATGCGTACCTGAACCACCGGAAGTGACAGAGATTGTAGATTGGAGTTGTATTATCCGGGTAAAGCCTTTGAGTGAGGAGTGTCGGGAATATTCAAAAAAATATGTGAGTACGTTCGGCTATCAGGGAAACAATCTGTTATGTTCAAACTGGAATGCGGAGGATATGCAGGGGTTGGATTATAATGGACTTTATGAATATTTTTATCAAATGAAATATGGAGAAAAATTTACTGCAGAAAAAGAGGTTGTGGGAATTCCAGCAGAAGAATTCGAAAATGTAATTATGACATATCTTCCTGTTACAAAAGAAGAATTGAAAGAATGGGCGGTCTACGATGAACAAAGTAATATGTTTATCTGGGAACGATTGGGATGTGGTAATTATTCACCAACACATTTTGGCTTGTCTTTACCGGAAGTAACAGAAGTCAGGCACAATGAAGATGGAACCATTGTTTTGACAATTCATGCAGTATGTGATTCTGTTGTATGTAATGATGTTGTTATTACACACGAACTTACGATGAAAATTCAGGATGATGGAACGATTCAGTATGTTGGAAACAGGATTTTAGATAATGGTATTGATAATATACCGAGGTATCAGTACCGGTTAGGTAATTTGCAGAATTGATCAGTAGAGAAGAATGAAATAAAGAGAACTGATAACGGGAAATTATGCTATCAGTTCTCTTTATTTATTTCCAAATACCAAGATTAGAAAGTACAGATTCTGTTATTTCGGTAGCCTGACTTCCAGTTGCACCAGAAGAGGATTGAATATTTGTTGCGAAGTAGTAAGTATTATTCGCTGTTTCAATGTATCCGATAAACCAGCCATTGACATCTTTACCATTGACACGCCCGGTTCCTGTTTTCCCGTAAAGAGAACCGGAAGAAGTAGTGGAAAGCAGCAGGGCTTTTTTTACTGCCTGGATATTTTTACTGTCAAAATGAAAATTATTTTGATAGAAATCCTGTAACAATTCCACCTGTTCTATGGGTGATATCTTCAGAGAGAAATCTGTCCAATAGAGATTTAGATTTGTTCCAGTATTTTGATTCCCATAGTTTATTGTCTGTAAAAATGTTCTTACGGCTTCAAAACCTGCCTGTGAATCAATTGCCTGAAAATACCAGTTTACGGAATTATGTATAGCTGAGGTTAAATCTTGATCGGCTTCCCATGAATTAAAAGGATATGGTTCTCCATTCCATGTGAAAGTGGAATGTTCTGGTGTAATAATTCCAGATTCCAAGCCAAGTAATGCATCATATATTTTATAAGTCGAATTCGGTGATACACGTGTGGAAGCATGATCCATATTATAAATATTCCATTTATCAGCAGACTGATCATATAAAACAAAACTTCCGGTGTAGTCCCCAAAATTGGAAGAAAGATTTAGCTGAGTAATATTCTTTTCGGTTGTGTCAAAATGATAGCCAGTCTGATCAGAAGCATAAACAGAAAGTATGGGAATGCATCCAATGATGATAGTAGAGACGAATATGCATATAAGATATCCACGAATTTTTTGTTTAAAAGTAGGTTGGTGGAATGATGCAATATTTAAAATGCGTCCTTTTAACTGTTTTATATTTCCACTGATTCCCATAGTAAGAGGGAATGGAGACAGAGCTATTGTTTCGGCAAAGTTAATCAGTGTATTTCCATATGACTTGTATTCTGTTTCTTTCAATAATTGTAATACAGCACTGTCGCAGGCAAGTTCCCGTTCCTGCCGTATTCTTTTTAGAAAATACCAGATTAGGGGATTGAACCAGTAGAAAACATGTACTGTATTTATCAAATATCCAATTAGAATATCTTTATGCTTGTAGTGTTGCAGTTCATGAAGAAGCATATATCGAATATCAGTTGAGCTTATAGTTCCAGCGTTAAAATCTGAAATCAAGTGAATTGGAAGATAAATGCGAGGATGCAGGAAACCAGCCAAAACAGGAGATTTCAAAAATGCTGTACTATAAATCGGAATGGCATGCTTGCTGTTCACTTCGTTTAAACATTCTATATAAAGAGCGTTTAGTTCTTCATTTTGAAGAGGTAAAGCAGAACTATGTAAGGCTTTTACTTGTTTTACTGAGCGGTAGAGAAGAAAAAACATTATGAATATACCGATACTCCAGAAAAATACAAGTAATGTGTGAATAAAAGTTGGTATTTGGGTGCTGACAGAGACAGCAAAATCATTTATTTTATCCAAATTATAACCATTACCAGAAAGAAAAGTGGTTTGAATGTCACCATTGGTACTTGAACTGGCTGTCAGCAAATGGCTCCACGATATAGAAGATGGGGCAGAGCTTATTGGTAAAAAGGGAACAATTAGAACGGTAAGAAATATAATCGAAAGATTATATTGCATACGTGCGGATAATTGCCTTTGCAATAAATTTTTTAATCCCAGTAAACTACCTAAAAAAATACAAATGATGGCATTACACAGTAAAAATCGAAAACTAAAATATATCAAAATATGCTCATCCTCCCATGGTTAATGATTGGAAAGAAGATTCCGTAAGCTGGCAATGTCTTCTTCAGACAATTTATCATCCTCAATGTAAGAGGCAAGCATAGAAGTGATATTACCATTATAATATCGTTTTAAAAAAGAATTACTTTCCTGCCGAATATATTCGTCTTCCTTGACCAATGGAGTATAGACAAAAACCCGGCTTTGTTTTTCGTAGGTTAGTGCTTTTTTAGAAACGAGACGTTTAATCAATGTCTGAATTGTTTTAGGACTCCAACGGGAAATTTGTGTTAATTTTTCAGTAATTTCATTGGTGCTGATTGGTGCGTATTTCCAAACGATTTTCATAACTTCAAATTCAGCTTCTGAAATTTGAGGCAGATTGCTCATGTGATATTCCTCCAAATCTTACAGATGTAATAAAAATATTATATATCTTAAAAGGTTATTCTGTCAACGAAATAAAAACTTGACTTTAAATCTTACAGATGTAATAATAGATAAAAATTACACTTGTAAGATTTGAAATATGAAAGGTTTTTATAAAAATGGGAAGGGTAGTTGTTGTAACATTTGATGAAAATGAGGAAGAAAAATTAAATGAATTATTACATTTTCTGTCTGCTAAAAAATACTCTGAGATGCCTGGTAAACAAAATAGGGTACTTGATTACGGAGCATTAAAAATAAATGCGGAATATCGTTCTGTAGAAAGTAATGGTGAGCTGGTTCAATTGACGAATTATGAATTTGAAATATTATATTTGCTGGCAAAAAATCCAGGACGGATATTTTCAAAGGAACAAATATATACACAGGTGTGGAAAGAACCATATTATGGGGCAGAAGATAATGTTATGGGCATAATTCGGAGAATCAGAAAAAAGATTGAGCCAGATTCTGCAAAACCAAGATACATTTTAAATGTATGGGGTATGGGATATAAATTTAATGGTGAATTGATGAAATGATGGAATATAAAATTGGGCATAATAAGTAAAGATACCAAAAAAGCAGGAGAAATTTTTATGGAAAATGATATTTGGAATGAAATATCCTCTTTTTTGAACCAGTTGCGTTGTGAGAATATAAACAGAGAAAGTTATATCTATTTCCAAGAACTTGCAAATATTCAGTTGAAGAAGAAAATGGAAAAAGAAAAGGTGAATAAACTTCTCGATCATATAAGTTATGAGGACAGGGAGAAGTTGAAGCAATATGGAGAAATTTTGGAAGAAGAAGCGTTTGTGTCAGAACAAAGGGCATATTGTCAAGGATATGTAGATTGTATTCAGTTATTGGCTGGTTTAGGACTCTTGAAAAAATCGACGGATATGGAAAAAATAATTAGCGAGATGAAAAGCAATTAAGTGTGTCGTGGAGGGAAATGTAGTATTTGATAGATAATAGGATGTTCGTAAAGAAGAAACAGTTATGTTATATCAAGTTGTAATGATATAGCATAACTGTTTTTAACATATGGTAATAGTATTTATTCCACTAATTTTAAATATCGGTAATTATCAGCTATTTATCGGTATTTTACAAGTTTTATTTTGTATCATTAGTAGTGTCTACGTTAGAAATAAAAGGATTAGAATCTAGCAGAGCTGTCGTAGTTGCAAGAATTACCTGTAACTGATAATCATTGCACTGATTTAAGAGCCGAAGAATCTGATCATATGTAGAATTATTTTTATTCTGATTTGGATAAACGTAGTCATCAGCAGAAATATTTAAAGTCTGCATGGTTTTACAAAATAATTCCAGACTGGGACCGCCTTTATGGCGTTCGAGGTCTCCAAGATAAGCCGCCGATATTCCGAGTTTTTCAGCAAGAGCTTCTTGTGTTAAATGCATTTCCATACGCCCTTGTTTTACTAAAGTGGCAAATAATGTTTTTGGAATATCCATGTTTATATACCTCCATAAACTTAGTGTATTACCCTAAATTTGAAAAGTGAAAAGGGTGTAACATTAGAAAAAACACAGGGTATTACCCAATGAATGAGAAAGCATACAAATCTCTTTCGGTTAAAAAAAACAGATTCCGAAAGAGCAGTATTTGTATGCTTATTTCTTTTCCGGAATCTAACCGGAGAAAATATGGTTCTTAGCAAGAGTTCAGCTAAAAAATTCTGTTCAACAGAAGGTATTCAATTAAAAAAATCTCAACGATTTCATTAGTAAATGTTGGAATTGAAACTAGGGTAAGAGCCAATAATGAATCCAGGGTAATAAAATATCGAATTAAATGCGTCCGTAGGAGTGAAATCTGTCAGGGCGTTTTTTGTTACCTAAATATTGGGAATGAACAATTCAAAATAAGGGCGATTGTTCGTATTCGTGCCCCGCCTACTGATCTGAATTCAAAAAAATTCAGATCGGAGGAAAGGACATGGAAGGCAGACAGCCAAAAAGAAGAAAAGATAAATACAACCCATATGAAATCTATGAGAAGGACGGAAAATATTATGTTTCATTTCGCAATGGTGAAAAAGAGTACAAGGATTTGGAAATAGGAAAGAATGTATATGAGGCTTTTAATACGTTTGAATTGCAGGACGTGTCGCATATGAATATTGTGGACAGGCATTTGGAACAGTCAGAAATCTGGGATTCCAGTTTATATGAACGGGTATTTCAGAAAGAGGAAGGTGTAGAGGATACTGTTCTGAATAAACTGGAAGCGGAACGTTTACATAGTGCAATTCAGCAGTTGTCGGAAATTCAGAGAAGACGATTGATGAAGTATTATTTTGAAGATAAGAATTATGAGCAGATTGCACAGGAAGAAGGCTGCTCTTTTCAGATGGTAGCAAAGTCTGTAAAAGCAGCAATCAGAAATTTGAAAAAGATTTTGAGATAGTGGGTTGAAAAATAGCGTTTAAGTGAGGAAACAGGCGGAAAGAGAAATATTCTGATCCACCTGTTTCTTCTTTTGTCACGAAAAGACTGGGGAGCGGGAAGAACCTTGACAAATTCATATACATTCATCAGGCACATTCCTGTTGTTATCGTGATGAGCGTAAGCCACATTAACAAATACGCCATAACACAGGCTGGGTAAAGACAGCGAAATCCCACCCGTATACTTCCTTTTGGTTTCAGTTTGTATTACCCGGACTGTTGAGCGAAAAATATCTGGTTATAACTGTCAGATTGCTTCTGGCAGGGCGATGACAGACAACAGGCATAATGATACTCCTGTCCGGTCATAAAGTCGTGTATACAAAATATTTCTTTGATGCCGCAACAAGTGAGGGCAGCTTCAGGAGATCCCTGGAGAGGAAAAATCCTAATCCCATATATTTATTTTAAATAAAATCCTGTGGAGCTGATCAGCAGTCAGCCGTCTGATGATTTCCCAATTACAAGTCGGGGCGTCGGGGACAAATAGGCTTGTATTTTACATATTTAGGGATAACAACAGTTAGAAAGACGAGAGGAGATATAGCAAAGATGGAAGATAGGAACGTCAAGCGTGGGGATATTTATCACGCCGACCTTGATCCTGTATTTGGAAGTGAACAGGGCGGTTATCGTCCGGTGCTGGTGATTCAGAACAATATAGGAAATAAATACAGTCCGACAGTGATTGTGGCAGCAATTACTAGTAAAGAAAAAATGAAACTGCCAACACACATTGCAGTCCCGGAAATGGAAGAGTTAGAAAAAGATTCTGTAGTGCTGTTGGAGTAGCTTAGAACTTTAGATAAAAGACGGTTGGAAAATTATGTGTGCACCTTAGACCACACTGAAATGGAGAAAATCAATAAAGCAATCAGGAGAAGTACCGGGATACCGAAGATAATTGAAAAACCGTTAGTCGTGAGCCTGTGCAGAGTATGTGCAGGCAATTTTTATGATGTGCCGGGACATTATATCCGGAGGGTGAATCCGGAACAGCGATATAAGGATACTTGTATGTTTTGCAATATCAGAAAAGGATATGACTATTATATAGGAAAGAAGCGAGTGTGAGGGTAGTATATGGAGCAAGAAAAGGTACTTTTAAATGTAGAAGAAACAGCAGCTTACTTGAATCTTGGGATGACGAAAACTAGAGAATTGATGAGAGAAAATGAAAAAATATTTGTTGTTCGAATTGGCAATCGTAATTATGCACATAAGATCTTACTCGATAAATGGCTGTTGGCACAGGTCAGAAAGTAAGTCAAGAATGCGAAACAAAAATTCGCATGTTTGTTTTGCACGTTTATGAATGGTAATTTGAAGGAGCAACAGATAAGAAGTTTTTCAGGAGGAAACAATTATGGCAAAAGCATTACCAAGAGGAGTTAGAGAGAAGAACGGTTCATATGAAGCAAGAGCGGTTGTAAACGGAATTAGAATCAATTTATATGGAACAGATTTAAACGAACTGATGGAAGAATTTGAAAAGGCAAAAGAAAATGCCAGGGATACATTGGATTATAGAAAAACCAGAATCACATTGAATGAGTGGTTTGAAGAATGGTTTTCAGAGGTAAAGCAACACCGGGTGAAGGAAACGAGTATTGCACCGATGAAAAATAATTTCAAAAGAACATTTGGCTTTTATATTGGTTCAATGAAGTTGAAAGATATTAAACCGTTGGATGTTCAGAGAGCATTAAATGCAATGGAACAGAATCATGTATCGCACAGTGCAATGCGAGAAGCATTGGGGCGTTTAAGAGAATGCTTAGATTTTGCATTAGGAAACCAATTGATTAAAGTAAATCCATGTTTGATTGTAGAAGTACCATGGACATTTAAACAATCAAAAGAAGAAATTGCATTAACCCAGGAAGAACAGGACAATTTCCTGAGTGAGATGGAGGATAGCTGGTATAAAGAAATGTTTTATTTCATGTGTTTGACAGGTGTCCGAGTTGGAGAACTTGGTGGAATGAAATGGAGCGATATAGATTTTAAAAAGAAAGTAGTTCGCGTCAGACGTTCCTTGAGTTGTAGTTATTATAATGGAGAAAAGAGAATGATGCTTGTAACTCCTAAAACGGTAAATTCAATCAGAGAGATTCCGTTTTTAGGAGAAATGGAAGAAATATTAAAAGCTCAGAAGAAAAAACAGAATAAGCTAAAAGAGGAACTGGGCAGTCGCTGGAGAAGTACGGATGATTTAAAAGATTTGGTATTTACAACAGGTATGGGAAGTCCCTGTGTCAGATATGTTGTAGAAAAAGAAATTAAAAAGGCTTTAAAGAGAATGAGAGAAAAAGAAGGAGTTCTGGCAGTACAAGAAAATAGAGAACCCAGAGAAATCAGGGACTTCCATCCACATAGTTTACGACATACGTTTGCTACAAGATGCTTTGAAAAGAAAATGGAACCGAAGGTTGTCCAGAGGTTGATGGGACATTCGAGTATCAGCATCACATTAAACATTTATACACATGTCTTAGATAATATAATGGAAGAAGAAATTAAGAAATTTGGAGTGGCGAAGACACAGACACCGGAAGAATATTATAATGAAGAAATCCGAAAAGTTAGAATTTCAGCGATGAGTCATTGTTGATTATAAAGTTGGGGAACAAAATACTCCCCAACTTTATAAAAAAGATTCCCCAAATGAGAAAAAATGAACCTGAAATCAAGCAACAAATATTCAAAAACATTCCCCAACTCAAAAACTTGGGGAACACAAAAAATCATCAGTTAGATAGAGATAGAAATTTCTTGAAAATGCTGATAAATACATAGCTGTATTATATATAAGTAGCAATACAGGAGGAATGTAATTACAAAGTTCACAAATCAGGCTGGAATGTAATCTAAAAGTCGCAAAACAGATGGCACAGTAATTCCTGTGAAGAACTGGTTTTCAAAATCCTTGAAAATGCAGTATTTATAAGGAATACAGCCGTTTTTGTGAAAGAAAGCAGCTTATCGTATTTTCCCGTAAATTAGCGTAAAATAGCATGGAATTTTGGGTAAAGATTGGGTATTGATTTGGGTAAAAAGAAATACCCAACTGTTTAACGAGAAGTTTGCGTGTTGTTTAAAACAAAAATATCCGGGATGATGCTTTTGGTTACAAATGAAATAATAAGTCTGCACATTGATAGAAATATGAATGTGCAGGCTTATTTTTATGTAAACAAAAAGAAGCACCGACCTTTCAAAAGAGAGATCAGTGCTTCTCGTCATTTTAAGATTTATTTCTGAATTTCACCACAGATCGAGCATACGTTTTGATAGTTTCAGACCACGATTCTTTGTCTACGACTTTGATCTCTTCATCCCAAGCCGGCTGGTCTACTACGGTCTCTGTCCATGCCTCTTTGTCTACTACTTTTACCTGCTCATGGTTTACAAGGGTTGTTTTTATAAAATGAAAGCAGTAAATAGATTTTTTTAATATAGACAAAGGGAATAGGTAAAGAAAAAGGTACTAAAAGGGGTGTAAATATGGTATATTAATAATACAAAGCGTGGAAAGGTGGTATTTATGGATAAAAGGTTTTCAGTGGTATTTAAACCAGGTACATATCCGCAGATGACATATGTATCGAGGGAATCAAAAGGAACAAAATATACATATGAAGAGAGATTACAGCAGAGTCTGGCGATAGATGGCTATCTAACGTACATTGTAGGACCCTCCAAAATAGGAAAAACAGTATTGTGTGAAAAAGTCATAGGAGCGGCAAACATGGTGTGTATGTCGGGAAATGATTTTTCGAAAGAGAAGGATTTCTGGTCGGGGATTGGAAAGAAAGTGGGAATATCCATGGAGGCGGCAGTCAGTGAAAAAAGTGCGGCTTTTTCTGACAAGGAACAGAAATCTATGACGGTAACAAAAAACTACTTTGTTACAAAAGACAGAGTGATTGACTACTTTAAAGAGAATGAAAAAGTACTGGTTTTGGATGACTTTCATTATGCTCCGTCGGAAATGCAGTATGATATTGCCTGCCAGTTGAAAGAAGTTATCAGAATGGGATTTAAAGCAGTGGTTGTTTCACTTCCGTATCGTTCAGATGATGCAATTCGATTAAATCCAGATCTGACAGGGCGTATTCTGGTGATTGAAATAGATCCATGGAAAACAGAAGAATTAGAGCAAATTGCCCAAAAAGGATTTAAAGAGCTGCAAATCGAGATAGACGACAGTTTGATTACAAGAATGGCAAAAGAAAGCATTCATTCGCCGCAGCTGATGCAGTCAATCTGTTTGAATATTGGACTTTTGCCTGGAAACAGTACGGAAATCACAGATGAAACGATTGAAGAGAGCTGTAGTTTTACCTGTATGAATCTGCCATATGGAGATGTTGTGCGTGTATTAAAAGCAGGACCATCAACGAGAGGACAACAAAGACTCCAATATACACTTACAGATGGCAGTAAAAAAGATATTTATGGGCTGGTATTAAAAGTGCTGTCAGATAATCCTCCATTGATTGAACTTAGTATAGAAGAATTAATGGAAAGAATCAGAAATAATGTATCTGGAAATGGAATAACAACAAAGAAGATCAGAGATTCGCTGAAAAACTGGCAAAAACTGCTGGATACATTGGGAAGCCTTTATCAGGTACTGGAATGGAAAGATGACATGATCCATGTATTGGATAATATGTTCCTGTTTTATATCAGATGGAAACTGGAGTAAATGTGTATGAAAATGAAAAAGCTCATCGAAAAAGGGTGGGAAATAAAAGAAATTGCTGATCATGCGAGCTTACAGCAAGAATATGACAATTGGTGTTGTGAAATAAAAAAATATCTGAAACAGGAAGGATTTTCCGAAGAAATTCAGCAGGAAATGCAGATCAAAATGTGGTATGTAACAAATGAGTTTTCGAAGGAAGAAACCCGGAAAAGTATTATGAGAGCGATAAAAGCTGTGATAGAATGTCTGGAAGAAAATGATAGAGCACAGGACAGGAAGAAAGTGACTGACAGAGAAATCGTACTGCTGGAACAGATATTAAATAATTTTTATTTATATTATAGGAGTATGTTTCAGAACCCATTGCATAAAAAGGCTGCGTTATCCATGAATGATTTAAAAAAGATCCGAATAGAAAACGAATATGATTTGCAGAGAATGCTGTACGCATTGCTGGTCCCTGTATTTCCTATGATACGGCAGGAAGTAGAAAGCAATAATGGGTATGGTGGAATGCGGGCTGATCTTTATCTGCAGGAACAGGATGTGATTATAGAGACAAAATGTACCCGTGGCAGTATGAATGAGAAAAAACTGACCGAAGAGTTAGGTGCTGACGGTTTTCACTATCAGGCAAATATAATTTTCTTTTTTGTATATGATAAGAATAATATCATAAAGAATCCAGATGCATTTAAAGCGGCCTTTGCGAGAGAACCGGAGAAGAATGGAAAGACCATAAAAGTGATTCTTCTGCAGCCGATGGAATTGTAATGGTTCTGACAATGCGGCATTGTATTACAACAGAAAAATGAAAAAGAAAAGAGAACAGATTTTGAAAAAACAAGATAAAAGAAACTGGCCGAAAGCAGCGATTCAGATTCTTTCTTTCCTGCTGCTCCCGGGCCTGTTTGAGGCGCAGTTTTCTGCGGTTGGGACGATTGTTTCCGCAATTTATCAGGGGACGGTTTCGTGGGAAAGGATCAGGTATTCGGTATGGATGCTGCTGGCGACGGTTCCGGCGGTAGTAGTTGTGGGAAGGTTTTTCTGCGGATATTTCTGCAGTTTCGGGGCTGTGCAGGATTTTCTGTGGTTTGCAGGGAATAAGCTGAAATCGCAGTTTCGAAAAGCAGGTGCGAAAAACCTGCATTCAAATTCCAAGAAGAGTGGAAGAAATGTTCCAACAGGCTGGATCAAATATGGTGTGCTCCTGTTCTGGGCAGTCTTCGTATGGAGCGGTATGATAAAATGGAACATCGCAGGGCCGTGGCAGGTGTTTGGACAGTACAGTTCCATCGGACACTGGCCGGGCGTGAAGCCTCTGTTTTCAATTGGCGGGGCGCTGCTTCTGGTGATTTTCGTTGGATCTGTTGTGGTTCAGCGCTTTTTCTGCCGGTATCTCTGTCCCATGGGAGCCATCTACAGCCTGATTTCCAGATGTGCTCTGTTAAAAATTGTAAAACCGCGGAGCAAATGCGGAAACTGCCGTCTCTGTACTGCAAAATGTACCATGGGAATTGATCTGGCAGAGAAAGAGCAGACGGCAGGCGGCGCGTGCATTGGATGCGGGGTATGTGTAAATGGATGTCCGAAGAATAATGCACACTGGAAGTACCGATACAGCGTGTGGATCGGTATTGGGGTGACCTGCCTTACGATTGCAGCATCGCAGTTTCTGATCCGGAGCGAGAGCAGTTCCGTTGATAAGACAGCAGGTGATGCAGCCATTGATACGGCAGAACAGAATCCGGGCGGCAGATTCCAGGACGGCACCTATTCCGGAAGCGGAGAAGGCTATCGCGGAACTGTGACCGTTTCCGTGAAAGTAGAACAGGGAGCCATAACCGGACTGACGATAGAAAACGCCGAGGATGATCAGCCATATCTGGACAGAGCCAAGTCAGGAATCTTTTCAGAAATTCTGGAAAAACAGAGTGCAGAGGAGATCGATACCGTTTCCGGCGCCACCTACAGCAGCAAAGGGTTGATTGAGGCCGCTCAAAATGCGTTAAAAGAAGCCGACCAGGAAAAAACGGATGAACCAGACGAAAATACGGCGTCCGTATCAGCTGAGGGAGACGAGAATTCCAAGAATGAAACACAGGAAAATACAGCGTCTGAATCGACGGATACAACGGAAGAAAAACAGGCATTCCTGGACGCCGGCCGTTTCCATGACCTGAAAGACGGCATCTACACGGGTACCGCCGATGCCTTCCGCGGGGATGTCGAAGTGCAGGTAACGGTAGAAAACCAGAAAGTGACCGACATTTCCATCCTTTCCTACTGCGACACCGAGGAATACTTTTTCCGTGCAGCGCCTTACGTGATTGAACAGATGAAAGAAGAACAAAGTCTCAACATCGACGCCTTGAGCGGCGCCACCTACAGCAGCAACGGCATCATCCACGCCACTGCCAATTCCCTCGAAATTCCGGAGGACGAATATGCACCGCGCCCCGGCCGTGATCTGAAAAATAAACAGAAAGACCATGGTCACATTGTACAGCATACCATCGAGAACCGGGAGCAGTATGAAGAAAAAGTAAAAGAATACGAAGACGTACAGAATTAAAAAAATCTCAGAATAAGCACTGTAAATACATCCATCTGTATTTGCAGTGCTTTTCTGTTGTAACAGAACCCCGTCTGAATGCATCAAAAATATAAAAAATTTTACAATCATTTGATATAGACCTTATCGGAACAGGATAGCAGTTAAAATACAAATGTGCTACGATCGTAATTGTAGTAAAAAATATTCTGAAAGGAATGGCAGAAACAGAAAAAATACAGCGGTTAGGCTGGAGTCTGGGATGGATGCAGTCAAAAGACTGTAGTCTGAAAAAGAGGAGAACAAACGATTGACATACAAGGAAATTATAAAAAACAAAGAAATTAACGCATATCTGAAAAAAGGAAACGAAAACCTGGGACAGCTGGGATATACGGATCATTCGCAGAAACACTGTATGCAGGTTGCCCATCAGGCAGGAAAAATTCTGAAAAAGCTGGGCTATTCGGAACATGAGATTGAACTCGCTCAAATTGCAGGTTATATGCATGATATTGGAAATGTGATTAACAGATCACATCATGCAGAGTACGGTGCACTTCTTGCAAATGAACTTTTAAAAGAAACGGATATGACGTTGGAAGACAGAGTAACCATCGTTTCTGCAATTGGAAACCACGATGAATCAACGGGAAGTCCGGAGGATGTGATCTCAGCTGCCTTGATCATCGCAGATAAAACAGATGTCAGAAGAAGCCGTGTAAGACAAAAGGAACAATCTGCTTTCGATATTCATGACAGAGTAAATTATGCGGTTACAGATTCCAAGCTGAAAGTGGATGAGAAAAAATCAGAGATCGCATTGAATCTCCAGATTGATGAAAAAATCTGTTCGATGTATGACTATTTTGAGATCTTTCTCGGAAGAATGATGCTGTGCAGAAAATCGGCAGAAATACTGGGAACTACGTTTAAACTGACGGTCAATGGACGAAAAGTTTTGTAAAAAGAACAAAAATGGCTTTACATGGATTTTACAGAAACAAAACAATAGCAGGATAGATGAAAAAATTTTCTTATTATATGATAACCATCAGGGCTTTTACAGCAAGTGAAAAGAAAAGCGGAATCTTTGAAAGAACGCGCAGAAGAAGGAGAATTATAATACATGAAAAAGCAGCAGTTAAAACCAGAACCCTATATGATGAACCGTGAATTATCCTGGCTGAAATTCAATGAGAGAGTCTTAAACGAAGCCGGAAACCCGGCCGTTCCGCTTGCCGAGCGTCTGACGTTTGCTTCGATCTACCAGTCAAACCTGGATGAGTTCTACCGTGTTCGGGTCGGCACCTTGATGGATCAGATGGAATCCAAAGAAGTGATCCGGGAAAATAAAACGAATATGACAAGCGAAGAGCAGGTAAAAGCGATTCTGCAGGAGACAAGAGACCTGGATCAGAAAAAAGCAGCGATCTATGAGCAGCTGCTGGGCGAGCTGGAGCCGAAGGGAATCCGTCTCATCAACTTCAATAAGCTGTCCGCTGAAGAGGGAAAACTGCTGGAAACATATTTTGATAATGAGATCGCGCCGTATCTGTCTGCCAACATTGTGAGTAAACAGCAGCCGTTCCCGTTCCTGAAAAACAAAGATATCTATGCGGTCGCACTCCTTGAGACGAAGGGCGGAAAGACCCGTACTGCGATCATCCCATGCAGCAACAACGTATTCCGCCGTCTGATCGACATCCCGACCAGAAAGGGAACCTTTATGCTCTCCGAGGAGCTGATTCTGCACTTCCTTCCGAAGATGTTCAAAAATTATATTGTAAAAGAGAAATCCCTGATCCGTGTAACGCGGAATGCCGATATCGATACCGAGACGATTTACGATGAGGATCTGGATTATCGTGATGCAATGGAAAACCTGATCAAACAGAGAAAACGTATGAGCCCGGTCCGCATGGAGATGTCCCGTGAGCTGAACAAGAAGCTGACTTCATCGCTCTGTAAGGAAATCAAGGTGGACAAAGACCATGTATTCCTGTCCAGAGTGCCGCTGGATCTGTCATTTGTCTTTGCACTGCAGGGATATCTGCGCAGTCTGGAGCAGAACGGAACGGCCGACACTAAGCAACTGTTCTATCAGCGCCGCGCCCCGCGTATGACACCGCAGCTGGATTCGAAAGCGCCGCTGATTCCGCAGGTTATGAAAAAAGATGTTCTGCTTTCCTATCCATTTGAGAGCATCAAACCATTTATCAGCCTGCTCGACGAGGCGGCAAAAGATGAGAGCGTTGTTTCGATTAAGATGACACTGTACCGTCTGGCTGACAAGAGCCAGATTGTTGATGCACTGGTCGAAGCAGCAGAGAATGGAAAAGAGGTTGTTGTCCTTGTTGAGCTGCGCGCCCGCTTCGATGAGGAGAGCAATATCGAGTATTCCCGTATCCTGGAGGAGGCCGGCTGCCGCGTGATTTACGGCCTGAACGGCTTTAAAGTCCACTCCAAGCTGTGCCTGATTTCCAGAAAAACAGAGGACGGCGTATCGTATGTGACCCAGATCGGAACCGGAAACTATAACGAAAAAACATCCGCACTCTACACAGACCTGTCTCTGATCACCGGAAACCAGGCGATCGGAAAAGAGGCGGCAGAGGTGTTTGCAGCGCTCTTAAAGGGCGAGACCGTGGAAAAGACAGACCTTCTTCTGGTTGCACCGAAATGTCTGCAGAACCGGGTGCTTGAGATGATAGACGAAGAAATTGCACATGCAAAACAGGGCGAAGAGAGCTATATCGGCATCAAGATCAACTCCCTGACAGATAAAGCAATCATCACCAAGCTGGTGGAGGCTTCCCAGGCGGGCGTGAAGATCGAAATGATTGTCCGTGGTATCTGCTGTCTGATTCCGGGAATCGAGGGATACACGGAAAACATCAAGGTTGTCAGCATTGTCGGCCGCTTCCTTGAGCATTCCAGAATTTACCGGTTTGGAACGAAAGAGCGCGAGAAGGTCTATCTTGCATCCGCCGATTTCATGACAAGAAATACCATCCGCCGCGTCGAGGTTGCCGCTCCGGTTCTGGATGAGACCTTAAAAGAGCGTCTGGACTGGATGTTTGAGACGATGATGAAGGACAACGAAAAGGGAAAATGTCTGAATGCCAGCGGAAAATATGTGGACCGGGAATCGAACGGTACGAAACTCAATTCGCAGGAGCTGTTTTACGCGATGGCGTACAGCAATGCGGAGAAAGCGCAGACAAAGGCATAAAAACAGACAGAGATTTTATTTTTCAAAATGGTAAAACCGGAGAACAGTCAGGCAGAAAAGCGGGCGTTCTCTGGTTTTTGTTTGCACCCGTGATAGCAAAAAACAATAACGAATGGAATTGACAATCTGGAAAAAACTGGTATACTAATGCCTAACTTATCTTAAACATAGTAATCAAATATGAAAAGTATATAAATGAGAGGAGAAAGGCATGAAAAGAAACCGGATTGGGATAGCGGCGATTACCGTTTTATTTGCATCGATCATCATCGGAGGCCAGCTGACAGCGGCGAAAATTGATGCCGCAGAGACAAAGAGTGATGTCACGTACACCATCGGCTATCTGCCGATCACGCATGCGCTTCCTGTATTTGAGGAAAAAGAGCTGCTGGAAGCAGAAGATGCGGGAATTCAGATCAAGCTGCAGAAATTCAGCTCCTGGTCGGATCTGACAGATGCGCTGCACGCCGGAAAAATAGACGGTGCATCGGAACTGATTGAGCTGGCGATGAGTGCAAAGGCAAAAGGCGTTGATCTGAAGGCTGTAGCACTCGGCCACCGGGATGGAAATGTGATTGTGGTAAACAGTGAAATCCAGGATCCTTCCGAGATGAAGGGAAAGACCTTTGCGATTCCATCCACCCAGTCATCCCACTACATTCTGCTACAGGATGAGCTGGCAAAAGCGGATCTTACGCTGGATGACATTGAGGTGACGCAGCTTGCACCGGCCGAAATGCCTTCATCTCTTGCAAGCGGTGCAATCGATGGCTACTGTGTTGCAGAGCCGTTCGGTGCGCAGGCAGTGACGCAGGGCTTTGGAACGGTGCTGGCGCGCTCCGATGAGCTCTGGGAGGATTCTCTCTGCTGTGGTCTGATTTTCCGGACCGATGTGATCGAAAAAGATCCCGCATCATTTCAGAAACTGCTGGACGGCTATTTTGCGGCGGGAGAAAAGCTGGACAGGGAAGAAGCGCTCCGGGTGGCAGAGGAGTATCTGGGACAGGATGCGGCAACACTGGAAACATCGCTCGACTGGATCAGCTACCGGGATCTTGCGATTTCCGAGGAAGCATACGATGTCCTGTATCAGAAAGTGATGCAGGATCAGATCATGGAAAACCCGCCGTCTTATGAAGATTTTGTATACACAGCAGAGGAGTGACAGCATATGAAGCAGATCAGACATGGAATGATAACCTTTCTTGGAATTGGAATTTTGTGGCAGATACTGGTTATCCTTTTTCGAATCAACCCTGCCCTCTTTCCATCGCTCGCCGGAGTCGGAAAAGCCTTCGCAGAGCTGGTGACAGTGGGCTTAAAAGGCAGTACTTCCGGCCTTCCGCTGATATCCCATATCAGCATCAGCCTGATCCGGTTTTTCATCGGCTATTTTGCGGCAGCAATCGTCGGCATCAGCCTGGGACTTGTGCTTGGCAGCTTTCCAACCCTGTTTGCCTATGCCAACCCGCTGTTTCAGCTGCTCCGCCCGGTCGCGCCAGTGGCGTGGATGCCGTTCATCGTCCTGTGGTTCGGCATTGGAAATATTCCGGCGATTGTGATTATCTTTATCGCAGGATTTTTCCCGATTGTCCTGTCTACCGCATCTGCGATTCAGAATCTTGATCCCATTTACCATAAGGTAGCGCAGAATTTCGGCATGAAAAAGGGAACGTACATGATCAAAATTGCGCTGCCCGCCGCGATGACGCAGATTATCACCAGCCTTCGTCTGGCGCTTGGAACCTCCTGGATTTTCCTTGTTTCCGGCGAGATGGTCGGTGCACAGTCCGGCCTTGGCTTCCTCGTTATGGACAGTAAAAACTGTCTTCGTCCGGATGCGTTGCTGGCGGTCATTCTCGTCATCGGTGTGATCGGACTGCTGCTCGACACCCTGATTCGGCTGATAGAAGGAGAAATTGTATGCAGATAGAAGTAAAGGACTTATCGATTACATTTGAACAGAACGAAAAAGAGATGACAGCACTGCAGAATGTTTCGCTTGAAATCGAAAAAGGAGAGTTTGTGTGCCTCCTTGGGCCGTCGGGCTGCGGAAAATCTACACTGCTGAACGCGATGGCTGGATTTTTAAAACCGACAAAAGGAACGATCACCATCGACGGAAAAGAGGTACAGCAGCCATCCAGCTCCTATGTGACGATTTTTCAGAACTACGGTCTTCTGCCGTGGCGCAGTGTGGAGCGGAATGTGACGCTTGGCCTGGAAACGAAAAAGGTTCCAAAGGAGGAACAGAAAAAGACTGCACAGAAATACATCGAAATGGTCGGCCTCAAAGGCTCAGAAAAGAAGCGCCCCAGCCAGCTTTCCGGCGGTATGCAGCAGAGAGTGGCGATCGCGCGTGCCCTGGCGGTCAACCCGGAAATTCTGTTCATGGACGAGCCGTTCGGAGCCCTCGATGCGATCACGCGGATGAAGCTGCAGGATGATATTTTAAAGATCTGCAAAGAGACACAGAAGACGATCGTGTTTGTCACGCATGATATCGAGGAGGCGATCTATCTCGCCGACCGCGTGGTGATTCTCGATGCCAATCCGGGGCAGATCAAGGCGGTGCTTACGATTCCGCTTGGAAAGCACCGCGACCGTACGAGTGAGGATTTTCTGGCAATCCGGGATCAGATTTTTGAAATTTTCCATATGAAACGGGAAGATGCAATTGAATATTACATTTAACGGGAGGGGAACAAAGATGAAAGAAAATAAACATACGGAACATCATCATGGCCAGAGCGGGGAGAATCCGTTGGAAATTGCGCCGCACAACCACCGCGCGGTGATCGGCTTCGACCGGAACGGCATTCCGAAAGTGCTGGTTCCGGTGAGCGGGGAGGCACATACGCATGTGGATGAGCAGGGAAATACCTACACGCATACGCACGACGGAGATTTCACAGAGGATTACATGAAAGCCGTTGCCGCTTACCGGAAAACCTTTCCGTCTAAACAGGATGTCCTGGAGCAGACACCGGATCCGGCGGTACGGGAGATGATGCTGCGGATGGAGCAGATCGGCATCGACACGGCTTTCGACAGGTTTGATCAGCAGCAGCCGCAGTGTGCGTTCGGCCTTAGCGGCACATGCTGCCGCGTCTGTAATATGGGTCCGTGCAAGATCACGCCGAAATCGCCGAAGGGTGTCTGCGGCGCGGATGCGGATCTGATCGCGGCACGGAACCTCCTCCGGGGGGCAGCAGCCGGTGCGGCACAGCACGGCATGCATGCGCGGGAAGTCATTCTGATGCTGCAGTGGGCGGCGGAAGGAAAGCTCGATCTGCCGATCATTGGCGAATATAAGGTGCGCCAGATGGCGGAAGCGTATGGCATTCCGACGAAGCGGCGGCAGATTAGAAACATCACCAAGGATCTGACGAAGGTGCTGCTTGCCGATCTTTCCCGGACGGAGCCGGACCCGTATCGGACGATCCAGGCGTGTGCGCCCAAAGAGCGGCAGGAGACATGGGAAAAGCTGGATATTCTGCCGATCAGTGCGTATCACGAGGTGTTTGAGGCGTACCATAAGAGCGGCTGCGCAACGGACGGTGATTTCGACAGTATCATGAAGCAGCTTCTGCGCTGCGGCCTTGCCTTTACGTTCAGCGGCGTTGTGTCCACGTCGATTGCAACGGACGCGCTGCTCGGGGTTGGTGACCGGGTGACATCGAAGGTGAATATCGGAGCGCTGAAAAAGGGATATGTCAATATCGCCGTGCACGGCCATCTGCCGGTGCTGGTAAAAGAGATCGTAAAAACGGGACAGAGCGAAAAGTTTGTACAGATGGCGAAAGAAAAAGGAGCAAAAGGCATTCAGTTCTACGGCATCTGCTGCTCCGGCCTTTCGGCGATGTACCGCTACGACGGTGTCATTCCACTTTCAAATGCTGTGACAGCGGAGCTGGTGCTTGGAACCGGAGCGCTCGACCTGTGGGTAGCGGATGTGCAGGAAGTTTACCCGTCGATCATGGATGTGGCTCGCTGCTTTAAGACGACAGTAGTCACCACGAGCGATTCCGCGCGGCTGCCGGGAGCAGAGCATATCGGCTTCGACCATCACCATTCCAATGTACAGGAGATTCATACGATTGCGGAGAAGATTGTGACGAGAGCCATCGAGAGTTATGAGGCGCGGAAGGGAATGCCGGTCTTTATCCCGCCGTACGAAATCGAGGCAGAAGTCGGCTTTTCCGTGGAATACGTACATAAACATTACGGCGGATTCGGCCCGCTTGCTGACGCGATAAGGGATGGAAAAATCCTCGGCGTTGTCAACATGGTCGGCTGCAACAATCCGAAAATCATGTATGAAAAAGCCGTGCTGGATGTCTGTGATGTGCTGCTGAAAAACAATGTGCTGATCATCACAAACGGCTGTGCATCCTTCCCTCTGATGAAGATGGGTTACTGCCAGACCTCTGATTTTGCCTACGGAAAATGCGGCGACGGCCTCCGCGAATTTCTTGCCCCGGACATGCCGCCGGTATGGCACGTCGGCGAATGCATCGACAACGCCAGAAGCTCCGGCATTTTCGCCGGCATCGCCGCAGAGTTCCAGAAAAACCTCTACGAAATGCCCTTCGCCTTCTCCTCACCGGAGTGGTCGAACGAAAAAGGAATCGACGCCGCCCTCGGCTTCCGTCTGATGGGAATCACCTCCTACCACTGCGTTGAAGCACCGATCCACGGAGCTCCAAGACTGATCAAATTCCTGAAAGAAGACACGAAGGAAACCCTCCATTCTTCCATGGTCGTTGACGCAGACCCAGTTGCCCTTGGCGAGCGGATTGTGGCAGACATGAGAAAGAAGAGAGAGGCGCTTGGATGGGAAAAAATCCCGCAATTGTAAAAAATACTTTGAATATCAAGAAATCTATGCTACACTATAGCAAGACCAGAAAATAACGCAAAAAAGGCAGTGCTGAATTTTTTGCATTATTTTCTGGAATTGCTATAATACTATACGGCACTGGATGGAATTTTGCTTCTTTTTTACAAAAAGAGGCTATCGGATTTGATCTGTGTCTGCTAGTATATCATTTCGTAAATAACTATACCAATCACGCAGGATGCAGATTCGAGTGTGCAGGTATAAAAATGTAGGCGTAGCGGGCTACGCCGAGGCTTTTATGCCTGTGCAATCGGATTTGCAGACAAGTGAGTGGTATAGTTATTTCGAAAACGATGTACTAGAATTGCCGTATTGTCAAAAAAGAGAAAGCGGGGATGTAGTATGGGTGGATTGTTTCGTGCACTCAACAGGACGAAAGTGTTCCGGAATCTAACGGAACAGGAGTTTGCATGGGTATTGTATGATGTGGGAAATTCGGCGTTTATTATGATCGCCTGTTCCCTGATTCCGATCTGGTTCAAGAGTCTGGCGATCGGTACGGGGCCGGGGAAGATCAGTTCGGATCAGGCGACGGCGTATTATTCGATTGCGATCGCGATCGTGACAGTCGTCGTAGCGCTGATCGGTCCGGTCTGCGGCGTGCTGGCGGATCATAAGGACAAGAAAAAGATCTTCTTCACCACGACGGCTGGCCTTGGCATCGCGGGCTGTGTGCTGAATGGTTTTGCGACGAGCTGGGTGCTGTTTCTTGTCATCTATATTCTGACGAGAATCTGCTACAACGCATCGCTGACCATTTATGATTCGATGCTGAACGACGTAACGACCGAGGAGCGCATGGACGAGGTTTCCTCCTATGGCTATGCGTGGGGTTACTTAGGATCCTGCATTCCGTTTCTGGTTGCGCTGATCGCCTACGTGCTGGGACCGGACATGGTTGGTGTGCTGCCGGATTCTGTTTCAAAAATCATCGGTTTTGGCGTGACGGCACTCTGGTGGCTGATTGTAACGCTGCCGCTGCTGAAAGGATACAAGCAGAAAAATTACGTCGAGACGAAAGCGGTAACCGTCGGCCAGACGTTTGGAAAAATTTTCGGAACGCTGAAGAAAATTGCCGTTTCCGACCGGAAAGTTTTTTTCTTCCTGATCGGATTTTTCCTCTATATTGACGGCGTCGGAACCATCATCGACAACTGCATCAACATCGGAACCGACCTCAACCTGAACACCGTCGGCCAGGTTATTTTCCTTCTGGCCACACAGGTTGTGGCTTTCGGCGGATCGCTGTTTTTCGCGAAGCTGTCTCGGAAGAAAGATACCATATCGCTGATCCTGATCTGCATCGCCGGTTATTTCTGCATCTGTCTCTATGCACTGACGCTGCGGACGCTCGTGCATTTTGCGATTCTGGCGTTCGGCGTTGGATGCTTCCAGGGATCGATTCAGTCGCTGTCGCGGTCGTATTATTCAAAGATTATTCCGGCGGAGAACTCCGGGGAATACTTCGGTATCTACGATATTTTCGCCAAAGGCGCATCGTTCCTCGGTTCTGCAGTTATTGCAGCTGTAAAACTGGCAGGCGGAACAATCAACGTGGCGGTTGCATGCCTGGCGATTTTCTTTGTACTGGGATTTGTTTTCCTGAAAATTGCAGACCGGCAGCCGATGGCGGGGGAGAGATAAAACAGAACATAGCATAAAAAATCTCAAAGCAGGAGAGAAATCCGCTTTGAGATTTTTTGCGTTTCACTCCGGGGTTCCGCAATGAGAGGTTTTGTGGTACAATAAGCAGTGAGCCGGGCCGCAGGGGATGAGGGGGCCTGAAAAATATGAATCATACAGACAGGGTGAAACAAAATGGAAAAAACCAAAAAACTGGCGGTCGGCATTCTCGCGCATGTCGATGCGGGAAAAACGACGCTGGCAGAGGGAATTTTATATAAAACAGGCCAGATCCGGAAAGCCGGAAGGGTCGATCACAAGGACGCCTTTCTGGACACGGAGGAGCTGGAAAAAGCAAGGGGCATCACCATCTTTTCCAAACAGGCCGTGCTGAAGCTGAATGAGACGGAGGTCACACTCCTTGACACACCGGGCCATGTGGATTTCTCAGCGGAGATGGAGCGCACCTTACAGGTCATGGACTATGCGGTTCTTCTGATCAGCGGTGCGGACGGCGTGCAGGGTCATGTGGAGACCCTGTGGCGGCTGCTCGCGCGGTATGAGATCCCGGTCTTTCTCTTTATCAACAAGATGGATCAGCCGGGCACGGATGCGGAAAAACTGCTGGAAGAACTGCAGAGCCGCCTCTCGGAGCACTGCCTGAATTTCTCGCAGGATCTCCAGAACGCAGAATTGCTGGAAGAACTCGCCATGTGTGATGAGGACGTGCTGGAGCAGTATCTGGAAACGGGAAGCGTGGAAGAAGACCAGATCCGCACGATGATCGCAGAGCGGAAGGTCTTTCCGTGCTGCTTTGGCTCTGCACTCAAGCTGGAGGGCGTGACGGAATTTCTGAAAATTCTGGACCGGTTTACAAAAACGCCGGAGTACGGCGGGGATTTTGGCGCGCGCGTCTTTAAGATTTCAAGGGACACGGCAGGAAACCGTCTGACGCATCTGAAAATCACGGGCGGCGTGCTGAAGGTGAAGCAGATGCTCGGCGAAGAAAAGGCAGACCAGATCCGCATTTATTCCGGTGCGGGCTATACGATGGTACAGGAAGCACCGGCGGGGACGATCTGTGCCGTAACGGGACTGAACAGCACCTTCTCCGGTCAGGGCATCGGCAATGAAACCGAGGCGGAAAAACCGGTGCTGGAGCCGGTGCTGACGTACCGCATCGAGCTTCCGCCGGACTGCGATGTCCATCAGATGCTTGGAAAACTGCGCCAGTTAGAAGAAGAAATCCCGGAGCTCCACATTGTCTGGAATGAGCGCCTCGCGGAAATCCATGCGCAGGTCATGGGTGAGGTGCAGATCGAGATCTTAAAGAGTCTGATCCACGAGCGTTTCGGCGAATGGGTGGAATTCGGAGCCGGAAATATTGTATACAAAGAGACGATCCGCAGTACCGTGGAGGGTGTCGGCCATTTCGAGCCGCTGCGCCACTATGCAGAAGTCCATTTGCTGCTGGAACCGGCAGAACCGGGCAGCGGACTGCAGATTGGAACCGTCTGCAGCGAGGATACCCTGGACCGCAACTGGCAGCGTCTGATCCTCACACATCTGCTGGAGCGGAAGCATCCCGGCGTGCTGACCGGATCAGAAATTACAGATATGAAGATCACATTGGTCAAGGGTCGTGCGCATATCAAGCACACCGAGGGCGGCGACTTCCGCCAGGCGACGTACCGTGCGGTGCGGCAGGGACTGAAAAAAGCAGAATCCGTTCTGCTGGAGCCGGTCTATGCGTTCCGGCTGGAAATTCCGTCGGAATCGACAGGACGGGCGCTGAACGATATCCAGCGGATGTACGGCAGCTTTGAACCGCCGGAAATGGAAGGCGATATGACGGTGATCACCGGAACCGCACCGGTTGTGACGATGCGGGATTATCAGAAAGAAGTGACTGCTTACAGCCGGGGACGCGGAAGAGTGTTCTGCACCTTAAAAGGATATGAGCCGTGCCACAACGCGGAGGAAGTGATTGCATCCATCGGCTACGATTCCGAGGCGGATGTGGAAAATCCGACGGGTTCCGTGTTCTGTGCCCACGGGGCAGGCTTTGTCGTTCCATGGAATGAAGTGGAAGACTATATGCATCTGGAATATACACTGGAAAATCCGGAAGCAGAAAGTGATCCGGCGGAAGCAGCGGCAGACCGGAGCGGCGGAACATCCTCCGCGCAGAAAGCAAAAAAAGCATCCGACCGCGTGCCGATGGCAGCTTCCCTGCAGGAGGCAAAGGAACTGGAAGAAATTTTTACGAGGACATACGGCAAAGTGGAGCGGAAGCGCGCCGGTTTCGAGCGGCGGACACGTCCGGTCACCTCGTCGTCCGGCATCGGGGATCCCAAATATGCAAAACCAAACCGTCCGAAGGAGCCGCAGGAGGAATATCTGCTGGTGGACGGCTACAACATTATTTTTGCCTGGGATGATTTAAATGAGCTGGCGAAGTACAACATTGAGAGTGCCAGAGGAAAACTGATGGACATTCTGTCGAATTATCAGGGATATAAAAAAATGACGCTGATTCTCGTCTTTGATGCCTACAAAGTAAAAGGCAACCAGGGTGAGGTCGGCATGTACCATAATATTCATGTCGTTTATACGAAAGAGGCGGAGACGGCTGACCAGTACATCGAGAAAACGGTTCACAGGATCGGCCACAACGGCAACGTAACGGTGGCTTCCTCGGACGGTCTCGAGCAGATCATCATTATGGGAGCGGGCGCGCATCGTCTCTCTGCACGGGATCTGCGCACCGAGATTGAACATACAAACGGCCAGATCCGGGAAAACTATCTGGAGAAAGAACAGAAAACGAAGTCGTACCTGCTGGAGAACGCCTCCGGAGAACTGGGAGACTTTTTGAAAGAGCTGGAAGAAGAGCGAAAAAAAGAGAGTAAAAAGAGCAAAGGAAAGGCTTAAGATGAATTACGCAATCATACTATCGGGGGGAATCGGAACGAGAATGCAGATGGGGGATTTTCCGAAGCAGTATCTGGAAGTGGAAAAGAAACCGATTCTGCTGTATACGCTGGAGCAGTTTCAGAAAAGCAGTGCCGTTGAGAAAATCGTCATCGTGGCGGCAGATGCCTGGAGAGAGAAAATCCGCGGATGGATGGAAGAGGATGGAATCACGAAGTTTCTTGCCTTCGCGGATGCCGGGGATACGCGGCAGGAATCCATTCGCAACGGTCTTGCCGCCTGCATGGAGGATTCCGTATCGGAGAACGACGGTGTGATCATCCACGATGGCGTGCGGCCTCTGGTGAGTGAACAGCTGATTGGCGACTGCCTTGCGGCGCTCGCCGATCATGAGGGCTGTATGCCGGTGCTGCCGATGAAGGACACGATCTATCAGAGCAGCGACGGAACGAAAATTGACCATCTGCTGGAGCGCAGCACCCTGTTTGCCGGTCAGGCGCCGGAAGCCTTCCGTCTGCATCCGTATGCGAAGATCAATCATGAAGCATCGAAAGAGGAATTGTCCCTTACAAGGGGAACGAGTGAAATTGCCTACCGCCATGGGCTGGATGTAGCAATGATTCCGGGGGATGAGCGGAACTTTAAGATTACAACAAGGAGCGACCTGGAGCGTTTCTGTACGATTGTGAAAGGAGAAACGAAATGAGAGCATACGAGCTGCACGGAATCAATGATTTAAGAAGGGAAGACATCGAAAAACCGGAAATCCCATCCGGCTGGGTTCTGATGCAGGTAAAGGCATCGGGAATCTGCAGCTCCGATATTCCGCGGATTTTCACAAACGGAACGTATCATTTTCCAACGATTCCAGGCCATGAATTTTCGGGCGTGGTTGCCGCATGCGGCGAGGGTGTGCCGGAGGACCGGATCGGAAAACGGGTCGGCATTTTTCCGCTGATCCCGTGCCGCACCTGCCCGCAGTGCCGGCAGAAAAAATATGAGATGTGTGAACACTACGATTATCTTGGATCGCGCCGGGACGGCGGCTTTGCGGAATACGTGGCCGTGCCGGACTGGAATCTGATGGAGCTGCCGGAAAATGTCAGCTTCCGTGAGGCAGCAATGCTGGAGCCGCTCTCCGTGGCGCTTCATGCGGTGAAGCGAAGCGGGGTGAAGCCGGGCGATACCGCAGCTGTGATCGGAACAGGCATGATCGGTTTTGCGGCGGCAGCATGGGCGAAAGCGCTCGGCGCCGAGACCGTTTTTGCGATTGGACGGGGCGAAGCAAAACGTGCGATCGCAGAAAAGATCCCGGGCATCACATATGTGACGGAAGAGGAGAGCAAAGCGATTCAGGCGGATGTTGTAGTAGAAGCGGTCGGAACGCCGCAGGCCGTTTCCAGTGCAGTTCTTCTTGCAAGACCGGGCGGAAGCATCGTGCTGATGGGAAATCCATCGGGCGATCTTGCGATGGAAAAGAACGTGTACTGGCGCATCCTGCGCAAGCAGCTGAATCTGACGGGAACGTGGAATTCTTCTTATGAAAAAGATGAAGCCTGCGACTGGACGGAGGCACTCGATGCGCTTTCGAAGAAGAAAATCCCGGCACAGGCGCTGATCACGCACTGTTTCCCGTCCGAAAAGCTGATGGACGGACTGGAACTGATGAAAAATCATAAAGAGCCATACTGCAAAGTAATGGTTTCATGGGAGTAGAAAAATATGAGAAAAAGTCAGATATCGGCATCCATGATGTGCTCAAACCTTGTGGATCTGCAGGCGACGATCGATGTATTTGAAAAAGAAAAAGTCGAATATCTCCATATCGATGTGATGGACGGCGAGTTCGTTCCGAACTTCGGCCTTGGCGTCGACTACATCCGCGGACTGCGGGAACTGACGAGTATTCCGCTCGATCTTCATCTGATGATCAAAGACCCGGAGTACAAGCTGCCGTGGATCGGCATTCACAAAGAGGACATCGTGACGATTCATTATGAGAGCACTTTCCAGGTGCAGCGCGCGCTCGATTACCTCGTGCCGTACGGCTGCAAGCGGTTCCTCGCGATCAACCCGGCGACACCAATCGGGCAGATTGAGGAAGTGCTTGACTATATCGACGGCGTCAATCTTCTGATGGTCAATCCGGGCTTTGCCGGACAGAAGATCGTGCCGAGTACGCTGCGTAAAGCGGAAAAGCTGCAGAAATTTCTGCAGGAGATGCACCGGGAGGACATTATCTTAGAAGTGGACGGGAACATTACGAAAGAGCACGGCGCGACGCTGCGTTCCTGCGGAGCCAGCATTTTTGTGGCGGGAACTTCGAGCATTTTCTGCACCGATGTATCGCACTTCGGAGAAAAAATCCGGGAATTCCGGAAAGCAGTGGAATAAGAAAAAGAACTGCCTTTCCGGGATGCACGGTTTGAAAAACAGACGAATACTGTAAAGTGAGCGAATGACGGAGCGTGTCATATGGTAGAATTATTTCTGCTTGCTGCGGCGCTCTCGGCCGATAACTTTGCAGTAAGCATCGGATATGGAAGCAGCAATACGAGAATTTCACCCGGCATGACGGCGCTGCTGAATCTGTTCTGCAGTGCTGCCCTGGTTGCTTCCGCACAGTTTGGAAAAAGATTTCTGCAGTCCGCAGGACCGGAATGGGGAACCAGGGTGGGGGCGGGCTGCTTTTTTCTTATGGGAACGCTGAAAATTTTCGGAGAACTGAGAAAACGCAGAAGAAAAAAGCAGGGAAAAACAGAAGCAAGACCGGAACATCTGGAAAAACAGCTCCACCCGCTGGAATTTGGCCTGCTGGCGGTTTCGATGTCGGTGGATGGAATTGTCTCCGGCGTCTTTGCCGCGGATCTTCCGGTGACAGGAGGACAGATCTTTTTTGCCTCCTTCGCGGTCGGAATGGCGGCGATGTATGCCGGAACTGCCATCGGAAAAAAGACGGGGCAGAAAAACGGCGGAAACGGAGCATTGTTCGGAGGAATTCTGTTCTATTTACTGGCGTTTTTAAAGCTCACATAGAATTACATGTAAGAAAGAAAAACCGGCAGATCCCGGCGTAAAATTGACAAGCCCGTGCAGATATGCTATAAAAGTAGGAGGTTTGCTGCTGGAAAATTAAAAAAACAGATGCAGCAGACAAAGTAAGAGAGGAAAATACATGATTTCAGTAGTAATCCCTTCGTACAACGGTGCAGAAACACTGTTTCAGGCAATCGACTCAGTCCTTTGCCAGACAACAAAAACCCCGATGGAAATCCTGGTGATCGACGACAATTCCACGGACGATACGATGGAAAAGATGGGGCGTTACGGAGAAAATGACCGGGTACGGTATATCCGGAATGAGACAAACAAAGGAGCGTCCGCATCCAGAAACCGCGGTGTACAGCTCGCAAAGGGCGATTACATTGCCTTTCTGGACGCGGATGATTACTGGGATCCCGAAAAACTGGAAAAGCAGGAAAAAGCCCTTGCAAAGACCGGTGATGTGCTCTGCTGTACGGGTCGGGAGCTGATTTACGATCAGGAACCGGAAAAGCAGAAGATCTTTTCTGTCCCGGAGCGGATCAACTACAAAATGCTGCTGCGCGGCAACGTGATCGGCTGCTCGTCGGTACTGGCCAAAAGAAGCGTTCTGCTGGAATTCCCGATGGAAAAGGACGAGTGCCACGAGGATTATCTGGACTGGCTGCGGATCCTGAAAAAATACGGGACAGCCTGCGGTGTGGATGAGCCTTTGCTGAAATACCGGCTGTCCAGCACAGGAAAATCGGGGAATAAACTGCATTCTGCAGGCATGACTTACCGTGTTTACCGCGAACTGGGAATGGGAACGTTCCGCTCCCTGTACTGTTTTGCGTGCTATGCCGTAAACGGTGTGCGGAAGTATTACGGTAAGGGCAAAAAGAGAGGAAGAGATTGATGAACTATAAAAACAGGGAACAGTACAAACATCTGATGCGTGTCCTGGCAGTCGCGGCGATTGTGCTTCTGGAATGCGCCGTTTTTTCTGTGTTCTGGGACAGATACTATGCGAGCCATCTGTGGCTGGAGCCGTTCTGGGATAAGGGAAATCAGATTATCGTCGTGATCTACGGCATTTTTCTTCTGGTTTTCATGTACATTTACGGCGGCATGAAGATTGGCTACATGAAGGGAAGCAGCATCATCTATTCCCAGATGATGACGGCATTCTGTGCCAATGCGCTGATGTATCTGCAGATTATCCTGCTGTGGCGCCACCTGCCGTACATTCTGCCGATGGTCGGCATGACACTCGTGGACTTTGCGCTGGCAGGCATTGTATCCTGGCTTTTTGAGAAGACGTTTGCGCGTCTCTTTCCGCCAAGAGAGGTTCTCCTGATTTACGGTGAATACCCGATGGAAAGCCTGGAGCTGAAGATGAACCAGCGGCCGGACAAGTATATTGTAGCACATAAGGTGAGCGCGGAAGTGGGAGAGAAAGAGCTCTGCCGCCAGATTGACGCATACGGTCAGGAGGGCGTGATCCTGGGCGATCTTCATTCGGAGCTGCGCAACCGTCTGCTGAAATATTGCTATGCGAAAGAAATCCGTGTCTATCTGACGCCGAAGCTGTCGGATATTATGGTACGGAAAGCGGAAGCGCTCCATATTTTCGATACACCGCTTCTGCTCGCGCGAAACAGTGGTCTTTCGTTTGATCAGAGATTCTGCAAGCGCCTGCTGGATCTGCTCGTATCGACGATTCTTCTTGTGATTACATCGCCGATTATGCTGATCGCAGCGCTCTGCATCAAGCTGTATGACCACGGTCCGGTATTCTTTAAGCAGAAACGTCTTACGATCGGCGGAAAAGAATTTTATGTCTACAAATTCCGAAGCATGATCGTGGATGCCGAAAAAGACGGCGTAGCCCGCCTGGCAACGAAGAACGACAGCCGCATTACGCCGGTCGGAAAGGTGATCCGCGCGACGAGAATTGATGAGCTGCCGCAGCTTCTGAACATTTTCAAGGGCGATATGAGCGTCGTCGGACCGCGCCCGGAGCGGCCGGAGATTGCAAAGGAATATGAGGAATCGATTCCGGAGTTTGCTTACCGTCTGAAAGTAAAGGCGGGTCTTACCGGATACGCCCAGATTTACGGAAAGTACAATACGACGGCATACGATAAGCTGAAGCTGGATCTGATGTACATAGAGAGCTATTCGATTTTAGAGGATCTGAAACTGATTCTTGCGACCTTCAAGATTGTCTTCACAAAGGAGAGCACAGAAGGGCTCGAGGAAGGACAGACGATCAGCCTGAACGCAAAGGAAGAGGAGAAAAAAGATGTTTAATACCGAGGACGAGGTTTTACGCGGACTGCAGGAGAAAAACCTGGAAATGGCCGTTATGTTTTACCGCTGGTGCCAGAGAAACCATCTGACATGCTATCTCTGCGGCGGCGGCTGTATCGGCGCGATCCGCCACGGCGGTTTCATTCCGTGGGACGATGATCTCGACTTTTTCATGCCGCGCAAGGACTATGAGAAGTTTTTAAAGATCTGGGATACGCAGGAGGAGAGTAAAATCTACAAGCTCGAGTACCCGAAAGAGGGCTTCTGCAATGCGCACACGTTTGCGAACATCCGCGACAGCCGCACTACACAGGTGAAAAAGGAGCAGGTCGATATGGATCTCTGCCATGGCGTTGCGCTTGATATTCTCCCGATCGAGGGCTATGCACCGGGAAACCTTGCGCGGAAATGGCAGGTCATCGAGGGGAAGATTTTCCAGCTTTTCTGCACACAGGTCATCCCGACGAAAGAGCGCCACGGTGCATTTATGCATTATCTTGGAACCGTTCTGCTGGCGCTGGCTCCGACGCAGAAAATGCGGTACCTGATCTGGAAGCAGGCGGAGAACTATATTACAAAATTTGATATCGACAGCCCACGGGTGGACGGCATCACCGAGATGTGCGCACCGCAGGCGATTCTCCGGAAATATCCGAAAAAGATTTTTGCATCGGCGATTGAGGTTCCGTTCGAGAACGAGCGCCTGCCGATTCCGGTCGGATACGACACATATCTGCGCATGGCGTTCGGCGATTATATGAAACTGCCGCCGAAGGAACAGCAGAAAGGCCACCACGATGCGGCGTTTCTGGATCTCGATCATCCGTATGAGCAGTATAAGGGGATACACTACTGCTGTAAGAAATAAAGAAAGAGGATAAAACAATGCCGGAAATTTCAATCATTACCCCGGTGTATCAGGCAGAAAAATTTTTAAAAAAATGTGTGGATTCCATTCTCTCCCAGTCTTTTACGGACTGGGAGCTGCTTCTTGTGGATGATGGAAGCACCGACAAGAGCAGTGAAATCTGCCGGACATACGCAGAACAGGATGCGCGGATCCGTTATCACCAAAAAGAGAACGGCGGCGTCAGTTCGGCGCGGAATGCGGGCGTTGCGCTTGCAGAGGGGCGTTATATCACGTTTGTGGACAGCGACGATTTCGCAGCGGAGGATCTTCTGGAAACACTGTATCGTCTGGCGGAAAAATATGATGCCGAAATGAGTATCTGCCGCGGATATGATCTCTATGAAGGAAGGCCGGTGCCGGATCTGAAACAGGAGGGAATCGAATCTGTGACCGACAGCGAGGAGGGACTGCGCCAGGTGATGAAGGCGCGCGTGTTCGGCGTGATGCCGTGGGGCAAGCTGTATCGGAGAGAGATTTTCGAGGGCGTTGTCTATCCGGAGAAAACAATCGCCGAGGATGCATACGTCATCGTTCCGTTAATGGAGCACTGCCGGAAGGTGGCCTTTTCCACAGCACAGAAATACTATTATGTGCACCGGCGCGAAAGCCTCACGACAAGCGGTTTTCGCTGGTCAGATCTGGGTTCGGTGGAAGTGTGGGATCATAACCGGAGTGTCGTGGAAGAACGCCACCCGGCGCTGAAAAAAGAAGCAGGTGTGCGCTGCTGCTGGGCGCGGTTTTTCGTGCTGGACAAGCTGATGCTGTTGGAAACCATGGACGCGGAGAAAAAGGCGCTTGCGAAGAGGCTGGCAAAAGAGCTTAAAAAGCATCCGCTTCTGGTACTGGAAGGCGATCACTTCACGAACGGGCGGAAAACCGCCTATCTGACCCTGTTTCTGGGAACCGGAATTTACCGGCAGTGCGTTCGTGCACTGTTCCGGAAAAGAAATTTATAAAAAATGCGGCAGAAACGAATGAGATTTTCGTTTCTGCCGCATTTTTATATGGATTTTTCTAGCTTTCTTTTTTGGAAAGCAGAACACCGTTTTTATCAAACACATACGTTGTTCCGTCAATTTTTTTCGTCCCGGTGACGCATCCGCCCCAGCTCTGGAAATAATATGTTTTTCCGTCAATTTCTGCCCAGCCGGTCTGCATGGAAGCATCATCGTTGAAGTAATACCAGTTGTTTTTATAATAGAACCACTGCGATTTTCTTGCGCCGCCCCAGCTGTAGGTAAAGTACCAGACACCGTCCCGGATCACCCATTGGTTTGTCGGCATGACGCCGTTTTCATCAACAAAATAAAGATTGTTGTCATACGTAAAGGCTTCATCCGTTTTCCGTGTACAGTCCTCATTAATATAATAGTATTTATTCTGAAGCAGCAGCCAGCCTTCGTGTACGGCACCGCCCCAGCTTCTGAGATAATAATAGTTTCCATCCCATTTCAGCCACTGGTTCTGATACATTTTTCCGCTCTTATTTACAAAGTAGAGATTGTTGTCATACAGGAAACTTTCGTTCTGCTTCAGGGAACCGTCCGCATTCATAAAATACCAGGCGCCATCGATCTGATACCAGCCATTGGTTAGGCAGGAATATTTCTGTACATAATACCAGGCACCGTCATGGTACAGCCAGGTGCTGCCGGAAATACCGCCCCAGGAAAGAAATTTGACGCGGTAACCGTTTAAGGTAAGTGTCGTATTGCGTGCGGCACCTCCCCATGTGTAAAAATAGTACATTGTTTTGGTCTCCGGATCAGCGTGCCATCCGGACGAATACATAATACCGGTATCCTTGGCGAAATAGTACCAGTTGTTGCTGATAAACTGCCATCCGGTCTGCATCTCACCGCTGCCGGAAAAATAATAATAATCTCCGTCAAGCAGAAGCCAGCCGGTTGCCATAACGCCGTCCGCGCCGAGGTAATACATTTTGTGGTCGAGGGTGAGCCAGCCGGTATACGGTGTTTCATCATCGTTGTAGTAATACCATTTTCCATCCCGTTTTACCCAGCCGATGACGTGGCGTTCGTTTGTGATCACGCCGTTTTCATCAGCGGTATATTCGATGCCCGTTTCTGTGTCGCGCCAGGAAGTGGAGCATACGAGAAGATGGCTGCTGTCTGCATAATATTTCTGTCCGCCGCGGGTGAAAAATCCGCTGTACGGGATGCCGTCATGATAAACAACGAGCTTGGAAGAACGGCCGCGGTAAATTTCATAGGTATCATCCACGTTGGAAGTGACCGCGGAACCGGAAAAGTCAGCAATGACTGCCGGAAGATCGCCGGAATATTCTGTCGTGGAAAATACGCGCAGCCCCAGAGAGGTCAGGGTCTCGACGGTATCGTTATCCATAATACGGAAGTCACCGGTCTGGATAAAATATTCCGGGTTGACGGCAGCAAGATAGTCTGCATCGACAGCATTCGGATATCCGTGATGATTGGAAGTCATCAGATCAATGCTGTACAGCCCGTAGTTCGAAACAATCCGGCTGGCATCGCCCTCGACGTCGTCGATATCGCTCGTCAGAAAAGCGCGGTGGCCGTTTGCGGAGGCAATTACACCAAGACAGAACTGGTTGGCGTCCTCTTTTGGACTTGTGAGATAATCTTCCTCGTAGTTGACAATCTGGATCTGGAAATTTCCAAAAGCAAAATCAGGAGATCCTTCTTCTGCGGAGGCGGCACCGGGATTCAGATGCTGGATCAGGGTCACGCCTTCAGTCTCTTCTGCAGCAGTGAGAAGCTGGTCGTAGACATAAAGATTGTCCCAGAGACGCGCAGTATTATAGATATAACTGTCATCATACGGGAGTAGATAAACCCGGTCGGGGGAATACAGCCGCACGATGGTATCGCCGGTTCCAATATGGTCGCTGTGCGGATGTGTTGCAACATAAAACTGCAGATTATCGGAGGTGACACCGAGAGAGTCCAGGTAGGAGAGTACCTCATCGTCGTAGCCGGTCGACGTTGTGATGCCGCTGCGCAGCGGATAACGCGGATCAGATCCGTCCGGGTAATCCCAGTCCTCGCCGGAGTCTACCATGCCGAAAATTTTCTGGCCATTATCGTCTACACTTTCCAGAACGATGGCATTGGAGCCGCTGTCGAGTGTCAGAATGTGAATTTTTGCTGTAGTATCAGCCGCATGTGTGTTTTCCGGGGTGAGAAAAAGAAAAGCAGCGGCAAGGGATGCCGCGCCGATGGAAAACACGGATCTGCGGGTATGCCGGGAAAAAGGCATATCAATGGCTCCTTTCGTAACATATATCATTAAAACAAAAAGTAAAACAGCCGGGCGGAAAATAAGCGTCCGACATCACGATTATACAAAATTTCAGGGAAAAGTCAATGTTTATTAGAATTTCGATTACTTGACGCAGACAGGGCATCATGTTAGAATGAGTGGGATTGGGAATGTAAGGAAAAGAAAGGAACCAAACATGATTACCTTATTAAAAATTCCGGCACTGTTTCTGGGAATGCTCGCAGTGTTCTGCTGCCTGGGTTCTTTTTTTATCAGAGAAAACAGGTATGAGAGCGGACATCTGGGGGAAACTGTGCTGTTTGGCTTTATTGCATATTACTTCTTATTTGAACTGATTTCTGTGCCGATGATGGTGCTCGGTGCAAAGCTGCATCTGCTCGCATGGGGATGGGCTGCTGTTGTGGCTGTCCTTGTAATTGCTTCCATCTGTCTTCATCTGGGAATGTGGAGAGAGTGGGGAAAAAGAAGCGGCGGTTTCCGGAGCGGAAAGACGGCGGCTTTTTATGTGATGCTGGTGCTGATTGGAATCCAGCTGTATTTTGTGGCTGCACTGCAGGAAAACGGCAGTGCGGATGCAGCGTATTATGTGGGAAGTGTGACAACGAACCTTGCGACAGATTCTATCAGCAGCTTTGACCCATATACAGGAAAAGCACTGGATTTTTTTAACATCCGTTATGTGTTCAGCATGTATCCGGCAGCAAATGCAGTACTGTGCCGTTTAACGGGCCTTCATCCGCTCGTGGTGACGAAGGTGATTCTCTGTATGATGACGGTAGTTTTAAGTTATCTCGTCTATGCACAGATCGGAAAGGCGCTGTTAAAAGAAAAACAGATGGTATGGGTGCTCCTGTGCTTTATCAGCGTTGTGAATCTGAATTTTCATACGATCTTTTCGAATGCGTCGTTCCTGCTGACGAGGGGATACGAGGGAAAGGCCGTATTGTGCAATATCATCCTCCCGTTTCTGTTTTATCTTGGCCTGCGCATGTATCAGGAGAAGAATGGAAAGAGAGTCTGGCTGCTGTTTTTCATGACAGGCGTCGCTGCGATTGACCTTACGATGTCATCCATGATGACCGTACCGGTGGCCATGAGTGCTGTGATTCTGCCGAATCTTGTGCGGAAAAAACGCTGGGGACAGATCGGGCTCTATCTGCTTGCTGTGCTGCCGTGTGTGCTGGTGCTTGGGGTCTATCTCCTTGGTGTGCGCGGTATCCTGCAGATTCCGGTTGTGCGGTAGAAAGGAGAAAATGTGGGCGGAATAAATCTGAATGAGAGCGGCCTCGATTTTGTGAGACAGGTCTTTGTGACGTTTGGAGGAAACACAACCGTACTGACGCTGTTTCTGCTGTCGGTGCTGTATCTCGCTTTAAAAGGAAAAAAGGAAGAGCGGTATGTGTTCGTAACAACCGCTGTTTTTCTGGCCTTTACGGTATACAATCCATTTGCGGTGAAATATATCCTGGGAAAACTTGGAATGGTCAATGTCTATTACCGGTTTTTCTGGATTCTGCCGATGGTACTGACCATCGGATATGCCTGCACGAAAGTTGTGGGCGGGCAGAAAAAAGGCTGGAGACGGTATCTGACCGCGGCTGCGCTGGCAGCGGTCATCTGTTTTGGCGGAAATTCCGTACTGGCTGGCGGACTGCCGAAGCTGCCGGATAACCAGTACAAGATGCCGGATGATCTTCTGGCCGTCTGTACGGTGCTGCACGAAGAAGCGGGAGAGGGAACCGTAAGAGTTGTCTTTGAACCGGATTTCAACCTGATCGTGCGGCAGTATGATGCTTCGTTTGAACTGATTCTGGACCGCGATATGGTTCTGACCTATCAGGGCTCCAATACGGTATCAACCGATGCGCTGACCGAGCAGGAAATTGAAGACGAAACAAAGATCCTTCAGATTATCACACAGACGGATCTGTCGCTGGATCAGAAAGAATTTTACAGAAGTCTTACGGAAATGAATGCAGAGTATATTGTACTTTCGAGCAGTTCAGCGGCAGTATCCTATGTGGAAACAGCGGGGTGCATCCCGGTAAAAGAAGTAGAAGGGCATATCATTTTCCACGTGGAAGAAAAGTAAGAAGGAGGACTCATTTTTGAATAAGGCAAAAGATTATATTCAGCTGCACTTAAATATCCTGCTGTTTTCCCTGACGAGTGTATTCTCGAAAGCAGCATCGGTTCAGCTGAACCGCGGAGGAATCAAAAATCCGCTGTTATACGTATTTTTATTTCTCATGGCCGCAAACTGCGGCATTTACGCCATTGCGTGGCAGAAGGTGATTAAGAAATTTTCTCTGTCCACGGCATATGCAAACCGCAGTGTCTATCTGATATGGTCCCAGATCTGGGCAGTGATTATTTTCCATGAGAATCTGACCGTAAAAAATATCATCGGCCTTCTGATTGTGCTGGTGGGAGTGATGGTGGTGCAGCGATATGAATAAATATATGATTTTAATGCTGATCTGTACAATGTTTTCCGCAGTATCCCAGATTCTGCTGAAACAGAGCGCCAACGAGGAGCATGCATCTGCACTTCGTGAGTACCTGAACTGGCGCGTTATTACAGCGTATGTGATTTTCGGCAGTGTACTTCTTTTAAATACGTATGCCTATACACAGGTGGATTTAAAATACGGTCCGGTACTGGATACCTTTACGTATGTGTTTGTATTGCTGCTGTCCTTTGGCGTTTTAAAAGAAAAGGTTTCGAAAGGAAAGCTGATCGGAAACCTGATTATTATTTTAGGTGTGCTGGTGTATACATTGCCGTAAAGAAATTTGGATTGTACCACGGAAAAGAATGTGCTATAATCATAGAATGTTCTTGACCATGACATAAGGTCATCCTTTATAATAAAGACAGAAACCCAAAAGAAAAGTTCATAAAAAGAGTTTCAGAAAAAGAAAGAGAGGAACAAAAAATGGGAAAAATTAATGTAGAAACATGCGAAATCGAAGGATTAAAAGTTATCACACCAACCGTATTCGGGGATGAGCGCGGTTATTTTATGGAAACCTACAATTACAATGATTATAAAGCAGCAGGAATTGATCAGGAGTTTGTACAGGACAACCAGTCCAGCTCCAAAAAAGGCGTTTTAAGAGGCCTTCATTTCCAGATTAACTATCCGCAGGATAAGCTGGTCCGCGTGGTCAGCGGTGAAGTATTTGACGTGGCTGTAGACCTTCGTCCGGGCTCTGAAACCTACGGAAAATGGTTCGGCGTTCTGCTTTCTGCTGAGAACAAAAAACAGTTCTTTATTCCGAAAAATTTTGCGCACGGCTTTATCGTACTGTCTGATTCCGCAGAGTTCGCTTACAAATGCACCGACTTCTATCATCCAAACGATGAGGGCGGCCTGGCATGGAATGATCCGGAGATTGGTGTAGAATGGCCGATGCCGGAAGGAATGACCGTAGAAGATCTGACCATCTCAGAGAAGGATCAGAAGTGGGGCGGAATCAAAGAGTTAAAGAAGTAAAACAGGAGAAATGACGAATGTCGAAGAAAAAAACAATACTGCTGGCAGTGTGTGCCGTTCTGGTTGTGCTGCTGAATGTGGTAATACTGACGCACAAAGCACCAACGGATGGACCGGTGGAACTTCAGATGAAGGTTCAGTCGGATCTTACCGACCAGATTAAGGTATATTTCACCCCGAACGATTTTTACAACGAAGAGATGACGGATGATTACACGTATGTGAATCAGTATCCGAACGGTACGATGGATGAAGAAAAAGAAGTTTCCCTTACCATCGACAGTTCTGCAAAGAAGCTCCGTATAGACTTCGGCGTGCAGCCGGGAACCTTTATGGTACGCGATGTGAAGCTGAAATACCGAAGCACCGATCTGGAGATCCCGCTGGAAACTCTGATGCAGGCAGAAAACCATGATATGGCTTCCATGAAAATCGAAAAGGATGCGGACGGAAACGAAGTTCTGGTGATGAAAACTGAAAATGCCGATCCGTATCTCGACATGGATCTTGATCAGAGCGTCATCCATGACAGCTATGCGGCACATGCGGTAAAGATGAACTGGATTAAAATCCTGACAGCAGTCATTCTTCTGGATGGAGCGTGTCTCGTTCTGTTCCGGTACAGAGAAAAAGTGCTGGCGCTTCCAATCGAGCTTGTTCAGAACAGAAGATTAATCTTTTCTCTTGCGAAAAATGATTTTAAAACGAAATATGCAGGCTCTTACCTCGGTATCGTATGGGCGTTTATTCAGCCGATCGTTACCGTCCTGGTTTACTGGTTCGTATTCCAGGTGGGACTGAAGAGCCCGGGAGCAAATGGATTTCCGTTTGTTCTCTGGATGATTGCAGGTCTGGTTCCGTGGTTTTTCTTTTCGGACGTACTGAATGCCGGCACGAATGCACTGCTGGAATACAGCTATCTGGTAAAGAAGGTTGTATTCAAAATCAGTATTCTGCCGATGGTAAAAGAGATCTCGGCGCTGTTTGTCCATTTATTCTTTGTGGCATTCATGGTTTTCCTGTATAGCTGCTATGGATATTTCCCGGATCTCTACTTCCTGCAGCTTTTGTATTATTCATTCTGCGTATTTGTATTCTCCCTGGGAATCTGCTATGCGACATGCGCGATTGTTATTTTCTTCCGCGATCTGTCGCAGATTATCAGCATTGTTCTGCAGGTCGGCGTCTGGGTTACCCCGATCATGTGGAATATTGACCAGGTAAGTATGCCGTCCTTTTTATTAAAACTGCTGAAGCTGAATCCGTTTTTCTACATTGTACAGGGTTATCGTGACAGTCTGATCAACAAGGTGTGGTTCTTTGAGCATTTTGATCTGACCCTCTATTTCTGGATTGTCACCTTCGTACTGTTCGGAATCGGCACTATTATCTTCAAACGTCTGAAAGTACATTTTGCAGATGTTCTCTAAAAAAACAGGAAAAGTGTGCCGGAAGTTTTTAAATTTCCGGCACATTTTAGAAAAAAAGAAATAAGAGGTACAAAAAAAGAATGAACGATAATGCAATTACCGTGGATCATGTGAGCAAGCTGTATAAGCTGTATGATAAACCGTCTGACCGCTTCAAGGAGGCGATGGGACTGACAAAAAAGAAGCTGTATCGCGAGCATTATGCACTGCGGGATGTGAGCTTTGATGTAAAACGTGGAGAATCCATCGGTATCATTGGTACAAACGGTTCCGGAAAATCCACGATGCTGAAAATTATTACCGGCGTTCTGAATCCGACAGAGGGCCAGGTGAATGTAAACGGAAGAATTTCCGCCCTCCTGGAATTGGGAGCCGGATTTAACGGAGAATATTCAGGAATTGAGAACGTTTATCTGAATGGAACAATGAATGGTTTCTCAAGAGAGGAAATCGATGCAAGAATGGATGATATCCTGCGTTTTGCGGATATCGGTGAATTCGTCAATCAGCCGGTAAAAACGTACTCCAGCGGTATGTTTGTCCGTCTGGCTTTTGCCGTTGCCATTAACATTGAACCGGAGATCCTGATTGTCGATGAGGCACTTTCTGTCGGAGATGTTTTCTTCCAGGCAAAATGCTTCCGCAAATTCGAAGAGTTCCGGGAAATGGGAAAAACACTGCTGATGGTAAGCCATGACCTGAGCAGTATCAGCAAATATTCCGATAAAGTGATTCTGCTGAATCAGGGTACTATGGTCGATAAGGGAGAACCGAAATATATCGTTGATCTCTACAAACGTTTCCTGGTACACCAGGAGGGAGACCCGGAGGTAGAGAAAAAACAGAAGGAAGCAGCTGCCGCGGCAGCACCGGGAGAGCAGGAGGCAGCGAAAAAAGCAGCCGAAGAGCAGAAAGAACAGGAAGTTGCAGGACTTGCCTTAGATGGCAAAAGCGGATTCCGGATGAACCCGAACGTACTGGAGTACGGAGAAAAACGGGCAGAAATTATCGGTGTTGCAATTTACGATGAAAAAGGACTCTGCACGAACACGCTGGAAAAAGGAACACGGTTCCGGATTGTCATGCAGGTGAAATTCCACGAGGAAGTACAGGAACCAATCTGTGCGTATACCGTCAAGGATGCCCGCGGAACAGAAATCACCGGTACGAACACCATGTATGAGCAGAGTGACATCAAACCGAAAAAGCCAGGCGATGTGATTACCGTCACCTTTGAACAGGAGCTGAATCTTCAGGGAGGAGAATATCTGCTGTCCTTTGGCTGTACCGGATACCGGGATGCAGATTTTCACGTATACCACAGACTGTACGATGCCTGCAGCTTAACGGTAGTTTCCACAAAGAATACAGTGGGATTTTTTGATATGAATTCGAAAGTAACGATAGAAGAGTGAGAGGGTACTTATGCAGGAGAGAATCGGTAACATTGAACTGGATTACACGTATTACCCGGGAGAGGACATTTACAGCGACGGACCCATTGAAGACGAACTCCTGGAAATTGCAAAGAGCTGTACAGAGGAAGAACTGAATGCCGAAATTGCCAGAAGAAAGAGCTGGCCGGTGCTGTACCATTTTTCACACATCCGCCAGAATATTCTGGAGTGGGTGCCGTTTCAGAAAACGGACAGAGTTCTGGAGATTGGTTCGGGCTGCGGTGCCATCACGGGTGCCATTGCGCAGAAGGCCGGATCGGTTACCTGTATCGATCTTTCCAAAAAGAGAAGCTATATCAATGCCTACAGAAACCGTGCATATGACAACATCAATATCCTGGTGGGAAACTTCCAGGATATTGAGGAAAATATGGACGAATGCTACGACTATATCACCCTGATCGGGGTGTTTGAATATTCAAAAGGATATATTGGCACGGATGATCCTTATGTGGAGATGATCCGCAGAATCAAGAGACATCTGAAGCCGGGCGGACAGATCCTGATTGCAATTGAGAACAGGTTGGGACTGAAATATTTTGCAGGATGCACGGAAGACCATACAGGTGTCTTTTTTGACGGCATCGAGGATTATCCGAATCTGCAGGGGGTACGGACGTTCTCGAAAAAAGAGCTGCAGGAAATCATTGACCGGGCAGGAGAGTTTGAGACAAAATTTTATTATCCATACCCGGACTACAAATTCCCGCTGACGATCTATTCCGACGAGTATCTTCCAAAGTGCGGGGAGCTGAAGCTGACCGCCTACAATTATGACCGTGCAAGAATGGAACTGTTTGATGAGACGAGAGTGGCAGATACGCTGATTTCCAACGGACTGTTCCCGGAGTTCTCCAATTCCTTTTTTGTACGGGTGAAATGGGGGGAAGCGTAACATGGGCCGAAAAACAGAAGAAATTCTTTATATCAAATATGCCAATGAAAGAAACCGGGAATTTGCCGCACGGACCGAGATTTTAGAGGATACCGAAGGAAACCGCAGTGTGAGAAAAACACCGCTGTACCCGGAGGGAAAGGCGCATGTGGCAGGTCTTGTGGAAAAATACCACAGACTGGAGCCGGATTATGAAAAAGTCGGACTGTTCTGCAACCGCGCGGAAGCAGACGGCAATGCGGTACGGCTGGAATACCTGACTGGGGAGTCGTTAGAAGAGCATCTTGATACGCTTCTGGATCACAAAAAGACAGAAGAGGCGGAAAAACTGCTGAAACAGTATATCGAAAAGATCCAGGCACTTCCGGGCCAGGAAAGCTTCTGTATGACAGAGGAATTTAAAGAAGTGTTCGGGGAGGCGAAAGGGCTGGAAACCATGGCTTCTGTCTCAAACGCCAACATCGACATGGTCTGCCAGAACGCGATGATGGAAGAAGAACACTGGACGATGATCGACTATGAGTGGACTTTTTTCTTCCCGGTTCCGACGGCATTTCTCGTATACCGCGTGCTGCACTACTATCTGGAGACACATGGAAAGCGCAGCGTCCTGGATAAAGAGGCGCTGTATGCGTGGGCTGGCATTACGCAGGAACAGAGAGAAATTTTTCATGAAATGGAACGCCATTTCCAGCAGTATCTGACCTCCGATCATGTCCCGATGCGTGAAATGTACGGGTCTATCAGTCCGGGAACGTATCCGGTGTGCCATCTGGTCAACAAAGAGCAGATCCGCAGAGGACAGGAGCGGATGCAGATCTTTTTCGCGGATGAAAACGGATTCCGAGAGGAAAGAAGCGTTTACTATAAACTGGAAAACGGAGAATTCCATGGAACGATTGAAATTCCGGAGCACACCGATGAGATCCGCCTGGATCCGTGCGACGGAATGGGACTCTGCCAGATTGAGGAGCTTTCCTTTGATGTGGGAACGATAGGTGAGATCATCACTTCAGATGGAATCACGGAAGACGGGGAAATTTACCTGATGAATGCAGTGGATCCGCAGCTTTATCTCGGCAGGGTTCCGGAAGGAGCAAAAACTCTGACCGTTCATCTGCATGTGACAGTAACGGAAGCAGATTCCGTGAAAATCAATGAAGCGGCCGGAAAACTGCTGAAAAACAGAGGAAAGAGACTGCGGAAAGAGAAAGAAAAACGGAGACAGGCAGAGGCACAGCTTGCAGAGAAGGCAGAAGAACTTTCCCGTCTCCAGGCAGAACTGGCACAGAAAACAGCGAAAATCGAAGAGATGGAACAGACGAAGGTCTGGAAGCTATACAGAAAGTATCGCACGATACGCGAAAGGAATTAAGAAATTCATGGGAGTTATTTATTCATCAGTTGATGCACAAGACTATACAACGGACAAGAATGGTACCCTGACCTTAAGCGGATGGAGAGGCTCAGAGAATGCCGGAGAGATTACGATGACCTGTCTGGCAGACGAAACAGAGGTTTCCACGGCAGAATTTTCCACCCATAAAAGAGAAGATGTATTTCAGATCTGCAAAACACTTTCGAAAGAAGACAGCAATGTGGGTTTTGAACTGACGATTACAGGGTTAAATCCTCTGATGGAACAGTATCAGAACATCCGTATCATCTGCCGTCAGGGAAAAAATGAAAAGACAGTCTGGGAAAAGCCGATGGCGGAGCTGAAAAAGGAAGTCGGAGCGCGCACGCTGATCCGGAGAATCGATGATATCCGAAGACGGGGAAGCCAGATGGTGGTATCCGGCTGGATCATCGACTATCTGCAGGAAAACCGGATCAAAGTGCAGGATGACCATGGCAATCCAATCCCGTACGAGATGAAGCAGATGACAAGACAGGATGTCTGCCAAACGTACAAATTAAAAGATATCAAGGCGTTTGGATTTGAGGTGGCTGTTGCGCGCAAGGATCTGAAGAATCAGATGTTTAAAGTCCTTTTTGAGAATGAAATGACGGCAAAAGAGACAACCGTTGATGTGAAAAAATACGACTTTGAGAATTCTCCGAGAGGCCGTATGATGCAGACGTTAAGCCTGTCCCGAAGAAAAGAAAACATGAAGATCATCCGTGAAAAAGGATTTTCTTATTTTGTAAAATTTGTGCAGGATCAGATGGACGTAGAGCAGGAAGATTATGAGGCATGGTTAAGAGCGCATCAGCCAAATCCAAAAGAACTGAAAAAGCAGCGAAAAACAAAATTTGCGTATGAGCCGAAGATCAGCATCGTTATTCCGCTTTTTAATACACCGATCCGCTATCTGGATGAGCTGCTGGTGTCCATCACATCCCAGACGTATGCAAACTGGGAGCTCTGCCTGGCAGATGGAAGTACGAAAAAAGAGGTTGGTGACTTTATCCGCCAGAAATATGGAAAAGAGAAGAGAATCAGATACCAGAAGCTGGAAGAGAACAAGGGAATTGCCGGAAACACAAATGCGGCAGTTGCCATGGCAGACGGCGATTATGTGATGCTGTGCGACCATGACGACCTGGTTGCTGTCAACGCACTGTACGAGATGGTATCCGTCCTGAATGAGGATCCATCCACCGATATCGTCTACACCGATGAGGATCTGGTAAACAGCGACACGACCATGTATTTTTCCCCGCGATTTAAACCGGACTTTAACTTTGACTTTCTCCGTTCGATCAATTATATCTGCCATATTTTTATGGTGCGTAAGACAATTCTCGATGAGGTTGGATGCTTCCGTGAAAACTTCGACGGAGCGCAGGACTTCGATTTTATTCTGCGGTGCTGTGAGAAAACGACAAAGATTGCCCATATCCCGAAGATTTTGTATCACTGGAGAAGCCATGAAAATTCTACAGCAGGAAACCCGGACAGCAAGCAGTATGCGATCGACGCCGGAAAACGTGCGCTCGAGGAGCATTATGCCCGTCTCGGCATTGATGCCGAGGTGCGCTACACCGGCATTTTCATCATGTTTGAGTCTGTGCTGAAGGTCAAAGACAATCCGAAGGTGTCGATTCTGATCCCGAGTAAGGATCATGTGGAGGATCTGGACAAATGTATCACATCGATCGAGGAAAAATCGACCTGGAAGAATTTTGAGATCATTGTCATTGAGAACAACAGTACCAAGCAGGATACCTTTGCTTATTATGACCAGATCCAGCTCCGCTATCCAAATGTACAGGTGGTTTACTGGAAGAAGGGCTTCAACTATTCTGCAATCAACAATTACGGTGCATCATTTGCAACGGGTGACTACTACGTTCTGATGAATAACGATATCGAAGTAATCACACCGCAGTGGATGGAGTACATGCTGGGTTACTGCCAGAGAGAGAATACCGGAATGGTCGGCGCCAAGCTGTATTATCCGGACGACACGGTGCAGCATTGCGGTGTTGTTATCGGTGTGGGCGGTTTTGCCGGTCATATCCTGACGAGAACGGGAAGAGAAGACAGCGGCTACTTTGGACGGCTGAAGGCTATTCAGGATATCAGTGCGGTAACGGCTGCCTGCCTGATGATCAAAAAAACAACGTTTGATGCGATTGACGGACTCGATGAAGAGTTCCAGGTAGCACTGAACGACGTGGATCTCTGCCTGAAGGTACGGGCACACGGAGAACTGGTGGTACAGAACCCGATGGTGGAAATGTATCATTACGAGTCAAAGTCCCGCGGAATGGAAGACAGCAAAGAAAAACATGAGCGCTTCAAACGGGAGATCGCCAGATTCCGCACAAAATGGGCAGATATTCTGGAAAAGGGAGACCCGTATTATAATCCGAATCTGACTCTGATGTACGATGACTGCAGAATCCGTGGAAAACACGAACATTTTGACATCATTGATGAGATTGAAGGAGGACACTGATGGCCGAGGATATTTTTGAGGTAAAAAGAGAACGGTTTGATCTGCTGCGTCCAGAAATTTATTTATTACAGGGAACGTGGCCTGAGGGCTATCGTGTGGAAGCATATCTGAAAAAACAGCAGATTCCAGGGGAGATAATGCCGTGGGATTATGTGAGCGTGCTCGACCGCGCTGCAACACATGAGGGGACCAAAAGAGTAACGGTAAGCCTTACCATGCCGGAGAAAATTGAGCCGTCTGGAAAGCTGGTCATCTATGCAGCACGCGGTGACAAGAAGATCAAATGGTTTGAGATCGGGGCGAAAGAACTGGCCCGCCGTCAGAACAGACCGTATTTTTTCATTGATGAGCAGAAAACACTTCGGGACGAAGAAATCTGCAGAATCCGCGGCTGGGTTGTTTCTGATCAGCCGGTCAGAATCGCAGTTTACGATGAAAAGAAAAAGAAAATCTCCTGTGAGATCAAACGGAACAAGCGCCTGGATGTTGCGGAGATGATCACAGAGACCCAGATAGAGCCGGAATGCGGCTTTTATATGGAGGTTCCGATCCGGGGAAGAAAAGTGATTTATCTGGTGTTTCATGACGGTAAGGAAAAAGCAGTTTATCCGATCGACCAGCGTTCCGTGATGATTGCGGCAGAAAAAGTGAGAATGTACACCAGAAAAGGCCGGCGTTATCTGCAGAACCATGGCACAGCCGAACTGATGGAAAAAGCGCTTCATAAAATTAAGAGCATGCGTCATGCGCCGGTGGATTACGGAAAATGGCTTCCGAAGCATCTGCCGGACAAAACAGAGCTGGAACGCCAGAGGAAAACAAAATTTGCAAAAGAGCCGAAATTCAGCATCGTTGTGCCGCTGTATAAGACCCCGGTGGAATATCTGGAGCAGATGGTACAGTCGGTGAAGCAGCAGACCTATCCGAACTGGGAGTTGGTTCTCTCCGACGGAAGCGGAAAGGATTCCCCGTTAAAAGCAGTGCTGGCGCGCATGGCAGCTGAGGAGCCGCGCATCCGCGTGGTGGAAAATGAGAAAGCGCTGCAGATTTCCGAGAATACGAACGCGGCGATGGAACAGGCAGCCGGTGATTACTTCGTCTTTATGGATCACGACGATATGCTGACGGAGCATGCCCTGTATGAGTGTGCTGCCGTTATCAACAAGACACCGGAAGCGGATGTGATTTATTCCGACGAGGATAAGATGTCAATGGACGGACATAAGTTCTTCCAGCCGCATTTCAAACCGGATTTCAATCTGGATCTGCTCTGCACGGTCAACTATATCTGCCATCTGTTTGTGGCAAAAAGAGAGCTGGTGGAAAAGGTCGGTATGCTCCGCAGTGAATTTGACGGTGCCCAGGACTACGATTTTATCTTCCGGTGTACCGAAGAAGCGGAGAAGATCTGTCATATTCCAAAGATTTTATATCACTGGAGATGCCATGAGGATTCCACTGCAGAAAATCCGGAGAGCAAGCAGTATGCATTTGAAGCAGGAAGAAGAGCGATTGAGGCGCATTATCAGAGAAAAGGCATCCATGCAACGGTAGAGAACGGTGAGTTCCTCGGTCTGTACCGGACGAAATACATTCTCAACGAAAAGCCGCTGATTTCGATTATTATTCCAAATAAGGATCACATCGATGATCTGGACCGCTGCGTGCAGTCGATTTTGAAAAAATCCAGCTATCCCAATCTGGAGTTTGTTATTGTGGAGAACAACAGCACGGAGGAGAAGACCTTTGCGTACTATGAGAAACTGCAGAAAGAGTGCAGCAAGGTTCATGTATGCTATTACAAAGGAAACTTCAACTATTCCAAAATCAACAATTTCGGTGTACAGTACGCAAAAGGAGAGTATCTGCTGCTGCTGAACAACGATACCGAGATGATTAATGATGACTGCATCGAAGAGCTGCTTGGCTACTGCACCCGCAGTGATGTCGGAATTGTCGGTGCAAGACTGTACTATGAGGATGATACGATTCAGCACGCCGGTGTTGTCATTGGCTTCGGCGGAATTGCCGGTCACTGCTTTGTACAGCAGCCAAGAGGAAACACGGGATACTGTCACAGGATCATCTGTGCACAGGATTACAGTGCCGTAACGGCAGCGTGCATGATGGTGAAACGAAGCGTCTTTGATGAGGTCGGCGGACTGACCGAAGAGCTTGCAGTGGCGTTTAATGATATCGACTTCTGCATGAAAGTACGGCAGAAGGGATACCTTGTCGTTTACAATCCGTATGCGGAGCTGTATCATTATGAGTCAAAGTCAAGAGGACTTGAGGATACGCCGGAGAAACTGGAACGTTTCCACAAGGAAATCCGTACTTTCGAGACGAGATGGCCGGAGATTATGAAAAACGGAGATCCGTATTATAATCCGAACTTATCTCTGGAGACGCAGGATTTCTCATTGAAACGCCTGTAATACCGGAAAAGTACTCGAAAAGGAAAAAAGAGAATGGAACAAAATACAAAGAAACAGGAAAGACGGTTGGAAATGGTTTTTCTTCTGGCAGTTTTTCTTACCATCCTGATGTGGGCGATGGTGCAGCCTTTTAATGCATCGCCGGATGAAGCCATGCGCTATCAGATTGTGGATTACATCATGCGCCACGGAAAACTTCCCGTGGGTTATGATGCGGAGATCCGCGATCCGAACTGGGGAATTTCTTATGCGTTTTATCCGATTACAACGTATATTGCAGGAGCCGTATTTGGAAAAATTGCAACGTTGTTTTCTAGTTCCGGCATGGCGCCGATTTACGGTGCCCGGCTGGTCAATGTGATTTTGGGTACAATCACCGCAGGGCTGAATCTTAAGATCGGAAAAATGCTGTTCGAGAAGCGGATGGCATGGTTTTATACCATTCTGATCTGCTTTCTGCCAGGCACAATTTTCTTTAACTCGTATGTCAACATGGATGCACTGGGACTGTGCGCTTCTTCGTGGATCGTCCTCTGCTGGTGCAAGGCAGTTAAGAACGACTGGAGTGTGAAACTCTGCGTGGAACTGGGGGCGGCGATTTCGTTCTGTGCACTGTCGTACTTTAATGCCTACGGCTATATTCTGTGCAGTATCCTGTTTTTCTGCACGACGATGCTGCTCTGCGGAAGAAAAAAATGGGATGTAAAGCGGATGATTCAGCTGGGACTTGTTGTGACGGCCGTTGTTGCCGTGCTGGCCGGCTGGTGGTTTATCCGGAATGCCGTTCTGTATGATGGAGATTTTATCGGACGGAGTACCTGTGCAAAATACGGTAAAATGTATGCGGCACCGGGTTTCACAAATGAGACGAAGATTCTTCCAAAACGGATGGATATGACGATCTGGGATATGTACATGTGGATTCCGGGAGAATGGCAGTATAACTGGCTGGTGACGGTGCTGGTCAGCTTTATCGGTGTTTTCGGTTATATGAATGTGTTCCTGGCAAAGATCTGGTATAAGATCTACATCGCCGGATTCGGTATCGGTATTCTGGCTTCCATTCCGCTCTGGAAAAAAATGGTGCGGATCAGAAAGCAGGAAGAAGCCGTAGAACGCACAGAGGAAACGGAAGAGGAAGAGATTACATACCTGGTCGTAAAAAAAGAGAAACGATGGAGCCGGGAAGCATTGTTCCACATTTCCATGGCAGTTGCGATGGTGATTCCGTTTATCCTGCTGACGATTTACGCCTACTCTTCTGACTTTCAGGCACAGGGACGGTACATCCTGCCGATGATCCTTCCGTTTATGTATCTGGTCACGAAAGGAATCAATGTATTGCTGAAACGTCTGGTAAAAAAAGAAACAGTAAGGAAGTGGATTGTCCGGATCGTGGAGGGAGTTTATATTGCTTCTGCGTATGCCGTGTACTTCCTGGTTTTTTTGCCGCTGTATCGGTAAAAACAGACAGAAAGATACAAACAGAAAAAAGACAGATCTGAATGGAGTTGCTTTTCGGGTCCGTCTTTTTTTGTTAAAGAAGAAGCTGGAAAATGTAAGAAAAATGTAAAAAAATATTGCAATGAAGGGGAAGTCTGTGCTATCGTAGGAAAGAACGTGTAAATCGAAAAGAAAAACAGAAAGAGAAAGGAAGCGTGAAAACAAGGCAACATGGAAACAAAAGAAGAGAAAAAACCGAAAAAAGCGATGCAGGTGCTGAAGAAAACAGGAATTGTATTGCAGTATGTCATCGTATTTCTTGCTATCCTGATTACATCCAGTATTCTGTGGATGTTCCGGACCTGGACCAGCCTGAATATGAACGAGCTGATGTTTCACCTGCAGTCGCCGATCGAAGGAACCGACATGGGGATTATCAAGAGTTATATCGTATCCTGCATGCTGGTTTCGATCGTACTTACCGCAGTTCTGGTTTTTCTTTACATAAAAATCAAAAACAGACGACGCATTGTTCTGGGAATCAGTCTTGGCGGCATGATCTGCATTGCGGCTGTTACGATCGGATATATGTGGGAGCGTCTTGGAATCACGGCCTATGCCAAAAACCAGACGACAAGCTCCAGCTTTATCGAAGATAATTACGTAGATCCTGATTCCGTTTCCCTGACTTTCCCGGAAAAAAAGAGAAATCTGATCTATATTTTCATGGAATCGATGGAAAATACGTATTCCTCCGAAGAATACGGCGGAGTATTTCCGAAAAATACGATTCCGGAGCTGACCCAGCTCTCTCTGGAAAATGAAAATTTTTCCGGTGATCAGGAAACCTTAAACGGCGGAGTTCCACTGACGGGGGCCACCTGGACAGTGGGGGCCATGTTTGCCCAGACTTCCGGCCTTCCGCTGAAAATTCCGATTGAGGGAAACTCCATGAGTACCCAGAATGAGTTCTTTCCGGGACTTACGACACTTGGAGATATCCTTGATGATGCCGGATACGACCAGACGCTTCTGATTGGTTCCGACGGTACATTCGGCGGAAGAAAGCTGTATTTTGAAGAACATGGAAATTATGATGTCATGGACTACAATTACTGTGAGAAAAATGGTCTGATTCCGGAAGGCTACCGTGTATTCTGGGGCTTTGAAGATAAAAAACTGTTTGATATTGCAAAAGATACCCTGAAAGAGAAGGCGGCATCCGATGAACCGTTTAATCTCACGATGCTGACCGTTGATACTCATTTTGAGGATGGTTATCTGTGCGACGAGTGTGAGGACACTTTCGGCGATAACCAGTATGCCAACGTCATGGCGTGCTCAAGCAGGCGTGTGGCAGAATTTGTGAAATGGGTGCAGGAGCAGGATTTCTATGAGAATACAACGATCGTAATTTCCGGAGATCATCTGACCATGGACAGTGATTTCTGCGAGGATGTGCCAGATACGTACGAGAGAAAAGTGTTCACAACGTATATCAACGCGCCAGTACAGCCGGCTGATGACAAGTACCGGGAATATTCTACTTTTGATCAGTTTCCGACGACACTGGCCGCGCTTGATGTTACGATCGAAGGAAACCATCTGGGACTGGGAACGAATCTGTTTTCCAATGAAATCACGCTCATTGAGAAATACGACAAAGATGTTGTAAACGATGAGCTGGAAAAACAGTCCGACTTTATGGATGAGCTGACGAAGAACATCAAAGAGGTAAAGAAAGAGGAAACATTCAGCAAGGACGATATGACAGAAAAGAAAGAACAGACGGAAACACCGGATCAGCCTCTGGCAGAGATCGAGGTAACACCATACGATTACCACAAGGGCTATTATACCATCACTGTACAGAATATTGTGCCGGATGACGTTCACACCGTGCGCTGCGCGATCTGGCAGGAAGAGGATCAGAGTGATCTGATCTGGTATGAGGCAGAGCATAGGAAAGATGGTTCCTATGTGGTAAACAGCATGGCAAGAGATTTCGGCTTTAAGACGGGCGAATATCAAATTCATGTTTACGGCGTCAACGATGATGGAGATCCGGTTCTTCTGGGCAGTTCCATTGGAGAAATTGTAAAATAAGAAAAGCATAAAAAATATCCCGCCCTCACCGGCGGGATATTTTTTATGGAAAGATTAACGGGAACATCGTTCTTTCCGGTAATAGAAGACGATGAACAGAAGAAAAATGAGAAACAGGATAGCGTCCGAACACGTATAGGCCAGTGCGGCACCCATCAGTCCCATGCTTTTTACGAGAACCGGAGAAAGCACAGTAGCGAAGAGACTGGCAAGACCAAAGCCCCAGAGCATGGCGTACTGATGACGCATGATGGTAAGAATCACCTGGTCGATGACGGCAAGGGCGAAGAAACCGCCGCCGATCAGAAGCACATCCAGGACGGCAGAATACGAATTCAGGTTCACGCCGAACACGATGGAGAGAACCGGACAGCCAAGGAACGCGCCGCCAAGAAGAATCACAAGAGAGATTCCAAGAGCGGCAAGGTGCATCAGAAAACAGTATTTCAAAAAAGCCTGATTCTTTTGCTTTTCCCACAGAACCGTGAGCTTTACCAGCACCGGCTGAAGAACGAATCCCACCAGCAGGTTGATGACAAAGCACGGCATGAACAGATACGTGTAATATGCCTGCATTGTACTGCTCAGATACGAGTCGATGGCATATTTCGGTGCATTTCCAAGGTAGATCAGCAGAAAAGCGCCGAGGCAGAGCGGAAAACATTCCACCAGAAGGCGGCCGATCGAAGCCAGGGAAAAAGACCGGACGGAAAAAGAAAAAGCACTTTTGGTAAGGAACAGAAGAAGGATCAGCACAAGTGCGGAAACAAGAATGGAAGCGAGGATAGCTGCCATAACACTTCCGGAAACCAGCAGAGTGACAAGAAATGCAGTGCAGTACGCAAAAACACGCAGAAAAAGAATCTTTCCGCTGATGTCGAGACGCCCGTTCCGCTGGAAGAAACCGCCGTACAGATCATCCATAGCATCGGTCACCTTCAGAAGACATAAGAAGACAACGATCAGTGCCTTTTCCATATAATAGCCTTTGGCAGCGACAAACAGAATCGTGATCACCATCATGGCAGTGCTCGTCAGAATACGGGAGCCGAGATAGGTGCCGAACTGGTACTTGTCTTTGATGTCGGTTGACTGAAAATTACGCATGCCGTAGTTTCCGATACACAGCATCATCTGCGCGGTTGAAAAGCCGAGCGAAAAAATACCGGCGTCCTCTGTGCCGGCGATTCTGGTGACAAACAGTAAAAGAATAATGGAGACGACAGAATTTAGACCGCTGGCCATCAGATTCCAGAAGACAGCAGCTTTTTCTGTTCCGCTCTTGGGATATAGTAGAAAGTTTTTCATAAAAGAATCTCCTGTAAACTTGTTTTTGGTATCATCTGGCATTTTACCATATCCCGTGAGTAATGTAAACCCGCTGGTATTCTTGACAAAAGACAGAAAATACATTAAAGTATACAAAGAGTTAATATGAGAAAAAATAATGTGAGGGTAGTTTTTATGCAGTATAAAAGATCAGATCATACATTTGTTATTTGCGCCTACAAGGAAAGTCCGTTTCTTGAGGAGTGCATCATGTCTCTGAAAAAACAAAGCATACAGTCTAATATTATTCTTGTTACATCAACACCGAATTCGCTGATACAATCTCTGGCAGATAAATATGAAATCCCGTTTTATATCAACACAAAAGAAAAAGGAATTACGCAGGACTGGAATTTTGGCATGGAATGTGCCAAGACAAGCCTTGTCACGATTGCACACCAGGATGACACGTATGAGCCGCAGTATGTAGAGACGATGCTGCGCGAGGTCAACCGGGCAAAGCAGCCGCTTATTTTTTTCTCTAATTATGGAGAACTGCGCGAAGGAAAAAAGGTAGATGAAAACAAACTTCTGAAAGTAAAGCGCCTGATGCTGAAACCGCTGGAACTGTCAGGACTGTGGAACAGCATTTTTGTCCGCAGAAGAATTTTATCCCTTGGAGCACCGATCTGCTGTCCGTCCGTAACGTATGCGAAGCACAACCTGAAACTTCCGGTTTTCCAGGCGGGATTTCGAAGCTGTGAGGACTGGGAGGCGTGGGAAAAACTCTCCAGAGAAAAAGGTTCGTTTGTATACAGCAAGGAAATTCTGATGCATCACCGGATTCATGCAGGATCAGAAACCTCCATTATTCTCGGGGATTCTGCCCGAAAAGCGGAGGATTATCAGATGTTCTGTAAATTTTGGCCAAAATTTCTGGCGAAGATCCTGGTCAGAATCTATTCCACAAGTGAAAAATCAAACGAATTGGAGAAAAAATGAAAAATCTGATTATTATTCCTGCATACAATGAGCAGGAGAGTATTGAAAAGACGGTAGAAGACATCAAAGCAAATGCGCCGAGTTTTGATTATATTGTGGTCAACGACTGCTCAAAAGATAATACCGGAAAAATCTGTAAAGAAAAGAAATACAACGTCATCAATCTGCCGGTTAATCTTGGAATTGGAGGGGCGGTCCAGACGGGATACCGGTATGCATGGAAGAATGGTTATGAAACAGCTGTGCAGGTGGACGGCGACGGACAGCATGATCCGAAGTTTCTGGAAATGATGCTGACGTATCTGGAAAAAGAAAATGCCGATATGGTCATCGGATCCCGCTTTATCACGAAAGAGGGCTTTCAGTCGTCAGGACTCCGCCGTGTGGGAATCCGGTATTTTACCTGGCTGATTCACCTTCTGACGGGAAAAACGATTACGGACCCGACATCTGGTCTTCGTATGGTAAATCGTTCCGTAATCCAGCAGTATGCGTCCTGTTACCCGAAAGACTATCCGGAACCGGAGAGTGTTGTGACAATCCTGAAGGAACGGAAAAGAGTAGAGGAAGTGCCTGTTATCATGCGGGAGAGAGCCGGAGGTGTTTCGTCGATTTCTCCGATGAAATCGGTTTATTACATGATTAAAGTTACACTTGCGATTCTGATGGAAAAAATACGATAAACGTACGATGAAAAAGAAAAAGACAACAAGGAGGAAACTATGCAAGTTCGGTTACAGATTGTATTCGGAATTGTCCTGCTGCTGTTCATGGCTGCGGTAGTTCATATGATCCGAAAAAGATACCTGGAAATTAAATATGCACTTTCCTGGTTCCTGACTCTGGTATTTCTGCTGATTGTGGATATTTTCCCAGGCATACTGACACATGTGACAAAATGGGTGGGTGTGGAACTGCCTTCCAATATGCTTTTTATTCTGGGATTCTGCTTTTTGATGGGAATTGTTTTGAATTTAACGGTAGCGCTGTCAAAGCTTTCTGTTCAGAATAAAACCCTGATTCAGGAAGTCGGGATGCTCGAAAAGAGGGTGCGGGAGCTGGAAGAAGTGAAGAACGAATAGAAAGGTGGCATTATGCAGGAGTGGTTGATCTGTCTTTTATTTTTAGTGCCGATGCTGCTGGTGTCGGTTCCTGTTTCCAGAATGTGGGATTCTGAAGAAGTACGGAGAACGTTACAGAAGATTCCAAAGGTGGTGTTGTTTTTAGGAGAATGGATTGGTTCGACCATTGTCATTCTCCTGTTTTTACGGTTTGCGTCCGAATGGTGGTATGACTGTACGTTCAATATTTTCTACTGGGTGGTCGGAAATATCGCAGGAAGCATCTGGCTGATTTATCTGATCCAGATGTACAGGACTTTTCAGGATCGGCTGGATCTTGTCTTTGCACTGGTTATGATTCCGGTCGGAATCGCATTTACCTTTTTTATGCTGCCGGATTATGTGCCGGACGAACAGGCACATTTCCAGAGAGCCTATCTGGTATCGAATCTGAAGCTGAAACCGCTGACCAATGTTTCGATCGACGCAGAATATGGAGTCCGGAAATTGTCGGATTACAAAAAGATTTTTACGTACTGTCATTTTAATTTCCATCCGGAATATCAGGTGCTGGAAGAGGCGGCAAACTATAATTTCCTGGTTTATGTCATTCCGGCCGTGGCGATCGGTCTTGGACGACTGCTGCATCTGTCAGTTTATACCTGTTACTATATGGGAAGAATGGCAAACCTGGCCATGTTTGTCGTGCTGATGTCGTATGCAATCCGCATCGTTCCAAAGGGCAAGAAGATTTTCTTTGTATTTTGCTTTAATCCGATGCTGATTCATCTGGTTGCGTCGTATTCTTCTGATGCGCTGGTCTGCAGCGTGTGCATTCTGACAGTTGCCAATTTTCTGTATCTGTATCAGAAAGAAGAAATCAGCAATTGGGATATCGTGATTACCATGACACTGTTCTTTGTTCTGGCGATCATTAAATACGTGTACCTTCCGCTTTTTGGTATTTATTTTGCGGTTTTCCCGAAACTGTTCCGAATTTCAAAAAAGGGTGTGCTTACGCTGCTCGGTTCGATTACTGTTGGTCTGCTGTGCCTGCTTGCAGCAATGAAACTGGGAGCTTATGCAGAGACTCCTTCTGTGCAGCTGGAATATTTAGAGGCCAGAAGTGTGGACAGTACAGGGCAGATCCGGTATCTTCTCGAAGATGGTACCCGTCTGTTTACGATGCTGCGGAATACGTTGAAGGAATATGGTCAGTTCTATTTTGAGAGTATGATTGCAACGCTTGGATGGCTGGATATTGTCACCGGTCCGGTTGTACTGTATGGCTTTGTGGGCCTGCTTACAGTATCTGCCTTCATGGAAAGTACAAAAGTCAGATTGATCAACCGGATCTGGATGATCTGTATCGCGCTGATGGTTGGTGTGCTTGTTATTCTTGGACTGTATCTGATGTGGAGCCCGGTCGGCTGGGTGACTTCAGAAGGTGTTCAGGGACGGTATTTTATTCCCTCTCTGCTGTTGCTGCCGATTGCCTTATCGAATGATCTGTTGAAGAAAATTGGTTATCAGCAGATTTTGATGGTCGGGGTCATCATCATCAATGCAGTGGCAATGAATGGAATTTTACAGCATTTTCTTTAAATAAAAAAGAATCCTGGAAATTTGATCCAGAATTCTTTTTTATTTAAAGAAAGGTTATTTTCTGCGTTTTTTTCTGCGTCTCCGTCTCTTTTTGTTTCGCTGGATTACTGCAATGATCAGAATCAGAATAGCAACGGCATTCAGACCGATCAGAATGTAAAGCGGAGAGGAGAGGGAGCCTGTGGAGAAACCATCGCTGCTGTCCGCTTCCGGTGTTACAATTCCGGTTGGATCTTCTTCAGAAGAAGAGGAAACAGAAGAGGAGGAACTGTCAGCGGAGGAGCCGCTCTTTACAGAAACCTCTGCGGTTCCGATCGGGTGGCCGTCGTAAAAATACTGGCGGGTAAAGGTTTCCTGATCGGCAGCATCATCCGGGTCTGTGTAGGTGGCACTTTTGAGTTTGGCATCCTTCGGAAGCGATATGGTTCCGGAAAGAGATTCCTTTTTGGTGTCTTTTAAGGTATAGTGTGTAAAATTGTTAAAACCGTAATCAAACAGAGAACGGGTGTCGGTAATATAATCAAGGTTGTCGCAGGTCAGAACGACGCAGATCAAAGTAACGTTATTTCTTTTTGCGGCGGTAACCAGCGTATTGTGCGCTTCGTCGGTGTAACCGGTCTTTCCGGCGAAAGCACCCTGATAGCCATAGGTAGGATCATCCTGAAACAGCATCACATGATGATTCTGAAGCTGACGCGGGGCAGCGGTCATGTTGGTCGGCTGAATCGTATAGGACAGATCGGACTCAATGCGGAGGAAAGTCTCGTTTTTGATCGCTTCCTGCATAATCAGTGCCATATCGTGGGCAGTGGTATAATGATTCGGATCCGGCAGACCGTTTGGATTGGTAAAATGCGTGTTCGTGCAGCCAAGTGCAGCGGCGCGTTCATTCATCATATCAGCAAACGCCTCCACGCTGCCGGCGATGTCGATGGCAAGCTGTGTGCAGACCTCGTTGGCAGAGGCAAGAAGAACGGCATGGAGCGCATCCTCCACTGTGATGGTTTCGCCGAGCTGAACATCAATCCGGGCATTTCCCGGGATCGATTCGCTGACGGCCTGCTCTCCGAAGGTAACCGTATCGGTCGGCTGTCTGTTTTCGGCGACAAGCAGTGCGGTCATGACTTTTGTGATGCTCGCAGGATAGCGCTGCTCGTCCATGTTGGCATCGAAAAGAATCGCACCGGTGTCGGCATCCATCAGACAGGCTGCACCGGAATTGGTAAGGGGGGCCTCCGGCCAGGCAACGGAAGTTTTTTGATCCGAAGCGGCGAGAAGCGGTTGCGTTGAAAAGACAGTAACAAAAACAAACGTGAGCAGCAGACACAGGAACGTGCGCACTGCATGGGATTTTCTGTACATAATCACTCCTTCTGATCCGGCAGGCCAGTGCTGTTATCCGGCGGACGGATCTTTCTAAAACATATAAGACACACTTTCTTTATTATAGCATAAACCCGATGGGGAAGAAATACATAAATTCTTAATATTTTCAGTCGGTATTTGCAAATTGCATTAAAATAGGGTATAATGCGATCAAGTTCACACGGAAAAAATCGAAAAACCGCAAGGAGTTAAAAAAGTGTCAGATATGAAATGGCTCCGTTTTATACGGAAATTGAAACCTTACAACATACAGAAGGGACTGCGTTACCTGAAACATTATGGCCCAAAGGAATTCCTGATCCGTCTTTCGGAGCGGATGGAGCCGGAGGAGGTTCCGTACGGACCGTGGCGGGAGCAGTACTGCGCAAAAGAGGAGGACCTGGCGCGTCAGAAAAATCATAAATTTTCTTATTGTCCGAAGATCAGCGTTGTTGTTCCGGCTTACCGTACGCCGGAAATTTTTCTGCGTCAGATGATCGAATCCCTGGAAAAACAGAGTTATGAAAACTGGGAGCTGGTGATCGGAAATGCCAGCCCGGAGGATGAGACGATGGCGCGCATCCTGGAAGAGTATACCGGAAAAGATCCGCGCGTAAAGAACGTTCCGATTCCGGAAAATATCGGCATTGCAGAGAATACAAATGCAGCGCTTGCCGCCGCAGCGGGAGATTTCGTCGGTTTTATGGATCACGACGATCTGCTTGCGCCGGATGCGCTCTTTGAAATTGCTATCCGTCTGGAAAAAGATCCGTCCATCGATGCTTTTTATACCGATGAGGACAAGGTACGGACCGATCTGTCCGAGTATTTCCAGCCGCATTTCAAACCGGATTTCAATCTGGATCTGCTGCGGTCAAACAATTATATCTGCCATTTCTTCGTTGTACGGCGGGAGATTGCGGAGAAAACCGGCGGCCTTCGTCCGGAATACAATGGGGCGCAGGATTATGATTATATCTTCCGCTGCACGGAAATGGCGGGAAAAATTGTACACATTCCGAGAATTTTATATCACTGGAGGGTCCACAGCGCTTCCACCGCAGACAATCCGGCAAGCAAGCTGTACGCGTATGAGGCCGGAAAAAAGGCAATTGAGGGAAACCTTGCGCGCTGCGGCGAAGAGGGAATCGTCACACTGCGTTCGGATTATGGTTTCTATGATGTGGATTATAAACTGCAGGGAACGCCGCTTGTTTCGATTCTGATTCCGAACAAGGATCAGGCCGATACGTTACGTACCTGTCTGGAATCGATCCAAAAGAAGTGTACGTATCCATCGTACGAGATTCTGATCATTGAGAACAACAGTACAGAGGAAGCAACATTTTCCTATTATAAAGAGCTTGAAGCGCAGGGAATCCGTGTTCTGAAGTATCCAGAACAGGGCTTCAACTATTCTGCGATTAATAATTTCGGCGTAAAAGAAGCAAAAGGAGAGTATCTCCTGTTTCTGAATAACGATATGGAAGTTATCACACCCGATTTTATGGAAAAGATGGTGTCCAATCTGCAGAGACCGCAGATCGGGGCGGTCGGCGCGAAGCTGTATTACCCGGACAACACGGTGCAGCATGCCGGCATTATCATCGGGATCGGCGGTATTGCAGGCCATGCCTTTCTGGGGCTGGCGCGCGGAAGAAGCGGCTACCTGCATAAGGCATCGCTCCAGATGAATGTGAGTGCGGTGACAGCAGCGTGCATGATGATGAAAAAAGAGGTCTTTGAGGAGGTCGGCGGCTTTGAAGAAGAACTGTCCGTTGCTTTCAATGATGTTGATCTGTGCCTGCGCATTGGAAAAGCAGGTTATAAAATCGTATACAATCCGCACGTGGAGCTGTACCATTATGAATCGAAATCCAGGGGAGCAGAGGATGACGAGAAGAAGGTGCGCCGCTTCCAGTCGGAAATCGAATTTATGCGCAGCCGCTGGATTGGGCTGTTAAAGGCAGGAGATCCCTGCTACAATCCAAATTTAACGCTGGCATCGTGGAACTATGGACTGCGTGCCGACGGCAGGGGAGTAAAACCATGGACAAAGTAGCAGTTGTAATACCAAATTATAATGGATACCGGTATCTGGAGACGTGCTTTGCAGCGCTTGCAAAGCAGACCTTTACGGAATTTACCACATATTTCGTGGACAATGGTTCACAGGATGAGAGCTGTGCGTTTCTGCGGGAACACTACCCGGAGACGAAAATCATCCAGCTCGATGATAACTATGGCTTCAGCCGTGCGGTCAACGAAGGCATCCGCCAGTCGAAGGAACCGTATGTGATCCTTTTAAACAACGACACCGAAGTGTTCCCGGACTTTGTCGAGCGCCTTTATGAGGGAATCTGTAAAAGAAAGAATGCGTTTGCATGCAGCGCAAAGCTGATTTCCTATCAGGAGCGTGATAAAATCGACGATGCGGGAAATTACTATAATATGCTGGGATGGGCGTTCGCAAGAGGAAAAGGAAAACCGGTCAGTGAATTTGAAACGTCCGACCGGATTTTTGCGGCCTGCGCCGGAGCGGCGATCTACCGCCGGGAATTTCTGGAAAAGACCGGACTTTTTGACGAAGAACATTTTGCTTACCTGGAGGATACCGACATCGGCTACCGTGCGCGGCTTTTAGGCTACGAGAACTGGTACGAGCCGTCAGCAAAAGTTTATCACGTCGGAAGCGGAACGAGCGGTTCCCGGTATAATCTCTTTAAGATCCGCTATTCATCCCGGAATAATATTTACCTGATCTATAAAAACATGCCGGTTCTGCAGATCCTGTTTAATCTGCCGGCCTTTATCCTTGGATTTTCGGCAAAACTGGTCTTCTTTGCATCGAAGGGATACGGAAAAGAATATCTGGCGGGAATCAAGAATGGCTTTTCCATCTGCAGAAAGCCGGAAAACAAGGCAAAAAAGATCCGCTTTCAGTGGAAACGCCTCGGGACATATCTGGTTATCGAATGGGAGCTTTTTATCAATGTATTCCGGAGATTTCTGGAGCGGGCATAAGGATCTTTTCAAAAGATTACGAAAAAGTTAATAATTTTACGGAAATAAGAAGAATGTTAGAAAAATATGATTGCTCTTTTTTGGAACTTATTGTATAGTTAAGGGTAGGGAATTTTTGAAACCCGAAAAAAACAGATAAGGTGAACGAATTTGATTAACGATAATCAGAAATATTTTGACCGGATGCACGTTCTGATCGATGCCCTGGTGCTTGCACTTTCCTACGTACTGTCCTGGTACTGCTATGTGCGGCTCGGCGTTATGAACAATCATCCTGAGAGGGGAATTCTGCCGCCGGCGACGTATATGACGGCATTGCTCTATATTGTACCCGGCTATCTGCTGCTCTACTATGCATTCAATCTCTATGCATCCAAGCGTTTTCAGGGAAGACGCCTGGAATTTGCCAATATTTTAAAAGCGAATACGGTCGGATTTCTGGTCTGGCTGGCAAGTCTTTACATGGTGCGCCAGGTTCATTTTTCCCGTGGTATGCTCTGCATCTTCTTTGTGCTGAACGTAACGCTGGAAACCATCGTAAGAAATCTGATCCACTATATCTTAAGTAATATGTGGAAGCATGGCCGCAACCAGAAACAGATTCTGATGGTCGGCTACAGCCGTGCGACCGAGGAATACATCGACCGGATCATTGCAAACCCGGAGTGGGGGTATCTGGTCCGCGGCATCCTTGATGACCATGTCAAAGCGGGAACGATGTACCGCGGCGTCAAGGTTCTTGGAAGAATCAATAATCTTTCGGTCATTCTGCCGGAAAACAAACTGGATGAAATTGCCATTACCCTAGGCCTGAACGAATACTTCCGCCTGGAAGAGATCGTTGCCATGTGTGAAAAATCCGGTGTACATACCCAGTTTGTACCGGATTACCACAACATCATTCCGACAAAACCGTATACCGAAGACCTGCAGGGACTTCCAGTTGTCAATATCCGCTATGTTCCGCTTTCCAATACGTTTAACGCGATGCTGAAACGGATTGTGGATATTTTCGGCGCGCTCGTGGCGATTGTTCTGTTCTCGCCGGTGATGCTGTTTTCGTGCCTTATGATCAAACTGACCTCGCCAGGTCCGCTGATCTACCGGCAGACACGTGTCGGGCTGCACAACAAACCGTTTGAAATGTACAAGTTCCGTTCGATGGAAGTTCAGACGGAGGAGAAAGAAAAGAAGGCATGGACCGTGAAGAATGACCCGCGTGTGACGGGATTTGGAAAATTCATGCGCCATACCAGCATTGATGAGCTTCCACAGCTCTTCAACATCTTAAAAGGAGATATGAGCCTGGTCGGACCGCGGCCGGAGCGACCTTTCTTTGTGGAAAAATTCC
>OLGM01000049.1_pt1 | contig 80675 bp, 99 predicted proteins | sample 1606001 | NCBI WGS metagenome assembly OLGM01 (sample SAMN03283294) | human gut metagenome | biome: human-associated habitat; material: feces | host: Homo sapiens | place: Peru | collected 2012
TGTTTTTTTTGGAGATAATGCACAAGGAAAAACTAATATTATAGAATCAATATTTATTTGTGCTTTAGGTAAATCTTTTAGAACAAGTAAAGAAAAAGAATTTATTAAATTTAATGAAAAAAATGCAAAAATAGAAATAGAGTATTCTAAAAAAGATAGAGAAGGAAAAATAGAATATATTATAGGAGAAAAAAAAGAAATTTTTATTAATGGTGTAAAATTAAAAAAAATGAGTGAAATTTTAGGAAATATTAATATTGTTCTTTTTTCTCCTGAAGATATAAATATATTAAAAGAAGGACCAGCAAAAAGAAGAAAATTTATAAATATGCTCATAAGTCAATTAAGACCAAACTATGTTTATACATATAATATGTATTTTAAGGTATTAGAACAAAGAAATAATTATTTAAAAAATATTAATATAAATAATTATGATGAAAACTTGTTGAATATATATGATGAAAAATTAGCAGAATATGGTATAATTATAAATAATTATAGAAATGAATTTATAGAAAAAATAAAATTGAAAATAAATAAAATTCATAAAACAATAACAGAAGAAAAAGAAGAAATAAAAATAAAATATTTATCAGATTGTTTTGATAAAGAAAAATTTATAAAAAAATTAAAAGAAAATAGAAATCAAGATATATTAAGAGGTCATACAACTAATGGAATTCAAAAAGATGATATATTATTTTATATAAATGGTAAACAGGTTAGTATTTATGGTTCACAAGGACAACAAAGAACAACAATATTATCTTTAAAAATGTGTGAATTAGAAATAATTAAAGATGAAATAAATGAATACCTATTTAAATTTGATAAAATGGTATACTCAATAAAAGATTATATAAGATTTATGAACGAAAGTGGATTATTTGATTTATTGCAAAATCATATTATAAATAACTTATACGATTATGTTTTGGGAATAGAGGTTGGACTAGATTCTAATGGTAGAAAAAATCGTGGTGGACATCTCATGGAAAACTTAGTAGAATCATATATTCGAAAAGCAGGTTATATTAAAGATGAAAGTTACTATAAAGAGTTAACAACTGATAAAATTAAGACTATGTTTGGAGTAGATATTTTATCACATATATCAAATTCTGACTTAAATAAATCAATAGCAAAAAAGAGATTTGATTTTGTAGTTGTAAAGAATGAACATTATTATTTATTTGAAACTAATTTTTATGCATCTAATGGTTCAAAATTAAATGAAACTGCTAGAAGTTATAAAATGTTAGCACAAGAATTATCTAGTTTAAATAATGTGACATTTATTTGGATTACTGATGGAATTGGTTGGAATAGTGCAAAAGGAAATTTAGAAGAGACATTTAATAAATTAGATACATTATATAATATTAATGATTTAGAAAACGGAATATTAGAAAAAATATAAAATAAACAAAAAAATATCAAAAAATAGAAAATAATAGTAAAAAAAGAAAAATTATATTATTGACTATAATAAGTCAAGTGATAGAATATGATAAAGTAGTGATAAATTTATATAGACTTTAGCAAATGAAGTTAATAATTTAATTTACTATTTAAATACAATTTAGTGTACTTTTCGCGTACGATTTGAATACGATTTAGTTTACTATTTGACTACTAAAAAAATACAATTTAGTTTATTGACTAAATACAGTTAAATGATAAAATATAGTAAAATAGCAATATTTATGGGAAGACTTAGGTCTTCTTTTTTGCTGTTTTAGAGGAGGTGATGATTATGACTATTCATCCTATAAAAATTATTGATTTTATTAAAATAGGATGATAATAGCAAATTAATATCTATTATAAATAAAGGGTTAAATATAGTAACATCCTATATATTAACCTACGAAGTAGGATGAATTTCGTAAGTACGAAATAAGAATAACACCATTAAATTTCCTTGTCTTATAAGGATTTTTTTAGTTTATGGTGCTATTTTCTTATCCTGCTTTTTTAAAAATTACAATATTTAATAGGAAATCATCCTATTAGGAAGGAGGAATATAATGAAAATATTTAAACTATATTTACCATTTGAATTATTCGATAGAATAAAATTAATGGCTAAATTTTATAACTTATCTATTTCTAAAATGATGAAAGAATTATTAGAAATAGGTTATATTGAAATGTTAAAAAATCATAATTACAAAGATAATGATTAGGAGGTGGTTATTTGAATTATGATAATTATATAAAAATACCAATAGTATTATTATCAGATACTAATGTTAGTTCTAGTGGTAAATTATTATATGGATTATTAGTGTTATTAACTTATCAAGAAGGATACTGTTACGCTAATAATAGTTATTTAGCTGATAAGTTAAATGTGGGAACTAGAGCAATAACTAGATTATTAAAAGAACTATCTGATAATAATTATATTAAAATGGAATTTAAACATAAATTCATAAGAAAAATATTTATAGTTAATGAAAAGAATACATCCATAAGTCTAGATTATAAAGACTAATTAAATGGATGTATTTTTCGTTTTCAAAAGATGTATTTAACTATAATAATATAATAAATAAAATATAAAAAATATTAATATTATAAATTAAATATTATAAATTAAATATAATAAATTAAATATAATAAATTAATTTAAATAATTAACTAGTTTAAATATATAACTAGTTAATAACTAGGAAGGAGTTTGATAAATGTACATAAAAATATCAATAATAAATAATTTAAACATAAATTTAAATAGGTGGTTTAATAATGGAGGATGCCTATTTGAATAACACTACATTTAAAGATCTTATTTTAAAATATCTAATTGAAGAGATAATAAAAGAAGAAAAAGGAGATTCATCTAATTAATGATTTGCAAATCAAGTAAGATGATGCTATCATGGATGAGTCTTAATACCCGATTAAAAGAAGGAGGTAAAAGTGAATAATAAATTGGGCATAGATTTCAATACTGGAATCTATATAAGATTATCTCAAGAAGATAAAGATAAAAAATATGAATCTGATAGTGAAAGTGTAATAAATCAAAGAGAATTATTAACAAATTATGTTAGAAATAATAATTTTAATTTAGTAGGAGAATATGTAGATGATGGATATTCTGGAACTGATTTTGAAAGACCTGGATTTCAAAAATTAATTGAAGATATAAAAAATAAAAAGATAAATTGTGTAATAGTAAAAGATTTATCAAGACTAGGTAGAGATCATGTTATGACAGGCTATTACATGGAATCATATTTCCCTGAAAATAATATAAGATTTATATCTATACTAGAATCATATGATAGTTTTAAAAATCAAGCCAGTAATGATTCTTCAACATTTATAATAGCTTGTAATGATTATTATAGTAAGCAAAATTCAATTAAAATTAAAAATGTACTAAATGAAAAACGAAAGAATGGAAAGTTCGTTGGTAGTCTACCTTGTTTTGGATATATGAGAGATCCAGAGGATAAAGGACATTTAATACCTAATCCAGAGACTGCTCCAATTGTTAAACAAATATTTAAATGGAGAAAAAATGGAATAGGGCCTTCTAGGATAGCAACTATGCTAAATGAAAAAGGTTATCCAACACCAAGTGGTTATAAAAAAACTAATTATTCAACAAGGCTTATTAATAGAGATAAATGGAATATATCTTCTATAAAGAAAATTTTATCTAATAGGATTTATACTGGAGATATGATTCAACATACTCAAACTAAAGTAAATTACAAATCTAAGAAAAAGATAACTTTAGATCAAAGTATGTGGATGATTGTTGAAAATACTCATGAACCATTAGTAGATAAAGATACTTTTGAATATATATCTAAATTAATAAAACAAAATACAAAAGATATACAACCTAAAAATAGAAGAGAAAAAAGACTTTTAGAAGGTAAGTTATTTTGTAAAGAATGTGGTAATAGATTATCAGTTCTATATAGAAAAAACCATGATTATTGGACTGTTAATTGCAACAGATATGCAAGAGATCCAATTAGAGAACAATGTAGTTCACATTTCTTTCCTTATAATTATTTAGAAGATCAAATAATGGAAAAGTTTACTAAAGATGTAAGTAGACAACTAGAAGAATTAAATTTTGAAGAATTAAATAAAAAAGTTCAAATTGAAGTTCAAAAACAAACTAAAAGTTTAGATAATAATATTAATAATTTGCTAAGTGAGAAAGAAAAAATAACTAAAAGACTAACTACTTTATATGAAGATAGATTTAACGAAGTAATAACAGCGGATACTTATAAGGAATTAGCAAAACCTTTTGAAGAAAAACTAAAACTTATCAATCAAAGTATAGATGAAGATCAAATTAGAAAATATGAAGTTAAATCTAAATTAAATGAATTACCAGATTATACAAAGAAAATAAAAAAATTATTAGATTTAAATAAACCTAAAAAAGAATTAGTTCATTCGTTAATAGATAGAATAGTTATTGATGAAAATAGAGTAATAACAATACAATATAAATATGGGGTTATACCAAATTGTACTTTTGAATATCAAAATTTAAATATTGCTCGTAATCCTTATGGTAGAAAAGGAAAAAATCAATATAGTAAGTAAGACTTCACTATTCATCTAGTGAAGTCTTTATCTTTTATTCACAAAAGTGTATAATATATACCTAAGGAAGTGATAGGTATGAATATTTTACAGTTATGTGATAATATCAATGAAACAACAAACTTTAGTGAGATTCTTAACCATTTGCATTATAATGTTGTAAATAAGTATAGACTTGATAATATATCATTGGTATCTTATGATGTGTATATTATAACGATAGATTTTTTAAGTAATAATTATGAGAAAAACAAATTATTTTTTGATGAGGTAAAAAAACAGAATAAACCATTAATATTTGTATACCACAAAAATAATAAACCGGAGAATTATGGAATGAAATTTTTAGCAGATAAATATAAAATAAATTTTCAACTATCAGATTGCTCAGTATTAGATACTCCAAATTGGAATTATAGTCCTGCAACTTATTCGAATCATGATGAAGCATACAGCATGACGTCTTCATATTGTAAAGGCGTATGTAATATAAAAAATACTAAACAATTTTATATACAAAAAAAGAATAATACTATAATAATGCATGATCCACATATAGAATTTTATGGACAAGGTCAGCTTGATACATCGAGAATGCCTAATATGATTAAATATATTTTGCAAATTGTTGAAGAAGAAAGTGAAGAAACAGTTGAATGGTTAAATAACATTAATATATTAGATGATGTAGAAATAGGAGAAAAACTTAATATTAATAATCAAAAATTAGAAAAATTATTAAAAGAAAAAGAAAACTTAGAAAGTAAAATTAAAGAGAATGAGTACTACAAATCAATATTATATTCGAGTGGCGATAGGTTAGTAGAAGTTGTGAAAGCTATATTAGAAGAAATGTTAAATATTACAATTGATGATACTGATTTGAAAAAACAAGATTTATATTTTAATTTAGATAAAAGGAATATTTTAGTAGAAGTCAAAGGTGTTAATCATCCATTTCAAAGAGACAATATAAGTCAAGTAAAAAGGCATGTTAAAGATTATGCAGAAGAAAATCAAATATATGGTGCAGATGTAGACAAGAATTGCAAAGGAGTTCTTATATTGAACCCATATAGTAAACATGATTTAAAAGAAAAAATATCAAAAGATTTTTATAGTAAAGATGTAATTGCAGATGCAGAATACGAAAAGGTATGTACTTTAGATACCCTAACATTATTAAACTATTATTCTAAATGGAAGAATGATTCAAAATCTATTGATATGAAAAGCATTATTTTAACTACAAATTATAATAAGCCTGATTATAATGAAATTATTAACATTTAAATGCAGTAATCTTTGAGAGGGCTAATTTAGTGGTGGCGATGGTGCAGAAGTAATCTATGCACTTAGAAATAACTCTAAATTTTCAGGTTTAATTTTAGATGAACTTGAAAAAGAAGGTCAAAATATAAGGAAGAATTACCAACAAAGACTTCCAAGTAATCCAGTTAAAGATTATTATTTTATACATAGAGATACTCCTAATAATGAATCTGTTATAGTAGAATATGGCTTTTTAGATTCCAAGGGTGATGATGTTAATCAACTTAAAAACAATTATGAAAACTTTGCAGAAGCAGTAATAAGAGCTATAACTACTTACAAGAATTTACCATATACAGCTCCAGCTCAGGGAAATTTCTATACTGTTCAAAAAGGAGATTCTTTATGGAAGATTGCAAACAAGTTTGGTATAACTGTAGATGACCTTAAAAAACTTAATAATTTAAAGAGTAACACTATCACAGTCGGACAAACACTTAAGGTTAAAAAAGAAGAAGAAAAACCTGTTGAAGATTATTTAGTTTATACAGTTAAATCTGGTGATTCGTTGTGGAAAATAGCTAGCAAATATAATACTACTGTAGATACTTTAATGAAAGTAAACAATCTTAAAGGAACTGTATTAACAATTAATCAACAATTATTAATTCCTAAATCTAAAGAAATAGAAATTGATATTGATAAAGATAAAAAAGGTATCATATATACTGTTAAAAGTGGAGACTCTTTATCAAAAATCGCTAAATCTTACGGCACTACTGTTAGTAAAATTAAAAGTGCTAATAATTTAAAAAGTGATTTCCTGAAAATTGGACAAGAACTTTTAATACCTGTTGAAGATACTAAAGTAGAAGAAAAGAAAGATGATGAAAAACTTGGAATTAATTATGTTGTAGTTAAAGGAGATAATTTATATTCAATTGCTAATAAATTTGATGTAAGTGTTGATAATATTAAGTCTCTTAATAATTTGAAATCAAATACACTACAAATAGGCCAAATATTAAAAATACCAGGAACTGAATCTTATACTACATATAAAGTTAAATCTGGTGATTCTTTATGGAAGATAGCAAATACTTACGGTACTACTGTTAATGATTTAAAGAAGATTAATAATCTCACATCATCAAATCTAAAAATAGGTCAAGAATTATTGATTCCTACTAGATAAACATCCCATATTTATATGATTATATAATTACTTTGAAAATTCAAAAAAGATAAGTTATTCTTATCTTTTTTAATTTTACTTATAACTTATATATCTTCTCTAACCTTTCATAATCATTTAATGTTCTCTCAGTAATATTAACTCCCAAGTCCACAGGAAAAGCACTAAAAATGCCATCTATAACTATTTGATCTTTAAAAGGAAATAAGGTTGTTTCAACAAACATAGATAAATCCTTATAAAAAAAATTTCATCTAAATTTGAAAAGGAATATCCTCATAATATTTAAAAGTATAAAATCTAAAACATAAATTATTATTAATATGATGTTCTCTTCTTCACTAATATTAAGTAAAGTAGGAAAAAGACTTTTTAAACTAATTAAAATTGAATTACAAGCTATTTTTAAATATCCTACAACTACTTCTTTAATATAGTCATCCTCTTTTCTTCTTTACCAATTGTCTTATTACCCACTCATCTTTTTCATCAAAGTCAATACCATTATCAAAAAGTAAACTTAAATACTTAAGTCCTTTAACTTTGAATAATTATTCAAAGTTTTCAAAATATAAAAATTCTTAATTTCTTCAAACACCTTCTTTATTATTCACTACTTTTCAATTTACTATTACCCGTTTTATAATCTATTTCTATTCCATCTTGAACATTTTTTACAAAAACATTAAACTTTATCCCATCACCATTATCCTGTACAGAAAATGCTTCTATTTGTACTCCACTTGCAAGTAAATTATCATTTTCATATTTTGGTGTAACTCTATACAAAACATTATTTTTAGTTTCCTTAATATAATTTGCTACTTTATTTTCCCACTTTAACATTCCTACTGTATTCATTTGTCTAGTACAAGTTATTAAATTAAGTTTATTAGCATTTTCCCCAGTAAGCTGATATCCAATTAAATGACACCTATTATATAAATACTTGCCTGGTACTATATCATACTTTATCGTATGCCACCCAGTTGGCTTAATCATACCAATACTTTCTCTTTTTGTAGTAGGCATTAAATCAATATTAATATTAGCATAAGCTTCTCTGGCACGTCCAAGAGAATCAAACTTACTATACTTTTCAAAAGCATAAGTAGTTTTATCTTCTTCATTAAATAAAGGTTCATTATTATTTATTATTAAGTAATCTTCACCACTATTCTCATTAATAGTTATTGTGTTTTCTTTAGCATAGCTTTCAGGCATTAAATTATCTAGACAGTTAGATATTTCATCTTTAAAATAAAAGCTTATAAAAGAAAAAATAATTATTACTAACATAAATTTTGTATATTTATTTTTCATCATACCCACCTACTTACTAATACATTTATAATAACATTTTTTATAATAAAAAGATACAAATTAAAAGTGAAATATATTTACTTTACAATTAATTTTATAAAGTTACGAAATCATCAAATAAACAAATATTTTTATCTATTTTTTATTAATGAGATAATGAATTAGTTTTCCCTTCGATATAGTCTAAAAACAATTCTGTACTATTGTCAACATTTGACTGATCTATAAAGCTTAAAGATGTTTATCTATTAAGTTACTTCCAATCTTTTCTCTTATTTTTTTTAACTAGATAGTTCACTTTGAAACCACCTATTACTAAGTTCGTTCATCATCAAAATTATAAATTTTAGCATCTTTAGCAAAATAAGTATTTGAATACTTTTCCTTAGTAAACAATTCCATCATGAAATTTTTTGTTTTATAGATTTTATATTTTTGAAAAAACAAATCAAACCACTTTAATGTTATTTTATCGTAAGAATCATTTGATTTACTATATATCAACATTAGTTAAATTTTTATAAACAATTTTTAAGTATAATTTTTCAATCTCGTTTTTAGTAATAATTATTTTTTCAAATTCTTCACTATTTAAGTTATTACTGTATAATAGACCTATTTGATAATTTAAATTAGGAATAATATTATTCTTAAAATAATTTAAATCCTCTTCATTAATTAGATATTCATTTTCTTCATAAAATGATTCAAAGTTATCACTACTGCCTTGTTTAATATATTCATTTCTAATAATTGTTTCTTTAATACAACCATCAATGTTAACAATGTTAGTTAGTATATCGTTGTTTATTTTGTATACGCAAGATTTATTATCAATATAAGAATAAATATTTCTAGAAGAGGAAACAACAAAATTAATTTTTTTATTTTTTTCAAGTGTTTTAATCAAATTGAATATTTCTTTTTCGTCTAAACTTGTATCAACATCATCGATAAAAACAATTATATTTTCTAGACTATTTTTTTCGCATTGATACAAGGATAAATTAATTAATAACTTGCGCAGGAGACTTCTAGGAGTGACCTTATCATCCAATAAATAGTCTTCTATATATATTTCGGTAAACTTTTCTATTATTTTATCTATGTTGTCTATATTAATATTAAATTTAATATCTTTAAGTAATTCATCTTTTTCCAAAGATGAATTTACCCTCTGATCAATAATATTAAATATATTATTAACCCTAGCAAGCATATCATGACTATTAATCGTATTTAATATGTCGTCATAAATCATTTTTTTGAATATATTAGATTTAGTCAATTTAAAATCTGTTGAAAAATTATTATAATCACCAACAAATATTGTATTAAAATCGCCTTTATATACCCTATTATTGTTAACAAAAAAACCTTCAACTTCTCCAGCAAAACCCCTTTCTAATAATTTAAGTAACTTTGATTTGCCTGTTTTATTAGCACCATTAATTACAAGGAGATTATTAAAATCTAAATTATTATCATCAAATCTTATATTCATATATTACCTCACTAATTTAATTTTACATAATATAGCATTGAATTACAATATAAATATATACTTTTATAAATATAATTGATATAATTAATTTGAGGTTACGGTATCCTGTAATTTTTAGGTAATGTAATACAAATATTTCTTTACCAGAACCAGTTATAGCATTACGGTATCCTGTAATTTTTGTTAAAACTAGGAAGATTGGTTACAACTTCCCTCAATTTTTAAGTATCGTTTAGAAATAAAGTATTAATTAAGAAGTATCGATTAAGTTAATAAAATTATTTAACAAATCTTAAATATATATAAGTATTTTAATCTAAACACAAAGACCTTGAATTTTATACAAGGTCTTTTGCTTATTCAATAACAATTAAACTATTCACTCCATCATTTTCATCATCAGTTTTTATTCCTCTCAACATTATCATTTGTTCATATTGTCTTTCTGTAATTTGAAGTAATCGCACATTACCTTTAAGTGGCGCAAATGATTTTACTCTAGAAATGTGCTTTATTACATCATCTTGATTTTTACATATTCTCACATAGACAGAAAACTGAATCATCATAAACCCATCATCAATTAATTTTTTTCTAAATTGAGAATAATTTCGCTTATCTTCTGGCGTAATAACAGGCATATCAAACATTAATAACAATCGCATAAATCTATTTATCATTTGTTAAACTCGGGAAAACAAGCAAGTCTCTATTTTCTTCTAAAGATTTTATGTAACTTTTAACTAACAAATCAATTGAATATTCAATTGTACAGTGCATGTTATTACAAACCACTTCGCAATTAAGTAAATCAATTAATAGTTTTCTAATTTCAAAAGATAAAGGAAATGTTAGAGATTCTTGAATTTGATAAAGAAAGTAATCAACAAAAGCGCGGTAAGGTTCAATCAAATCATATGCCAAATTAAAGTTATTAGTTACTGATTTATGATGAATTCCTAAGAAACTATTTAAACCATATTTAACTAAAGTTCTTAGCACACAGCTTTTAATTATCGCATAACCATAATTTAAAGCACTGTTTAACCCATCATCATAAAATCTTAAAAATTCACTTCCAAATAAACTCCTAAAATACATTTTTGCCGCCAAACCTTCTCTATTTGTTGAGTCATTATTAGTAACTTCTGCATGATACTTCTTCAATTTTTCAATAGTATATTCTTCTTGAGAAGTCATTTCTAAAACAACTAATTCATTTTCAATTTTTTTCCTCACTATTGATTTCCATAGTTTACCATTTAATTCTTCTGTACTACTCAATTGAATTTTAAATGTCTTTAGTTGTTTGTAATGATTATTATAAGAAAACGTAATAGTTGATGGCTCATATTTCTCATCACATATTATAAGCGAAATAAAATATTTACTTATTTCAGATAATAATCTTGTTGTTATCACTGTTTTATTATCCTCAATAATAATATAGTTAATATCTTCTAAAGGAATTTTTCTTTCTATTTTATTATTTAATACCACAAGATTATTGTCTTTAAGTTTCATTTTATCTGCCTTTTTTATTACTACTTGACGATAACCCATGATTACCCCATTTTGTTTTCTGTTATTTTTCCGAGAACACTTAAATTAATTTTCTTTATTGATTTAATGGTAGAAATTGTTACAGGATATTGACCTCCTGCATAAAAAATAGAAAATAATTTATTATCACCTACTAAATCGTAAGAGTCACCTAAATAACTAGACACTTCAACTTTTCCCTGTGAAAAACCTGTTATATAGCAATATGAAAAATTATCATCATTTTTAATAATTTTTACAAAGTCATTTTTCATTAAATAGTCTTTATTTTCATTAAATTCATATAACATTTTTGCATTTGAAAATTTCATTATTTCTTTTTGACTTGTAGACTTCCATATGGTAATCTCATAATCCATATTCCTTTTAATATTTAATATATCAAATAAATCTAATCCAGCAAAATATAATGAACCATTACTTCTATCTTTAAACATAAGTATCTTATAAATATTTCCTTTTTCTACTATTGAAGTTCCAATTTTATGTCCTTTATTACTAAACTCTTCTTGTAATTTAACCTTTTTAATAATATTCCCATCAGAATCTTTTGGATAACCTTTCTGTTTGTAAGCATCTTCTCCTTTTTTAGATCCATTTAACCATTCTTTTAAAGTTTTATATATCACCTTGTTACCGTTTTCTTTATCAAATATTTTCTCAATGTTTTTATCAGTTAATAATAATACCGATGTTCTTAATGTTGAATATTTAATATTATTTATGGTTTTAACTCCTTTTAAAGTTTCTTCATGTAAACTTCCTGATACTTTATTCTTTGCAAATGAAGGTATTATAGGCGTTATTTCTTCTAGTTCTTTTTCACTATATTTTTTCATTCCTTCTAACATAAATCTTAATTGTTCAGGATTTCTTTCAAATATTCTTGCTCTTACATCAATATCAAAATCATCATATGGTTTTGGGAACATTACTCTAACTTTGTTGTTATTTTTGATTATATAGTTTTTTTCTAGAAGCTCATTATAATATTTTTTAAATTGACTAGTTTCAATAATTTCGCCTGTTTCAACATCAACATACTTGTCATCAATTTTAGTAATAAATTCATTTTCAATGTTATTATTGGCATTATGAAATGCTTGACTTTCTATATAATTTTTATACTTCTCATAATTAGTGATATTTTGAATAAGAGATTTATTTGTGCACGCTATTATACATGCATCTAAAGCATGGTGCAAATGATTTTCTCTGTTTTTATTAACATCATTATTTACATCCATATCCTTAATATAATAAGTTGGAGACTGTAAACTATGAGTTATATTATTAAATCCCCATCTTGCTCTTAATTTGGCAGTTATAACTCCATTAACACTATCAACAAATGGTACATTTAAGTATGCTTTTAAGAAAGATGTTAAATATCTTGTGATATATTTCGTATCGTTAATATTTTGGTTTCGCATTTGATTTTCTATGTCAGGAGTTAAATCGGTTAGCAAATAATTATTCTTTTTCTTTTCACTAATTGTTTCCAAACTATTAATATATTTTTTAAATTTTTCCCATTTTTCAGTATTTTTTAACCATTCATATGGCGTTCTATTTTTTTTATCTTGATTTTCTTTTGTAAGAACTAGCGTTTTGTTATTGTAACTATCATCATATGTTCTAGAATATGGAAGAATGTGATCAACTTGTACAATATTATTGTCAAAAAGTTCATCAATTGATATTATTTTACCACTATATGCACATAGTCCTTGTTGTTCATTCCATAGTTTAAACTTTAATAAATCAAAACCCGAAATATCAGATTCGCTTTTAAATATTACATTTGATTTTAATTCAAGTATTTGTTTTTTTAGTTTTTCATTATTATATTTGTTATCTTCATTTCTTTTTCTTATCCTATCTCTTTCTTTTTTATCTTTTGCAAGTTCGCCAGCAGTTTCAATATTTATCTTGTATGGCATACCATATTTTTTTATAATTGCATTCAACACTTTTCTAGTTTGAGATAAACTTCTAATTACCCTTTGGTTTCTTAAATCTTTATTAATATTTACAGGAACAAGTAAATCTCTCTTATCCTCTTCATGTAATAGGTCACTATGATTATATCCTAATTGTTCCATCGCTTTATCATAAGTTATACCATTTATTAATATTTTATTTAGTTTTCTGATTAGTGATAAAGATAAGTTCATATGATCTTTTAAATTTGGTAAAGATAAAATTGTTTCAATATATTTATTGTCAATTAATTCACTATCCTTAACTGCTTTTGAAACAGATTCTTCTGTCTTGTTATTCGTCAAAATAACAGCTACTTCATCTAAAACCTCAATGTTATTTAGTAAATGATTCCATTCTTCACTGCCGAATGCGTTAAACTTAGATTTAAAAACTGAAATAGTTTTAAATTCAATAAACTTTTTATTAAGCTTTTCTTTGTTTTTCATTTCTTCAAAAACAGCTTTATTTTCATCACTAATTAATGAAAAATTAACTCTTTCTTCATCATCTCGATTAAGTATTTTATTTTTAAATTCTTTTAATACTTTGGTAAATTCCTTGGTAGTTAAATCCAAATTATTAACAATTAGAATTTCTGTACTCAAACATTTTTTAACATCATTATATGTAAAAGTTTTTTTCTTTAATGCAGAATTTAATATGTTATATATTTCTTCTTTAGTAAGACATCTATATTCTTCTTCATTATTTATCTTAACCTTCATGTTAACAAGTTTTGTTAAAGCAACAAATATTTCAGAACTTGGGGCCTGTTTAGGCGCACGTGGTTCATATGTAAATCTGCAAAGTCCTGTCATTCTCGCTATTAAGTCTCCTCCGTATTTAGAATTACCTCCAGGCCCTTTAGAAAAATGCCTTTGACCACTCCATATTTTTATATAATCATTTTTAAAATTATCAGTAATTAATCCGAACTTTTTTTGACAATCTAAAACTCTATTTATTTCTTCTTCTATCATACTTCTAGTAACAGACAATTTATAATCATCGGTTGTGTTATGAATTTTATTTTTAAACTTATCATCTTTAATAAGCATTTCACTTACCGTTCTATATTTCTTTTCTGACATTAAAGTTTCATTTGCTAAAATTTCACTTTTTACTTTCCCTGTATCGCTTTCATTTTCATCTCTATTTGATATATAACCTCTATGTTTTGCATAATGAACTAGTATAATTGATAATTCTTCACTAGTTAGTTTTCTATCAAGAGCTTCTACTTTTAATATAAATGGATTTGTGTCTTTGTTCTTATAATAGTCATTTACTATTTTTTCATAAGAAATTTTTAATTCATTAAATATTTCAGATTGAAGAGTGCTTTTTGGTTTTGGTAAAAAACTGTTTTCTGCTAGTAATTTTTTAATACAATTTACTCTAAATGCTCTTCTCCTTAATACTCTTCTTACTCCTCTTTTTAACCTTCTATCTCGTGCTTTGCTTTCTCCTGTTTTTACATTTTCCCCTGGAGTAAATATTCTCACACCTACATCTTTTATTTTTGTTGGTTTACCTTCATCGTCAATATCCACTAATGCCCATCCTATTGATGATATTCCTATATCTAAACCTAGTACAAATTTTTCTTTTTTCATATATTATCCTCCTACTTAAATAATAACATATTTTTACACATTTTTCGACAAAGATTTTACCATTTAAGCAAAAAAAATAGTCAGTTTTAGATGGCCACTGACTAAAGCCTGCGGCAAGGTCTTTCGACACTGTGCCTTATTACGGTATCCCGCAATTCTTAGGTAATGTACAGTAATTTCCTGTACATATAAATCATATCATAAAACTATAATTAAATCAATCTTTTTAATTAAAATATATAAAGAATTATTTTAATCTTTCAAATTATTAAATTCATCTATTGCATCTAATATTTTATAAACACTAGAATGAGGATTAGACTTTAATAAATTGTTATTCAATAGATTGAGCAGTACTTCTTGCATCATCTGTTTGATACTTAATTTTATTATACATATTCATAGTTTCTGAATATGTACCTTTGATTTTTTCTAATCCACTTTTTACCTCTTTGCTTGTTAAAATAAAAAAGAGGATTGTTTAAAATCCCCGTGATATCAAATGGACAGCTTATGGCAGAAACACCCATAAGTTTTTTTAATTATAAAACTATCCATTCTCCATTTCTTTTTCCATTTATTCTTGCTATTAATCCTTTTTCTTGCATTTCAATCATTCTAGTTTTTACAGTTCTTAAAGATTTACCAATAATCCGTGCTATTTCTTCTTGCTTAATAATTGAATTTTTTCTAATTACATTTAATATAACTTGTTCTTCTAAAGCACAATCTTTGCACTTTGAATCTTCAGAGTTTGCACTTTGAACATAATCAACATGAGTATATCTATTTTTTAATTCATATCTAGAATCTGATAAAAGATTATAAAAGAATTTTTCTAAATAACTTATATCTTCAAAAATATTTTTTTCAAAATTTTTATAGTTAGCTCTAACTAATGAATTTCTAAAATACCAAGAATTATTTGCAAATACCTCATCATTAATATTAAACCCAAATGTTCTTAAATATTTTATAATAAATACCGCCGTTGTTCTTGTATTACCTTCACAAAATGGATGAACTTGCCAAATATCTGATGTAAAACGACATAAATGTTTTATTGAATCTTCTAATGATATATCTTTATAAGAAAATTCTTTTTCTTTTTCAAAATCATATTGTAATGCTGGCAATATTGTTTCATATGGAGCATAAACAACTGTATCATCATTTAAAACCCATTCATCTTTTGTAAAATTATAATTTCTTATAATACCTGTATGTTCATATACTCCAGTAAATAATCTTTTATGAATACTTATTAACTCTGTGGGATTAAAATTAAATGATTTATCGCTTAATATTTTTGTAATTCTTACCGATACTTTATCTGCTTCTTCACTATTTTCACTTTCTTCAGATTTTCTATTATCTAAAGCTTTATAATAATTATCGATTCTTTCTTTAACTACTTCTAAATCAATCTTTCCTTCAATATGTTCTTTAGCTGTTTCAACTAAATAATTAGAAGGTTTTAATCCATCCACTTCTTGAAGTCCTATAGCTGTTTTCCAAACTTTTGTTTTTTCTGCTTGAGTAGGTTCGCCTTGTTTTATATATTCAGATAATTCTAAATTCCATTTTTCTTTTTTTTCCATAAGGTTCATCCTCCTAACTACGGATATTATACCACATTTTATCTATTATATCAGTTTCAAAGTGCAATATTTGCACTTTGAAATGTTGTGTTTGCACTTAAAAAATTAATAGAATTCATATGTATTTCTATAGAGATAAATATACAGAAAAAGTTGGAGTAAGAAGAATTAGATTACATGACTTTAGAGATTTGTGTGCATGAGCATTAATATATGGTTCTGCTCCAATAACTGCTGTTTCTAACTTTTTAGGACATTCTGAAACAACCGAAACACTAGAAGCTTATACTCATATGTTTAAAAAAGATCTTGCAAATTTACCAAAATTCTTTGATACATTAGAAAAAGACTTTAATAAAAAGTCTTCCGAATAAACTATGTTAAGCTTATATAAACCATAGATTGTGATGGGTAGATGATAGATAGATAATGGGTAGCGTTCTACCACATTTATAGAAAAACTCTATAAAACAAACAAAAAGTTGAGCCTTTCAACTCCTTCAGGGGGGCCTGCTCTCTTCAGTTAGAAGAGACCAAATTGTGTTAAGCCCTTTAAATATGGGCCTTTTTATATTAGCGTAAACCGTCATTTGCCGTGGTTTTTTACTATTTTTGTACCTAAATTGTACCTAAAAAGTCCTAGATGTTACTCCAGGACTCTTGTACTACTTTCTTCTGCCATTTCTACTTGACAATAAGAAAGGTTACTACAATAAAGAACTCTTGATAATTCTTACATGATTGTATATAATAATTATATAATAAGTGTTCTGTTGTGCGTATGGTATGGCACTTGTTTAGCCTTTCTTTATTGTTCAAAAGAATGGCTTTTTTTGTGTTAAAAATTAACATGTATCGTTATATTTTTAGCACACCTTAATTATATCATTGTAAGGACTGTTTTTCTATATATTTTAACAAAAAATCAGGGCATATTAGCTCTGATTTCGTTATTCTTTAAACTTCTTGTTTTTTTATATAATCATCCATTTTTTCATAAACAGCATTATAGATGTCTTCTTCGCTTATTACATCTATTAATCTAACGCTTCCGTATAAAGATAAATACGCTGCAACTTCAGTATAAACATTATGTGTTCCTTTTTCTGCTTGTTTCATTTTTTTGCCCATGACTGGATCATTAATATAGTTATCATAAATCGCTTTTTCTGCTTTTAAAGTACCAAGCACTATATGCTTTTCACTTGATTTAGCACTCCATGATAAGTTTCTAAATCTTTCAGGTTTATCAATAATAAATCTTGTTAATTCATATTTATCGTCCAATCTTTCATCAACAGTTAGTGCTACTCTAAAAAAGCAACGCGACATAACTCCAAAGAAATTACCTCTACGGGTTCCTTGAGTAAATAACCAGTGATCTAAAAATGTTGAATTTGATTTAATTGGCATTGATTGCAAACTTGCTTGATACCCTACAGTAAAATTAATCCATGCCCAGAATCTCTCATCAGTTAAAATATAACGTGGTAAATCTTTTAACGATTCATATAATGTAATTGAATTTTCAAAGTCAACTTTTGAATAATCTCCATCTTCGCTAACCTTTAATTTAAATTCTGAAATCTTATATTTCTTTTCTTCATATAACTTCCCAGAATAAATAGATGATAGCCAATTTGAATCATTTGGAAATGATTTTAAATTATTTGTTACTAACAAAGCGTTCTCTTTTAATGTTTCTACTGCTTCATCAGTCATAAAGCAAATATTAATACTATTATTCATCTTCATCCATACCTCCCATCATCATATTTTTAATAAATAAATTTGATATATCTTCAATCGAAGAAACTGTTGCATAATTTAATAATGTTTGTGCTATTTCTTCGACTGGCATATCAGCAAAAATCTCATCAGTTAATTCTTCATTGTAGTTCTTTTTATATGCGACCATTATAGAATCAAACCAACTATGATTAAGTCTAATATAATCAATATCCACTCTTTCATTTTTAAATTCTTGTAAGCATTTTATTAATGAAGGAATTGCAATTATGGAGAAGAAAATATTTTTGAAATAATCACGATTCTTTAATTTATCATAGTATCCAAATTCCTTTTCCGGTAAAACTATTTTTATAAATTTATCACCAGAATCAACTTTCATTACTTTCAACCCAGGATCTGTGCTTTTTATAACTCTAAATATTGATGATAATTTTTTATCTTCTGACTCGTTGTATTCAATTTTTGTAGTAAATCCATCATCAATAGCTAATATATCATATTTCTCAATGATAAATGAATATCCCTCATAATCATCCAAGAAATCATCATTACTATATTCAAATTCTTCTTTTGCATATATGAAACTTGATATTTCAACTTTTCCTCTAAGATTATGCAATGGAATTATTATATCTCTTGGTTCTATAGAAATAGATTTTACTGTTCTAAAAATTGTAGAAGAACATTCAATAATTATTACTGCTTCTGCTTTCTTATCTATAATTAATTTTATCAATTCATCATTATCAATTTGAATATGTGCATTTTTAAGTATTAAATTTTCATTGTCACTTTCATCATCATATTCCAATGAATAATTACTATTCTTAAAACAACTTGCTATTTTTGAATTATTAATTGTTGGATATGGAAATAATCTCTTACCTATTCGCATATATCTTCACCTCACAAGCATAGTAATCATCTAAATCTGTATCTACCTCTATTTTATATTTAACACCATTTTTTAATTCAAAACCTTTTATAATTCCATTTTCAACATATCTTTCAGAACCATTTATTGAACAATTAGTTATTTGTGTTTTATATTTAAAACCGTCATCATCTAAGTGGCTCATTTCTAAATCACAATTTTCTTCATCATATAAAGAAGTAAATGATATTACATACTTTCCATTTCTCTTATCTGTAACAAAGTAACGATAACTCATTCCACTTAATTGAGCAATTTTCATAATATCTTTATTTCCATCGCCATCAAGTCCTTCTTCTTGATCTGAATCGTGTGGCTCTCCAGTTCTTCCACTATTAGTTCCTTCTGGCACTGGTGAACCTTCTCCTTCCTCATGATCTCCAATATCAGGTTGTAATGCCATCCCCTCAGAATCCTCATAAACTCCTATTTTATCTTTAACTTTATTCTTTAATTTCTTAACAACTTTAGGTTGTTCTGTTATTACGATTTCTTCATTTGAACCTAAACCCGATTCACTATCTACAGATGGCAAATAATCTCCAGCACCTTCAACATCTATTTCATCGTTCTCGCTTAATGCTAATTTACTTTGAACAAAATCAACAATAGATGATTTAAGTTCTCTATATATAGAATTAACTTCTGTTCTTTTTGCTGAGTCATCTATACGCCTTAATTCCCAATCAGTATGTTGTGGATTTTCTATTTCTCTTAATATTTTGTTTAATTGGTTATTTGGAATAATACACATAGCCGAACATGGAATGCTAGAAATTCCTCTTAATGATGTTATTTTCATATATGGATATCTGATCATAACACATTCATTAGTTGCTAAATATGATTCATCCTTAGAAAAACTCTTAAGATATAATTCAACTTCTCCATATTCAGAAATTTGTATTTTTTCCTTATATACTGTTGGATCATTTAACAATATATATTGTGATTTAATACTACTTTGAAACTTTTTAGTTATTAATTCATCATTATATACAATTTCTGCTAATGATTGTTTATTAATAACTTTATCATTTATTATTACTTCTAATTCATCGTAGTAAATAGCACTTAAGAAACTATCTAAAACTTTTGTAAAAATTTCTTTTTCCCATGTTTCTTCATTTTTAAATCCTAAAATATAAATATCTGTACCAAATGATTCTCTTTTAAAATTAGGATCTATACTAATTTGTTCTAATATCGGATTGTTTTTTTCATCAATACCATAATATCCGATGCCTTGTGTTTTTTCATCACTACCTTCAATAGTTGTAGAACAAAGTTTACAAATACCAATATATCCTTGCTCTTGTTCTTTTGTATATGTTGAATAGAATACTGTATTAAATGAACTTGCAACAAACGATGCATATTTTCCTATACCTTTTGAACCCCCACTTGTACCAACTTTATTTGATAATCCACTACCTTTGGTTAAAAGATAAAACGGTGTTTCTTCTCTTGATGATACGCCTAATAAACCAGTTGTATTATAATCACTAATTCTTAAACATTGAATTCTTTCTCTTCCAACTTCTTTTATCATTCTTTCAAGTTGTTCTTTATCTTTAGGATTGTTTCTTCTTTTTTGGTATTCCTCACAAGATATCATTTCTTTTTCTATTCTCTCTCTTCCAGGAATATCATCTTTCTTTATTTCAAAAGAGTGAAATTCAATAACTACTTTATCTTTTCCTGCTCTTGCATCTATAGAGTTTTGACATATTTCTCTTGCTAATGATGATATTGGATCCTTTTTAAAAGTTTCCATATCAGCTGTATCTAATCCTGTTTCTGTGGCATAATTATTGCCTACAAATCTCCACATTTTATCACTCATGATTTAACCTCCTTATCACGAAATCAGTATTGTTATACATGTTATTTTTATTTTCTATTTCAAATTGTTCATCAAAATAGCTTCTAATAATTCCAATTAATAAATACTTATTCCATGGAACCGGCATTTTTGGTAATATTTGATATCCCTTAAATACAGATGTATCCAACTCATTATGTTTATCAAATATTAAATCCAATAATTGATTTAATTGTGTTAATTGTTCTTGTGTAATACCAAGTTTTTCTTTCCTTACCATTGTATCTATATTGATTTGAACATACTCATCACTCATATCATCCATGAATTCTAAATAACTATATAGTCCACCAATATTCATTTTAGCTACATAATCTAAAATGGTATTATGATCAAATTTATCAAATTTCTGTGCATGATTCTTTATTAACGCATACGAACTTTTTTGTTCCATAACTTTTGTACTTACCAACGGCCTACTATAATATAAATCTGGATATAAGTATTTCATTAGTGAAAATAAAGTAAACTGTCCATGTGTCAAATGTAATTTTTCAAGTAATTCTTTGTTTGTTAAACTCATTTTTGCATAAATCTTTCTCGAAGATATAACATCTGTCTTCATTGACTCAAATTGTTCATCTATAAATTTTCTTAATTCATCTACTGTATCATCTGAAATATTCAAACATTTATAATAAATGAATGTTTTAGAAGAAGTCCATATTAATCCATTGTTAGTTTCATTATATAAGTGATTGTAAAATACATAATCTTTAACTCCAGGAAATTTGTCTTGTAAATCTCTTAATTCAAATTCTTTATCAAATGCTTGCATATAGCTAATTATTAATTCTGATGGTGATATTTTTACATCACCAACCATTATATAATCTCTTTTTGTTGTAAATTCTTCTGGTAAATATTTATCTAAGCACCCTTTTAGAAAATAATGATTATCAATTCCTAATTTTTGTAATTTATATTTATATTTTTCAAATATTGAACGATAAAAAACTGTCGGTTCATTATCAACAATATAATTTATTATATCGTCAATTAATTCATTATCCATGCTTGGGCATAATTCTGATGGTAGATATTTACCTTTATCTATCAATACATAGTCGCTTCTTTCTAACATACCTTGAAGTGAATGCATTGACGGAAGTTCTTCAATTATTCCATATTCCTCTATACATCTTTTCTTAAAGGTATCATAATCTTCTTGGCTACCAGTTCTATATCCGTCCTTAAAATTCTTTTCTATTATTTCAGAATATATTTCTCTTGGAGAAATTCCACGTTTTAAATATATTCCATTTTTAAATTCTCTATATTCAGAATTCAAAATTTTTAATTCAAAAGAATTCATTCTCCTTATTTCTTTTGAACTCAAGGTATTACCAAATCGTTCCACAACATGATTAATTATCTCATCCACATTAATCATATCTGAATTATATATTACTCTTAAGTTTCTATTATACTTTATATTTGTATTTCCCATTTCCATAAAGAATAATAATATTCCTGCAGTTTCTCTGACGCTTATTTCCTCTACGCTATGATCATTTGAATTTTTCTTACTTAATTCTTTTAAATAAGTATATAATCTATCAACATCAATAAATTGTTCATCTTTACCTGCTAATTTTATATAAATACATTTTAATATATTTTTTATTGTTGGCATTTGAAGTAATAATTTATCTATCGTTTTCGCTTCTATTTGTCTTATTCTCTCCCTTGTTACTCCTAATTTGTTACCTATTTGTTCTAACGTTAATTGCGGTTCATTTGAATAATAATTAAATCTGTTTTTAAATACTAATAATGCATGTTCAGATAACTGTGAATAAAAAGTATATACAGTATCTTGGAGTACTCTTTCATAGTTTTCTCCAATTGAACTTACTAAGTTAAACAATTCACTAAGATCAATGCTAAATATACTAAGTAGCTTTTCAGGTGAATATTTAACCAAGTCATCAATGATAATAGTATTATTTAAAGATAGTATTTTTATTATGTTATTGTTGGATATAACTCCACTCAATTCAAGTTCGTTATAAAAATTATCTATACTTTCAATGCTATCTTTTACTTTAGAGATAAGATTTTGATAATTATTTTTTATATAATATATTAAACTTAAATAATAATCTTTATTATTATTTTTATTGTATTTATAATCAAGCATTAATACGTTTAATAATGTTTTATCAAAATTAAAATTATCGTTAGAAATTTGTTCAGAAATTTTTAAGCATAGTTTTCTTTCTGACGCAAACATAATGAAATCTAAATCTTTTTTCATATCTAACGTATTTGTTATATTTTCTTTTTGAGATTGATTCAAATAATACATAGTTTTTATGTTTTCATAATTATCTTTTAAGAATCTTTTTAGCCCACTCATTTTTACTAAATCAGGATCAATATATTTTGTTATAAATTCATAAACGTCTTCAACCCTTGCTTGTCGTTTAGTAAATAAATATTTTGTAATTAAAAAATCAACATATTCATTTGAATAAAAATAATTGCTTTGTTGTTCTTTTAATTTTCCTTCATATAAAATACTGCTTATCATAATTCAAATCTTTTTTTACCTTTTTTAGTATCCTTCTGAAATTCTTTTTTTTGTTTATCAAGTTCTGATTGAATGGCGCTAAATATTTGATTTATTTGTTCATCTGTATATTCATAGAATGATGAATTAGATAGATTTTGTAATTTAGATATTAAATCAATGATCTTATTTACTCTATTTGTTGCAATTCTTTTAAAATTCTCTTGTTTAGTATTATTCATATGATCCCTCCAAATCACCATTATAGTACCACAAAATCATAATATTGTCAAAATATTTTGCAAATATTATTAAATCATTATCAAAAAAAGAGTATTTCTACTCTTCTGATTTTAATTCAATCTTATAATTTGTAAATGCTATTTCAGTTGATGAAAATAATTTCACAGGATTAATTGTACGTAGTATTTCTTTCATACTATTTTTTATAAATTCACCATATATTTCATCAGCTTGTTTAGAAGCAGACATTGATATCATTACATGTTTTCCATCTAATTCCATAACCTTATTAACAAAGCCTCTATGATCAAATGTGTCATTAGTATATAACTCTTGTTTTTGACTTACCAATAAATCATCTGGTAAATATGGGGGATCAAAATACATAAAACTATTATCTATTTTTCCATCTTTTTTCATTTTATCTAGGAATGAATTATAATCTAAATTATAAAACTTTACAGGTTTAATTAATCTTGATAGTTCTTCTAAATAGTCCTCATTAACTACTATTTTTTCTTTTCTTCCAAAAGGAACATTAAATTTCCCAGCTTTGTTTTCTCTATACACACCATTAAAACCTGTTTTCATTAAAAAATAGAATAGTATTGATTTATTGTCTAAAACTTTTTCGTCATTAAACTTTTCTCTTAGGTTATAATAATATTCCTCTTTTTTAGATAAATCATAATTATTATATAGTGTAGCTAATTCAATTATTTCTTTTATAAGATATTCGGGTTTCTTTTGAAGCAACTTATAAAAATTTATTATATTTGAATTAATGTCATTAACATAAAAGTTTTTATATTTTAATTTATCATTATTTTTTAGTACATTTATAAGTACCACTCCCGAACCAAGAAAACATTCTATATAATTATCTTTGCCTAGTTTAAATGCATTTAGCATTTCATTTAATATTTTTTTCTTTGATCCTGCCCACCTAATAGGAGAATTCAAAACTTTACTATCAATCATTTTTTCTCCTCCTATCCTCTGATTATATTATACCATTATTTAGCTTTTTTTCATATATTTTTGTGAAATACTTGCATTAATTTACTTTTTAAGTGATTAATACAAGGAATTGGAGGAATTGTATGATTAGAAAATGTACTGATGAGGATATTTCTGATGAAGAATTAGAGAAAATAATTAATCCTTTTTATGATAATTATCATGAGTATATTATTACTTATGTTATGCCTGAAGTAATTGCATTTTGCTAGTTCTTATAGTAGGAATGCTATGTGGGAAGCAACATTTTATCAACATTATAATTCTGCTAAAGATACGTTTAATATTGGCGATGATGGAGATTATGATAAAGTTAAAGCTGAAGTAATTAAATTATTAAGGATGAAGTATTCTTTAGAGATTGTTAGTGAAAATCCATTAGATTTTAAAAAAATTGAGTATTAGTTTATGTCCTAATACTCTTTTTATTTTCCAAAAAACTCACGGAAAAATTAAATTTGTGTGAATATAGGTGGGCTGTCGGTCTTGATATTTTTTATTTTTTTATTCCTGTACCCTAGGGGGGGACTACCTATTGTATTCTATTTGATAATGGTTTTTACTATTTAATTTTTTATTACGATTAATATATTTTTGCATATCTTCTAATAAAAATTCTGGTATGATTCCTCTTTCTATCCATCTAATAGATTTATCATAGTTTCTTTCTTCCTGTTCTGGTGATAATGGTACTACTCCTAATTTGAAATATCCATCTTTTTTCATTTCTACTAAAATAGATAAATAATAATTATTCTTAACTACTTTAGTTCTATCTAAGATATCATGTATAGTTGGCATATAAGTTCTTTCTTTACAAAGTTCTATAATTGCCTTTTTAAATACTTCTGATTCTATATCTTGTAACATTTCATACCATATTGAAATATCATCATTACTAATAATTTTTTGATAACAAGATGATAGTATTTTGATTCCTTCTACAAAATCTATTTTATCCATTTTGTCTATCTCTCATTTCCTTAGCTCTTCTAATTTCTTCTAAAGATATATCTTGAATAGTTTTAGCTTTAGCTTGTTGATGTAAGTATCTTTCAAATTTAGGGCCAAATAAGGTTTCTGGTGTAAGATATGGTTTCATTTTAGGATTATTAATCCACTCGCTTGTTTTCTTATCTATAACTATTTTAATATCATTAATTGTATATTTTTTTAATATATTAGCTATTAATTTCTTATACTCATCTATTAATATAAAATTAGAATTAGTTTTATAGTTTAAATAGTCTATTATGCCTTGATACTCTTTTTTATTTATTTCTATTTCTTTTTTATTAGTTATAATTTCTAAATTATGTTTATTAGTTTTATTATCTATATATACCTTACTATTTGGCTTACATTTTTTCTTACATTTTGACTTACTTTTGTCAGGATTCTTAATTCTATATTCTCTCATATTCATAGCGCCCACTGTTGTTTGATTAGTAAGTACTAATGCATCTTCTATATAATATTTATCATCTCTTTTTTCCATCATTCCTGTATCTAAAAAATAATCAATAGCATCATTTATTAGTTTTTCTGAATGATTAGTTTCTACTGCTAATTCTTTTATAGAATATGGAATTCTTTTAGATCCTACTTTTTTTATTAAATAACCATCTTTATTTATTGTTTTAAATATTAGTTTAAAATATAGAATTATTTTCTCATAACCATTAGGTTGATTTTGCAAATATTTTAATACATCATTATCAAAAAAATTTGATTTAAGCATAAAGTAATAATATTTTTCTTTATTATAAGTTCCCATGTTTAGAATTATTAATTGATACTAAAAAATCTACATTGATTTTAAAATAATCAATTACTTTCTCCATTGGTACTAAATTATTAGGTAGTTTAAATCCATTTGATATAATTTCATCCGATATTTTATTTTTAATATCTCTTGCTTTATTTCTTCCCACAGCACCTATATTCATTATATCTTGTACAGTAGCCCACTGACTATTTAGTATTTCTAGCATTTCATCTGCCGATAATATTGTTTTACTTTTCATTTTTTTCAATCTCCTTTTTATTATTTCATTAAAGTTTACCAGACTCTTTAATTACGATATTTTCGTAATACAAAATTATAAAAAAATATATCATGCAGTTTGAGCAATGGAAACGAGAAATAAATAAACTTAATATATCTCTTAAATATAAAAATGATATTTATAAATTTCTTAAATCTATATTAAACTTTGGTGTTAAATGCATAATTTAAACTTTCAAGAAGTATATAATAAAATGGCAAAGTTCCAAGATCCTAATGAACGTAGAAAAGAAATGTCTTATTATACTTATGATGAGTTTAAAAAGTTTATTTCTTATGAAGAAGACTTAAGATGGAAATGTGTATTTGAAATATTATATTATTGTGGCCTTCGTAAAGGAGAACTAAAAGGTCTTACTTGGAAAGATATTTATTTTGATAAAAAAGTATTATCTGTTAATAAACAAATAACACAAAGAAATAACTGTGTAAAGTTTGAATTTTCGGATACTAAGACAAGAGATAGTAGAAGATAGTACCTATTACTAAAGTCTTGTTAAATGACCTTAAAATGCTTTATGAGCAGGATAAAAAAGACTATTATGGATTTAATGATGATTTCTTTGTTGTATCTGATGCTAAACCTATAGCTGATTCTAATATATACCTTAGAAGAATTAAACTAGCAACACTTGCTGGTTTAAAAGTTATTAGAATCCATGATTTTAGACATTCATGTGCATCGTTACTTATTAACAATGGTGCTAATGTTACATTAGTGGCAAAGTATTTAGGACATACAAAATTCGAGGAAACGCTAAATACATATTCTCATATGTTTAGTACTGCCCTCGACTCTGTTGTTTCTGTTATAGATAGCTTAGAAGACGACTAAGCTTTTTTATTTATCTTTTTCAAATCCATATATTTTTAAAAGAATGCTATCAAGTCTTGTTTCAATGTTCTCAATAATATTTGGTATTTTTTCACTTCTACTTTTATCAGCAAAGTATGAATTACCCTCATTTAAATTTTCATTTATATACACATCTAATTTATCTTTTTCATTTTTTATATCAGCTATTTCTTTATCACAACCAAGACCTTTAGTCATTTTCTCTAAAATTAAGATTTTATTATCTAAATATCTAAAAGAATGCAAGTATTCATCCCGCTTTGTAACATCTATATTTGGTTCAAATACAACTCGTAGCTTTTTATCTATTAATTCAATTATGTTTTCTATTCTTGTATTTTGATTATTCTTTTTTTCATTTGCAATTGTGAAATAGAAAATTCCATAAGTGACAACACCACAAGTCAAAATTTCAATTAAATTATATTGAAATAATGTTTTATCACTATTTTTACAGCCAAGCCATATTAGAAAACCAGAGATAAGTAAAATAATTATAAAAGTAATTATATAACTTTTTTTACTATTCATATTATTTACCTCCTTTTACTGCTTTTATTTCATCATCAATATATGTTTTAATCTTATCTATCCATACAATATTATCATCAGAAATAATCTCGATTTGTTTTACATCCTTATAATGAATATTTTTTTCTTCTTTTAATTTTCTAACTAATCCACCAAATGCTTCTTCTAAAAATGAAGAACCATATCCATATCCACCATCTAAATTCACCACAAGCTTTTCACTATTACTAATTGATTCTATAAATTTAGGATATAAAATATCATCCCTAAATTCTTCGCCTGAAAAGGCTCCTTGTGTCTTATATCTAGCGCCAGGCGTCTCAGTGAATTCTTTTGCTACATTAATCATAACCATATCATTTTTCCTCCTTTTTTATTTCCCAATAGAACACTGTTCCATTTAAGCCTTCTGGTAAATCATACTTTTTATTTTCAGAATAATATGCCTTGTTTGATATTATAACAAAATTTTTAATTTTTTTGTCTAAATATTGCTCATATATAGAAGGCAAACCATTTCCTCTTTCTCTCTTTCCGGTTTCGCTTCTTTTGTGTACACCAGATAAGGCGGTCTCAATATATTTATATTCAGTTTCAGCATTAATTGTTTCAATTATTTTTTCAACTATGCTTTTTCGTATGGTTGTTGGTATTCCCAACCCATTGTCCATAAATGTATATGTTATCTTATCTATATTATTATCAACAAAAATGTACCATTGATGTTTAAAAAGTCCTTGCTTTTGATATGCATGATCAATTATATTAGTAATCATTTCTGTAAGCATAGTCATCAAATAATTAATATTCCTTTTATCTTTATTAAGTTTCTGACAACTAAAATCAATTATTTCTTGCCTAATATCCTTATTTTGATTATTTTCAATATAATTATATCCTATTCCAGATTTTATTTGAATATTATCATCAACTTGAACTATATTTTCTACAGATGTTTTCATATAGTTTAAATATCCAGAACGTTTCAAAAATTCTCTTACATTAGTTTCCTTAGGAAAATTTCCAATCCAGTCTATAGGCAATATTTTTTGTCCCCTTGTATTTTGAATTATTGTTAATAAATACATCAATGCATCGCTACTTATATATTTAGTGTCACACATATCAATTAAAAATGTTCTTATATAATTATTTCTATGCTGTTTTTGAAGATTTCTTACACCTTCTACCGACCTTATTACTTTATTTAAAAAACTTATAGTTGTATCAGGATTGCTAACTATACTAAAGATTTCAGGAACAACAAAGACTTTATCAGGTTGTCTTTTTTTACTATTAGTAGCTTTTTTTGTAACCTTTCTTTTATTAGACTTTTTTCTAGCAGTTCTCTTTTTTAAATTCTTTTCATCATGATATTTTTTCCAAATTCTATATTCTGGAGTATTTTTTCTCAATATACTTCACCACCCTGAAATTTACAAATATTATATCATATAATGTTACTAATTAATATTTTGTTCTATTTAATAATTTCTAAATATCTATCTAACATTTCATTTTCCTCTTTTGTTACTAATTTAACAAAATCTGTATAATCACCTGTTGTATGTGCTTTATCAAGTGCTTCATAATATTTTAATCTATTATCTTTTTTAATAATAACTGGTACATATCCGCTCCTCATTAGATCCATGTTCATTATTAATCTAGATGTTCTACCATTTCCATCAATAAATGGATGAATTTTAACTAATTCTCCATGCAATAATGCAGCTCTTATTATTGGATGGTATTTATCCCATTCATCATAGTTCATCATTAATTTTTCCATTAATTCTGGAACCTTTATGTATTCTTGGGGTCTGTGTTTTGCCCCACTTATAATAACATTATGATTTCTATATCTTCCAGCATTATCATCATCTATACCTTTTAAAATTAATTGATGTAATCCTTTAATGTTCCATTCAGATATTTCACTTTTATCTTTTACTAATCCTTCTAAATACTCAATAGCATTTTCATGATTAATAGCTTCTAAGTGTTCTTTTACAGACTTACCACCAATAGTAATTCCTTCCAACACTACTTTAGTTTCTTTTAATGTTAAAGTATTACCTTCAATACCATTACTGTTATATGTCCATTCTAGATTAATTGCATTTTGTAATGACTCAGTGGCTTCTTTTGATAATGGTCTCTTACTATTTAGCTTAGAAAGTTTTTCATCAACTTCTTTAAAATAATCTTCTGGTAGTTCAATTTTAAATTCAATTTCATCTTTCACTCTTTTATCAACTGGTTTCCCAACATCATTTGGAATATACCATGCAGTACCAATTTTTTCTGCACCTAATATTCTACCATCTTGAATAAGTTGTCTTATCCTTCTTTCACTAATATTCCATTTTTCACTTGCTTCTTTTATTGTCATAAATTTCATTTTACACCTCCAAATTGTATTCTTTAATAATTTTATCAAATGCTTCTTTACCATACTTATTTAATAAATAACCTAAGCATATAATTTTATAAGCATTTAATCGATCATATAACACATTACTATCAATGCTCTCTATATTCACTTTAGGACTATTATTAGCTACACACAAAGTATCCTCATATGCTTCCGTTTCTAATATCAAATGTTCTCTAACACTTTTTATTACTTTTTCCATGCCTTCTCTTGTTGGATTTTTCTCTTGCTCTGTTAGATCTTTAATATCTTTAGCAACATCACTAATATCTTTTAAATCTTTAATATGCATAGTTATCACCTCTATATATAGATTATACCGTTTCTGGAACAATATGTCAATATATTTTATACCGCTTGTGGAATAATATTATTTCATTCATACTGAACATTTATATTTTATTCATATCATTGTTAAAATTAAAAATTCATTGAGAATTTTTGCCACTTTCGGCACTTTTTCTCAATGAACTATTATTAAATCAATTTTTTTGTACCTAAATTGTACCTAAACCTATTTTAGCAACACCGATGCCTCGCAAACCCTTTAAAACAAACAAAAATGAGAGCTTTCGCTCTCTTCAGGGGGTTTTGGTTGAATACACTCTCACCTTAAACATCGTAAGAACGTATCCGCATAGCATTTTCTCTACTATGCTTAATTTAATAATATAATGTTTTTATTAAAAAGTCAATTAATTTTTTAATAAATATGTAAACTTTTTTAAATTATTTTACTTACTCATTACTTTCAGTTTCAATTTTTAATATCTTTTCTAAATCTTCTATTTCAGAATATATAAGTTCAACTGACATATCTATAAATCTATCAATATTTGAAATATTAAAAGTAAATTCTTTTCTCTTCTTTGAATTAACTATAATATCTATTAAATTTTCAAATAGCAAATTAAATTTATCATATGGTATTTCATTAATAATAGTCTTAATCTCTATATCCTTATAATTATTAATCCCCTCCAGATCTAAATCATACTTTTCAATAATTTGTATATTCAAATTAGTATAATCGTTATAAATATATAGCAAAGCCATATCTCCATTAAGTTTAACCACAGTACCATCTAGTTTAGTTATTGTTCCATCCTTAATTATTTCACTCATAAAATACTTAAACCACAAATAATCAGTATATAAGTGAATAAAGTATCCCATAACAAAATCATCATCCAGATCATATTTATACTTATCCAAAAATCTTTCTATATTTGGCAAGTTAGAATCTTCCTCATCAATAAAATGACTTATATTTCTTGATTCCCCTGCACATTTAGAAATATCAGGCGCTACTGCACCAAGTAACAACTTGTTTTCATCTCTATTTAATTTTCTATTTAGCTCTTTTGCTATAGCAGTGTGTATGATATATGATGCCATATTCTTCACCTATCTTTCTACTTAATTTTACCACAATATGCTAAAAAAAGATAGAAATATAACCCCAAAAATCAAATGACATATTTTATACAATTTACTTAATTTATAATTACAAACTAAAAAGAATTAAATTTCTTCCAAACTTAATTCTTCATGACTATTAGCATTAACTGTCAAATCACTAAACTTATTTTGCTTATATAAAACATAAGCAGCCGCTCCAATCATAGTTGCATTATCAGTGCAGTATTTTTTATCAGGAATAAACACCTTAACACCATTGCTATTACACATATTAACTAAACTCTCTCTAATATAACTATTAGAAGCAACACCACCTGCTATACTAAAATTCTTCACATTATATTTCTTTAAAGCAGAAAGGCTTTTGTTAACAAGCGCATCAGTTATACACATTTGAAAAGAACATGCTATATCCTCTCTAACTACTTCTACCCCTCTTTGATTAGCATTATGCACTAAATTATTAACATGACTTTTAATACCACTAAAACTAAAATTAAATGACCCATCATCAAGTATCTTTGGCATATGATAAGTTGGCTTTCCAATTTTAGCAAGTTTTTCAACATTAGGTCCTCCTGGATAGGGCATTCCAAGTATTCTAGCAACTTTATCATAACATTCACCAACCGCATCATCAAGTGTTCTACCAATATACTTGAAACTACTTTCATTTTCCATATATATTAAATCAGTATGACCACCACTAATAACAAGACTAATAAGAGGATACTCTAACGTATTATTAATATTGCTTGCAAGAATATGTCCCATCATATGATTAACCTTAATAAATGGCTTATCATAAACCATAGCAAGTGTCTTAGCAGCTTCTAGACCAACCAACAAACTACCAAGCAAACCGGGAGCATAAGTAACTGCAATTGCATCCATATCTTCCACTTTCATATTTGCCTTTTTTAAAGTTTCATCAATAACTAAAGTAATATTTTCTAAATGAAGTCTACTAGCAACTTCAGGCACAACTCCTCCATATAACTTATGAACATCTATCTGAGTATTAACAACTGTTGCAATATCTTCTTTTCCATTTTTAACAACACTAGCGCTTGTTTCATCACAGCTACTTTCAATAGCCAAAATATAAACATCCTTCATTAATTATCAGCCTCCATTATTAAAGCATCATCATCTTTATAATACTTTTCTCTAACATGAATAGTTTTAAAATTATAACTTTCATATAAATTAATAGCAACAAAATTTTTACTTCTAACTTCTAACATAAAACGTACGTTCTTATAATTATTAAATAAATAATCAAACAATATCTTACTAATACCTCTTCCCCTGTAACTTTCTTTAACAAAAACATCAATTATATTAATAGTATCAAGAACTTCAATAATAACATACCCTAGTTTCTCTCCATTAACTAAATAACTAATCTCAATTTTATAATTTTTCAACTTTTTAACATCTATCACTAATTAACCCCGATTTCCTTGACATAATTAGCCCTCACCAAATGAGCAGGGACTGCATCATTCTTAAGTGCAAAATCAACTATTTTAGGAATATCCAAAACCTCAGAAACTCTATGATAATTTTCATATAAACTAATATCATGAACATATGTTTCATTAACTTCTGTTCCCTTAACATAATAACCTTTAGTATCTTCAATAATACATATTTTCATTCCTTCAAAAGAATCACTTACTAAATAAGCATCTAAAGTACTAACTAAATAAATAGGAACATTTAAAGTATAAGCAAGTGTCTTTCCAACACTTAGGCCTATTCTAAGTCCAGTAAAACTACCAGGTCCATTTACACTAACTATATTTTTTATATCTTTAAAACCAAGTTTATTTTCACTTAAAATATCTCTTATCATAGAAGTAAAATAAACAGCATGACTATAGTGACTCTCTTTAGTCTTAACAAATAAATTAGCCCCATTATAAAGCCCAACTGTAATAATTTCACCATGAGTATCCAAAAACAAAGTATACATAAAATCACTTCTTTCTAGAAATAATTTTACCACTTTTAAAAAGAAAATGCCACCTATAAGCATTTTCTTTCATCATATAAATCTATTTTTTTACTAACTAACTCATCTATAATATAATGGTTATTTGCTAAAAAATATAAAAAATCGAGAACTCCAACTTCACACTTAAAAGTAGTTTTACCTTCATAAATATCTTCAAATATAATTTTTGCTGTAGAAAAAGTATCTCCTCTGCTTACAAAGAAATTTTCATGAGATATAGAATTTCTAATACCATTAATAATAGCCATATTCTTAAAATATAAGGCATTAGAATTAAAGTAATTTATACCTTCATCATAAGTATTTATTTCATTGCTAATATTACTAATTAAATTAGTTAATCTATTTATCTTATTTCTTAATAAATTAACTAATTTAACATTAGTACTAGGAGTATTACCTAACTGTGAATTAACACTTGTTAAACTAGCATTTAATTTACCCAAATCCTTCAATCTTGCATTTTTTCTAATAACAATATCATTATATCTACCATCATCAATCGTATACTTACTAACATTTATTTTAGACATATCTAATTTAGAATAATCTAAGCCATTTATTTCTTTATCAGTATACTGATTTTTATTTTCAAAAATATCATCTAACGAATAAGAAAACATACTACTGAAACAAGAAATCAAACTACAAGCAAGTTCCTCATAAGATAAAATCATATTTAAGTTAGGATAATTTTGCTGTCCATAATCTCTAATTTTCGCAGTTTTAATCGTACCAGTTTTATAAATAGACTCTAAGGTAATTAAATTTCTTAAAAAATGCATAGTATTTTCATACTTATCATTTCCTAAATATATCTCTCCAACCTTCTCAATAACAAACTTAGCCTGATCATTAAAATTAGTTCCCTCATGAGTCATATCAAAAATACTTTTAGATAATTTTTCTACATCTGGTATATCAACTTTTATACAATTATATTCTATATCATACTTATCTTTATTATTATTGTAAAACTTATTAATAACTCTAATATCGGTGCTTCCTACATACTCATCAATAACTTCTTCAATTCTTGCTTTTTCATCAAGACTAATTATCTTACCATCTTTTCTAGAAAGAGAAAAATTTAAACATTTCAGATTGTTAATAAATGACTCTATTTCTTTAGGTGAAGAAAATGCTTTCTTTCTGTTATCCTGAAAATTGCCTATACTTAAAACTTTCTTTTCATAGACTTCAGACTTCAAACTAGTAATATAAATATTAAAGACATTAATAATAAAATACGCCAAATCATTTATATTAACAATAACATCTTTATTATCTATATTAAATATAATTCTAGAATGTTCTAAATCTAAATAAAATTCCCCATGAGCGAGTTTATTTCTAATAGTAGCAAAAACATAAGATGCACTTCCTATTATATGTCCATTAATACTATAACCTTTATCTTCTTTATTAGCTATGATAGAAATAGTTTTATTTAATGAACTCGAAAAAACAATTGACTCATAATTAAGATTTCCTACATTTTCAACAATTTCTTCTTTTAAAGATAACATAATATCACTTATAGTAGAAACCATACTAGCCATAATATATTTCTTATCAAGAATACACCTTTGCACTTTTTCATCTAAATCAAATGCTCTGTAATATAAATAATAAGAATACGCAAGATTCCCAGTATAATAATCAGTTATACAATTTAACTTATTAATTTCATTCATAATCATTTCTTTTCTATTAAGAAAGTTAACATACTTTCCTTATCCTTATTACCACATATAATATCGCTTATCAAATCTATAATAGGCATTTTAACTTTTTCTTTTTTAATTAAATCTTTTATTGATTTAAGTGTATATAAACCTTCCACTGTTGTATTTAAAGCATAATCTTTAGCTTCATTTAACTTACCTTCTCCAATTAACTTTCCATAAGAATAATTTCTACTATTTGTACTAGTACAAGTCATTAAAATATCTCCAAACCCAGCATAAGAAAGAATAGTTTTTTTATTACCACCTATTGCATCAATTAATTCTTTAATATCATTTAAAGCCTCTGTTAGAAAAAGTGCTTTAGTTGAGTCAAGCGCACCCATTCCTCCAAGCATTCCAGAAGCAATAGCCATTACATTCTTAATTGCTCCACATATTTGAACGCCAATTATATCTTGAGTATCTCTAAATTTCGTAATATTACTAGACAAAGTACACTTAATAAATTCTTTAGTATCACTATTAGTTGTAGCAAGAGTAAAGGCAATAGGTGTATCAGTTATAATATCAACAGCAAAAGTAGGTCCGCTCATAACCGCTATTTTATTAGTTCTAATATTTCTATCAACGATTTCAGTTAAAAACAAACACGTATCATTTTCTATACCCTTAGTTGCAATAAGCACATGTGCATCATCACTAATATACTTACTTACTTTTTTAGTTACTTCATCAAAGCAAACTGCAGGAAGAGCAAAAATAATTAACCTACTATTCTTAACTGCACTTTTAACATTATAAGTAAACTTAATATCTATAGGCACTTTATAACCTTTTAACTTATCACTAATTCTTTTCTCATTTAAAAAATTAACTTCTTCCTTATTATTAGAATAACATATAACTTCATGACCATTTTTAATTAATCTAGATGCAAGTGATATTCCATAAGCACCAGATCCTATAATACATACTTTCATTTCTTCTCCTTCTTTGTAAAAATAACATTTGTCTTAAATACCAAAAATAATATTATAAACATTAACAAAATATAAAAAATTACCATTTCTTTTTTCTTACCTATTGCATAAAAAACTGTAACTACACTAAATATAATATCCACCAAATAAATAACTAATATTGTCTTTTTAGTACTTAATTTCTTTAATAACTGATGATGAATATGTTCCTTATCAGCATTACCTATTCCCTTACCATTAATAGTTCTTCTAATAATAGCAAATAAAGTATCAGTAATAGGAAGTATTAATAAAACTCCAGGAATTAATAATGAAGTAAGAGTTACTGTTTTAAATCCAAGTAGCATTATAACGCTTATCATAAGCCCTAAAAAGGTACTACCAGTATCTCCCATAAATATCCTAGCAGGAGGAAAATTAAATACTAGAAAACCTAATGTAGCACCAAGCATAATAAATGATAAAATAATATCAAGCCCTCCTAGTTTATTAAGTATTAAAGCAATCACACCAATAGTTAAAAAATATATAGAACTAATTCCAGCACAAAGACCATCTAATCCATCTATTAAATTAATTGCATTAATAATAGCAACTATTATAAAAATTGTAATAGGATAAGCCCATTTGCCTAAATAAGCATTAATACCAAACATATCAAAATAATCAAGCCTTAATTCTCCATAAAACACAACAATAACTGCAACTAATATATGAACTAAGAATTTATACTTAGCAGGTATAGGTTTAATATCATCAAAAATACCAAGTAAAAGTATTAAAAATGATGCCATTAAAATAGATATCATGAGTGAATTTCTATTACCAAAAATCATAAAACCCAAAAGAAATCCTAAAAATATTCCAATTCCACCAAGTAAAGGAACAGGTTTAGTATGCGCACTGCGTGCATTTGGTATATCAAGTATATTTCTACTAATAGCTATTTTTTTTATCAAATAAGTAAACACAAGAGATGCAATAAAAGTAATAATAACGACTAAAAACACATTATGACCATTCACATTAAAATTCACTAAAATCACCTTCTTTTCATATTATACTAAATTTTACCAAATAAAACTATCACTTTTACTATTATTTACAAAAAAAAGGTTATAAAACCCTTTCACATAAATCTTCATATTTTGCTCCATGTGGAGTAATTAAAAATACTCTTCTATTCTCTCCTACAATTTTAATTTTTATATCCAATCTGTTTTTAGGAAGAATATCACTAATCATATCAGCCCATTCAATAATAGTAATACCTTTCTTAGTAAAGTATTCCTCTATCCCAATATCTTCTTTATTTTCATTAAGTCTGTAAACATCCATATGAAATAGTTTACATCCTTCTTCACCATCATACTCTTTAATAATATTAAATGTTGGACTAGTAATATTATCTACTATACCCATAGACTTAGCAAATGCCTTAGCAAATAAAGTCTTACCACTACCAAGATCTCCTTCTAAACAAATTACCATATTAGGAAATTTTTCACTTTCAATATTCTGAGCAAGTTCAATTGTATCCATGTCAGAATTAGATGTAATTTTATAATTCATTTTCATATCACCTATTTTATTTTATCAATATGATATATTTTAATCAATACCTAAATAACTAATTTTTACATTTTGTATATAAACTTTTAACCACACCCGAATTCTAAATAGGCATAAACTAATCATGAAGGGGGAATTTGTCATGTATTATGATGAAAGAGAAAATAATTTGTTTTCCAAAAATGAAAATGAACTAGAAATAGAAACTAACTTAGAACAAAACTTCACAAACATAAATGATAACACATCTGAAATAAAATTTGATATTAACAACGTTAACATAAATAATTTTAGAGAAAGCAAAAAAGATTTATATAGTTTAGAGGAAGGATTAAACAAGGGTAATTCCTTTAAAGATGAATATATTCCATATAAAAACTATATATATAGAGTTGTAGTTAAAGGAGATAGAGATAAATTACTATTAAAAGTACAAGAATTAACTTTTAGACTAATTGATTTAAATATTTACCTAGACCTATACCCAAATAGTAATTTATATATTGAATTTAAAAAAACTTTAAAAGAATTAAAAGAGACAAAACAAAAATATGAAAAAAACTATGGTCCCTTATGTTTAGAAGCAGAAGATAATTATAATTCTTATTTATGGAGCAAAAATCCTTGGCCATGGATGAATGAAGGAGGTAAAAACTAATGTTTAAATATGAAAAAATGTTAGAATATCCAATTAACATAAAAAGAAAAGATTTAAAAATGGCTAAACTCTTAGCAGATCAACTTGGAGGCGCAAATGGCGAGCTTGGAGCTTCTTTAAGATACCTCTGTCAAAGATTTACAATGCCAGATGAAAAAGGAAGAAGTCTTTTATCTGATATTGGATGTGAAGAAATAGGACACTGTGAAATGATAGGAACAATGATGCATCAATTAATGGAAGGTGCTACAGTAGAAGAAATAAAAGAAGCAGGTTTATCTGACTATTACACATCCCATAATAAAGGTATATTCCCATCAAGTGCAAGCGGTGTACCTTTTACAGCAGCATATATAGCAAGTACTGGTAACCCAGTTGTAGATTTAGCAGAAGATATGGCTGCAGAAGAAAAAGCAAGAGCCACTTATGAAAACCTAATGGATTTAACAAGTGACCCAGATTTACTTGCTCCTCTTAGTTTCTTAAGACAAAGAGAAATCGTACATTATAACAGATTTAAAACATTGTATGAAGAATACAAAACTAAATATAACTCCTAAATGGAGTTTTTTATATATCTCTTTTATAAAGAATTAAACTAACAAAATAAAAAACAATTAAATAAACAAACAAAATTATAACTCCAATATATAACTCTAAATTAACATTAAAAAGAGCATTAACTAATAAATAATCAGAATTACTAAAATAACTAAAATCTAAATAAGGTAAAAAACTATAACTAGCAATAGTAATGCCTTTACCTAATAAAAAATCAAGTATAGTTGTAGACATAAGATTTAACATAATTAACAAAATACATCCAAAAATATTCCCATTAAAAAGAATAGATATAAAAGAAGTCAAAACTATCAAAAACACTAAGGGCACCGTAAAAACAAAACACTTTAACAAATGATAAATAACTAAAGGTAACTTTATAAACTTACTATTAAAATAAACATATTTAGATAAATAAACAAAAGAAGATTTTCCTATTAAAGAACTAACTACTAAAGAAAACAAACTCATATATATCATAATAAATAAACTTATAATTACTAAAGCAATAATCTTACTTAAAAATATCTTACTTCTACCTTGATTAGACATAAAAACATATCTATTAGTACCATAATTAACATCATAACTAAAAGAAGAAAAAACAATATAAATAACAAAAAAACTTACCACGAAATAAATAAAAGTACTATTAACACTTAAATTTCTAGTCATATTATTTTCCTCTAAAGATTTAATCTCTGCTTCTTTATTTATACCTTCTAAATACTTATCATAAAGTTTGTCATACTTTTCATAATCACCATGTTTATATAGACTATTATACTCATCTTCAGATAGTTTTACTTCTAAAGTATTCTCAAAAGCATTATTTCTTAAAACTAATAAAGTAATCAAACAAATAATAGGTAAAAGAAACAAAATAATTTTAAAACTTCTCTTTCTAGTTTCCTTGTAAATCTCAGCTTTAATCAAATTCCTCATTTTGCCTCCATCATACTAATAAGCATATTCTCTAGCCCACTACTCTCATTTACTGCATAAACAGGAATATTTTCCTTAACAAATTTCCTAACATAAACATTAACTTCTTCATCACTTAAAACAAGTTCGTTACTAATTTTTACTTTCTTACCTAATCTAAAACTTCTTATCTTTCTAAAACCATCTATACTTTTAACTTGAGTAGTTTTATTATTAATAAAAATAATATCAGTACTTAACTTTTCTATCTCACTAATTAAATGTGAAGATATAATAATAGTCTTATCTTTAAAACTCTTAAGCAAATTTCTAAGTTCTAAAATACCTTTAGGATCAAGTCCATTAGTAGGTTCATCAAGTACTAAAATATCAGGATCCTTAAGTAAACTAATAGCTATTCCAAGTCTCTCTTTCATACCCAGACTATAATATTTAACTTGCTTCTTTTCATCAATATTAAGTCCAGTTAACTTCATAACTTCACTAATTCTAGTATCTTTTGCTCCATACAAAAGTGCAAAATACTTTAAATTCTCTTTACCACTTAAAAAATCATAAAAAGCTGCACTGTCAACTATTCCACCTATATTTTTAAGTGCTCCCCTATAATCTTTTCTAATATTATAACCATTAATAAAGATTTCACCCGAACATTTATAAAGGCCCATTATCATCTTAAGAAGAGTGCTCTTACCACTACCATTTTGACCAACTAACCCATATATCTTACCTTTTTCAAGCTTTAAATTAACATTCTCTAATATTAAATTATTCTTAATCTTTTTTCCAGCATTCACTATTTCAATAACATTATCCATAATTCTCTCCTATTAATTAAGGACAATTTAAACAAAACCCATCTATTTAATTTCAATTGTAAATTTAAAAGTATCTTCTAAAATAATAGAAGCATTGGTTACTTTTCTTTTTCTACCATCACTACAATTATACCTTTTTAAATAAAGCAATAACTCCATCTAAATTAGTCATCTCTAATATTTTAGGTCTACCCTTATAATAAGAAAGTATTCTAGTAACTGCACCATCAAAATCATCAGATTTAATTTCATTCCAAACTTTTAAAGTGTTTTTATATCCAAGTACTTTTAAAATATCTATAGGATTATAAAAGTCTTCGTGAGGAGTAGAAAAAGAACCAATACGTTTAATAACTTTTTTATCCATAAAACCTCCTTTCAAACCCGAGTTTATCACACTTAAAATCAAATTGCAAACACATGAAATTTTAAATTTTATAGCCCATTTTCATATATAAAATTTAATTTTTAATAAGAAAACTCCAACTAAAATTAAAAATTTAATCAAAAAAAAGTTATAAATTTTATAAAAAATTTACACTTTAATCAAGAATTGCACCCTCTTTTTCAATAATATCCTTAAATTTTTCCTTAAATTCATTAATTGCTTTTACTCTTGCATCTTCATAAACACTTTTAGTATTCTTAATAGCATCATATATATTTTTAATACACATAGTGCTTCTATTTTCAAAAACAGCATTACTAAAAGCATTACCAAGTAAAGTGAGTGCTATATCAGGATACCTATTTCCTATTTCATAAACTCTTTTATACTCATCTGTTAATTCAACCATAAATCTAAACAAATTTTCCTTTTGATAATCACTATAAGGTATAGATACATTACTCTTTTTTTCAAGTTTAGGATATGTACCCATTAAAATCTTAACAGTATCCTCTATAGATGGTTCTAAAACATCTACTCTTTGAAATCTTCTTAAAAATGCTCTATCTCTTAAAATATAACTTTCATACTCTTCAGTAGTAGTAGCGCCTATCATTCTAATAGTTCCCCTATCAAGTCCAGGTTTAAGCATATTAGCAAAATCAACATTTAAATTACTAGTGTTTCTACTAACAAGTAAATGAACCTCATCAATAAAAAGAATAATATTTTCTCTAGTCTTAAGCTCATCAACTAATATTTGTAATTTATTTTCACTATTACCATTACTTTCAGCATTACCAAGTAAACTAGAAATATTTATTTTTATTAAATCATAGTTCTTTAAAGCATCTGGTACAAGTCCTTTACCTAATCTATAACCAATACCTTCTACTATAGCAGTCTTACCAATACCTGGTTTACCAACTAATAAAGCGCTTTTTTCAGGAGTTAGAAGTATTAATAAAGTTTCTTTAATCTCCTTATCCCTACCTATAGCCGGATCAGTAATATACTCTTTAGTCTTTAAATTCTCTCCATAAGTATCAAGTACACTAAATTTATTATTATTAAAATCAATCATTTCAATATTTTCATTCATATAAATCACTCTCTTACATTGTTATTGTACCAAATTTATACATAAAATACAAAACAATCACTTAAATTTTACATAAATTTTAACATTTTTTATTTTTTTATTAATTTTAAGTTGACTTTATACATAAACTTTAGTACAATTATATTTGTAATTCGCCCGTTTAGCTCAGTCGGTAGAGCGCACGGCTGTTAACCGTTAGGTCGCAGGTTCGAGTCCTGCAACGGGCGCCATATTTTTTTAAAATTAATAAGTGCATTCGTGCGCTTTTTTATTTAGCTAAACCATAAGTGAAAACCTAAGTAAAGGAGATAAAATGAATATCCAAGAATTTATAAATAAAATTAAATCACTAAAAGAAAATAACACACCAATAATGTATTCAGAATTCAAAACATACATAAATTTATTTAACACACTATATCTAACTAACAAGGAATTAGCACTAACTACAGTAAATGATTTAATTAATCTAAACGTATTTACAGAAGGAAGACTAGATGATGAAGAATATTCTTATTATTTAAATGAACTTAATAACTATAAAAATAAATCACTATAAAAGAGTTACAATTTATCTGTAACTCTTTTATATTACCAATTAATCTTTAATTCATTATCGCCAAAACATACATTAACTGTCAAACCTAAATCTTTTGTTTCAGCTGGCACTATTTTAAATAAATATAATCTTTTAGTTGCTAAAGGATCAATAGAGTAAAAACTACCCAAATCATATCTTCCACTACTATCCACTTCTCTTTCTATTACAGTTATACCAGTATACTTATAACCACCATCAAACATAAATGTAGGTGTACAAGTATCAGATAAAAAACCTTCAAATACATAGTCTGAAAAACTTTCAGTACCAATATTTTTTACTTCCATTTCTACAACTGTATACACTTCACCAGGATTTTCATCATAATAAGTATAAAAAGATTGTCTTGGAGTAGGTGGCATAAGTTTAGTTTTCCAGTACACACCCTTAACAGTTATTTCTGCTTTTATCTCTTTTCCATTATAAGTACCAATCACTTCTTTAGTTTCATTTTTAGTAACACTTAAAACATTTTCTTCTGCTTCTTTTTCACTATCATTACCATTATCAAGATCTAACTTTGTAACATAATCAGCCATTCCAGAAATATATCCATGAATATTATTATTGGTTCTAATTTCAATCCATCTATAAGAACTATCCGCATCTTCACTTAAAACAGTATATATTTCTCCCCTATAAACCTTACCAATTATTTCACTATCAACACTCTTACTTTCTCTAATATTAATATACTCTGTATTAACCATAATTTGGGCTACAGAAGTATTTCTATCATTACTTTGAACAATTTCCTCTTCTTCAAATTTATCTTTATTTATAAAAACAATACCCATTATTCCAATTGCCAAAGCAACAACAATAACTACAATCATCATTTTGAGAACTCTAACACTATTTGGCAGATCTTTCTTTTTTTCACTAATTGAAGTGCTCTCTTCCAAATTTATCCCACATCTAGGGCATTCTCTAGAAAACTCTTCAATTATTTCTCCGCATCTAGGACACGAACTTACTCCTCTTCTTTCCTTAATAACACTATTCCCACAGTGAGGACACTTTTTAGCACTATCACTCACATCTTTTTTGCATACAGAACACTTAATTAAAACCATATTCCTACCTCACTTACTTCTTATAATAAACAACAGACAAACCCTTATCAGGATGGTAAGTCCAGCTAACCTTAACCTTACTATTCTCATCCGTTTGAGTTCCATCAAGTGCTCTTGTCTTACCCATTTTAGTATAAAGAGCATCACTAAAACCTAATTCGCTATTAATATTTTTTACATATTTAATAGCTGTAGAACTAGAATAATCATCTAAATCAAGAGGATTAGTATCTACAGATAAATAACTTCCATCATCTGCTAAATCACAGTAATAATTATCACATCCTACCGCATTAAAAACATCTTCAAGATTAACCCCGCCCATTGATTTAAATAATTTTATAAGAACTATTAAGCCTATAATTACCACTGGATAAATAATCATATTATTTTTTTCCTTACCTTTACTAAGTAAACCTTTCTTATACCCACAGTTAGGACAAGTATTTACCCATTTACCTACCTCACCCTTACATTCGGGGCATATCCAAACACTATTTTCATGCCCACAGTGAGGACACGTTTTAGATTTATCGCTTATATCGCTTCCACATTCACTACACTTAACTAAAGCCATAACTATTTACTCCCTTCCTTCTTTTTTGAACTGCACATCACTAAAGAATAAGTCATAATAGCAATAAGTACTTCATTACTAGAGTATTTAATTGCATCAATAACTAAAGAAAAATCAAATCCATTAGTATCTAAACAATTCATATAATAATTAAAACCTATAAAACAAATCAAACTAATTAATGAAAAATTAGAAAATACTTTTTTATCTGTCTTTTTAAAGCCATACAAAAAACAAAGTAACAATATTTCAAAAACTTTTACAAAAAAATACATGATTGAATGCACACCTAAGACTAGACTACCTTCCTTAAAATAACCAATTACTACTTTGAAAAAAGAATAATGCTTTAAAGCAAGAATACCTACAATTATTATTAGAAGCAATGAAATTATAAAATAAAAATCATACTTTTCACTATTTGAATTATCCTTTTCTTTAGTACCAATCCCACAGTGTGGACACTTTTTAGCACTATCACTAATTTCTTTACCACACTCATCACATTTAACTAACGCCACTACTTTACCTCCTAATCAATATTATATCACATTTTATCTATGAATAGTAGATAAAATGTCAAAACTTTTTTTGAGATAATTAGTTTGGAAGGCGATTAATATGATTAACAATAATAATGATGAAAATAAAATATATTTCATAATAGGCCAAAACTTAAAAAGAATAAGAAAAGAAAAAGGTCTTACTCAAGAAAAATTAGCAGAAGAAAGCAACTACTCATTAAGTTTTATAGGTAATTTAGAAAGTCAAAAAGTCTATCAAACTATATCAGTAGGAAGCCTATATCACTTATCAAAAATACTAAATGTACACATAACAGAATTATTAAAAGATTTACCATAAAGAAAAAAACATCAGCCTGATGTTTTTTTAAATGCTAGAAACTTTTTAGTTTTAACACTTGAATAAATATACTTATATGTTCCTGATACAAGCTGACCTATATATGTACAAAAACCAGTTGGTAAAAATGAACATAAAAATCTTAGAATTCTACAAAACACATATGCAAAATTATGTTTTTTATTATTATCTTTTATTTGTAAATAATCCCATTTAATAAAAGCAGGTACATTTAAAACCATATCTATAATTTGTACTACAAATATAATAATATATATTTTCAAATCTGGTTTATAAAACCAGTACAAACTAAAGTTCATTATTAACATGGACAACATAAGTAATAAAAGTAACTTGTATGCATCTTTTAATGATTTCTTATAATCAAAATTATCTTTTGAAATATCAATTTTAGCTGATGTACTAATACTATTTAACATATCCCACTGTGTATCAGATGTAATGCTATCAAAATTTATAGCATTTAAATATTCCTTTCCAAAAGAAACAACATTCTGTATACCTGTTAGATAAATTAAAAGCATTCCAACATTTCCCCAAATTTTAAAAGAAACATTCTTAATGTTCTTCTTAATACTTAAATTTAATTTAACAAATTTAAAATTCTTACTAAAACAATAAAAAATAAAAATCATATCTATTATAACAGTTAACAAAACAGCAAAATAATTTTTAAATATTATTGAAAACACTATAACAGAAACTAAATTAATTACATTAAATTTCATATTTACTTTATTAGACAAAGAATTCTTACTTTCATAATAAAGTTTTTGTGATATAAGTTGCATTAAAAATCCAAAGAACATTAAAAATACTGAATAAATAGTATAAGTATGATAAATACTTGTCTCTAAATTAAAGAATAAAATATACCTATCAATATTTAGAACTAATAAAATTGTAATCAAAAAGACAAAGACCCCTCCAAATAACATATTTGATTTAACTACACATTTATCATCATTTTTACTATCAGTTATATTTGGACCAACTGAAAAAATTTCAGTAAAAATCATATAAAAAAATTGCAAAGGATAAGTTATAATAAGAACATTTGATATTTCTTTATCCACTATAAAACCAAGAGCTATCCAAATTATAATCGGACATATCGACGTCAAAAAAATATCAAAACTAATTTGTAAAAGTCTTTTCATACTCTTCTCCTATCATAAATTTAATCATTTTCTTACCTTAACCTCATCATCATTATTTAAAACACCAATTAATAAACTAGAGTTTTCATCATGATTTCTAATATTACTTAAAACCTCTTCCTCATTAAAATTAGCATAACAATACTTGCACATATGATTACATGTATTATAAGCACCTATATCAACCATTTCTACGCATTTGCATTTCCCACCTTTTCTAGCTGTCCAATTCTTAAACTTTTACCTGTTAAAACATAAGCAAGTTCATGACTTAAACACTCACCCTTATCAAAGCCATACTGAATTAAATCCTCTTCTTCAAAACAAGTTTGAACTTTAATATTATTTTCTCTAGCACTTTTACTAAAATTCTCTCCGATAATTCTATAATCTTCTTCAGTAAATTCTTTAAAATTTAAAGTTTTTTCATTCTTTCTAACATTCTTATAATTATCTATAAAAGAAACTATAATAGTATTTACATAACCATTTAAAAGCTTACAAAGTTTATCAAAAGCTTTAACGTGATAGAAAATATTATACTTATCACTAATAAATATAGGATCATATCTAACATAAACAAAATCTTTACCAAGTATTTTAGCTAACTCTTTAATATCCTTGATAACTAATTTCTTATCCTTAACATTAGATTCAATATCTTTTTTTATAAGGAGTTAATGTAACATAAAAAATAATATTCTTCTTTATCTCACTTAAATATGGAATAATTGGCCTTGCATTCTTAGTACAAAAAAGTATTAAGTCTACATCATCAAAACATATTCTACTCACATTTTTAGGATAAAAAGGATTTCTCACATCTACATAGCCTTCCCTATACCTATTCATAAACCATTTACTATAAAAAGCAACTATATCAGTTCTACCACTTACATTCAAAATCATATAATCTAAACTAAAAAACTACTAATAATTAGTAGCTCTTCTCTCTTGATAAGCCTTTCCATGTTTACATACTGGGCACACTTCAAGTGCTTCCTTACTTCTATAAACATGTCCACAATTTCTACATATCCAAATAGTTTCTTCTTCTGAAGAAAATACTAAATTATCTTCTACCTTCCTTAGTAGAGTTAAATATCTCTCTTCGTGTTCCTTTTCAATATCACCAACAAGTCTAAATAACTCAGCTATATCATCAAAACCTTCTTCTTTAGCAGTTTCACTAAACTCTTTATACATATCAGTCCACTCATAGTTTTCACCATTTGCAGCATCCTTTAAATTTTCACTAGTACTTGGAACCTTACCATCATGTAAAAGTTTAAACCACATCTTAGCATGTTCCTTTTCATTACCAGCAGTCTCTTCAAAAATACTTGCTATCTGTTCATAGCCTTCCTTCTTCGCTTGACTAGCATAAAAAGTATATTTATTTCTTGCCTGACTCTCTCCTGCAAAAGCAGTCATTAAATTCTTCTCTGTTTTACTTCCTTTTAATTCCATAACTTACCTCTCTTTCATTCATAATTATATCAAAATAAGTTATGAAAATAAAGACGAAAGAATAAAATTTTATAAAGTGGTGAGGTTATGGAAGATTTATTTAACTTAAACCCAAAAGTGTCAACAGCAATATGTGTACTTATTGGTTACTTATTAATTGATGACTTCACTGCAAACGAACAAAACGTAATAGGCAACTGGCTTATGCTAATAAGCCAGTTAATAATAACTAACTCTGCAAGTCAAGGTTTAATAGAAAGAAGAGTTCATGGTACAGTCATGAACATTAACAGTAAAGATGTAAAAAATCTTTATAATCCACTTGAATATAACATAGAATACTTAAGAAAAATACTAAGTGAAGTATACCCAGAAGAAATGAAAGCAGTTTTTGCTTCACTACGTAATGAAATAGATAAAATGGAAGACAAATATGGTGGACTTTATAACTAAAGTTCACCATATTCCTTTTTAGCATCAAGATATGCTTTATTAATTTTTTCTTCACTTGCTGTTTCTAAACTATACCACCCACTTTTAAACATAAAATCAAAAATATCTCTTCCTAGTCCTTTACTTTCCTTAAACAAAGTAAAAACCTTTCTAAATAAAACCTTATTACTCATCTCGTTTAAAGCTGTGCTATAACTATTACTCATATTCTTTTCATAAAGAAGTAAATCATTTAAAATATCGACTTCATTAATTTCCTTTGTTTTCTTAACTTCCTTTTTCTTATTCTCTATCTTAGACATAACTCCTCCTATTTTAAAATATCCATAATCTTTTCATATTGACTCTTGTGTACTTTAATAACTTTCTCTATAAGTTTCTTAGCATCTTCATCAGTTATAACTTCCATAAAAAAGTTTGCTTTCTTGACTAAAACAAAATTCCATTTAAGCATATCTTTAATGTAATCCAAATCCTTAGTAGAAATTATATTAGGTACTTCATTCATACTTATCACTCCCATTTGTATTATTAACAATTTTATCTATAAATACTTACCAATATTTACATACATATTTAATTAAAATTCTCATATAATATTAATGTTTAATTATTTAAACAAATTTAGCACTCACGCTTGACAAGTGCTAACAATAGTAGTATAATCATAATCGTAAGGAGATGAATATTATGAGTTTATTACCAGGAAGATTTTATTTAGATGATTTCTTTAATGATTTTGAGCCAGAAAAAAAATTAATGAACATGAACTGTGATATTTATGAAAAGGATGGAATTTACAACATAGAAATGGACATTCCAGGCTTCGATAAAAAAGATGTTAAAATTGAAGTTGAAGATGGTTATCTTACAGTTTCTGCTAAAAAGAGTGAGAAACATGAAGACAAAGATAAACATTACATTAAAAGAGAAAGATATTCTGGTTCATTTAAAAGACAATTCTATATTGGTGATGTAAATCATGAAGACATCAAAGCTGAATTTAAAGATGGAACTCTTAACATAACAGTTCCAGAAGCACCTAAGAAAGATAATAAAAAACTAATTAATATAAACTAAAAAAGGGAAATCAAAATTTCCTTTTTTTATTACTATTTCTTTAAACTTTCTTTTTTCTCTAATTCCTTATAAGCAACCTTACCTAAATTCGTTCTAGGTAAACTTTGAACCACCTCATATTCATAAGGCTGGCTATACTTTGCTAAATATTCACTAGTTAATTTTTTAACTTCTCTTATAACTTTTTCCTTATTTACATCATCACTTATTAAAGTAATAAATGCTTTTGCAACTTCATTTTTATAAGGATGAGGTTTCCCTATTACACATACTTCATTAACTAGAGGATGTTTCCTAATTATACTTTCAATATGAGATGGATAAAGATTATAACCATTAGAAATAATAACTCTTTTAAGCCTTTGAGCAAAATAAACAAAGCCTTTCTCATCCATTCTTCCTAAATCTCCAGTATGAAGCCATACCTTTCCTTTTTTATCTTTCTCTAAAACCTTTTTAGTTTCCTCTTCATCATTTAAATAACCTATCATAACATTAGGCCCACTTATACAAATTTCTCCCACTTCATTTAAAGGCACTTCTTCTAAAGTTCCGGGTTTAGTTATCTTATAAAAACAATCTTGACATGGCACTCCTATACTACCTTCCATTTGTACCTTTCTAGGTAGTAATGCACTTGCGCCAGCACCCTCAGTAAGTCCATAACCTGGTCTAACAGTTGCCATGCTATTGTGCTCTTTCATAAAAAGATCAACTTTCTTCTTAAGTTCAGGATTAACCGTATCTCCGCCAGTTATAATATCTTTCACAAAAGATAAATCAATATCATTTAGTATAGGATCATTTATCATATTATCTAGAAGTGTTGGAACACCAACTATAAAATTAGGTTTATATTGTTTTATAAGTCTACCAAAAGCCTTATAATTAAAAACCGGTATAAGAGTGCACTTAACACCATATACAAGTGGAGTATGCACACAAACATCTAAACCAAAAGCATGAAAAATGGGCATAATTGTTAAAACTGTATCCCCTGGTCCAGCTGGCATTATCATTGAACCAGTCTGAAGTGTAGCAGCATTAAAATTATTATTAGATAAAACAATACCTTTACTTTCTCCGGTTGTTCCACCACTATATAAAATAACCGCAGGATCGCTAGCTTTTCTCTTAACCTTATATTTACCATCGAACATATATCCAAAATCAATAAAATTACTAAAAGAGAAAATATTTTCTTCATCATAATTAACTTTAACTTTCTTCTGGGTCAAATTATATGCAAGCCTAGTAACCCTATTCATCTTTTCACTTACAGACATAACAACCACTTTTACTGAAGTACCTTTAAGAATATTATAAACTTTAGGATAAGCAATATCTACAGTAAAAACAAGTTTACTATTAGATATATTTATATAGTGTTCAATTTCCTTTTCCGCACTAAGTGGATGAACCATATTGCTAACCCCACCAACCATATTAATAGCATAAAACAGTACTATCGCTTGAGGCATATTAGGAGAAATAATAGTAACTCTATCTCCTTCTTTAACACCAAAAGCTTTTAAACTTCTAGCACTTTCCTCAATTTCATAAATTAATCTCTTAAAAGTAATAGAAGATCCATAGTATTCATACGCAAGACTACTAGGATTTCTATTTGCACTTTCATTTACCATTTCCCAAAGCATTTTATCAGGATAATTAATACTTTTAGGAACTCCTTCATCATAAAACTCAGTCCAAGGAGCATTAATACTTAAATTTTGTTGTTTCTTTAATTTTATCATTTACATTCCCCTCTAAACATTTTGGATTATTTAAAATATCTTGCATAAGTTTTACCGACTTAACAAAATATACACCATCAGCTATTCTCTCATCTATGTTAATACCAGCCTCGGCATATTTCCTTCCATTTTCTTCCCTAATTTCTCCAAATGTGGCAAGAATAGAACTAGTACCAAAATCAGTTAAATTATGATAAATCGCACTACTTTTAATACTTCCCAAATTACTAACTATACACGTACTATAATAAAGATTATCATTAATTAAACTTTTAGGTAATAAATCATGTCTATCCATATATTTAACTACTTTAACCACTAAACTAATTAAAAAACTAGGTAACTTACCAATAATATTCATAATACTATTAGTTCCTTCTTCCTTGGCATTTCTAACATCACTAACAGCTTTTAAAGTTTTTTCTTTAATACTAAACAAATTATCCTCTGGATCTATCTTAATAACTTTTAAAATTTCTTTAGAAGTATCTTCATAATTCACTTTAGCAGTAAAAGCAATCAAAACATCATTTCTATCATAATATTTCTTATTAACAATAAACCTATTAAGTAAAGGTCTATTATAAATAGTCTTAGCAATTAAAGTAATAAACAAATGAAAATAAGTTAAATCATTATCCTTAAGCTTCATATCTTCATAATACTTAACAAGTTCAGTAACATCTAATTTCTGATTAATAAAAACATCACTATCACACCTATTAGGTTTAATATAGGGCATCAAAACATGCATTGCATCAATATCTTTTACTCTCTTACCATCTCTTCTATTCATTTTACTCTTCTCTTTCTATGTTCAACTTTATAAAGAACTTTTAAAATTAATTTAATAGGAAGAAACTTACCAGCAATATATCCTAGTTTAACATCCAACCCTGGCACTATAATAAGCTTCTTTTTAAACATCTTTCTTATAGCATAACTTCCTACAAATTCACTAGTCTTACTATTTATACTAAAGTGTCCCCCAGCTACATTATTAAAATTAGTATCAACCGGTCCAGGACACAATACACTAATCTTCACATTAGACTTTTTCTTAGCAAGCTCCTTCTTAATAGCTTGCGACAAACGAAACACATAATTTTTGGTAGCATAATAAGTCGCCATCAAAGGACCAGGCATAAACCCAGCCACAGAAGCAACATTCAAAATGCGTCCTCTATCCATTTCTTGCATATCCTGCAAAAACAACTTAGTCAAAATATGAACAGCTTCCACATTAGTTCTAATCATAACCAACTCAGTTTGCAAGCTAGTCTCCACAAACTCTCCAAAAAGACCAAATCCAGCATTATTAACCAAAATATCAATAGTACCAAACTCATTTTTAACCTCTTCATGTAATCGCAAGCATTCTTCTTCCTTGTTTAAATCAGCAACAATAATGCTCACTTTTCTTTCAGAATTACTACTTTCTATTTCGTCTTTTAATTCTTTCAATCTATCTTCATTTCTTCCATTTATAATCAAATCATATCCCTTTGTGCTTAAATACCTTGCCATATCTCTTCCAATTCCAGATGATGCACCAGTTATCAATGCTACCATTGTATCACTCCTTATTTTTCCAAAAATCTCTCAATTGCATCCGCCGAATTTCTTCCGCTTCGTGCTGCCCATGCTACTGTTGCCTTATTTCCAATCAAATCTCCTCCTGCAAAAACTTTCGGATTAGAAGTTTGATTTTCCAAATTAGTCTTTATATATCCCCTACTATTCAATTCTAATCCCAATAAATCCAATAATCCAGCCTCTGTTTTTGCGCCAACAGCCATTACTACATAATCCATATCCATCAAAAATTCGCTGTTTTCAATATTTACAGGGCTTAATCTTTGTTCATTTTCTTTTTGAATTAACTCAGTTTTTATACACTCTATTTTTTCTACTTTATTATTTCCCATAATTTTCAAGATATTTGTTTGAAATAAAAATTTAATATTTTCCTCTTTTGCTTCTTTTATTTCTTTTAACTCAGCAGGCATCTCTTCCTCACTTCTTCTATAAATTATGGTAACTTCGTCTGCTCCGAGTTTCTTTATAGTCCTAGCAGTATCCATAGCAACATTCCCACCGCCTATTACAGCAACTTTTTTGCCATTATAATCTGGATGTAGCTTATTTTCTAGCAATTCATTTCCACCATAAACTCCTTCTAAATCTTCTCCTTCTATATTCATTTTTCTTGAAACATTTGCTCCAAATCCTAAATATATAGCATCATAATTTTTCAATAATTGTTCTAGTGTATAATCTTTTCCAAGTTCCATATTTAATTTAACTTTTATATCTAAATCAATTATTCTCTTAATAGTTTTTTCCAATACATCTCTATTTAGCCTAAATTCAGGTATTCCATGTGCTAATATCCCACCTAAATATCCGTGTTTTTCATAAATTGTAACATTATATCCTTTTCTAGCTAAAAATCCTGCACAAGTAAGCCCAGAAGGTCCTGCTCCTATAACAGCAATTTTTTCTGTTCTTTTTTCTGCTTTGCTTATTTTCCAGTTGTTTTCTATTGCTAAATCTCCCAAATATGCCTCAATATCGCCAATTTGTACAGGAGCAAAAGAAACACCTTTGGCACAACTTCCTTGGCATTGCTTTTCGTGAGGGCAAATTCTTCCGCACACACTTGGAAGGACAGTGGTTTCTGATAGTAATTTATATGCTTCTTCTTTTTTATTTTCTTTTAGCAATTTTATAAAACCTGTTATATCATTGTTTAATGGACAACCAACTTGACAAGGCTTTATTACACAACCTGCACAATAATTTATTTTTTCCTTTATATCTGTTTCATTAGTTTTCAAACTCTTCACCTCTTAATACCCCTGATTTATCTTTGTATATTGTATGTAAATGTTTATGTGCAAGTTCGCTATTAGGCTTGCCATATAATTCTTTATATATTTGTATTATCTCTGGATTTTTGTAGCTTACTCTTTTTACGCTCTTTTCATCTTCTTCATATAAGCAATTTATTCTTGCAAGTTTTGTTTTTTCCATATTCAAAAGCGTAATTTTAGGTTGACCTCCACCAGCAATACATCCACCATTGCAATTCATCACTTCCACAAAATGATATTCAACTTCTTTATTTAAAATTTTATCAATCAATATTTTTGCATTATTCATTCCATTAGCAACAGCAACTTTAATAATTTTTCCATCAATTTCTATATTGGCTTCTTTAATATCAGACATCCCACGGATTTTGCTAAAAACTATTTTATCTTCTTCCAAATCTTTTCCAGTTATATAATAATATGCAGTTCTAATTGCTGCTTCTGTTACTCCACCAGTATTTCCAAAGATAGTAGCAGCTCCTGTTCCAGTTCCAAGGGGACTATCAAAATCTGTTTCTTCCAAATCTTCAATATTTATCCCAGCTTCTCTTACCATTTTTGCAAGTTCTCTTGTAGTAATTGAAAAATCTGTATCATATCCATTTGATACATTTAGTTCTTCTCTTTTCACTTCATATTTTTTAGCAGTACAAGGAGCGACTGCCACATTTATAATATCAGATGCATCTACTCCAATTTTTTTAGCAAAATATGTTTTAATTATAGTTCCTTGCATTGCAATTGGGCTTTTGCAAGTTGAAATATTAGGCAATAACTCTGGATAAAATATTTCAGCATACTTAACCCAAGCAGGGCAACAGCTAGTAAACATTGGCAAATTTTTATTTTCTTTAATTCTATTTACAAGTTCCATAGCTTCTTCCATTATTGTTAAATCAGCAGAAAAAGTTACATCAAACACATATTTAGCCCCCAGCAATTTAAGAGCAGAAACTATTTTCTTATCAACATTTATTCCAGGCTTTAAACCAAACTCCTCACCCAAAGCACTTCTAACAGCAGGAGCCACACTAAATACCACTGTTTTTTCTGTATTTTGTAAATACTTCTTAACTTCTTTATAATCATTTTTTTCTGTAATAGCCTCTGTTGGGCACATATTAGCACATTGCCCACAATTTATGCAAATAGGCTCTTTGGTAGCAGAAATATCATACAGCTTTCCAACTGTTACTTTATTTTTGCAAGCACTAACACAATATCCACATTTAATACATTTATTTTCATCCTTTTCAATAGCAATATTATTCTTGCTAATTGGTACACTTATTTCATCCATATATATCCCTCGATTGATTTATTTTTTATAATTATAAAATAGAAAAACCCAATAAGTCAAGCAACAAAAAAGTCCGACTATACAGTCGGATACATTTCTAAACATATTTTTATCTTATACAACTTATCTAAAAAAATCGAATAATTTCTTTAATCTTGAATAAAATATTAATGTCAAATTTAACAAAATCACATTGGTATGTTACAATTTGGTTAATTTAGCAGGTTCCTATAGTCTAAATAATTATTAAATAAAAAACGCCCTCTAAAATTAGAGAACGTTTTTTTATTTAATCAGCTTCTAGTAAATTCTAGAATTTGCCAATAAAGAGGCTTGGCTTTTCCTTTCTTTTTGTAATAGCCAAAAGTTTTAAGCTCAATATCCCAGTCCTTGTAATCAACATCTGGAAAATAAGTATCTGCTTCTTTGGCAGTATCAAAAATTTCGGTAATCAACATTCTGTTTGCATATGGCAAAAACTTATTATAAATCTCTGCTCCACCACAGATGAAAATTTCTTCATCTGAATGCTGATACCTTGCAATAAAAGCATCTAAATCTTTTACCGCCTCTACATTGTCGCCACTAATATTCTCATTCTTAGTAGCAACATAGATTTTTCTGCCTGGCAACAAATTCGGCAAAGACTCAAAAGTCTTTCTGCCCATAAGAACTTTTTTTCCCATAGTGGTTTCTCTAAAATGCTTCATATCTGCCTTGATATGCCAAATAAGTTTATTAGCATTTCCAAGTTCGTTCTTTTTTCCAACAGCAGCAATAATTGCAAACATTTTAAGCACCTCCAATTATACAGACACAGGCATTGCAATTTTTCCAAGATGTTCATACCCAATTAGCTTTATATCTTTTAATTCTTTCGAATTATCAAAAGCCCAAAAGTCTGAAATCTCTGAATTTATCCATAATTTAGGAGCTGGTTTTGCTTCACTTTTTCTGGATAATTGCAGTTTAATACCTTCAATTTGGTTCTCATAAATATGGCAACTGCCAATATTCCAATACATTGTACCTGGTTTATACCCTGTAACTTGTGCTACCAAATTAGCCAAAACGGCATATTGTGTAACATTAAAAGGAAAACCAAGTGGCACATCACACGAACGTTGATAAACAATGATATCTAATTTATCTTCATTTACCAGCCATTGGTGCATATACACACAAGGCGGAAGCGTTCCACCTTCTAAGGTTTCGTATTGAAATAAATTAACGATATTTCTACGGTCAGAAGGATTATTTTTTATAGTATCAATTGCTTTTTGCATTAAATTATATTTGTTTACAATATATCCATATGCAGTTCCAATTGTACCAGCAAATTCCCTTCCATAATTTTTTCCATTGTACATACCGTTTCCGTCAATTTGCCATTCATCCCAAATGGTAATTCCTCTTTCTTGAAGCCATTTAACATCATTACTTGCCTTCTGAAATATCCAAAGCATTTCTAAGACTGAATGTTTAAATGCCACAAACTTTGTTGTAAGAATTGGAAATTCTTCACTTAAATTAAATTTCAAATGTTTGCCATGAACATTGTATGTAGGAGTTCCTGTCCGGTTTTGCGAATACACACCTTCACTTAAAATCTCCTCACACAAATCCAAATAGACTTTGTCGAATTTTGACATACAACCATCTCCTTTTAATTAAAAGAAAATATTACATATAACCACCTCAATTAGGTAAGTTTTAAATATTATATCAAAAATCAGTTCACTATTCAACATAATTATGTTAATTATTTTTTATTTATTTTTTTGCATATTTTTAATAAATATTCACATAATATAATTGCTAGCATTTATTTAATTCTTAGGAGGTAATTTATGTCTAGTAGTAAAGATAAAAGTATTATGTCTGACGCTTTGAAAGAAGAAATTGCAAAAGAATTAGGTGTATATAATCAAGTTAAACAAGATGGTGGTTGGAGCAATGTATCTTCAAAAACCTGTGGTAAAATTGTAAGTACAGCTATTGAAATTGCAAATAGAAGCGTAGAAAATTCTCACAATTAGTTATCTCACACGGAAAAATAGAGAGGGTTTGTTGTTTCTTTTCCCTCTCTATCTTTTTTATTCTTCAACTTCTTCAAATTGACTATTATATAATTTTTCGTAAAATCCACCTTTTGCAAGCAATTCCTCGTGATTTCCTTGTTCTACTATATCTCCATTATTCATTACTAAAATCATATCTGCATCTCTTATTGTTGATAATCTGTGAGCTATTACAAAGCTAGTTCTACCTTTCATAAGATTTTCCATCGCCTTTTGTATTTGTATTTCTGTTCTAGTATCAACTGATGACGTAGCCTCATCTAATATTAGTATCTTAGGATCAGCTAAAAATGCTCTTGCAATTGTTAGCAATTGCTTTTGCCCTTGTGAAATATTTGTTGATTCCTCGTTTAATATTGTATTATATCCTTCTGGCAATGTTCTTACAAAATGGTCAACTTGTGCTTCTTTTGCTGCTTCTATAACTTCCTCGTCTGATGCAGTTAGCTTACCATATCTAATATTTTCAAGTATTGTTTCATTAAATGTCCATGTATCTTGTAAAACCATTCCAAATTGACTTCTTAACTCATTTCTTGTAAAGTCTTTTATATTAGTTCCATCTAACAATATTGCTCCATCTGTTACATCATAATATCTCATTAAAAGTTTTACAATTGTTGTTTTTCCAGCTCCTGTTGGACCAACAATAGCTACTTTTTGACCTTTCTTCACCTCTGCTGAAAAATCGTTTATTATTATTTTATCTGAATTGTATCCAAAATGAACATTTTTAAATTCTACATTTCCTTCTACATGGTCTATACTTGCTGGTTTTTCTGCATCTGGTGTTTCTTCTTTTTCATCTAAAAGCTCAAATACTCTTTCTGCTGCTGCCATTGTTGATTGTAGTACATTTGAAATATTCGCCATTTGGCCAATTGGTTGTGTAAAGCTTCTCATATATTGTATAAATGATTGAATGTTTCCTACTGTTATAGTTCCATTACTAGCATAATATCCACCCATTATACATACTGCAACATATCCTAAATTGCTTACAAAATTCATTATTGGTGGCATAAGTCCAGATAAAAATTGTGATTTCCATCCTGCATTATATAGATTTTGATTATAATGTTCAAATTTTTCTGTTTCAGATTTTTGACCATTAAATGCTCTTACAATAGTGTGATTTGTATACATTTCTTCTATATGTCCATTTACATTTCCTAGGTATTCTTGTTGTTTTATATAATACTTTTGTGATTTTTTTACAACTCCTGCAACTAAGCCAATTGCAACTGGTAGCACTAATACTGCCACAACTGTCATTTGCCAACTTATTGTTAACATCATAATCAATATTCCTAAAAGCATTGTTACAGATGTTATTATTTGTGTTATACCTTGATTTAGCGTTTGTGAAACAGTATCTACGTCATTTGTTATATATGATAAAACTTCTCCTTGAGTTTTTTTATCAAAATAGCTTAATGGCAATTTGTTAATTTTGTGTGATATATCTTTTCTTAGTTTATATGTTACTTTCATTGTAACTTTTGTCATTATCCAGCCTTGTGCATATGAAAATACTGCACTTATTATGTATAAGCCTAATAATGTTAATAATATTTTCTTTATTCCTTCAAAATCAATTCCAAGGCCATTTTCTGAAATCATATTCATTAAACCTTCGAATAAAATTGTAGTTGCTTCTCCTAAAATTTTTGGTCCCACAATGCTAAATACTGTTGAAAGTATTGCAAATATTATTACTATAATTATTGCGATTTTGTATTTTCCAAGATATTTTAAAAGTTTTTTTAGTGTTCCTTTAAAATCCTTAGCTTTTTCGCCAGGAACACCCATTCTTCCTGGGCCTCCTCCCATTGGTCCTCTTTTTGGTCTTGAAGAGTCTTTATTTTCCATTATAACTCCTCCTTTGTTAATTGAGATGATGCTATTTCATAATATGTAGGACAATTTTTTAGTAATTCACTATGTGTTCCCTTGCCTACTATTTTTCCTTTGTCTAGCACTATTATTTGTTCTGCATTCATTATTGTGCTTACTCTTTGTGCAACTATTAGTATAGTTGCATTTTTCATTTTATCTTTTAATGCCTGCCTTAATTTAGCATCTGTTTTAAAATCTAATGCTGAAAAGCTGTCGTCAAAAATATAAATTGGTGCATTTTTCGCAATAGCTCTTGCTATTGAAAGTCTTTGTTTTTGTCCACCAGATACGTTTTTTGCATTTTGAGATATTGGACTATCGTATTTTTCTTCTTTTGTTTCAATAAACTCAGTAGCTTGCGCAATTTCTGCACATTCTTTTACAAATTCGTCACTTGCATCTGGATTTCCATATTTAATATTTGTTTTTATTGTTCCAGAAAGTAAGCTTCCCTTTTGTGGAACATATCCAATTTGTCTTTGAAGTTCAGATAATTTAACATCTTTTACATTAACTCCATTTACCAAAATTTCTCCTGATGTTACATCATTAAATCTTGGAACTAATTTTATTAGTGTAGATTTCCCAGAGCCTGTTGAGCCTATAAATGCAGTTGTTTGGCCCGGTTTTGCGATAAAGTTTATATCTTCTAGAACATATTCGTCTGCTCCTTCATATTTGAAACTTACATCTTTAAATTCTACTAATCCTAATTTATTTTTATCAAATTCCTTTGAATTTTCTGCATCTTTTATACTTGGCTCAGTTTCTAAAACTTCTGATATACGTTTTCCAGAAACTGCTGCTCTTGGAAACATTATAAACATCATAGACATCATTAAGAATGACATTATAACTTGCATTGCATATTGCATAAAAGCCATCATATCACCTATTTGCAAGTTAGATGCTTCTATTTGTTTTGCGCCTACCCATACAATAACAAGCATAATTCCATTCATTACAAAAGTCATTGCAGGCATCATAATTGTCATTGCTCTATTTACAAATAGGTTAACTTTTGTAAGTTCAGTATTTACCTTATCAAATCTTTCTTCCTCATACTCTTGTGTTCTAAAAGCTCTTGAAACCATTATTCCGCTTAGGTTTTCTCTTGAAACTAAATTTAGTTTATCTATCAATTTTTGTATAATCTTAAATTTAGGTAGTGCAAAAATGAAAATTGCCAAAATCAATAATATAATAATTACACAAGCTAATGCTAAAATCCAAGTCATACTAGCATTTCTATTTACAATCATTATAATAGCTCCAATTCCCATTACAGGAGCTAAAAACACTAGCCTAATTCCCATTACAATTAGATTTTGAATCTGAGTAACATCATTTGTTGTTCTTGTAATCAATGATGATGTACTAAATTTTTCAAACTCGCTATCGGCAAAACTTTGAACCTTCTTAAACATATCACCTCTTATGTTTTGTCCTACTTTTGCAGCCACTCTTGTAGCTATAAAGCTTACAGAAACAGCTGCAATTGCTACAATTAGTGTCATTCCTAGCATTTTAGCACCAGCTGTTATTATGTAATTAGTTTGAATTTTTGAAATATTCATTCCTAATTCTTCATAAAATAACTTAGTAAAAGCAACCGCAACTTGTGAAAGCATTGTTTCGTCTGTTTTTTCAGCACTTTCTCTTTCTTTACTTAATTGCTCCTCTGGTAAGTTTTGTAACATTGGTAACATTTCATACACTTTTTCAAAATCTATTTGTGTATTATCTGTAATGCTAGTACTTTCATTTCCAGAATTTGCACTCATTGCAGTCATTACATTTATAAATGTCCTATCAGCAATTTGAAAAATTTTATTTAACCCTTCTATATTTTTCTTATCTTTAAGAACATAAATATTACAATTTGCCACTTCCGGATAATCTTTGCTATATTCTGTATTACCAGCTAAAATAAGCTCATAACTTTCTTGTAGCACCATCTTTTCCTCATCTGTTGCAAAGCACTCTATCAGCTTCATTCCATTTTCGCTAATAGCCTCTGGTGCCGCATTTTCAATACCATTTGCTTGTATTCCCACATTAACAATGTCTGACATGTAATTTGGCAAATTTAAATCACATACAGCCTGCAAAAATAATAACATAATTGCACAAATAAGTGGAAAAATAAATGGTTTTAAATACTTCTTCAACTTAAACATTCTATTACTCCTTTTCCTTAATTTTACATACATTATTATATTATATAAGCCATTTTTTCAATAGTCAATACCATAAAATGTAACTTTTCCGTGAACAAAAAAAGAGATGCCTAAAATCATAGGTCATCTCTCTTTAAGGTTACCTCCTTTTATGCAATCATCAGTCTTCGATTTTACGATGGCGTTCAAGCAAACGCTCATAAGCATTTGCAAAACGTCCTGTTGCCTGAGATCCAGAAACAGTAATCAATTGTCTTATTTTCCCTAGCTGAGCCACAGTAAACAAATAGTTCTTTTGCATCCAATCAGGTAAATGATCGGGATGATGTGCTAAATCATTCATAAAATTAAACACAACTTGTGCCAAGTCCTCTTCATCAAAATACTCTGGCAGCTCATTGCCAATATACTGCAAAAACTGATAAGTTTTTACATCTTGGTCTTTTAAATAGCTTTCTGCATTAAGAAATAATTGCCGTTTTAATTGCATAATCGTATGCCTCCATTCTATATTTAAGGTAAATGCCTTATGTTAATAATTATAGCACCATTATCTAGGTTTTTCAAGCTAAATTTTTTCTGATTGTCTAAAAACTCCTCTCAATTGTCTAGGCAACCTTGTTCAATAATTTTGTTAATATTAAATTTTTCATATTGAATAGTTGTTCAGTTTTATAGTTTTCTCTTGTTTTATATCTAATATTACGGTATAATCTCTCTATTATTTATTTGGGAGGTAATAATGAATCAAATGAAAGAAATAAAACCTATCTATGAGGTTAGAAATGTCAATAATTTAAAAGAAATGTTAGATAGTAGTGTAGAATTATTTGGAAATAATCCTGCATTTAAATTCAAAAGAAAAGGAGAAATTATTTCTAAAACTTACATAGAATTTAAAAATGATGTTGAAGCATTAGGCACAGCTTTAATTGACTTAGGATTAAAAAATAGTCATATTTCAGTTATGGGAAACAATAGCTATAAATGGTGCACAACATATATGGCTGTAGTAAATGGTGTTGGCACAATTGTACCAATGGATAAAGCAATTCCAACAATTGAAATCGAAAATATTCTTATGCAAGCAAATCCAAAAGCAATTATTTGTGAAGGAAAATATGTAGAAACTTTAAAATCTCTACAAGAAAAATATGGCATAAAATACATTATCTCTATGGATGCTGAAAATGACAAAGATGATGTATTATCTTTTGATAAGCTAATTAAAAAAGGAAATCAACTATTAAAAAGTGGAAACACAGAATTTTTTGATGCATCAATTAATAACACAGAACCTAGAATTATACTATTCACATCTGGTACTACTTCAAATTCAAAAGCAGTTCTATTATCACATAAAAATCTATGCTCAAACTTAATGGCAGTTGCTTCTGTTGTAAAATACAAGCCAGAAGATACCTTGCTTTCAGTCTTACCTATACATCACACTTTTGAATGTTTAGTATCATTCCTTTTAAGTTTGTATAGTGGTTCTTGTACTGCTTTTTGTGAAGGACTAAAACATATATCAGACAATTTACAAGAATACAATATATCAGTATTTGCAACTGTTCCAGCAATTTTGGAAAGCATTTATTCAAAACTAAAAAAAGTAAAATTAGCAAAAGGATTTGAAGATTTTTCATTTGTAAAAGCCTTATACCCTAATTTTAGACTAGCAATAGTAGGAGCTGCAAGTATTGATAAAACTACAATTGTCAGTTTTAACGAAATGGGAATAAGCTGTCAACAAGGATATGGACTTACAGAAACATCACCTGTTTTATCAGTAGAAACTGATATTTGCAAACGTCCAGGTTCAATCGGCTTACCTTTGCCAGGAGTTCAAATAAGAATAGATAACCCAAATTCTGAGGGAATTGGTGAAATTTGTGCAAAAGGCGACAATGTTATGATAGGCTATTACAATAATGAAGAAGCCACAAACGAAGTATTACAAGACGGCTGGTTCCACACAGGAGATTTAGGATATTTGGATGACGACTGTTTCCTATTTATATGCGGTCGTAAAAAAACAGTTATAGTATTAGACAATGGTAAAAATGTATTTCCAGAGGAAGTTGAAGTTGTACTTAACTCAAATGATGAAATTTTGGAATCTTTTGTGTATGCTGAAAAGAAAGATTCTAGATTAGAACTTCACGCAGAAATAGTATATGACCCAGAACATATAAAAGAAAAATACGGAGATATTAGTGAAGAAGAAATTTATTCAATAATAGACGGTGTAGTTCACAAAACAAATAAAACTTTGCCACTTTTTAAATATATTCGAAAGTTTACACTTTCAACAGAGCCAATTCTTAAAACAACAACAAATAAAATAAAACGTTATGCAGAATTAGAGAAAATCAAAAATAAATAGAAGTTTAGTTTTGCATAAACTTTAAATATGTTTTTAGTCACTAATAAAAGACAGATAAATATCTGTCTTTTATTGCAGTTGTTAGGTTGCACTAATTTTTATCGCAATTACTTTTGCCCAAGCAGGAACCAGATCACCAGAATATTCAACATATCCTTCAATCACATAGCCATTTTCTTTCAGTTCCTTCTCTTTTTCTTTGACCCTCTCCGGACTTCCCTCATATTGCAGACGCTCTAAAAATACATGAGCATCTTTATTCTCCACAAACAAGTGCACTTCTGTGTTTCGAGTGTCATTCAGAGATGAAATCAAAAACATACTTTTCAAAGTACCACTTTCAAGAGTATCTTTGATTTTCTCCAATTCCTCAATAACATCATCATGATCTCCCATCAAGTGAATAAACTGTCCTCCATTAGGCATAACCTTATACCTAATAGCAATCTTAACAGTAGACCTAATCATTTCATCCCTTGCATCAACAGGCTTAGTCAAAATCGGCAATACAATCGCAGTCAGCATAACCCCTAAAACAACTACCTTCACAACTTTTTTGGCTGAATTTCTCATAAAGCATACCCCTTTCAAAAAAATCGCCTATGTCGGTATAAAAACCACTTAATATTATTATAGCATTTTTTGTTGAAATTTTCAAATGTGGAGATTTTTATTTTTGTACACATACAGTGTACTTATTTTATTATTTTTTTATAATAATATGTATACGCTTAGACAAATTTTGACATTTATCTTGATATATTCTTCATGACATAGAAAGGATTGTGATATTTATGTGGAAACTAAAAATTGTTGGGAAAGTAACTACAAAGGATAGTATCACTCGTACTGTTCGAATGAGTGGAGAATGCTATGATAAAATTGCACTTATCGCTGAAAAAGAAAATATATCATTTAATAATGTTGTTAATCAACTAATTGAATATGGACTTAAAAATATTGGTTAATTTTTTTCATATTAGTATATATAAAAATGTGAATGAACTATACAAGAAATATAGTTCATTCATTTTTTAATAATATCTGTTGTTAAAAGGGCTTATAAAACTTGTAGAAGATATTGTAATAAATTTTATTGAATATATATCGCAATAAATTAAGCTGTCGTTTTCTACTGATCTTAGCAATATATAGCTAGCCCCGACGTCATCCAAAATTCCAATTCGGTCTACTAAGTTATTTGTTCCTATCAAAAATTCAACTCTCATTAACTTTCCTATTTGTTCCCTTAAAAAAGCAGGTGTGTAAATTGAATTAGTTAATACTTCTGGCGTATTTTGATTTATCTGTACATTTCTTTTGTTCTCATTATTAGAATTTTCCATTTTCTTCTCCCTCACGTTTGGCTATACCTTTCAGTTGGTCTATAAAAGCAATGGTCACCAAGTCTGGTATGAAATGTTCCTGAGCCATTTCTCGGAAAAGTACTCATACAGGTTGGTGCAAATGGATTAAGATACCACAAGCAATCTCCTATTTCATTTAATCGATTTCCAGATAATGCCCAGTCAGCTATTGAATAGTGCAAATCAGTTGGGTTCATATTGTATATGTTTTGTGAATTATATCTGCTGGCAATAGTCTCTCTTGCACAATCAAATTGTCCTTCTTGAAATATTATATTTCTAATGCTTCCTCCTTGTGATATTCTTGCATATTCGCCATCTGCCACATTTACTCTATTCATTGTAACAGTAGCAACCGCCTTCATTCCTTTTTCGCCCTCTCCTCCGGCTTCACATTGTATTATTCGAGCCAGCAATTCTCTATCTGAATAAGCCATTTTCTTCACCTATTTTTATTATATGGGATAAATATAGTTTTGTTAAAAAAAAATATCAAGCAAGTTATTATTGCTTGATATTTTTTGAATTGAGATCTTGGTGGCTTCAAGTGGAATCGAACCACTGACACGGGGATTTTCAGCCCTCCAGTTCAGTTCGTATTCAATTCCTTCAAAGCCTTATATTTCCTAAGGTTTTTCAACCTTATATTTTGTTTTTCAAACAACGTACCCTAATTATACCCTAAAACCTTTTTAATGTCAAGTAAAATTCAAACAAATTTTTTTTAAATTTTTTAACCACAAATTCCAACTTCTTTATAATAATTTTCTAATTGTTCTATAGAATTTGCTTGTTCTTCTTCATCTATATGCAAATATCTTTCTGTCATTTGTACTGTAGCATGTCCTAATAATGCTTGAATATTTTTTAATTTTACTTTTGCTTCGTAAAGTCTAGTTGCAAATGTATGCCTAAATCTATGTAATGATACGCCCTTTAAATCATGTTTTGTTAGTAAATCATCTAGTCTACATCTTAAACAATCTCCAACTATTGGATTTCCAATTGTATTTATAAATACAAAACTATCTTCGTCAACTTCTCCCTGTTGTTTTGTTTTTTCATTAAATATCTCCGTAAAAATATTCATAACACCTTTTGACATCGGTATTTCTCTTTTACTTGTTCGAGATTTTAATTTTGTTTCTTCCAAAGTTGAACCTGTTTTTATGATTTCGCCATTGACATATTCGTATTCATCTACTCTTTGATAAGACTGTCTAACATATATTTTTCTGTTTTTAAAATCAATATTCTTCCATTTCAGTCCACATAGTTCACTTGTTCTTAAGCCTGTATCTATTAAAACTGCAAAAGGATAACACATCTCATCATCCTTAAAAATATCAATCAATTTCTTTTCCATCTCAATATCTACGCACATCATTGTATGTGGTATTACTGGTGGTACTTCAATGTCAATTACAGGAGTTTGTTTTATAATGTTGTTTTTTACTGCTCTAGCATATCCTTCTTGTAATAATAAATATATTTGTTTAATCGTAGATGGTGCATAGTCTAGCATTAAATCATTTATAAATATTTGTACCTCCATTGTGCTTATATCTGATAAATACCTGTCCCCAAACACTCTGATAATATGATTTTTTGTTTTGCTAACATAGCCTTTAAAAGTAGTTTTTGCTTTATGACCATGTTTATAAGTCCATAACCATTCATAAAACCAATCCTTAACAGTCCTATCATTTGATTTTAGCATTAATTCTGGGTTTTTAGCTCTTATATTTTCTAAAATTTTTTTTATACTATTGTATATTAAATTTAGACTTTCAATAAATTTTGTTTTCTTTTTGGCATTAACAATTCGTATTATTTCATTATATAATGTATTACTTTGCTTTATCATACTTTCATATCTTTCAACTGTAATAAATTGGATTGATGAAGCTATCCTCATATATTCTTCCTTCATATCAATAAACTCTTGGCATTTTTCCTTTAATGATTTCTTTCTCATTTCCAATCTTCTGGTATCTATATCATATAATGAAACTTGTTGTTGTAAGACAAAAATTCTGCCTTCCCAACTATCACCTCTTTTTCTATTTCCATATTTATCTTTAACTGGATTCGTTTTTATTTCCCCTCCCATATTACCACTTCCTCCTTAAAATTTCTTCTAAGGATATATTGGTATTAACTAAGGTAACGCAAATTAAATCCATTAAAAATATAAAGTATAAAATATTATTTTCGAATCTATTATATACTATAATATGGAATTTGTCATCTATTTTTAGTCTAATAATCAACATAGAATTTTCCTGTGTGATTTTTAAACCATACTGGCAATAGCTCTTTGTTAATGACAATTCTTCTTTGAAATTTTATACAAGGAAAGTCTGTTTCTTTTGTTAGTTTTGCCATAAGTTGCTTACTTATTCCCATAATTTTTGCAGCCTCTTCTATATTTATTCCTATTTGTTCCATACAGATTCCTTTCCATAATTCTATTCCTTATACTTATCCCTATTATTTGAATTTTCTTCTGATTCTTTACCTATTATTATACAAGCATATAACATTAATGTTACTGTTCCTCCAATAGGTAGTCCTATTAATACCCCTAATAAAAACATATTCATATCCATTTTTCCTTTTAATATGTATTAATCTCTTTCTATTTCAAATTCTTCGTCTGTTTTTGTATCATTTGTCTTATATTTTGTATATTCTGGATATCTAATTTGTATAGCTTCCCAAAAATATGGAGCATACGAACAACAAAAAATTTCACTAGGAGCATAACAATTTGATATTTTTTCATTTTCTAAATCTTCTTCACTATCAAACATAATTGAATGATTCCATAGATTAAATGCCATTCTTGTTACTTTCTCTGATGTTCCTGTTTGCCATCCAGCTTTAATTGCATCTAAATTTATTTCTCCTTTTTCTATACTAAAAATATTTGAAAAATGTTCTCTTGTTGTTTCACAAATGCTTAATGTATATACTAATGATAAATAATATACATCTGTCTTTCCTAATACTTGTAATTTATTTAATTTAGAATAGAAAAAACTTTTATGATCATTATCTATAAAATTAACCATTTGTATTTTCCCTTCCTAATAAAACATTAGCAATTTTTACAACATCTTTTTTCTTATATACTTTTTCTAATGGTTCCATAAATAAGTTGCAAAAATCTTTAATATTTATATTATTTTTATTTCCAGAGTTCAAATAATGTTCTAATCCTATTACCGCATAGGCAGTAACTTGTTTATAATTATATTGTTCTTCCATTTCTACACCTCAATTTTAATATATTTCGGCACATCATAGCTTCTTCCAAGTTCTTTCTTAAATTCATATCTTTTTTTAGCTTTGTTATATGAATATGCTGATTTGTTCCAATTTCTATATGCTAAATTACTTAATCTTTTTCCCTTTGATAACTCTTGACTAGCTTGATTGTGCATCCTTTTTAATATTAAATCTTCTGATTTATTTTTTTGTTGTTTAGCTTTTCTTGTTGCTTTTATAAGTTTTTTAGTATTTTCTTTATGTTTTATCTTATTTTTTTCTTTTCTTATCATTTTTTCTCTTTGGTATCTCTCATCTTTTTGTAAAACCTGCGTTACAGCACTTTTTGAAATATCTAATTTTTTTGCAATATCTGCTGGTATTTCTCCTTCTAAAAAGTACAGCTTTATAATTTCTTCTCTTTTACTCATCCTTAGTGCCTCTCTTTCTACTTAACTTTTTGCTAACACTTTATGGAATCGGCAGATTTAATGAGCTATTTCGTTTCATCTCATCTTTTTCTTTTTGTAATTTTAAAATTTTCTTTTTAAAACCAATTACACGTTTCTTTACAATAAATTGCCTCTTTTTTTGTTTTAAATATAGTTTTAATTCTTTTAACATTATTTTTCCTCCCTTCTTACCTATTAAAAACGAATTGAAAAATAGTAAAAGGGACAAAATTTAAAAATTTTTTATTTTTCTCTATTCTGTGTTAATGTTTTATATATTTTTTCTATTATATCTTCCCTTAAATCTTCATCTATTGCTCCTCCTGGATATAACCTACTATACTTATTTATTAAGTTTTCATATTTATTTATAATTCCAATGACATCTTCATCAGTCAAGTTATAATTGTTAAACATTAAATATGCCTCCTTTTCTCAAATTCTCTTCTAATTTTTTCTAATGCTCTATTTCTTTTTTTAGTAATTCCAGATTTGGTCAAAAATAGTATGTTTGATATTTCTTCATCTGATTTATTTTCAATATAATACAAAGAAAGCACCAACTTTTCTGTATATGTTAGTGCTCCTGCAATCTTAGACAAAATTTCATCACGAAAAATACATTCAAGCTTTTCTGCTTGAATTTCCATGTCCATTTTATTTTCTAAATTTTCTTCCATTTTCTCTTGTGAATATAATACCTCTTCTTCAAGGCTTAATTCTTTCAAAATATTTTTGTTTTTTCTAAAATAATCAACTCTTGTATTTTTTACAATTACTTTTAACATTGCCTCCTCTTTATTGTTCAATATATACAATATACTCCCTCATTCTAGGAACTTATTATTTATATTCATAAGTTCAAAAGGAGTATTAAATTATTTTAATATCCATTACTATTTATTTATTACTCACATTTTTCTTTCCCCCTTATATTAAAATTTAAAAGTTTCTTATTTAATTTACTTTTGTATTCAATTTGCTTTTGTAGCTCCTTTTAAACTTTAATATAAAGTTCCCGAGCTCATACTACTATGATTTTAATTTTCTTTGTTAAAAAGGGTGTGATGGAGTGTGAAAGGGTGTGCTTTTGTATTAGTTGTCGATATTTGTCGAAAATTTTTCCTAATTTTTACATTTATTTTGTTGTGTTTACATAATTTTTGTGATATACTATTGTTGTATTTTAATAATTACATTTGTTGGGGGTTGTTTAAATGGTTAAAATCCTTATTGCAGACACTGATGTAAAACGAAATTCAGCCAGCTGCCAATTTCTCGCAAATGAAAAAGGGTTTGAGATTGAAAGTACCAATGATGGCAGTTCTACGATAAAAAAATATTTGGAAATTGAACCAAACATTTTTATTTTAGATTCAAATTTCAAAGATATAAAAACTCTTGAAATAATTGATAGACTATCTACCTCTCCTATTGAAAAAAGAAAAAAGAATACAATTTTAACTATAAGTGAAACAAATAAACCATTTCTTATAGAAGATGTATCAAAAGTCTATAAATTCTTGTATAGACCCTTTGACAACAAAAAATTACTTAACACAATCAACCAAATGAAATTAGAATTTAAAGTAACGGACTTAACAGAAGAAGAATTAAATATGTATCTATTACCTTTGGATTTTAATGTAAATTCAAATGGTTGCCACTATTTAAAGTCTGCAATATTTCAATATTACTATTATCCTCATAAGTTTAATTCATTAGATGATTTATTTTTGAGTGTTGCTTTTGAATATGGCATTACATCTCGTGAAGTTCGTGATGGTATAAGGAGTGCTTTAATTCCTTTTAACAAATATAAAAATTATAATGTTTCAAAACCCATAATGAAATTCTTTGACTTAACAAAAGATCCAATAACACCTAAATATTTTATATCAACATTTGTTACATATTTAAGATTAAAAAAAATGAGAAATAAGTAAAATGTTTTTACAACAATTATAACTTATTTCTCATTTTTTTATTTTTTATATTTATATTCTTTATAATCTTTTATAATATCTTCTACTCTATTCTCGTAAGGCTCTTGAATAAGAGCATTTAATTTATTTCCTATAACATTTATCGTTTTTTGCAATTCCTGCTCTGGTATATCATTTTTATCATTAAAAATATTAAAAACTGGTGTTTCAATACTTTTATTTTCATTTGCTTTTATTGCTATTTCTAGTCCATTTATATCTGGCATATTATATCTAGCGAATACCATTTCTGGTTTTAAATCAAGGATTTTATTATATGCTTCATTTCCATCAGTAGCAACTCCTACTAAATCAACATATTCTAATCCTTTTATCATCTTTATAATATTTTCTCTTACTCTTTCATCATTATATGCAACTAAAGTTCTAATTTTTCCATTTGATAGTATTTTGTCAAAATCTATCATTTCTTCTTTTAAAGCATTTCCAAAATAATGATCTTTTCCATTTTGTGTTTGTAAAATATCACCATTTGGAATAATAACTATACTTTTTTCAAATTCACTTTGTTTTTTGTATTCTATTTTTTTTATATTTTCAAACTCTTTTAAGTTTCTTACACTTTCTTCTAATTTGCATTCATCTACTTCAAATTGTTTCTCATTTTGTTCAGCCCTTTCTCTAATAGGCATAAACTTTAAAAATTTCCACTTTTCGATATTATAGTTATTTAAAAATTCTCCTAATTCTTCTAACTTATCTACATTAAGTTTACTAACAACTGTATTTATTCCAATCTTAATATTTTTAGTTTTTGTTTTCTCTAACAAATTTTTTATTATCTCTAAATGATTATTTTCTTTGCCTAATGCTACATTTATATCATTTTCAATAGAATCTATAGATAAATTTATCTCGTCCAAAGTATTTAAAATATCATCTACATATTCATTCTCATTCTTTGATAAAAAAATTCCGTTCGTTACTAATTTATTATACAGTCCTCTTTGTCTGGATTCTTTCATTAGTTCATTTACTCTAGGATATAATACTGCTTCTCCACCAGTCCATGTAATGTGGTCTATTCCACTTTTTATTAAATGGTCTAATACCTGTCTGTTTTCTTCAAATGATAGATTTGGTATATTATTAAATCCAAAACAATATTTGCATCCTTGATTACATTTAGTCGTAATTTTCCAACAAACCTTTTTCTTCATTTAAAATCCTCTTTTCTATATAATATCTCTTTTTATACATTAATATTATACATTGGTTCTAATTGGAAAACTATTCCTAAATTTTCAACATTCTTTAACATTTGGTTAACAGAAAATAGAAAACACCCTATTGCTAGGGTATTCATATTTTTATTTTTTTAAATATTCTTTTATAAATTTCTTGTCTATCTTTGAGAGTTCTCCAGTCAAGTAAACTAATTTTAGCTTGATACTTGGTAACTCTATTGGTAGTTCAACTTCATATAATTCTTTTTTTGCAAGTTCATTTTTAACGGCTTCTTTTATGACATATGCTATTCCCATATTTCTTTTTACTGCTTCAACTCTTATTTCAGTTGCATCGCACATCATATCTGCGTGTAAAGAAACATTGTTTCTTTCTAATATTTCTTTTAATTGTTGTGTTGCTTTTGTATTTTCCAAGTTTAAAATGCAATTCAAATCCTCTAACTCTTTTATATCAGAAATTGTTAATGGTGCTTTTGAAACAAATATATTATTTATTGTTAATAGTTCTTGAACTTCCACATTAGCATTACTTATTTGTGCATCTGTTATTGCAAAATCAATTTTATGATTCTGTAATAACTCTAGCATTTTATTCGTATCAACTTCACATACTATTTCTACATTAAGTTTTGGAAAATCTTTTTTCACTCTTTCTATTTTTCGTAGTAAAAAATAACTTGTAAAGTGAGATGGACAACCTATTTTTATACATCCACTCTCCATATCATTTTTATCCTTTGCCATTTTTTCTGCAAAATCAAAACTAGATAGTGATTTATTTACTATTTCATAAAGTTCTTGTCCATCTGTAGTTAATGTTACTCCTTTACTTTCTCGATTAAAAAGTTTCAAATTTAATTGTTCTTCTAAGCTAGATATTTGTTTACTAACATTTGGAACTGATAGTCCTAGTTTTTCTGCTGCTTCAGAATAGCTTTTTGATTGAGCAACTTTACAAAATATTCTATATAAATTCAAATTTACATTTGACATACAATCACGCTCCTATAAAATCTTTTTTAATTCTATTTCAGCTTTTTTTATAAAATAATCATTTGTATAGATTGGAATATTCAGTTTTCCCAATTCTTCTTTTATTTTATCTATAGTGTCTAATTGTTCATTTTCTTCAATTTCAATTAGCTTATCACCATTTTGTATATCTTTTATATTAATCTGTAACTGATCCTTTTTATAAATATAGTCTATTTCTTTTATTTGCATAATCATCCTATAATTAATAGCTTCTAAAAACTTTTTTCCATCATTTGAATCTATAATCTTACATTCAACCTTGCTTTGTTTTACTATATCTCCATTTTTATCAAATTCTTTATGCTTATATGTAAATTTACTTTCTTGATATTTTGGAATATAGCCTTCTATATTTCGTAATATTATTGCCTTGCTCAATATCTCTCGCTCTGACATTTCTTTTATATTAATTGTGCTTGGTATATAATAACTATCATCTAATAAATATTTTTCGACAAATTGAAACTCTTTATTTTCTAATATTTTGCATATTTCTTCTATATTACATTTCAATTTGACTGTTATTTCATTATTCAAACCAACATATCTCCTTTACAATATCACTCTTAAATTATAACATATTATGTAAATTTTGTAAAGGCAAAATCTGTGCATTCCACTTATAGTCTAAAAATTCTCGTTTAATCTTTCTAATTTTTTCAAAACATCATTATATTCTTTTCTAGTTACACCTGTTCCCTCTAAACTCTTTTGAAATTCTTTTTCTTCTTCCGATAAATCACATTCTGGATCATCATAATACATTAGAAAATCCATATATAAGCTTTCACATTCAAATTCCGTATATATTTTATCTTTTAATTTTATTTCTAATTTTTCAAATATTTTCTTATCTTCTTCTGTAAAATAGTCATTAATATCTCTAACTTCTAAGTTATGATATTTTTCAAGCCATTCTTTATATTCACTTTCATTTATTCCTTTTTTGATTCTTTTTAGTTCATCATATATCACTTTATAATCGTTAAAAGGTTTCTTTATATATCCTGCAACTTCTAATCCATCTGTTATAACATCTTTTTTATAGTCTGCTGATATTACTAAAAATTTTATTTTACTATTGTCATCATTATACCTCTTAATTATATCTAATCCAGTATATCTGTGGTTTCGCATTAAATCTGTTATAACTATTTCTGGTTTTAGTTCCTCTATCATTTTTATTTCATCTTCATCACTATTTGCTACTCCTAGTATTTCAATATCATTATATTTTTCTAGATATTCTCTTATAAATTTACAAAAATGAACATTATCATCTGCAATTATTACTTTAATTTTTCTCCACATATCAACATTACCTCCCTTTAATTCGCTATTTATTTGTATTATTGTTTCTTTAGCTGCAAGTGAAAAGATTTTCTTTAGGTTATTTTTTAAGTATTTATTCACGTCATCCACATAATCAAAAATTCCTTCATATATTTGTCTTTTCACTTTTTTATCTAACTTTTTATTTTCTTCAATATTTTGTAATATTTTATTTATTCTATTTTCTTTATTACTCTTTACTATTTGTAATAATAATTCATCAAAATTTTGTTTTTCACAAACTTTTTCTATTAAATCAAATTTTATTTCTTCCATTTTCCCCTACTTTACATACTTTTTTTCTTTTGGTTTGAATAGTCTACCAAGATTAGCAAATAAATATTGTAAAATATAGCATAATAACTATTGCGAAAGGATTTAATTTATTATGAAGGTAAAAAAATTAAACGGAAAATCAAATGTATTAGGTAAAAATGTTAAGAAATATAGAGAATTAAAACATCTAACCCAAAGAGAATTATCTGATAAAATAGCTCTTTTAGGTGTAGATATATACCACTCTGATATTTCTCTAATTGAAAATCAAAAATTGTTACTAAAAGATTTTGAAATCATAGCCATTTGCAAAGCTTTAAATATATCTTATGAACAATTATTTGAAGATACAGATAATATATTTGATTAGTTATTTGCTAGTTTTTACAATTATATTAATTATAATATTTTTGATTATTTTAATCAAATGCTTATATAGAATATGTGATTTTCCATATTCTTTTTTATTTTCCTCCTTCCCTCAATTTTTTCGTTTTTTATTGCATCTATTTAGTACATTTGTTGTTTCTTTTTTCCATTATAGCATATTCTCTCAAAATATTGAACTATTTTTCAAAATTCTCTCAATTTATTGAGAGGTTTTAGAACATGAATTTGGTAAAATTATTTAAGTTTAGAAAGGTCGTGAAAATATGGAATTTTCAGATGTTGTTGCTTTAAAAATAAAAGAATTAATGAAAGAAAAAAATGTTTCTATTTATAAATTAGAAAGTTTGACAGGAATATATAGTTCAACAATTACATTATTCCTTAATAGAAAAACTAAAACGATTAGACTTGAAAATCTATTATACATTTGCGAAGCATTAGGAACTAATTTATCACAATTTTTTGCTGATGAGAGATTTAATGAATCTGAAGCTAAACATTGGCTTAAAAGAAATAAAGAAAAGTAATAAAAATTTAATTCTATTACTTTTCTTTATTTTTATTAAAATTGTTCTTTATAGCATTCTTTTATAATTTCATTTTTTTCATCTTCTGTTAGTTCTCTTTTTACTTCTTTGATTTTCTCATTTATTTTCTTAACAACACTTTCCATTGTTATATCTAATAGTTTAGTAGAATATATTTTCTGATCAAGTTTAATTCGACTTTCTATCTTTTCTTCTCTATTCATAAAATAATAAACTGCTAAACTAATTCCTAATACTATACCTAATGCAAAATATGTGTATTGATTCATTTTACTTTCCTCTCATTCTTTAAAAGCTATCATATATTCATTAATTTCTACTTTTCTTTTTGCATTTTGATATTCAAATTCTGCATTTGTAAAATAAACTTTATATCCTTTGTTTTCAAAATAATCTCTACTTATTCTTAATACCTCATCAATTTCTTCTTCTGACAAGTTGTCTTTTACTTTTAGCTCATAATATGAATATCTTATATAATCTTCGTTTTCTTTTTCTTTGCTTTTAATTAGACTAATAGTAAATCTTTTTAATTCTGTTTCTGTCATTTGTTTCACTTCCCAAAATTTGTTTTCTATTGATTTTACCACACTTTTTGAAAAATTACATTAGTTTTTAGAAATTTTTATTCTAATAAAGAGCCTACATTTTCATATAGACTCTCGAAAATAAAAGGGGATGTGTGCTAATTGTTTAACTACAATTAGCACTATAATTATTGCTCCAATATTTTATCTGCCTCACTTTGTGTAAGATATTTATATTCTATCATTTTATTTATTACCTGTTTCTGTCTTTGTTTTGCAAGTTCTGGATTCTTGGTTAGAGAATATACTGATGGTGCATTAGGTATTCCTGCAAGCATAATTGCTTCATAATCTGTCATTTTTTTGGGTTCACTTCAAATTTACCTTTCTTTTTAAAACTTAATGATAGCGATAACTTACTATTTTTCTAACTAATTACTAAATTGTAATTTGTTTAACTGATTCTATAATGTCCTATAATATAATCTTGTCCGTATAGTTCTAAAACATCTTCTTCATAGTTTACTTGTATCGGATTTGCGTGGTGTATTAAAAATGGAATACCTTTTTTATTTCTCTTATCTGATATTATTCCTATATGGTCTTTAAATACAATTATATCTCCACCTTGCCATTCTTCTATTTGTGATAACTCCTTTGTCAGAGAAATACTATTATTTTTTAAATATATATCTAGGTTTCTTACTCTCCTAAAATCTATGTTTTTATCTATAACTTCAATATTATATTTTTCTTTATTATTTATAATATCTTCGTTTACAAGTTCCTTTAAATCATATCCAGCACCTTTTAATCCATTTGCAACAACATCAGTACAAACTCCATATTCATCATCTGGATATCCAGTTTCATAATATTTACTTTTATATTTTGGCTTTTTAGCAATATAAGTTCTTACATTATTCAATATATCTGTTTGGTCATCTATTCCATCATTGTCTTTATCAACACTACTAATATAAGTTTCAATATTAAAATCGCTATTAGAGTATTGTTTGTGTGGAATAGTGTTAAAAAAATATAATAACGCTACTAAAATCACACTAATAATTATAAATATAACAATTATAAAAATTCTTTTTTTCATACTAACTCCAATATTTCTTAAATATCTTGTTTACCGTCATTTGTAATATCTCCATTTCCACTTACAGGAATTGTATCTCCTAAATAAGTAGGCTCTGGCTTAAATATGCATTTTATAAAATCTTTATCTCTCGCTAATATTTCTCTTAATTCCCTATATGCTGCTCCTACATATTGTCTTGGATCTGCTCCTACTCCATAGGCTTTCAATCCTAACTGATTTGCAATATATAATGCCCTATATAAATGGTATTCTTGAGTTACTATTACTACTTTCTTTGCTTCAAAAATATCTTTTGCTCTGTATATACTTTCATAAGTAGAAAATCCTGCGTGATCCATAAAAATATTTTCTGATGGTATGCCTTTTTCAATTGCATAATTTTTCATTATATTTACTTCATCATATTCTCTTCTTCCGTGATCACCACTCATTATTATCTTGTCTGACACACTATTTTGGTATAATTTTATACCTTCTAATAATCTATCTTCTAACATAGGACTAGGTTTATCTTTCCATATTCCAGCTCCTAGAATTATTATACAATCTACATCAGATAATGCTGTATAGTCATTTTCTTTAATAATTTGTTTATTTGTGGATATTCTTACATATAAATTTATTCCTAAAACAATAATAGTTATTAAAATAATAGCTATTATTCCATATTTTAATAATTTCTTCATTTAATCTTCTCCATAACTTACTATTTTTCTAACTAATTACTAAATTGTAATTTGTCTAGTACATAATTACTTTATTAAAAATTAAAATATGATGTATTATAATCTAAGTCAATTCCTTTTATTTGTGCCATTTCTTCAATCGTAACAAAAGCATATCCTTCTTTTTCAAGTTCTTCCATTGCTAATAAAGCTCCTTCTACTGATTCTGTATATATGTCATGCAATAATACAATAGAGCCATCAGATACATTTTTTAAAATTTCTTTTTTTATTAAATTACGATCTTTTAATTTCCAATCAATAGAATCTACATTCCACAAAATAGTGTGCATTAACAGTTGATTTTTCATATGAGAATCAATATTTCCATATGGTGGTCTTAACAATGTTGGCTCTACTCCAATAATATTTTTTATCTCAATTATACTGTTATTAACTTCATATAAAAATTCATCATTACTCAATAATTTCAAATTCTTATGATTTTGAGTATGTGTTCCTATTTGGTTTCCTTCTTGATATGCTCTTTTTAAAACCTCTTGATGATATGCAACTCTATTACCAAGTACAAAAAATGTAGCTTTAGCATCATATTTTTCCATACCATCTAAAAGTCGTGTAGTTGTTTTTGTATTTGGCCCATCATCAAAAGTAAACGCAACTAACTTCTTATTTTTATATTTTTCTAAATCACGTTTTTGAGTAGTTAAGTTGTTGCCATTTTCTTCTTTTTGGTCATTGTTTTGATATTCATTTCTTAATAGTGAATTTACCTGTTCATAAGAAAGATTTATTTTTATTTCTCCTATTGCTCCATATACTACCTGATAAGGTGGGAATATAATTGTCATGCCCTCTTTATCTAAATAAAAATATTTGTAATTTTCTTCTATTGGATTTATCCCTTCATTTAACCATTCTTCATCGAATTCGAATTCTTTTTCCTCTGAATATTTTAGTAATTCATGCTTAACAATCAATGTCAGTTCATTAAATGAATTATTATCTTTGACTATATCATTTATAGTTTCATATTTTCCTTTTGCTTTATTATATATATATGTTTCATACTGTCTATTATAATGAGCACCACCTGTATAATCATTTGTCATAATATTAACAAATATTAAATCATTATATTCTAATGTGTGAGCTGTTAAAATAAAATCATATCTAAAATCCATAATATCTTTAGAATCTTCAACAGTTTTTAAGAATTCATTTTTTTGTGTTTCAATATATGTTTCGACCTTTTTATCTATCTCATCAATATCTGTTTTATCATAATCAATTTTTAAATCATAGTATTCTGTTGTAGCAATTAAATGATTTTCTTCTATTTCTTTGTTTTTTGATTTGTTATTTATTATTGATTTACCAATAATAAATAATATAATTATAATAAAAATTAGAATTGTAAATTTTCCTCTTTTATTCATTTTTCTTTTTTTCTTCATTTCATACACCTTCTATTAGTTCTCTTAAAATATAATTTATTAGTTTGACTTCTCTACAAATTACTATTTTTCTAACTAATTACTAAATTGTAATTTGTAATTATTTTTTTACCAATTTATTTTTGAAGAAATTCATAACAAATAGTCCTAGTAAAAATCCAATAAGTGTTCCTAAAGTATTCATAAT